>Ga0315900_10003246_pt1 | contig 23961 bp, 18 predicted proteins | sample LakEriMetagenome_FD_203521 | JGI IMG/M metagenome (GOLD analysis project Ga0315900, IMG submission 203521) | Freshwater fungal communities from buoy surface, Lake Erie, Ohio, United States - Buoy 12 MA114 | ecosystem: Environmental > Aquatic > Freshwater > Lake > Lake biofilm | place: USA: Lake... | reverse complement strand
TCGCCATCAGCTTGGCCCAGGCAATCCGTGACGTGTCGTGGGAGCGGGGCTTTTGATTCGGATTCGCGTCACAACAGCCCCCCGTGGCGCGACCGCCGGCCGCATGCCCACCGGTCACAGCCTCGCGCCGCTTGCCGATGTTCCCGATGGCCAGCGCCGTGACGGCGGGCCTGAGCTTGTGATTCGGCGCAAAGACGCCGTGATACCGATGCCGGTGCTTGCGCGGCGGCGGTACGAGATCGGCGAGCCGGTCGAGGAACTCAAACGGCGTGAGTTCGACGACGCCATTAGCTCCCGGCCGCTTGGACTTCCGTCCACGATCCCGCCCGACCCAGTTGGCCGCCTTGTGCCGCGGGAGCACGTAGCGGACTTGAGGGCATCTCTGCCCGCAAGGTCCTCCCAGACTGCGAGACGCAACCCACGGCGGCAGGGGCTCAATCCGTCGGATCCCGGCGGCCGATTACACCCGGTGGTGCCGAACGCGTATGGTTCAGCGCAGGGCAATCGTATCGTTTGGGGGAGGCGGCGAATATGAGGGCGGCGTATCGGCAGATCGTGGTGATTTCGGGTATGGCACTCATCGCCTGCTGTGGCCTGACGGGATTGTCACGCGGCGATGGCACCGCCAGCCCGTTGCTCGACAAAGCATCGCCGGCCCAACCGGTCGCAGTGACGGAGCCGCTGCCTGACAACGCCTTCGCCGAAATGCCCGCCACCGACGATGCCTGCATGCAGGAACTGCGCCGCTGCTGCTGCTGCCCGAACTGGACCCACTACGTAATTTTCGACCTGCTCTTCCTGCAGCGAAACAATCAGGCCGGGAACCAGCCACTCGTCTACAACTCCGACACGAACACGCCGGTGATGACAGCTCAGGACCTCCAGCCCTCGGTCGGGATGGGCTTCCGGACGTTTTATGGAGAACTCGTCACCGACCAATACGGTTGGGAAGTTGGCTATACCGGAATTTACGGAATGTTCGGGCAATCGACCGTCGCTGGGCCGTCGAACCTCGAACTGCCACCTCCGCTCGGACTGGCGGTCAATAATTTCAACGACGCCGACCAGGTGCGGGCGACCTACGCATCGACGCTCAACATCGCCGAGTTCAACGTCTTCTGCTACGACTGCTGCCAGGAGTGCGGCCCGAACTGGTGCGGACTCACCCGCTGTAGGCCCAACTGCCACTGCGTGAACTGGCTGGCGGGCTTCATATGGGCCGGGCTCGACGAGCAGTCGAGCATCACGGCCCTCTGCTGCGACCCGCCGGAGGCGGCCAGCTACAACGTTCGCACGAGCACCAACTACTTCGGCCCGCAGATCGGCATGCGGGGACGTCGCGAATGGTGCCGCTGGGCGGTCGAGGGCTGGTGGAAGACGGCCCTCTGCGGCACGAGCGCGTATCAGGCGACTGATCCGATCGTGGGCACGATCTCCGGCCAGGAACGCGGTGCTCTCTCGGCAAACGATACGGGCGTGGGCTTCATCGGCCAGCTCAACGGCACGCTGATCTACCGGCTCACCGATCGCTGGGGGCTGCGCGCGGGGTACAACTTCTACTGGCTCACGAACGCCGCGCTCGCGCCGAACCAGTATGACTTCGCGACGGTCCAAGGCGCCGGCACCGGCATCAACGACAACGGTGGGATCTTCCTCCACGGTGCCAATCTCGGCACCGAGTACCGCTGGTAACGGCCCACGGCTTGTCGACCTACTTGCGGAGGATGGCGACGCGGAGCGGGGGGTAGCTGGCGTTCGTCTGCGCGAGCGTGGAGGAGCCGGCGCCGGACGGAGTGCGGACCTTCCGCACGCCGTTGGTGCGGCCGAACTGCCCCTCGACGTTGAAGATCTGCGTCTCGTTGATCGCCGCCGTGAAGACTTCGGCACGGCTGCCGGCGTAGGCGGCAAACGCAGCCTCTCTGGTCTTCGAAAGCCCTGAATAAGTCTCGACGAGCGAGCCGCCGCTGGAGCCGGCCGAGACGAGGATCTTGTCGGCGTTGCCCGGCACGCTCGAGGGCAGCCGTGCCACCGAGGCGCCGCGGCTGTAGCCCCGCGCGAAGGGGTTGAACGAGTTGATCAGGGCCGGCCTGGCGGGCTGGCCGTTGTAGACGTTCACCGTGGCCCGCATGCCGGGGCCGCTGCCGGTGACAAGCTCCATGATGCCGTCCGGTGCCGTAGACGTCAGTGTGCGGCCGCTGAACGTGCCGATGTCGGCCGTATCCACGAAGACGCCGCTGCGGTAGCCGGCGCCGAAGGGCTGCAGCTGGCGGATCGCCGTGCTCGCGACGGGCGTCGCGCTCGTCGGCGTGACGTCAAACACCCGCACCGTGCCGCCGCGGCTCTGCGCGGCCACGATCTGGATCTTGCCGGCGGCGGTGATCGAGCCAGCCGAGATATTGAGGCCGCCGGTGTACGCTTGGCCGAAGGGGAAGAAGTTGTATTGCGGCAGCGGGGAGCCGGTGTTGGAGAAGACGCGGACCTCCGCCGGCCGACCCGGGCCGGGGGCCGTGAGGATTTCCGCGATGCCGTCGCCGGTGACGTCGGCCCCGTAGACGCGGGCGCCGCCGCGGAAGCTAGGCTCGTAGGCGAAGAACGGGATGATCCGGTCGGCGCCCGTGTCCGGATCGACGACGCGGACGAACGGGCCGGTGACGCAGCCGATGTCGGTGCCCACGATCACGCCGCTCGGCGGGACGATGATCGTCTCGCTATCCGTGTTGTTCGAGGGATCGGGGTCATACTCCTTGGCGGAGACCGTGGCGGTATTCGTCAGCGTGCCGCCTGTTGCGCTGGTGACCTTCGCAAAGATCACGAGAGTTGGTGTGTCGGCCGTGGTGACCGTGCCGACCGTCCAGATGCCCGTGCCGGCGTCGTACCCGCCGACCGACGCCGTGTACGACACGAAGGTCAGGCCCACAGGCAGGATGTCTTGCACGCGCACGTCCGTCGCCGTGTCGGTGCCGAGATTGTCGACGGTGAGCGTGTACCGAATCGTCTCGCCGATCGACGGTTGCGACGTGTTCACGGTCTTGAAGATCTCGAGATCGGCCTGCTTCGGCGTGACCGTGGACGTGCCGGTGTTGTTATCGGGATCGGGATCGGGGGTCGTGCTCGTGGCGGTGGCGGTGTTCTTCTGCGGCGAGACGGGCCCCGAAGAGGGCGCGAGCACCTTGGCAACGAGTGTGAGCGTCGGCGTCGCGCCAGAAGCAACGGTCCCAAGCGTCCAGACGCCGCCCGCGAAATTGCCCGTGCTCGGCGTAGCATTCACGAACTGGAGGCCCGCCGGGAGCGTGTCGGTGAGGCTGACCGACTGTGCGGAGCTCGGGCCCAGGTTGTCGACCGTGATCGTGAAGGTGACGTTGTCGCCGACGTTGGGCGTGGCGTCGTTCACGGTCTTGGTGACATAGAGATCCGCCTGCTGCGGGTCGGTCGGCGTCTTGGCCGTGTTGTTGCGGTTGTTGGGATCCCAGACGTCGCTGTGGGTGATTGTCGCGGTGTTGAAGGCCACGCTCGTGTTCGTCGCCTTGACGGTGAGCGTAAGGACGAGCGTCTGGCCCGGAGCGATCGAGGGCACGCTCCAGACGCCTCCCGTCAACGATCCCTGGAACCGCGTGCCCGCGGCCGGCGTGGCCGAAACGAAGGTGACGTTGGCCGGCAGGGCGTCAGTCACTTCGACGTTCGTGGCCACCGCCGTGCCCAGATTAAACAGGCTCACGGTGTAGGTGATCGTGTCGCCCACGTTAGGCTGAACGTTGCTCGTCGTCTTCTTGACGCCCAGATCGGCGTATTTCGGCGTCTCCGTGACCGACCCCGTGTTGTTGCCCGGCTTGGGGTCGAATTCATCGGCCTTCGTGACTCTCGCGATGTTGGTCTGGGCTGTGGGGATCGTGTTCACCGCTGGGGCGAGGACGCGGGCCGAAATGGTGAGCGTCTTGGAGTCGCCGGATGCGACCACGCCTACGGCCCAGACGCCGGTGCCGCTGTTGTAGGTGCCTTGGCTCGGCGTGGTGTTGAGGACCTGTAGTCCAGCCGTCGGGAACTGCTCGGTGACCTCGACATTGTTGGCGTCATCAGGACCGTTGTTCGAGAGCGTGACGACGAATGTGATCGTGTCGCCCACGTTCGGCGTGGCATTGCTCACGGTCTTCACGACGGCCAGATCGGCTTCCCGGGTCGAGATGGTCGACTCACCCCGGTCGTTCGTGTGGTTGGGGTCGAACTGGTGGCTCGTGGCGACGGCAGCGACGTTTGTGAACGAGCCCGGCCCCGAGACGGCCGCGACGATCGCCAGTGTCTTCGTGCCGCCGGCTGGGATCGTGCCCACCTGCCAGACGCCGGTGGCGGGCGAATAGCTGGTGCCTGCCGAGGAAGAGACGAAGGTCAGGCCCGCCGGCAGAGGGTCGGCGATCGTGACGCCGGTGGCCTCGTCGATGCCGAGGTTTCGCAGCGTGACGGTGAACGTGACCTGCCCCCCGACGTTCGGCTTGGAATTGCTGACGACCTTTTCGACAGCGAGATCCGCATACTGTGGCGTCTCGGTCACGCTGTCGGTGTTGTTCGAGGGATCCGGGTCGTACTGTTTGCTCGAGTTGACGCTCGCCGTGTTGGTGGCCGGCTGGGGCACGCCCGAACTGGGCGGCAGCACGATCGCGTTGATCTGGAGCGTGCGGGCAAAGAGCGTGTCCACCGTACCCACCGTCCAGACGCCGGTGCCGGGGTCGTAGGTTCCCTGGTTGGTCCGCGCAGAGGAGTACTGCAAACCCGCCGGCAGTTGGTCGAGCACGGTCACGTTGGTGGCGGTGTCAGCCCCGAGGTTCGAGAGCGTGACCGTGAAAGTGATCGTGTCGCCGACGTTCGGTGTGGCGTCGCTCACCACCTTGTCGACGGCCAGGTCGGCGTACTGCGGCGTCTCGGTGGCACTGTCGGTGTTGTTGGAGGGATCGGGGTCGTACTCGCGACCGGATACGGTCGCGGTGTTCGTGACCGGCTGCGGGATGCCCGGGGAGGCGGGGGCGTCCACCGTCACGTCAAATTCGAGGATCGGAAAGTCGGAGTTGGTCAGAGCACCGATGGTCCAGGTCAGCGTGCGGGTGAGAGCGTCATACGTCACGCTGCCCTGAGTCGGGTTCGTGCCGATGCCTTGCGTAAGGCCGACGTAGGTGACTCCAGATGGAATGACGTCGGTCACGACGACGTTCGTGGCATTGTCAGGGCCGAAGTTTGCCGCCCCGATCGCAAATTGGATCGTGTCGCCGACGTTCGGCGCCCGGTCACTGGCCACCTTGAACACGGCCAGGTCGGTCTGCAGCGGGGTCACCGTCTTGTCGTCGGTGTTGTTCCCGGGGTTCGGGTCGGGCGTGGTCGAGGTGGCCGTGGCGGTATTGGTCAGGGGCGACGCCGGACCAGAGGCCGGCGCGAGCACCGTGGCGACGACCGTCAGCGTGTTGGTCGTGCTGGCTGGCACGGTCCCGAGCGTCCAGACACCCGTCCCCGGCACGTAGGTCCCGGAGGACGCTAAGTGGCGCACGTACGTGAGCCCGGCGGGGAGCAGATCGTTCACGACGACGTTCTGTGAGGCGCTCGGCCCGAGGTTGTCCAGCTGGACCGTGAACGTGACGTTGTCCCCCACGTTAGGTGTGGAATCGTCCACCGTCTTCGAGATGACGAGGTCGGCCTCCTGCGGGTCGGTCGGGGTCTTCGCCGTGTTGTTGCGGTCGTTCGGATCCCAGACGTCGCTCTTCGTGATCGTGACGGTGTTGAAACCCGTGCCCGTGCCCGTCGCCGTCACGACGATCGTGAGCGTCAGCGGGTTGTTCACGCCGTTCGTCGTGGGCACGTTCGGGATACTCCACACCTTGTTCGTGCTGTCAAACGTGCCGGCCGACGGTGTGGCATTTACGAACGTCACGTTGGCGGGTAGCGTGTCGGTGACCTCGACGTTGGTGGCGGCCGAGGTGCCGAGGTTGTAGAGGCTGACGGTATAGGTGACCGTGTCGCCGACGCCCGGCTGGACGTTGTCCGTCGTCTTCTTGACGCCCAGATCGGCGTACTTCGGCGTCTCGGTCGCCGTGCCGGTGTTGTTGCCCGGATCGGGGTCGGGCTGGGCGGACTTCGTCACCGTGGCCACGTTCGTCTGCGCGAGCGGGATCGTGTTGACTGCGGGGGCGAGGACAAGCGCCGTAATTGTCAGCGTCTTGGCGTTGCCCGCCCCGGTCGCCACCGTGCCGACGTCCCAGATGCCAGTGCCCTGGTTGTAGGTCCCCTGGCTGGGCGTCGCCGTGAGGAGCTGAAGGCCCGTCGTCGGGAATTGATCGGTCACCTCGACGAGATTGGCCGTGCTGGGGCCGTTGTTCGTGAGCGTGACGACGAACGTGATCGTGTCGCCGACGTTGGGCGTCGGGTTGCTCACCGTCTTCACGATGGCCAGATCGGCGGTGTTGGCGGTGATCGTCGCCGAGCCGGTGGTGACGTAGTTGTTGAGCTGGCCAACATTTGTCGCGCCCGATCCCGTGCGTTCGTAGGCCTTTGGGTTGTTGGGCGTGATCTGGCCCGGTGAGCCGGAGAGGCTCGACCATTGAATCTGGTTGGTGTTGGTGATGTTTTCGTTGGCCGCAAGCGGGCCGCCGAGCGTACCGGTGACGGTGAGCGTGATCGTGCGGCCCCTGGGCAGCTTCGGCAGATCGAAGCCTGTGCCGGTCGTGGTCAACGTATTGCCAATGAGGCTGAAGTTGGCGGCCGTGACCGTGCCGGCGCTATCCACCACGTTCGCGAGGGCAGGGCTTGTGATCTTGGCCGGGATCACGTCGTTGAGCGTGACGTCAAAGGCATCGGTGTCGCTGGTCGCCGCCTGCTGGATCACGATCGTGTAGGTGACGGGGTCGCCGACGTTGCCACCGAAGCCCCCGACGGTTGCCGACTTCGTCGTCAGGAGCTTGGGCTCGATTACCGTCACCGAGCCGCTCGACACGGTCGGCGAATGGTTAACGCCGGAGTTCCAGGCGGCCTGCGCCTTGTTGACGAGGTGCACGCCGCTCTTGTTGGAGTTCACGTTCAACACGACGGTCTCGATCGTGAACGTGATTGTCTCGTCGGTGGCGCTGTTGGTGTCGGTGTTGACGATGTCGCCGAGGTTCCAGGTGGCTTTAGTCGCCTGATTCGCGAGCACGGGCGCTACGTTCAGTCCCGGCACCGTGAGCGTGGAAGGATCATCGTTGACCGCCGACACCACCCGGATGAAGGCCATGCCCGGCCCCATCGTGTCGATGAGTTGTGCCGCGGGCGTCCGGCCCTGCGGAATCTTCATCGTCACGGTGTAGGTGGCCGTCTCGCCGATGACCGCCTGTGTCGCCGTGTTCGACGCGTTCACGATCGATGTCGTGACAAGTGACTTGGCGACTGTTGGGCTTGCGACGGTCACGATCGCCGAATCAGTCGACCTGTAATTGTTGAGCTCGCCCAGGGTTGTCGAACCGGAGCCGGTCCGCTCGTAGGCTATCGGGCTATTGGGCGTGATCTGGCCGGGATCGCCCGGCAGACTCGTCCACTTGATTTGGGCGGTGTTTGTGATCGGCTGGCCACTGGTCACGTTGGCATTGATCCGGGCCTGGAACGTGAGCGTGCTGGTTTGTCCCGGGGTGAGTTGTGCGTACTGGGCTCCGAGAAAAGCGCCGCCGCCTACCGTCCCCAGGGCGGTCGGAACGACGCCGGCTGTGTTGCGCAGCGAATTGGCAACGTAGGTGATGCCGCCGGGCAGGATGTCGTCGACGACCACGTCATGGGCCGTCGTCTTGCTGGCCGCGACGACGATCGTGAACGTCACCAGGTCGCTCGCCTGAGCCGTCGTCGGCGTCACCGACTTGTCGATCGTGACCCTCGGCTCGATCACCTGCACTAGTTCTGACGACACCTGTGGCAGTTGGTGTCCCGTCCAGGACAAACCCGCACGATTCTTGGGAACAGATATCGGCCGCGGCACAAGGCTGTCGTTGAGCACCACCGCCTGAATGCGGAAGGTGAAGCCATGAAGCTGGTCGTCGTTGTTCGAGTTGACAATGTCGCCCAGATTCCAGGTCGCCACGTTGCCATCGGAGTCTGTGGAGAGCGTGGGAGTGGAGAGATTGGCCAGATTCGAGATGGTTACCCCCGGCTCGACCGTTGCCGCGCCCAGCACCTTCACAAACTGAAGTGCTTCGGTGAAACTATCTTTCAAAACGGCGGCAGGCGTCGTGCCCTGTGGCACCTTGACCGACAGTTCATATTCAACAAGCTCGCCGATCACCGCCTGGGTGTTGGAGTTCCAGGCATCCACGATGGAGGTGCCGATGAGTGTCTTGGTCACTGTCGGCGACTGAATGGTGACGGTGGCATTGTCCGAGATGCCGGCCGGCGGAAGGAAATTAGGCCCCCCTTCGGTCGATGCGTAGCTGGTGAGCGTGGCCGTGTTCGTGATCACGTCCAGCGGCACGACATCAGGCTTGAGTTGCAGGTCGTAGGTGACGACGGCGATGTTCGTGCCGCTCGTTGGGGTGCTAGCTTGCAGGCTGCCGGAGGTCGCTCCGTCATCGAGCCGGATGCCGCCTGCCGGGTCAAAAAGCCCTGACCCGATCGACGCATACGCCAGCGATGTGCCGGCACCATTGGTCACCTGCAGGTTCAGCCCAAGCCCGCCAGTCGGAATCTGGAATCCGGCCGGAAGGGTGTCGCGAATCGCCACGTCGAAGGCCCCGTTCACGCCGCTCCCCGTGTTCTCGACGATGATCGTGAACTTTACGAGGTCGTTGCCAACGACGTTCGAGAGCGTGGCGTCAATCGGGGTCGATGCGAGCCCTGTTGAGTTGATCGTGCCGGTGAAGGCGGCGCCGGGCGCGCCGGGCTGCGAGAACGTCACGCCCGCGGGGGCGACGGGTGTGGGCGTGAACACGCCTGTAGCGTTGTTCGTCGAGACCACGCCCTTCGTGATGGTGAGTTCCGGTGCGGACATCGTCACCTGTTTGACGGCCGTGTTTGACGTGATCAGCTGATTCGTCTCGTTCCGCTCGCTCTGCCGGGCCTGATTGGTGAGGAGGAGGCCGTCACCAAAGGGCCTGTTTGTCGCCTTGACCGTGAACAGGATGTCGGTTTTTCCCGACCGATCGGACGGGTCGGCGAACGTGCCAAAGCTCCAAGTGATACTGTTGGCCGCCGTGTTGCCGGTGGCTTTGCCTGGGTTGGGGCCACCAATCGGAGCCTGCGAGAACGTGTCATCCGGGCCGAAGCTCCATTGGCCGACGGCTGGTGCCGTTGCAGATGGGCCACCCACTGCGAAATCCAGATCCTGCGCTACAAAGACGGGCAGCGGCAGGAAGTCGGTGATCTGGTAGTCCTTGATGCTCGAGAAGGGCAATGTGTACGTGAGCCGAAACGTCACGTCATCGCCGGCTGTCACCCGCTGGCCCGCCGTGGGTGCGACACCGTTGATCGCGTAGACGCTCTTGTCGGCTTGGCCGCTGACGAGCGTGAACGACTTCGAACTACCGTCAGAGACGCTGCTCGAGGTGGGAGACAGGTTCGAGAACGCCAGCACCGTGGCCGTCGTGGTCGCGTCGTCGGTCATCCTGTCGCCCTGCACGACAGCGGCACCCGGCCGGGGCGTCTGGCGATACTGGTCGAGCACCCGTGCGCGGAACGTGATCGTGCCGCGGGTGCCCGGCCCCGAGGGCAGCGGATTGGGTGTCGGGCCGCCCGTGCCCCCCGGCGGGATTGCGGCGCCGAGCAGGTCGCCGTCGAGGGTGCCGCGGAGGGCGGCGAGCTGGCTCGACACGTCGAATACGACGTCGGTCGTGCCGTCACCCGTTACGTTGTTCACCGTCACGGTGAAGTTCGCCGGCGCGAACGGCACGGCCGTGTACGACTCCGAGCCCGATCGCTGGGTGTAGGTGAGCGTCGGCGTGAAGGAGGCATCGAACTCCTGGCCGTCGGACATCACGTCGGTGATGTCGAAGTTGTCGAGTGCGAAATAGTCGCTGACCTGGAAGTTGAGCGTGTACTCGATCAGGTCGCCGGCCCGCGGCGAGCCGGGATTGGTCAGGTCCGCGAAGGTCTTCTGCAGGGCGACGGTGCGGGCCGTGAGCGTGTGCCGCGAGTTCGGATCCGTGGCGCTACTCGTGACCGTTTGCACGGTCGGGAAATTCGGATTCGCACTCGTCCAGGTGCCAGTGGCGCTCGAGGTGTTCGTGGCGATCGCCGTGCCACCGGTGCCCAGCGGGATCACGTCCAGGCCGGCGGCATCGTCCTGGGATATGAAGTAGGAAAACGTCATCACGACGTCGGACTCGCTGCCCGTGCCAAGGACCTGGTCGAACTGACGGGTGAGCGTGCCGCCGGGCACGGTCGTGCTGGGCGTGGCGACGGACGTCACGGTCGTCGTACCGTTGCCCGTCGCAGTCACGAGCGAGACGAACTGGACGTTGTCGGGCAGCACATCGGACAGGATCAGATCATCGACTGTCTGGCCCGGGGCCACCGCCATGCTGACGGTGTAGGTGTGCGTGAAGTTCGGTCCCGTGGCGGTTTCGGACTCTGGGGCGTTCGACGTCTTTTTGATCCGGAAAAGCTGCGGCTGAATCGGGTCGGTGGTCGTGGTGCCCAGCGTGGCGACGTTGACCGTGGGGTTGCCGGCCGTGTCGGTCTGATATTGAAAACCGCCGGTTGCGGTCACGGGATACGAGCTGTTGGGCTGGGCCAGCGGGCTGACCACGCCGGTGAACGTGATCTCGGCCGCCGGCTGGTCGGGGCCGTAGCTGCCGAACGGGAGTTGCACGACCACGAGTTGGTCGCCCGGCTTGCCCGTGACGACCACCGCCGTGCCATCGGGATTCTTGGCGAAGGGGTGCGTCGCCTGCCCCTGGGCGTTGAAGGTCAGCACGGTCGTGACGAGCGACAGGCCGTTGTAGGTGGCGCTACCGGGCTTGAACGAAATCCCGTCGTCGGGCGTAGGCGGCGCGTCGCCGGTCGCCGGCATAACGATGTCGACGAAGGGCGAGTAGCCGATGTCGGCGGGGTTCGTGGCCGTGTTGTCGAACGTGACGGTGAGCGGAATCTCCTGACCGATGAGGCCCGACAGCACCGGGCCGGCGACCGTGGCGGTCGGCGTCGCCGCCAAGGCGAATCGCTTCTCCAACAGTTCGGCGGCAAGTTGGCGGCGGCGGGGCTGGGCGCCACGGGACAGACGTCGCGGCTCGCGAACAGCACCGCCGAGAGAACGGGAGAAGAGACCACGGCTCGAAGCACCCATCAGCACATACCCTAACGCGAAGAAATTGAACGCTCTGCTGGAACGGCAGCCGCGACCGACGAGCCAGATGCTCACCACATCTGACGTTTCGCGCGACTGCCCAGCTATCCGCCGTACAGATTGCCCAGCTCCTTCAAATTCGCCTCTCTGCGGGCCAAAGTCAAGGAATTTCCGTGATTGCGGGATGTGCCGGAGAAACAGTCACCAGATGGCAGAAAACAATGGCAGCCAGGCCGCACACTCCACGCAGACCCCCACGGCGAGGCCTGCCACGGCCATGATTTCTGCCCGATCGCAACGATCCTCATGCCCCCTGCCGAAGGTGCCGAAGAAAACGGATGGAACGGGTGTTCCTGTTATTCCCGCGGTACGGATCGTAACGCACCATCATGCCCCACTGCTCGCCCCTTTCGTCAGCCCGCCTGCGTTGGGCCTCGACCCTCGGCGTGGCCGTGGCTGCCGTCGTGGCGGCGTGGTGCGTTCGGCTGCCGGCAGCAGAAACGCCATACGCTCAGGATGAACGCAACTACGCCGTCTTCGACGCGCTCTTTCTGCAGCGGAACAACGCGGCCATCAACCGACCGCTGGTGGTGTCAGGATCGTCCAGTACGAGCGTGCCCGTGATCACGGGGGGCGACCCGACGAGCACGATCGGCACCGGAGCGCGGCTGCTCTACGGCAACTATGGAGAGGACGACCTCGGCTGGGAGGTCGGCTATCTCGGCGTCTATGGCATGAACGCCACCAGCACAGCCACCAGCGCCGGCGGGTCCCTCGAGGCCTCCGATCCCACCTTCGCCAACCAGTCGGGATTGAAAGACGGTTTTTCCGCCCGGGTCACCGACACCGCCTCGATCAACTCGGCGGAAGTCAATCTCGTCTTCCACGAATACGACGGCGGCTACAACCGCCGTTCGGGCCGGCCCTGGCAGCGGTGCGAGGGCTATGGCGGCGGGCACGTCGACTGGATCGGCGGCTTCCGTTGGGCCAACCTCCAGGATGAAGCCGTTCTGGCGATCCCCCAGGGAACGTCGCCGCAGCCGACGACCTACTCCGTGGATGCGAGCTCGAATCTTTTTGCAGCGCAGGTGGGCACGAGCGGCTGCTGGGCGCTGTCGCAGGCGTGACGAGTGACGCCAGCGCCCCCGCAGCCGCTCGCCCACGGCTCGGCGCCGTGTCCTTCCTGCACCGCTTCGGCTCGGCGCTCAACCACCACGTGCACCTGCACGTATGCGCAACCGAAGGCGTCTTCGTGCCGCCTGCCGACGGCGCGCGGTGCGACACCCCGCCGGCGTTCCTGCCGGCCCGACCGATCAACCAGCCCGATCTGGCCGCGCTCACCGAGCGGGTGCGCCGCCGCGTGATCCGCTGGTTCAGGCTCGCTCGCCTGCTCGACACCGCTGCCGCCGCCGACATGCTCACGTGGGAGAACAGCGGTTTTTCAGTCGATGCCAGTGTTCGGATCACGCTCATCGACCGCGACGTGCCGAGCTATTTTCAGAGCTTGGAGCACCTGCTGCGGTATTGTGCCCGGCCGCCCTTTGCGCTCGAGCGACTCTTCGTGAGCCGCGGTGCAGATGGCCAGATCGCTCGCATCCGCTACGTGCTACCGAGACATAAGGCGGCCAACTGGGTCGGACCCAGTCGCAGCCGGAAGTCCACGCGGCCGGGGGCCAATGGCGTCGTCGACCTCTCGCCTTTTGAGTTTCTTGACCGGCTCGCCGATCTCGTGCCGCCGCCGCGCAAGCACCGGCACAGGTATCACGGGGTGTTTGCACCCAACCACAAGCTCAGGCGGGCCGTCACGTCGTTGGCGATCGGGAACGTCGGAAAGCGCCAAGAGGCGGTGGCCGGCGGGCATGGGGGCGACGGTTATGCCACGGAAGGATGCTGCGACGCAAATCCGAGTCACAAGCCCCGCTCGCACGACACGTCTCGGATTGCCTGGGCCAAGCTGATGGCCCGGGTGGGGGAGGAGTTTCCACTTGCGTGCCCAGCGTATGGCGGCGATATCCGGCTGATCACGTTCATCACGGAGCCGGGGCCGATTCGGAAGATCCTGACACATCTGGGTGGGCGATGGGGGCAGTGCCAATACCTAAGAAAAAGCGGCCAAGGTGTTTTTCAACAACCCCGGCCGCCTCTTCTCAGCCCGTCACCCCATCCAACTCCGACACGCCTCCCGATAGCCGCAGCCAGAACAGGCCATGACCGAAGGCGCCCGGATAGAACACGCCCGACTCGATAGCCCGCCAGACCCGCTCCACGCCCGCCAAGGTGCGTTTCACGGTGGCTGGATCGACTTCGCGAACGTGCTCCTCGATGACCGGTTCCTTGGTCTTCGTGAGGACCAGAAACCGGGTCTGGACCTTCTTCCCAGGGCTGATCTCGCTGGCCAGATGCGAGTACAGCAATAACTGCTCCCCTGAATGCTCGACCTGCTCCTGACTCCACTTGCCCCGACTGGTCTTGATGTCCGTGATGACCAGTGAATCCGAGTCCTCCGTCAGCAGGTCGACCCTCCCGTACAAATCCGGCACGCCCTCGACCAGCATGCCCCGAATCTCCTCCTCGACGCCCAGCACCCGCCCCTGAACACTCGCCGCAGGGCTGTTCAGGAAGGCCGTGAGCATCTTCGAGGCCAGAGCATCCAGCGAGGTCCGGGTTTCTGTGCTGCCGAACTGAATCGCGTCCGGATCGTGCAGCAGCCATGCAGAGCGGTAGGCAAACATGAGCCGCTCGACGTCGGGATGCTCTTCGCCGGACAGGATCGCTTGGAAGTGTTGCTCGACCGCGGAGTGAATCCCGGTGCCGAATACGAGCGCACTGGACACGGTCTCCTCGGGCATGCCGTCGATGTACCTGAACTTGTACTTGAGCGGGCATGTCCGGAACGTCGAGATGGCAGACCACGAAATGTAGTCCCGGCCGGTGAGCGTTCGGGCGACCTCATTGGCAGGGTTGGTGCTGCGCGGCTCCATCACCGGCAGCAGTTCAGTCCCGGCGATCATCGGGCACCTCCAGTCGTTGCATAGGCCCCGTTGCCGTTCGACGGGCTGCTGGTTGACTCGTCGCCCTTCAGTTCGTCGATCAAGTTGCTCGCCTGCCGGATGCCCAGTTCGTCCGCAGTGGTGAGCCCGAACTTATCCCGAAGCAGCCCCACAAGGTCGATCTTCCGACGTGCAGCAATGGCCCGAATGGCTTTGACCTGACTAGCGGTAGCAGGTCGGGGGCTGGGGGCATCACGGAAGGCGGCACGGTTGGTCATGCCCGAGTCGGCACTGTTGGTCGTGATCCGTGCGCCGCTGATGGCCGGGCTGGTGCGCACCTCGATCACTTCCTGCGGCTGGGCGTGGGGCTGGCTGGCGTCGTGCTGGTCTTCACTGGTCAGCCGGGCGATCTGGTCTTGGACAGCCTGCTCGCAGGACGCATAGGCCCGCTGCACGACGATCTGAAAGCCGTCGGTGTCGTTGAGGAGCGTGCTGTCGAGTTCCGCTTCGATGGTGCAGGAGGCGGAGGCGCTGGAGAAGCCGGGTAGGCCGACCTTCTTCGAGACGCCTGCATGAAGTTTCAACATGGGGGTGGGGTTCCTGTTGGGTGTGTGGGTTGGTGGGTCGGAAAACAGCGAGGGCGTGGGCTGACGGGTCTTGGGCTTCCCGCCGCGCTCCACGCCCTCGCTGGATGAATGGCACGGCCTGCTACGCGTCAGCAGGCTCGTGGTGTGGTCAGGCAGCCGCTCGGGCCAACTGCTTCTTGGTCTTCTTCCGGGCCTTCGTGCTGGCTTCATAGAACGGCGCCCGACAGCCGTAGCCGAGCGCGTCCCAGTCGACGGTCCCGAGTTCATCGAGATCGACCAGCATCACGTCCAGCAGGCACTCCGGCTCCGGGCCAGTGTCATCGGGGCCGGTCAGCACGAAGCCGCGGCGCCGAATCTCGTGGGAATCCTCGCCGGTCTTCTGGGCCACGGCGGCGAACAGGTCAGAGTCACTCATGGGTTCTCGATCTCCTGAAAAGTGGAAAAGTGAGAATCTGGGAAACACACAGGGACACCGGCCGCCAACGCAGCAAACCGGAAGAAGGCAAACACGCCCGGCAGCCAGAGAGGCGGGCGGGGGAGACGAGACGGCCGCCGTGGAGGTGAACTTGGGCGGCCGCCGATCTATTCAGCAGAGACGAGAAGGCCGTATGGGGCCCGGCATTCCTCTTGAAGCATGCCGCCGCCACGGCGACACTTCAGGCGGCTCAAATGACGGGATTATCCCGGGCTCAGAGCCAAAACTCGGATTGTTCGCAAGGCACGACATAAGCACTTGGCACGCACCGCAGTCGTCATCGGCGCATCTTCCGGCATAGGCGCCGCCGTCGCCGTGGAGTTGGCACGCCGCGGGTATACCGTCGGGATCGCGGCACGCCGCATCGAATCTCTTCACCATGTCGCGGCGCAGCATCCGGGAATCACGGCGACGATTCGGCTCGATCTACACGATGTCGCCGAATCCCAAGCGGCTGCGGGCGATTTGATTGCCAGAGTTGGTGGGGCCGATGTGTTCGTCATCTCCGCCGGTACGGGGAGCGAGAATCCTGCCCTGCAATGGGGCCCCGAGGCCGACACCATCGCCGTGAATGTCACTGGTTTCGCGGCGATGGCGACACTCGCGATGGAGCATTTCGTCCAGCGTGGGCGCGGCCATTTGGTCGGTATTTCCTCCATCGCCGCTATCCGTGGCCATGGGGAAGCGCCCTCGTACGGGGCTTCCAAGGCTTTTGTGTCGAGTTATCTGCGGGCACTGCGGCACAAGTGTGCGAAGCAGCGTTTGCCCGTTTACGTGACGGAGATTCAGCCGGGATTCGTCGCAACCGCTATGGCGAAGGGCGACGGTTTGTTTTGGGTTGCCCCAGTCGATGTCGCGGCCCATCAGATCGTGACGGCTATCGAGTCACGAAGGGCTCATGCGTATGTGACGAAAAGGTGGCGAGTCGTGGCAGCAATAATGCAGTTTTTACCCGAGTGGATATACAATCGGCTTTGATCTCATCTGCGAACCACCCGATGCAATGGACTCGCGATGAAGTCGAGCGGTGTGGATAGTCCCTTGGTCGCGAGCCATTGATCGGGACCGTTACGACATTCTCTCCGCCAGCCACTCCCGCTCCGCCCCCAACGCCTCCGTCCTGCTGCCATAAGGCCCCAAAACCGGTCCATCAACAGGACCCATATCGGCCCACCAGTAGCCCTCGGCATCTGGCTCCACGTGGCTCGCCCGGGTGATCTGCAACTTCCCGAGTTCCCGCAGGTCCAGTGCGTCGTCGTAGATGCACCGGGCTACGCCATCCACGCCGACGATCAGTTCCATCTCGCTGGTCATACTCCCGCTCCCGAAGTCCGCCGCAGGATGTTTCGCCGCGGCCTGTCGACGAGCAGGTCACCCACGGCCGCCTGAATCTGCTCGAAGTCACGGGCAACCATCTGCCGGAGCCTGTTGGAATCCCTGAGCGTCTGCGGCTCGACTCCATTGATCGTCTGCTGGGCCTGCTCCACCAGCATGTCGAGTTCCGGGCTGCTCCGAATGTTCAGCCGCCGGAACCGCTCGAAGAAGTCCCGCAGGTTCTCGACGGCCGAATCACGAAACACCTTGGGCTGGCCGTCGTGGAGGCCCGTCAGGCGTTCAGCAAGATGAGCCGTGAGCCGCTGGAGTTCCGTGGCGAAAGCCTGCTCAGCCAACTCTACGGCACTCTCGAAGCGTTCACGGACCCGGGCTTGCTCCTGTTGGTAGACCTCCGGGTGCAGAGCCATGAGGTAGTTCGGCGGCTCGATGGTCGGGTAGGAGACTTCGAGATCGAACAGGCCGTCGAGCGTGCTGGGATAGTCGCTGGCGTTGAAGAGCGTGCCGAGACGCCGCCGGGCTTCGCTCTTGATCGTGTCGTACTGGGCGGCGAGTTCCCGGGCTGCTTCTTGGAGTCGCTCGCGGTACGTCTGCATCGTGCTCGCGAATATACCGAGGGAGTTCTGAGGCAAGAGCCGAATGCCAGCCTCCGGGAACGGCAGCGTGACCGTGCGCCAGTAGCCAGAAGCCTCCGACCTGACGGCAGCCACGGCACGGTAGGCGGGGTTCTTGGTGTCGAGGATGAGTTTGCTGGCCGAGAGCAGTTCCCGGTCGGCATGGAAGGCTCGGGCTGCTGTAGTGCGCTGTTCCGGGGCGAGTGTCTTTCTGACGCCAAGCCATGTGAAGGAGAGTTTCACGGCCGCCATCGTTGCGCGGAGCCTGTTGGCGGCGTTGCGTTCCTGCTGCGTGACCGGCTGCTGGGCCTCACGCTGTCGGCCGCGCGGTGAAACGTGCTGGCCGGTGTCGTGGGATGTGGTGGTTGCGGTGGACATTGGGTAGGTGCGATCTCCTTGACGGTTGGATGGAAGGCCCGGCCGCGCAGACTGATGACAGGTTGGTGGCGGCACGGGCTGGGAAAAACCCTGGGCTGGCGACGTTTTTGGCGGGCTAGGACGGGCGATCAGCCTCCGAGGCGACCGTGGAGCCGCCTGTCACCGTGAGCCAGAATCCGGGGCGAAAAACCCCGGATGAACGGCTCGCTTCTATCGGGCAGCGGAAGGGGGCCGCGAGGGGTACCCCATAGGTAGATAGAAGAAAGGAAAAGAGAAGAAAGAGATATAGAAGAGATAGAACCGGTTCAGCATTGGCGCCGATGTAGGTCGGCATGAGTGCTGAACTGGGGTCGGCACGCATGCTGATGTTTGCATGTCGAATCTGGCCCGAGCGCACGGCCATCGGTAGGGAGCGTGAGCGTGGGGCGGCGGATCCTGCAAACCAGTCCTCCGCTCAATTCACCCCCGGCTCTCGCACGACTCTCCGTATCCGACCGCCAGCCCGCTCCTGCTCACGGGAGTAAACGCCCGCCCGATCCGCCGAGAGGCACCGACCGGAAGCCCACTGGCGTAACCCCTCGATCTTGTCGCCCGCAGTGACAGCCACGGGCACGACGTTTTGCGCAGCCTGAACGAGCGGCACGTCCAAGAGCGACGCCAGCCTGCAGCACGACTTGATCTCGGCCCCGGTCCAGTTGGCGTCATCCGGCCGGGCCTGCTTCGCGTCCAGCCCGTATTGCTGCTGGTAGATCCGCCAAATCTGGTCCTTCTGGTCTCGGCAGGGGAGATCGACGAAGAACACGCCATCGAAGCGTTCAGCACGGGCGAACTCCGGCGGCAACTTCGAGGCGTCATTGCAGGTGCCCACGAAGAAGACGTCGCTCTCGTGATCGTTCAGCCACGTGAGCAGGGAGCCGAACACGCGGGCCGTCACCCCCGAATCCGTTTGGCCGGATGAACTGGAACCAGCGAGGCTCTTCTCAATCTCATCTGCATAGAGCACGCAGGGAGCCATCGCGTCAGCCAACTTGAGGGCCGCCCGGACGTTGCTCTCCGACTGGCCGACGAGCGAGCCGAGCAGGGCACCGACATCGAGCACGACCGTGGGCCTGCCGGTCTCGTTGCCCAGCGCCTTCGCGAACTGGGACTTGCCGCAGCCGGGAGGAGAGAGAAGCAGGACGCCACGGGGACGGTTGCTGACGGCCCCCTCGCTCTGGCGGCGCATGGCCCGGAGACAGAACGCCTTGAGGTTTTCCAGGCCGCCGAGTTGGTCAAACGACTCGGTGCCTCGGTGAAGGGAAACGAGCCCCGACTTCTTGAGCTGCTGCGACTTCAGTTCCCATAGCGTCTCGGGCTCCAGCTTGCCGTGACGAACCAAGGCCAGGCTGTAGGCGTTCTCGGCCTCGCTGGCGGTGAGCCCGGCGGCGGCTTCGATCACGCGGGCCAGTTCGTCGCCATCGGGAAGTTCGCCCTCCTGCACGGCCACTCCGCGGGCGAGCTCTTCGAGCTGCTCACGGCCGGGTAGTTCGTGATCGACCACGGTGAAGAGCTTGTCCAGCTCCGCGGGGATCTGGACGACCGGCGCCAGCACGATCACGACGCACCGGGAGTTTTTTCCAGTGTGAATCTGCCGTGAGAGAGCCTGAATGATCTCCGTGGCACCCAGAAACCGGTGCAGATTCTCGAAGACCGCGAGCGTTGTGCCGGAGCCATTTGCGATGCTCGGCAGCGCCCGGATGATCGCGAGCGGGTCCTGGGTATCCGTCACGCCAGGCATCTGGATGGGCTCGAGCGGAAACGTCATGCCGCGGTCGCAGTCCCATGTGCCCAGTCTCCAAGATTCAGCGCGGCACAGGCTGGTCAGTTCCCGGACGGCTTCTTGGGGCTCGTGGGTTTCGACCCAGATGGCGGTGAAGCAGGCCGAGACGAGTTCGCGGAGGCGGGAGGTGAGGGTCGGGGTGGTTGGTGGCAGTTGTCGTGTGGTCGCGGGGGTGGTTTTGGCCATGGATTGTTCCTGGGGTGATGGGGACGGGTTGGACGGCGGCGCAGAAGACTCCACGCCGCCGCCCAACCTCGGTGATTTCGCAGGTCTGGGCGCGTCGGTCCTACGTGCCCTGCCGGAGCTGCTCGCCGGTGCTGGCGCGTTGGAAATACTCCGGCAGCAGGTGCTCGGTGCCAGCCACGCCAAGGGCACGCTCGAGGTCCCGGGTGGCGTCCCTGCATGAGCCGCCGGTGAAGCCGCTGGTCTTGATGCTGGTCGCGCCTTCCGGGCTGACGGTGATTTCGATTCGCTTCTCGCTCATGCAGCACCTCCCACATGTACGGTGACCTTGATCGAGCCGTCTTCGAGCTTGCACTCCGATACCCGGTGGCCCTTCTTGCGGGCTTCGATGCGGGCTTTCTCGACGGCATACGCCTGCAGAAATGAGTGGAGATGCTTCTGCTCGCCCCAGTGGCCCTGATAGTTGTCGTACTGGAGTTGGCCGGTCTGCAGGTTGCAGATGACCGCGTAGTTCCACGCTGGGAGCTGGACGCATAAGCCCGTTGCTGTCGCGTTGAATAGCCGGACGGTTTTGTGTTCAGGCGCTGCAAGCTGGAGCCGGACACACGCGGCCCGGACTGCCTGCTCGTCCCGGATTTCGGTCGTGATCTGGACGATGTGGCTCAAAAGGGCAGCCCTCCTTCATCGTTGGTGGAGATGGTGGATGACAGCTTCTGGGTGTCACCGGGGAGTAGGGCACGTTGAGTGGTCGTATCGCTGGCGCTGAACAAGCCCAGAGCCAGCCGGGATTCTTCGTTGGTGATGCTCTCGACCAGCACCTCGGCAAGCTCTGAGTCGCCAGCGTGCTCTCGATAGGCCAGCCAGAGGGCCAGCGCACCGACGGCCAGCACAGCTACGGCGACGATCACTGGGCTGAACGCAGTGAGTGCCGCCGCCCACTGGGAATCATGCGCAGCCAATTCGCTGATCTGCTGAAGATGGCCAGCGAGTTGGGCGCGTTCTGAAGACAGCGCCGTGATGGCCTCGGATATGGCGACGTTCTGGTCCGCCTGTAGCCGCGCAGATTCATTCACGACCTCAGCGGCAGCATGGACGGCCCGATTGGCGGCTTCGAGCTTGGTGGTGTTTGTGCCCAGCCAGTCGAACAAGCCGGCGTTTGCCTGTCGGCAGCCAAGGCCACAGAGGGCTCCAAGGCCGGCTATCAGCATGCCAGCTGGCCAGAGCAGCCACGTGGCCCATCTGGTGACGAACCAGCCGGCGAGAAACAGGAACTTGAGGAACCAGAAGCTGGACGCGAAGACCAACCAGAGAAACGCAGTCATGATCGCCTCCGTGATTGGTGTGGGCGGTGTGTTGGTCGGGGGTGGGAAAGAAATCCAGCCCCAGAGCGTTCTTGGAGTTTGGCGAGCACCCGGCCGGCCAGAGCTTGAAAGGCCCGGCGAATGCGGTGCTCACGGGACAGCGCCAGTGCCAGCCCGGAGGCAAGCAGGGCGCAGAGAATCAGCGTGGTGGTCATGGGGAAGGGAGTCTCCATGCGAAGGGGAGAGCGGCCGGCACCAGAGAGGGGCGGCCAGTAGCGGGAACGCAGCCGCCTGATGGCGATTTTTGCGCTCAAGGAATATGCCGGGGTTCGCGTCGTTTTTTAGGTGTCCGTGGAATCCTGCCTTCCGCATGTTGGCCCTCCTAATGGAAGGCTGCCAAGCTATAGTGCCCCTCGGTTTTGCCCCGGCAGCGGAGCCTGTCTCGTTCATGAACATTCCGGCAGACGCGGTGATCGCGACGGACAAACTGACAGGCTATCTGCTCATCGCCAGGCCGCTTGACGACAAGTCGAAGTTTTTGGCGAGTGCGGGCTTCACGCAGTCGAACTTTGAAATCCTGGAGGCGGCCATACGGAACCTTGCCACGGTCGCCCCGGCTGAGGAAGATGGTAGAAATGACTACGGCATCTTTTGGCGGGTTGCAGGCCGGTTGCAGGGGCCGACCGGCACATTGCAGGTCGTGACAGTCTGGCTCCAGTGGCACCTCGATGGCCGTTTTCGGTTCATCACGCTCAAGCCCTTGCGAAAGTGAATGACCATGGAGACACAAGTCTTTCATCGCGTCGCCTTGCGGCATGACGTGAAGGGGCATTGGCTGCGTGCCGGTGACGTAGCGTATCTCGTCGATCATGTTGAGCATCCTGCGGGAGGCGAACGCGGCTGTGTACTCGAAGTGTTCAACGCGTTGGGCGATTCGATCGCGACGGTGACCGTTCCCGAGTCGGCTATCGAACCGCTGGCCGCCGACGAGGTGATGACGGTAAGGCGGCTTCAAGCCTCGTAGATAAAACGGTTGCCGATACGGGCCTCCCATCGGGACGCCGCGATAAACCGTACCCCGCAGCGTAGTCCGCAAGGCTTAGCCTCGGGGTTTCCGGCGGCCGGGTGGGCCGCTGAACAGTGCCTCGGCCTCCAAAGCTGGATGTCGCGATGCGGAGCTATTCGCCGACAAGCGCCGAGGCGCGGTCGAGCAGCGACCGCGGCAGGAACATGCCGCCGTGGAGGCGATCCTCCACAACCGGCCGCGTTGCGGGAATGATCCCCTGACTGCGAGCACGAAGCACGATACCCAGCGTGCCAGTGGACGGGATGCCGAGTGACGTCGCGGATTTGCGCGCTGCGAGATCGTCGACCATCGTACGACAGCCTGGCAGCCCCAAGGCCTCAGCCATCGGCGATCTCACGGGCAAGCTCGTCGAGACTGACGTGCAACGAGTCCTCGCCGTGTCGGGCGAGCGCCAACAGGAAATCGGTTCGGTCGAGCCCCGCGACGCTCGCCGCTACCTCCTGGGAAATAGCCCCCCTGCGATACCAGTTCATCGCGGCCGCCAACCGCAGTTCGCTGCCAAAATGCATCGGGTCTTCCCGCATCGCGGCGAAAACCTCGTCGGGCATCTGCAGCGTCACGGTCGTCATGTGGCTTTCCTCTACCAAAGTCTACCCGCCCGCGTCGCCGCCGGGACACGAGCGGCCCGCCCAGGGCTTATCCGCTGGTTGTGGGGCGTTTGGCTGGGCCGCTGAACAACGCCTGAAGGGCGGCGATGGCCTCAGGAGGCAAGGAAGCCAGCCGTGCAGCGAGGTCCTCGATCGCCGGGGGCTGTTTTCCAGCAGTCCGCGCCGCAGCGGCCCCTGTCGCGGCGGCCCCCTCCGGCCGCACGCTGGTACAACCGCTGGTACAACGCTTCCCACGGCAGGCTGTAACTCGTTTATTCGCTGGACTTAGAACTACGGGCTCACTGCTTCCCAAGCTGGATGCCGAGGGTTCGAGTCCCTTCGCCCGCTTTTCTTCTTTGGCCGGAATCACGGCCGACGGCCGGTGTTTTCAGGGCTGGCCCTGGCTCCGATACTGCCACGGCGGCGTCGGCTCGGGATCGGCCCACAGGCCGAGCTTGGCCGCCTTGGCCTGCGCCTGATCGGTGCCGAGCGAGCGGTCCTGCGACGCCGGGTCTTGCCAGGCGTTGCCAGTGGCGACCATCTGCCGGCTGACATCGATGCCTTCCACGGAGAGTCGGGCCGTCGGCGTTCCCGCGACGGCGGGACCGCCATCGGCCACCTCGACCGTGCGGCCAAACACCATCCCGGCGAGGGCTTCGCGGGCCGTCTTGCCGTAGTCCTGGCTGATCTCCGGCGCGTCAATGTCGGCAAGACCGATCTTTCGCTGTTGGTTGAGGTCGTCGAGGCAGGTGACCGTGTCGCCATCCTGCACACCCACGACACGCCACAGCCGTGAGCGGGGCACGGCGACCGTGGGAGGCGGCGCGGCGACAGGCTGCATGGCGGGTGCGGCATCAGCCGGCGCGATCGCCGCGACAGGAGGCGGCGTAGCAGCGGCCGCCGCGATCCCTGCAGCGGGCACGGCGGCGGCAGCCCAACCGGCGACCGGCGTGGGTGCGGTGATGGTGGGCGGCGGCGCGGTCGATGGCATCCAACCCGTCGGCGGCGCGGCGGGCGGTGGAGGTGGCGGGGCGGAAGCAGGCGGCGTAGCAGGAGCGTAGCGGGCCACCGTCGCCGGCGGCGCCTGCGCCGTCACGGGCGGCACGGCAGGAGCCTGGTAGTTCCAGCCCGGAGCATAGGGAGTCGGAGCCGCACCATAGAGCTGCGGGCTGCGATACACCGGCGCCTGACGACGGTTCACCGCCGGTGCCTGCGGCACGGCCAGCACGGGCGGCCCGACCTGGTAGGTGAACGTGTACGTCGGCGCGAAGTACTGCGTGATCACCCGGCCATCCGGCCCGATGCCCTGGTAAGGAATCGCCTGCGGCTGCCAGCC
>Ga0315900_10003244_pt1 | contig 23973 bp, 20 predicted proteins | sample LakEriMetagenome_FD_203521 | JGI IMG/M metagenome (GOLD analysis project Ga0315900, IMG submission 203521) | Freshwater fungal communities from buoy surface, Lake Erie, Ohio, United States - Buoy 12 MA114 | ecosystem: Environmental > Aquatic > Freshwater > Lake > Lake biofilm | place: USA: Lake... | reverse complement strand
GCGAGCAGGTTGGTGCGGAAATCCCGCGCCCCCGCCGTGCCCAGCGCCGTCCAGGTCGCCATCGCGGCGCGCTGCACGGCGGCATAGGCGGCCTCGCGCGCCAGCCCCGCCTGGGTGAGGGCGAGGAGCACCTTCTGGCTGTGCACCACGCCACCGAGGCTCTCCAGGTTCGCGCGCATGCGCTCGGGGTAGATGACGAGCTTTTCCATCATGCCGACCGTGCGCATCAGCGCGAAATCCAGCGCGATGGTCGCATCCGGGCCGATCACGCGCTCCACGGAGGAATGGCTGATGTCGCGCTCATGCCACAGCGCCACATTCTCGAGCGCCGGCGTGACATAGCCGCGCACCAGCCGCGCGAGGCCGGTGAGGTTCTCGCTCAGCACCGGGTTGCGCTTGTGCGGCATGGCGGAGGAGCCCTTCTGCCCGGCGTGGAAGAATTCCTCCGCCTCGCGCACCTCGCTGCGCTGCAGGTGGCGCACTTCCGTCGCCAGCCGCTCGATCCCGGCCGCCACCACGCCGAGGGCCGCGAAATAGGCGGCGTGGCGGTCGCGCGGGATGACCTGGGTGGAAACGGGCTCGACGGTCAGGCCAAGCTTGGCCGCCACATGCGCCTCGACGCGCGGATCGACGCTCGCGAAGGTGCCGACGGGGCCGCTGATGGCGCAGGTCGCGACCTCGGCCCGCGCCGCAACCAGCCGCGCCCGGTTGCGCGCGAATTCGGCGTAGTGGCCGAGCAGCTTGAGCCCGAAGGTGGTCGGCTCGGCATGGATGCCGTGGCTGCGGCCGATGGTGGGGGTGTGGCGATGCTCCTCCGCCCGGCGCTTCAGCGCGGCCAGCAGCGCATCAAGATCGGCGATCAGCAGGTCGGCGGCGCGCACCATCTGCACGGCGAGGCAGGTGTCGAGCACGTCGGAACTCGTCATGCCCTGGTGCAGGAAGCGCGCCTCCGGCCCGATTCCCTCCCCGAGCCAGGTGAGGAAGGCGATCACGTCATGGCGCGTCTCGCGCTCGATCGCGTCGATTCGCTCAAGATCGGCCGCCGAGATATGCGCCACGCGTGCCGCACCGCGCTCACGGATGGCTGCGGCGGCCTCGGCGGGGATGGTGCCGAGGGCGGCCATGGCGTCGGCGGCATGGGACTCGATCTCGAACCAGATGCGGAAACGCGCCTCGGGTGACCAGATCGCCGTCATTTCGGCGCGGCTGTAACGGGGAACCATGGATTACATTCCGTCGAGGGTTGGAGGCGCGCCTGCTTGTTGCCGCGCGCCGACGGTGGTTGACAAGAGGTGGCTGTCCCTGGCTTTTATTTGCACAGTTTAAAAAGCGGACATGTGCTTTCATGGAATTTTTGTCATCATTTGGGCCTGAGTTGACAGCACTCGGCACCGTTTTGTTCATCGACATCGTGCTTGCCGGTGACAATGCGATCGTGGTTGGCATGGCCGCGGCCGGCCTGCCGCCCGACCAGCGCAAGAAGGCGATCTTCTGGGGCATTGTCGCCGCAACGCTGATGCGCATCGGCTTCGCCTCGATCACCGTGCAGCTGCTCTCGATCGTCGGCATCGTCTTCGCGGGCGGCGTGCTGCTGCTCTGGGTCTGCTGGAAGATGTATCGCGAGCTGCGCGATGGCGGCGGCCACGATGCGCAGCATGAAGGCGAGATGGCGCTGGAGGGCGAGACGCCGGACGGCGCCCCGCGCAAGACCCTGCGCCAGGCCATCACCCAGATCCTGATCGCCGACGTGTCGATGAGCCTGGACAACGTGCTGGCCGTGGCCGGCGCGGCCAAGGACCATCCCTACATCATGATCATCGGCCTCGCCTTCAGCGTGGTGCTGATGGGCGTGGCCGCGACACTGATCGCGCGCCTGCTCGACAAGCATCGCTGGATCGCCTGGCTCGGCCTGCTGGTCATCCTCTGGGTCGCCGGCACCATGATCTGGGAAGGCACGCATGAAATCGCGACGGTGGTGCCGCAGGCCTATGGCTATCTGCTGTTGCCCTTCGGCTGGATGGCGGCCCCCGGTGGCGCCGCGATCTTCCCGATGGGGCTCTGGGCATTGGCGACCGTGTTCCAGGTGATCGTCATCGCCTTCATCGCCACGGCGGTGGTGGAGTTGACCCGCTCTCTGGTGCGGCGCCAACATTGAGGATGCGTCTGCGCCTCATCGCCTTCGTTTTCCTGGCCGCCGCCTGCACCGAGCAGGACGGCCTGACGACGAATGCGGCGGCGCCAAGCCTCGCGATCGCGGCCGCGCGCCTGCCGGCGGAGATGGCCGGCTTCACGCGTGGCGACACAGCCTGGCATGAGCGAAGCCATCCGGGCCTGGGTGTCGCCGTGGACTATGCCGGGCCGGCGCGCGCGGCGGTGGCGACGGTCAGCCTCTATGATCGTGGCCGCAGCGTGGATGCCGCCGCGCTGGCGGCCGAGTTCAACGTCGCCCTCGGCGAGGTCATGGCGGTCGCCGGCGCGCGCACCCGCCAGGTGATGACCGAGCGCGAGCGTATCGAAGTCGCGCTGCCTGACGGCCCGCCGATGCAATGCGCGCGCCTCGGCGGCACCTATGGCCGGCAGGAGATGACGACGCTGGTCTGCCTCGGCCCTGCGGCCGGGCGCTTCCTGAAGGTGCAGGTCACCGCGCCAGCGCGCCAGGTCCGCCCGGTGGACCCCATGCCCTTCGTCACCGGCATCACCCAGGCCGCGCGCGCCGGCTGACCTGGCCGGCAAGCCGTTGATCCGGGCTGCATAACTAGGATAATTGCAGTACGGATATGTTTTGGGCATTGGCCTTTCCTATCGCATGACCCATACGCAACAAGCGATCTTCACATTCTTGTGAGGATTCGGGGGATATGCCTATCCTTCGACGACAGCACCCAATCGAAGGAACGCCCAATGCTCCGCCGCCTTCTCCTCGCCCTGCCGCTGCTGGCGGCCAGTGGTGCCCTGCCCGCCCAGGCGCAGGGCTGCGACACGCGCTTCGAGCTGCACAATCGCTCCAGCCAGACCGTGATGGAGTTCTACTTCGACTCCGCCGGCAACCCGAACTGGACGCGCGACGAACTCGGCAGCGGCGTGCTGCCCCCCGGCCAGGGCCGGCGCTTCGCCGCCGCCTATACCGGCATGTATGATTTCAAGGCGGTGCTGGACAATGGCCGCAATGTCGAGCTGCGCGGGGTCAACATCTGCGCCATCACCGTCGTCACCCTCACCGATGGCGGCATGACGGCGCAGTAGCTACGCCGTCGCGCTGGGCGCCGTTCAGGCGTCCAGCGCCTCCGCGTCCAGCTTCGCCGCATTGTCCTGGATGAAGCGAAAGCGCAGCTCCGGTCGGCGGCCCATCAGCGCCTCGATCAGGTCGGAGGTCCGCGCGCGTTCCTCCGCCGGCAGCACCACGCGCAGCAGGGTGCGGCGCTTCGGGTCCATCGTGGTCTCTTTCAAGGAAGCCGGAGGCATCTCGCCCAGGCCCTTGAAGCGGCTGACATCGACCTTCTGGTTCGCCTTGAATTCGCGCTTCATCAGCCGCTCGCGATCCGCATCATCCTTGGCATAGACCGTCTTGCCCGGCGCCTGCAGCCGGTAGAGCGGCGGCTGGGCGAGGAAGACGCGGCCCTGGCGCACCAGCTCCGGCAATTCCTTGTAGAAGAAGGTCATCAGCAGCGCGGCGATATGCGCGCCATCGACATCGGCGTCGGTCATGATGACCACCCGCCCGTAGCGCAGCCGCGCGAGGTCGAATTTCTCGCCCGCGCCGCAGCCAAGTGCTTCGATGAGGTCCTTCAGCTCCTGGTTGCCGCGCAGCTTGTCCGCACTCGCCGAGGCGACGTTGAGGATCTTGCCGCGCAAGGGCAGCACCGCCTGCGTCTCGCGGTCGCGCGCCTGCTTGGCGGAGCCGCCGGCGGAATCACCCTCGACCAGGAACAACTCGGTCCCGTCCACGCCCTCGCGCGCGCAATCGGCGAGCTTGCCGGGCAGGCGGAGCTTGCGCGTGGCGGATTTGCGCGGCGTCTCCTTCTGCTCGCGCCGGCGGATGCGGTCTTCCGCGCGCTCGATGCACCAGGCCAGAAGATTGTCGGCGCGCGCCGGGTCGCCGGTCAGCCAATGGTCGAAATGGTCGCGCAACCCTTGCTCGACCAACCGCGCGGCCTCGGGCGAGGTCAGCTTGTCCTTGGTCTGGCCCTGGAATTGCGGGTCGCGCACGAAGACGGAGAGCATGCCGGCCAGCCCGCCAAGCACGTCCTCGGCCGTGATCTGCGCGGCGCGCTTGTCCTTCTTCAGCTCGCCATAGGCGCGCAACCCCTTGACCAGCGCGGCGCGGAGCCCGGCCTCGTGCGTGCCCCCCTGCGGCGTGGGGATGGTGTTGGCGTAGGTGCTGAGGAACCCGTCGCCGAATTCCAGCCAGGTCAGCGCCCATTCGCAGCGCCCCGCGCCGTCGGGGAAGGTCGCCTCGCCAGCCCAGGGCGCGGGCACGACCACGGCCTTGCCCTCGATCGATGCGGCGAGGAAATCGCTGAGCCCGCCGGGGAAATGCAGCACGGCCTGGGCGGGGGTGTCGGTGCCCTCGACCAGCTTCGGTTCGCAGGACCAGCGGATCTCGACGCCGCGGAACAGATAGGCCTTGGAGCGGCAGAAGCGGTGCAGCCGTGCGGGGTTGAAGTCGAGCTTGCCGAAGATCTCGGGGTCCGGCCGGAAGCGCAGCTGCGTGCCGCGCCGGTTCTGCACGGCGCCAAGATTCTTCAGCTTCTGCACCGGCTTGCCGCGCTCGAAGGCATGGCCCCAGAGCACGCGCTCACGCGCCACCTCCACCTCCAGCCGCTCGGCCAGGGCATTGACCACGGAGGAGCCCACGCCGTGCAGACCGCCCGAGGTCTCATAGGCCTTGCCAGAGAATTTGCCGCCCGAATGCAGCGTGGTGAGGATGACCTCCAGCGCCGAGAGCTTCGGGAATTTCGGGTGCGGGTCGATCGGGATGCCGCGGCCATTGTCGCGCACCGTCAGCCAGTTATCGGCCTCGAGCGTCACCTCGATCCGGTCGGCATGGCCGGCCACGGCCTCGTCCATCGCATTGTCGATGATCTCGGCGGCGAGGTGATGCAGCGCGTTCTCATCCGTGCCGCCGATATACATGCCGGGGCGCCGGCGGACGGGCTCGAGCCCCTCCAGCACTTCGATATCCTTGGCGGAATAGTCGCCGCCCGCCGGCAGGGCCTCGGCCGGCTTCGCGGCGGGCTTCGCAAGGGCAGTGCCCGGGCGGCCCGGTTTGAACAAGTCGTTCATGCTGTGTTCTCGCTCTCCGGGCCACCATAGCGAGGTGTCCGAGGGGCGACAACCGAAAGGCGGCAAGCGCCTGTGGTGGCTTGGTTTTGCGCCGGCCGGACCGCGCCGATTCGCGGGCTAGTCCCGCTGCGACAGGTAATGCGCCAGCGCCGCGAGGTCGGCGTTGCTGATGCCGGCCACCGCGCCATTCATGTTGCTGTCGGTGCCCACGCGCAGCCCGTCGCGATATTCGATCATGGTCGAGAGCAGGAATTCCTCGCGCTGCGAGGTCAGGCGCGGGATCTGGTTGCGGCCGCGGAAATCGGCGAGGTGGCAGACCCCGCAATTGCTCCGCGCCGCCAGCGCCTGCCCCGCGGCATAGAGTGCGGCGTCCACCGCCCGCCGGTCATCCGGCGGGCCGGGCGGGAAGGCCGCGAAGAAGGCGGCGATGTCCTCGATGTCGCGATCCGGCAGGTTGGCCGCGAAGGCCGTCATCGCCGGCACCTGGCGCAGCCCCTCGCGGAACAGGATCATCTGCAGCGTGATGAATTCCGCCGGTTGGCCCGCCAGCGAGGGGATGCCCTGCTGCTGGCTGCGGCCATCCGCGCCATGGCAATTGGCGCAGGAATGCGCGGCGAGGCTCCCCCCTCGCTGCGCATCCTGCGCCCCGGCCGGCAGGGCGGCGAGGATCGCCGCCACCACCAGGGCCGGAAGTCGCAAGCCGGCCAGACTCACCGGCTGTAGGTGATGCGGTAGATCGCACCCATCTGCTCGCCCGAGACCAGCAGCGAGCCATCGCGCAGCACATGCACCTCGGCCGGGCGGTCATGGAAGCGCTGGGCGGCGTCGTCGCGCAGGCCGGTGAGGAACTCCTCCACCCGCGTCACATTGCCCTGCGCGTCGAGATGCGCGACCACCACGTCATAGCCCGAGAGCGTGGCGCGGTTCCACGACCCGCGCCGGGCGATGAAGATCTGGTTGCGGTACTGCTCGGGGAACATCGTGCCCGTGTAGAAGCGCATCCCCAGAACCGCCGTATGCGGGCCGAGCAGCGCCGCGGGCTGCGAGAATTCGCTGCAGACGCGGCCGCGATTGTACTGCGGGTCCGCCCAGGTGCCGAGGCAGTAGGGGAAGCCGAAATCCTCGCCGGCGCGGCGCACGCGCAGCAGCGAATCCTCGGGCGTGTCGTTGCCCACCCAGTCGCGGCCGTGATTGGTGGCCCAGAGCTCACGCGTCACCGGATGATGCGCCATGCCCACGGAGTTGCGCACGCCGCGCGCCTCGATCCGGCGGTCGGAGCCGTCGGGGTTGAAGGAGACGAGCAGCGCGAACTTGTCGCGGTCCGTGTCGCAGACGTTACAGTTCACGCCCACATTGGTGTAGATGCGGCCATCGGGGCCGAGGGTCGCGAATTTCCAATGGTGGTTGCCACCATGCTCCTGCTCGGTCGGCAGGGCGAAGGCGGCGGTGAGATCGACCGGCGTGGGCGGATTGTCGAGGTTCGCCTCGATATTGTCGTAGCGCAGCACGCGGTTGACCGCGAAGACGTAGAGGCTGTTGCCGATCATCACCAACCCGTTGGGCTGGGCGAGGCCGGTCAGCAGCGTGCGCGTGCGCGTCGTGCCGTCGGCGTTGCGGGTGATGGCATAGACGCGCCCGATCGCGCGCGTGCCGGCGAAGAGCGTGCCGTTGGGGCCTTCCGCGATGGCGCGCACGCCAGGCATGCCATGCGCGAAGACTTCGGCGCGGAAGCCCTGCGGCAGGCGGATCTGCTGCACCGGCACCTGCTCGAGCGGCGTCGCGGTCAGGCGCGGCGCGTGCGGGGCGAGGGTCGAGCCCTCCGGCCGGCCGATGGCCCAGCCGGGCACTGGCGCGGGTGTTTGTGCGAAGGCAGGCAGGGCCATGAGGCCTGCGAAAAGCCCCGCGGCAAGAGTCTTGCGGACCATCTTTCCACTCCCTTGGCGGCAGGCATCTCTGGCCCGTCCGGGCGCGCAGCATGAACGATCCTTGCACGCCGGGGCAAGATGGGATGCAAAGGGTTGCTTCCGCTCGCGCGCGGTTGACCGCCCGCCCGGAAGGCCCGAGAGGCAGGGCATGACCGAAGATCCGCGCCGCTTCGCCCCCGCCACGCTCCGCAACCGCGACCCGCTGCTGGCGGCGCTGCGTCCCCTGCTGCCGGCGCAGGGCCTTGTGCTGGAAGTGGCCAGCGGCAGTGGCGAGCATTGCGCGCATTTCGCGGCTGGCCTGAGCGGCCTGGATTTCCAGCCGAGCGATCCCGATGCCGCGAACCGCGCCAGCATCGATGCCTGGTGCACGGGCCTCGCCAATGCGCGCCCCGCTTTGGCGCTGGACGCGACCGCCCCCTGGCCGGCGCTGCGGGTGGATGCGGTGCTGTGCATCAACATGATCCACATCGCGCCCTGGTCGGCGACAATCGGCTTGCTGCACGGCGCGGCCGCGGTGCTGGGGGCGGGCGCGCCGCTGATCCTCTACGGCCCTTTCCGCCGGGCTGGCGTGCCGACCGCGCCGAGCAACGAGGAATTCGACGCCAGCCTGCGCGCCCGAGACCCCGCCTGGGGCCTGCGCGCGCTGGAGGAGGTGGCGGCGGCAGCGACGGGATTCGCCGCGCCGCAGGTCATCGAGATGCCGGCGAACAACCTGACCGTGCTGTTCCGCCGGCGCTGAGTCCCTAGACCACGCGCTCGGCGAGCATCTTCTTGATCTCGCCGATCGCCTGCGCCGGGTTCAGCCCCTTCGGGCAGGTGCGGGCGCAGTTCATGATGGTGTGGCAGCGATAGAGCTTGAACGGATCCTCCAGCGCATCCAGCCGCGCGCCGGTGTGCTCGTCCCGGGAGTCCGCGATCCAGCGATAGGCCTGCAGCAGCACGGCCGGGCCGAGGTAGCGGTCGCCATTCCACCAATAGCTGGGGCAGGAGGTCGTGCAGCAGAAGCACAGGATGCACTCCCACAGCCCGTCGAGCTTCGCGCGCTCTTCCTTGCTCTGCAGTCGCTCGCCATCGGGCGGCGGGGGCGTGTCGGCCTTCAGCCAGGGCTCGACGCTGCGCAGCTGCGCGTAGATCTGCGAGAGATCCGGCACGAGGTCCTTCACCACCGGCATGTGCGGCAGCGGATGGATGCGGACCTCGCCCTTCACCTCCTCGATCGGCTTGAGGCAGGCGAGGGTGTTCAGCCCGTCGATGTTCATCGCGCAGCTGCCGCAGATGCCCTCGCGGCAGGAGCGGCGGAAGGTCAGCGTGGTGTCGACCTCGTTCTTGATCTTGATGAGGGCATCAAGAACCATCGGCCCGCAGGCTTCGAGGTCGATGTCGTAGGTATCGGTGCGCGGGTTGTCGCCCGTATCCGGATCCCAGCGATAGATCTTGAAGCTCCGCACCTTCTTCGCGCCGGTCGGCGCAGGGAAGTGCTGGCCCTTCGAGATGGTGGAGTTCTTCGGCAGGGTGAAAGTTGCCATGGGTCGGGCTCCTAATACACCCGCGCCTTGGGCGGGAAGACCTGCACTTCGTTGGTGAGCGTGCGCATCTTCACGTCACGGTAGTCGAGCTTGACGTTGCGCTTGTCATCCACCCAGGCGAGCGTGTGCTTCATCCAATTCACATCGTCGCGGTCGGGGAAATCCTCGTGCGAATGCGCGCCGCGGCTTTCCTTGCGGGCATCGGCGCCATGGATCGTGGTCAGCGCATTGCCGATCAGATTGTCGAGTTCCAGCGCCTCGACCAGGTCGGAGTTCCAGATCAGGCTGCGATCGGCGATGCGGATATCCTCATACCCGGCAGCGACCTTGTTCATCTTCGCCACCCCTTCCTTCAGCAGGTCCGTGGTGCGGAAGACGGCGGCGTGTTCCTGCATGGTGCGCTGCATCGTCAGGCGCACATCGGCCACGCTGGAGCCACCCTTCGCATGGCGCACGCGGTCGAAGCGCGCGATCGAGGCCTCGCCCGCGCCGGGCGGCAGCGGCGGCTGGCTCGCGCCCGGCTTGATCGTCTCGGCGGCGCGATGCGCGGCGGCGCGGCCGAACACCACCAGGTCGAGCAGGGAGTTGGTGCCCAGGCGATTGGCGCCATGCACCGAGACGCAGGCCGCCTCGCCCACCGCCATCAGGCCGCGCACAACGCGGTCCTGGTCGGAGGCCGTGGGGTTCAGCACCTCGGTGTGGATGTTCGTGGGGATGCCGCCCATGTTGTAGTGGACGGTCGGCAGCATCGGGATCGGCTCCTTCGTCACATCGACGCCGGCGAAGATCTTGGCCGTCTCCGAGATGCCGGGCAGGCGCTCATGCAGCAGGTCGGCGCCGAGATGTTCGAGGTGGAGGTGGATGTGGTCCTTGTGCGGGCCCACGCCGCGGCCTTCGCGGATCTCCATGCTCATGGCGCGGGAGACGACATCGCGCGAGGCGAGGTCCTTCGCCGTCGGCGCGTAGCGCTCCATGAAGCGCTCGCCCTCGGAGTTGGTCAGGTAGCCGCCCTCGCCGCGCGCACCCTCGGTGACGAGGCAACCCGAGCCGTAGATGCCGGTGGGGTGGAACTGCACGAACTCATTGTCCTGCAGCGGCAGGCCAGCGCGCAAAACCATGCCGCCGCCATCGCCCGTGCAGGTATGGGCGGAGGTGCAGGAGAAATAGGCGCGGCCATAGCCGCCCGTCGCCATCACCACACTCTGCGCGCGGAAGCGATGCAGCGAGCCGTCTTCCAGGTTCCAGGCGGCCACACCACGGCACACGCCCTCATCATCCATGATGAGGTCGAGGGCGAGGTATTCCACGAAGAACTCGCAATTCGCCTTCAGCGCCTGCTGGTAGAGCGTGTGCAGGATGGCGTGGCCCGTGCGATCGGCGGCCGCGCAGGCGCGCATCGCCGGCGTCTTGCCGTAGTTCTGCATGTGCCCGCCGAAGGGGCGCTGGTAGATCTTGCCATCCTCGGTGCGGCTGAAGGGCACGCCGTAATGCTCGAGCTCGATGATGGCCGGGATCGCCTCGCGGCACATGTACTCGATGGCGTCCTGGTCGCCGAGCCAGTCCGACCCCTTCACGGTGTCGTACATGTGCCAGCGCCAGTCATCCTCGCCCATGTTGCCGAGGGCGGCACCGACGCCGCCCTGCGCCGCAACCGTGTGGCTGCGCGTGGGGAAGACCTTGGTGATGCAGGCCGTCTTGAGGCCCGAGGCCCCCATGCCGAAGGTCGCCCGCAGCCCCGCGCCACCAGCGCCGACCACCACCACGTCATAGGTGTGGTCCACGATCCGGTAGGCGCCGGAGCCGATCGAGGGCTTGGAGATCGCGTTCATGCTATCCGCCGTCCGTCCATCCGAGAGGGGCGCGCCCGATAGCGAGCCCCGTGTAAGTCTTCAATTTGGTGCGCGCGCTCAGACCGCAATGCGCAGCACCGCCAGGGCCGCGGTCAGCGCCAGCAGCGCGCAGGCCGCCTTCACCGCCAGGATCCCGGCAATCTTCACCCATTCCACATGGGCGTAGTCCTCGATCACCACCTGCAGCCCGGCCGCGATGTGGTGGAAGGTCAGGCCGATCATCGCCAGCAGCAGCACGGCGTTGAGCGGCTGGCCGATCCAGGCCACCGCCTCGGCATGGGTCATGCCGGCCGAACTCGCCAGGCTCAGCACGAACCAGAAGGTGAGCGGCAGGAGCGCGAGGGAGGTGACGCGCTGGCCCCACCAATGCTGCACGCCGGATTTCGCGGACCCCGCCCCGCGCACGCGGCCAAGCGGCGTGCGGAGCTGGGTAGGGCGGGGGGCCTGGGTCAGGTCGGACATCGGGATCACCAGGAAATCAGCAGGAGAAGCCAGGTCAGCCCGGTCAGCACCGCCGTGCCGACCAGCAGCATCCGGCCGCTGCGGTACACGCTCGGCAGGTCGAAGCCGTAGCCGGCATCCCAGGCCAGATGGCGGATGCCCGCCAGGGTGTGGAACCAGACCGTCGCGGTCAGGCCCATCAGGAACAGGATGCCGATGAAGGAGCCGAGGAACCATTGCACGGTGGCGAAGGCCTCGGGCCCCGCGGCCGCGGCGGCCAGCCACCAGACCATGACGATGCAGCCGATGCTCCAGGCCACGCCGGTGATGCGGTGGGAGATGGAGAGTGCGCTGGTCATCTGCATCATGTCGTAGACCTGCAGATGCGGCGACAGCGGCCGGCGCACATTGGTTCCGTCCGACCGGCGACCGACCATGGTCGCCTCCCGCGAATCCGGGGCTGATGACATGTGGCTGCTCCACCTTGGCGGGTCAGGGGCCCTTGGTAACGGGGGGCCCGGGCCTGCTTCTTCCTCGCGCAGGGTTGTATGGTGCGGTGCGCAATGGCGTCAACGCACCGCGGGGCGAATGGGCGCAACTTTGGCGCCGCGGGCCCCGCTTGGTCGCCAAAAATAACAGGACCTTAAGCCCCTCGGCTGGTCGCGCCGCGCCCGGCGGGCCAGGATGAAGCGCAGGAGGAGCCTCGCCATGACCGAATCCGTGCTGATCACCGGCGGGTCGGGCGGCATCGGCCGCGCCATCGCCACCCGCGCCGCCGAGGCAGGCTGGCGCGTGCTGAACCTCGATCTGCGCCCGCCCGAGGCGCTGCTGCCGCGCGAGGTCTTCCGCGCCTGCGACTTCGCCGACCTCGCCGCCGCGCGGGCCGCCCTGGCTGATCTCGTGCAGGCCCATGCGCCGACGCGGCTGGTGAACAATGTCGGCGTGGTGAAGCCCGCGAGCCTCGAGGAGACGACGGTCGAGGACCTCGCCACGGTGCAGGAGGTCAATCTGCGCAGCGCTATCCTCGCCGCGCAGGCGGTGTTGCCGGCGATGCGCGCGGCGGGCTTCGGGCGCATCGTCAACATCGCCTCCCGCGCTGCGCTGGGGAAGGAGTTGCGCACCGCCTACGCCGCGAGCAAGGCCGGGCTGATCGGCCTGGCGCGCACCTGGGCCCTGGAACTCGCCGCGGATGGCATCACGGTGAACGCCATCGGCCCCGGCCCGATTGCCACCGAATTGTTCCGCCGCGCCAACCCCGACAACAGCCCGCGCACCCGCGCCATCATCGAGGGCGTGCCGGTGAAGCGGCTCGGCACGCCCGAGGACGTCGCCAATGGCGTGCACTTCTTCCTCGACGACCGTGCCGGATTCGTCACCGGCCAGGTGCTTTATGTGTGCGGCGGGCTGACGGTGGGGCTTGCGCCGATCTGAAATTGCGCCCCAGCATCCCGCCGGATACCGACGGGATGCCCCATGAACGAGCTCGAACGCCGCCTGCTGGATGCCGTCACGCTGGACGCGCCCTGGGAGCTGGTGGAGGCCTTCTCCCGCACGCCGCGCTGGCTCCCGCCGCAGGTGAATGCGGGCGGCGAGATGATCGCCCAGCGCCTGCGTGCCCTGGGAATCCCGGTGACGGTCCACCAGCCGGACATCTACCTGGCCGTGCCGCTGAGTGCCTCGGTCGAGGCCGGCGGCGTGACGCATCGCGCCAAGCCGCCGACCTCGTCCTTGCCGGTGCCGGAGGGGCGCACCGCGCCGCTGCTCTATCTGCCCGCCAACCCCAAGGCGCTGCGCTCCTATTCGCGCGACATCGGCGAGTTGTTCGGCGGCGCGCTGAAGGATGAGGCCGATGCGCGCGCGCGCGTCGCCGGTAAGATCCTGCTGACCGAGGGCTTCGGGAATCCCGCCATCGCCTCGCTGGTCGAGGAATGGGGCGGGCTCGGCGTGATCGCGGCGAATCCGGGCGTCGATGTGCATTGGGGCACCTGCACCACCATCTGGGGCACGCCCGACCTCGATGATCTGCCGCGCAAGCCGAAGATCCCGATGGCGACGGTGAACAAGGCCTCGGGCGAGGCGTTGCGCGCCATCGCGCTGGCGGGTGGCTCGGCCACCATCCGCAGCGAATTGCTGGAAGGGATGTTCGCGCAGAACATCCCCGTGGTGGAGATCCCCGCCGCCGACGGCAACCCCGATTTCGTGCTGCTGCATGGGCACTACGATTCCTGGGATGTCGGCGTCGGCGACAACGCCACCGGCAATGCCACGCTGCTGGAAATCGCGCGCATCCTCTGGGCGAATCGCCACGCGCTGAAGCGCGGCGTGAAGATCGCCTGGTGGGCGGGCCATTCCACCGGCCGCTATGCCGGCAGCACCTGGTATGCCGATGCCTTTGGCCTGGAGCTGGACGCGCATTGCGTCGCGCAGATCAATTGCGACAGCCCCGGTTGCCGCTGGGCGAGCAGCTTCCACGACACGACGACGATGTCGGAGACCCTTGCCCTGGTGCGCGAGGCCATCGCCACCGTCGCCCCCGGCGCGCCCTTCGCGACCAAGCGGCCGAAGCAGGCGGGCGACTACAGCTTTTCCAATATCGGCCTGACCAGCTTCTACATGCTGAGCAGCACGATGCCGGAGGCGCTGAAGGCCGAGAAAGGCTATTACGACGTCTCCGGCTGCGGCGGTAACATCGCCTGGCATACCGAGAACGACACGCTCGAGATCGCGGATCGCGACTATCTGCTGCGCGACATCCGCATCTATCTGCTCTCGACGCTGCGCGTGACGCAACCGGACCTGCTGCCCTTCGATTTCGCGGCGACGGCGGCGGAACTCGCGGGCCATGTGGCGCGCTATGCCAAGGCGGCCACCGGTGCCTTCGATCTTTCGCTGTGCGTGAAGGAGACCGCGCGATTCGCGGAGGCGGTCGGCGCCTTCCAGCAGCGCGCGGCGAGCGGCGCGATTCCCACCGCGCGGGCGAACGCCGTGATGAAGCAGCTCGCGCGCATCCTGGTGCCGCTGAACTACACCAAGGGCCCGCGCTTCACCCATGATCCGGCGGTGACGGCGCCGCCCATCCCCTGCCTCGCCATCGCCAGCGAGATCACGTCGCATAGCGGCCAGATGCTCGGCTTCGCGCGCACGCAATTGCTGCGCGGCCAGAACCGCTATGTCGCCGCACTGCGCGCGGCGACGGCGCTGGTCGCGCCATGAGTGGCACCAGGGAAGGCGCGCGGGCGCGGGCCGCACGCTGCTTCGACAGCGGCGACTACCTCGCCGCGCTGCGCCGCCTCGTCGCCGTGCCGACGGAAAGCCAGATCGCGGGCAGCCTGCCGGAGCTGACCCGCTACTGCGCCGAGACGCTGCCCGAGTTGATGCAGGGCATGGGCTTCGACCATCGCGTGCTGGACAACCCACGCCCCGGCCGCGGGCCCGTCTTCCTCGCCACGCGGCAGGAGGGCGACCACCTGCCCACGGTGCTGATCTACGGCCATGGCGATGTGGTGCGCGGCCTCAAGGGAAAATGGAGCGAAGGCCTCGACCCCTGGGAGATCGTGGTGCGCGGCGACAAATGGTACGGTCGCGGCACGGTGGACAACAAGGGCCAGCACCTGATCGCCATCGAGGCGCTGCGCGCCGTCATCGCCGAGCGTGGCGGCACTCTGGGCTTTAACGCCAAGGTGCTGGTCGAGACTGGCGAGGAACAGGGCTCGCCCGGCCTGCGCGACTTGCTGCGCGCCGAACGCGCGCTGCTCGCCGCAGATGTCTTCATCGGCCTGGACGGGCCGCGCCAGACCACCTTCATGCCCGAGCTGAAACTCGGCGCGCGCGGCGGCGTGGCCTTCGACCTCGTGGTGCGGCTGCGCGACCATGCGCATCATTCGGGCCATTGGGGCGGCGTGCTGGTCGATCCCGGCTTCGTGCTGGCGCAGGCCATGGCCAGCATCGTCGATCGCAAGGGCCGCATCCTGGTCGAGGGCTGGACGCCACCCGCGATTCCCCCGGCCGTGCAGCGCGCCATCGACGAACTCGTCATCGAGCAGATCGAGGGCATGCCCGAGGCCGACCCCGACTGGGGCGAGCCCGGCCTCAGCACGGCCCAGAAGATCTTCGGCTGGACGAGCGTGATCGTGCTCGCCGCCATTACCGGTCATCCCGATGCGCCGACCAACGCCGTGCAGGGCGAGGCCCGCGCGCGGCTGCAGGTGCGCCATTGCGCGGATATCGCGGGGGCTTCCATCGTGCCCGCGCTGCGCCGGCATCTCGACGCGCAGGGTTTCTCGAGTGTCGAGATCATCCCGCTGGTCGAGCGCGACATGTTCGGCGCGGCGCGCACCGACCCCGACAACCCTTGGGTCGGCATGGTCGCTTCCTCCATGCAGCGGACCTCGAATCGCGCGCCGAACATCGTGCCCAATTCCTCCGGCTCCAACCCCTCGGACATGTTCCTCGAGGAGCTTGGCCTGCCGGTGATCTGGGTGCCGAACAGCTATTCGGGCTGCAACCAGCACGGCCCGGATGAACACGCCCTCGCGCCGTTGCTGCGCGAGGGACTCGGCCTGATGGCCGGCATCTGGTGGGATATCGGCGACGGCCTGGCGCCGGGGCGCCGTTGAAGGAAATGCACGCATGACCAGCCTCACCGACCATGTCAGCGGCGCCGAGATGATGGCGAATCTGCGCGAAATCGCGCGCTGGCAGAAACTCTCCGGCACGGCGGAGGAAGCGCAGGCGCTCGCCTTCGTCGAATCCCGCATGAAGGCCTATGGCTTCGTCACGCAGACCCTGCTGCACGACGCCTATATCTCGCTGCCCGGCAAGGCCGCGGTGCTGGTGGATGGCAAGCCGATCACCGCCATCACGCAATCCTTCTCGCTTCCCTCGCCGGCGGGTGGGCTCTCCGGCGTGCCCGTCTATCTCGGCCATGGCACGGAGGCCGATTTCGCGAAACATGATGTGCGCGGGCGCATCGTGCTGGTCGAGGGCATGGCGACTCCCGCCGTCGCGCGGCGCGCCACCGATGCCGGCGCGGCCGGCCATCTGCACATCAGCCATCACGAACACATCCATGAGATGTGCATCTCCCCCGTCTGGGGCAGCCCTTCCGCCACCACCATCGGCGACATGCCGAAGACCGTGGTGTGCAGCGTCAACGATGCCGATGGCGGCGCGATCCGCGACGCCCTCGCCGCCGGCGCGCAGCCCGTGGTGACGCTGCACGCCGAGGTCGATACCGGCTGGCGCAAGACGCCGATCCTGGTCTGTGACCTCGCCGGGCCGGATGCGAATTTCGTGCTGATGTCGGGCCATCACGACACCTGGTATTTCGGCGTGATGGACAATGGCTCGGCCAATGCCGGGATGATGGAGGTCGCGCGCCTCTGCGCCCAGAATCGCGCGCAGATGAAGCGCGGCCTGCGCGTGTGCTTCTGGTCCGGTCACTCGCATGGCCGGTATTCCGGCAGCGCCTGGTATGCCGACACGCATTGGGCGGAGCTCGACCGCCACTGCGCTGCCCATGTGAATGTGGACAGCCTGGGCGGGGCAGGGGCCACGGTGCTCGCCAACGCCGCCGCGATGACCGAGTTGCGGCACCTCGCCGCCGAGGCGGTGCAGGCGCACACCAACCAGACCTATGTCGGCAAGCGCAAGGTGCGCAATTCCGATGAGAGCTTCGTGGGCATCGGCATCCCCTCGATGCTGGGCTCGATCAGCGAACAGCCCTCGCGCCACGCGCAGGCGCGCAACGCGCTGGGCTGGTGGTGGCACACGCCGCACGATTTGCTCGATAAGATCGACGAGACGAATCTGGTGCGCGACACCCGCGTGCTGTCGCAGGTCACCTGGCGGCTGCTGAGCGAGCCCCTGCTGCCGCTCGACCACGCCACCACGGCCAGCGCGCTGCTGGCGGAACTCACGGCGTTGCAGCCGCGCCTTGATGTCGCGCCGCTGATCGAGGCCGCCACCGCACTGCGCGACACCGCCGCCGCCATCGCTGCGCGCGGGGCGACCGGCTCGGTCGATTGCGCGAATGCGGCGCTGATGCGCGCCTCGCGCTGCCTCGTACCGGCGGACTACACCACAGGCGATCGCTTCACCCATGACGCCGCGCTGCCGCTGCCCGCCTGGGCCGTGCTGGCGCCGCTGCGCGCCCTGGCCGCCACCACCCCCGGCAGCGATGCCGAGAAGTTTGCCGAGGTGGATGCACGCCAGGCACGCAACCGCCTCGCCTTCGCGCTGCGCGAGGCGCAGACTGCGCTGAATGCGGCGCTTGCCGCGCTGACCTGACCCGGAGAAGACCGATGCGCAACGACGATGAAATCTGGCGCCTGGTGGATGACCGGCGCGACGCCTATGCCGCGCTGTCCGATCGCGTCTGGGGTATGCCCGAGCTCTGCTACAACGAGCATCGCTCCGCCGCCGAGCACAAGGCGATGCTGGAGGCCGAGGGCTTCCGCGTCACCACCGACGTCGCCGGCATCCCCACCGCGGTGATGGGCGAGGCCGGCGAGGGCGGGCCGATCATCGCCATCCTCGGCGAGTATGACGCGCTGCCCGGCCTTTCCCAGGAAGCGGGCGTCGCCGAGCCGCGCCCCGTGCCCGGCGAGACCAGCGGCCATGGCTGCGGGCACAATCTGCTCGGCTCGGCCAGCCTGCTCGCCGCGGCCGCGGTGAAGGACTACCTCAAGGCCAACAACCTGCCCGGCCGCGTGCGCTATTATGGCTGCCCGGCGGAAGAAGGTGGGGCGGCCAAGGGCTTCATGGTGCGCGACGGCGCCTTCGACGATGTGGACATCGCCATCTCCTGGCACCCGGCCTGCTTCTCCGGCGTGAACGAGCCCTCCTCGCTCGCCAATACGCGCATCGACTTCACCTTCGTCGGCCGCGCCGCGCATGCCGCCTCCGGCCCGCATCTCGGGCGCAGCGCGCTGGATGCGGTCGAGTTGATGAGTGTCGGCGTGAACTACATGCGCGAGCACATGCCCAGCGATGCGCGCGTGCACTACGCCTATCTCGATGCCGGCGGCATCGCGCCCAACGTGGTGCAGTCGCGCGCCAAGGTGCGCTATCTGATCCGTGCGCGGAACCTCTCGGAGCTGACGCCGCTGGTCGCGCGCGTGCGCAAGATCGCCGATGGCGCCGCGCTGATGACCGAGACAACGGTTAGTACGCAGGTGATCTCCGCCGTCTCCAACCTGCTCGGCAACGCCGCGCTGGAACAGGCGATGCACGAGAATTTCGAGCGTCTCGGCCCGCCGCAATTCACCGCCGAGGATCGCGCCGCCGCCGCGCAATTCCAGGCCACGCTGCGCGAGGAGGACATCGTCGCCGCCTATCGCCGCCAGGGTCTCGCGATCGAGAAGGGCAAGTCGCTCTGCGACAACATCATCCCGCTCAACGCCAAGGGCGCGGGCATGGTGGGCAGCACCGATGTCGGCGACGTCTCCTGGAAAGTTCCCACCGTGCAGGCGCGCGGGGCGACCTACGCCATCGGCACGCCGGGCCATTCCTGGCAACTGACCGCGCAGGGCAAGCTGCCGGCGGCGCATACCGGCATGGTGCATGTGGCGAAGGTGATGGCGGGCACGGCGGTGGATGCGCTGCGCAACCCCGCCATGGTCGCCGCCGCCAAGGCCGAACATGCGGCGAAGATGGCGGAGACGCCCTATGTCTGCCCGCTCGCGCCGGATGTGAAGCCGGCCCTCGGCATGTCCTTGGCGGAGTAGCGTCATGCGCCTTCTCACCCTCGCCTTGACGGCTGCGCTCGCTTTTCCCGCCACCGCGCAGGAATTGCGCATCGGCTTCAAGGCGGCGGTGGATGGCGCGGATCCGCACCTGAACTACACGCCCAACCGCAACGTCCAGCTGCATGTCTATGAGCCGCTGGTCTTCCAGGATGAATTCCTGCGGCCCATCCCCGGCGCGGCCTCTTCCTGGCGCGCGCTGGATGATCGCACCTGGGAATTCACGCTGCGGGAGGGCCTGACCTTCCACGACGGCACGCCCGTGACTGCCGAGGACGTGGTGTTTTCCATCCGCCGCGCGCGCGCCATCACGGGGCTGCGCACCTTCGTCGCGCAGACGCGCAGCGTCGCGGCGGTGGAGGCCGCGGATGCGCGGCGCGTCATCATCCGCACCAACGGCCCCGCGCCGCTGCTGCCCAACCAGATGGGCGTGCTGGTGATCCTTTCCGCCCGCGCGGCGGAGGGCGCGACCGAGGCCGATTTCAACGGCGGCCGTGCGGCCATCGGCACCGGCCCCTATCGCTGGACGCGCCTGACCCCCGGCGCCGAGGTGGTGCTCGATCGCCACCCGACGCATTGGGGCCCCGCGCAGCCCTGGCAGCGCGTGACCTTCCGCTTCATCGCCAATGACAGCGCGCGCGTCGCCGCCCTGCTTTCGGGCGATGTCGATGTGATCGACAGCGTGCCCTCCTCCCTCTTCGCCCGCGTGCGGGAGAGTGAGCGCACGCAGCTCGTCACCGGCCCGGGCACCTTCGTGCTCTACATGTATCTCGACCAGTTCCGCGAGCGTGTGGTCTTCGCCACCGGCGCCGATGGCCAGCCCTTGCCGAGCAACCCGATCCGCGACGGGCGCGTGCGGCAGGCGATGAACCTCGCCATCAACCGCACCGCCTTGGCCGAGCGCGCGCTGGAAGGCGCGGCCGACCCCATCGCGCAATTCGCCGGCCCCGGCTTCATCGGCCATGATTCGAGCCTCGGCCTGCCGCCCTTCGACCCGGCGCAGGCGCGGCGCCTGCTGGCCGAGGCGGGCTACCCTGCCGGCTTCAACCTGACCATCCAATGCACCAATGACCGCTTCTCGGGCGATGCGCGGGTCTGCCAAGCGATTGCGCAGATGCTGACCGCCGTGGGCATCCGCACGACGGTGGAGGCACTCCCCTCGGCGGTGTTCTTCCGCCGCGCCAATGGGGGTCCGAATCTCGATCCGGAATTCACCGCCTTCCTCGCCATCTTCGCCTCCTCCACCGGGGTGGCGAGCGAGAGCATCGGCTCCATCCTGCGCACGCGCGATGCGGCGCGCGGGCATGGGCCGCTCAATCGCGGGCGCTATTCCAACCCGGCCCTTGATGCCGCACTCGACCGCGTGGACGCGACCTTCGACCCGGTGGAGGGCGAGCGGCTGATGGGCGCCGCCGCACGCCTCGCCATCGCGGACAACGCTATCCTGCCCATCGTCTCGCTGCGCTCGAGCTGGGGGGTGCGGCGCGGGTTGAGCCTGACGCCGCGCGGTGATGGCTACACCTACGCCACCGGCATCCGCACCACGCCATGAGCCTGGCGTTGCTGGACCGCGCGGGTGCCGCCGCGCTCGCCGCATCGGGGCCGGAGGAGGCGATGCGCGCCATCGCCCAGGCCTGTTTCGACAGCTTGGGCGACCGCAGCGCGCATCTGCGCCCCGGCGCGTTGAAGGAGGGCGAGCGGCAGTATTTCGTCTCGGGCACCTTCTTCGTCACGCCGGATCGGCAGCATCACATGCTGGTCGGCAGCATCGGTTTCCCGGCCGAGCAGCGGCGGCTGATGGTGCCCATCGATGGCGGGCATCCGGCGCGCGTCATGGCCAGCCGCGCGCCCTTGCTGCTGGCGAATACGGATGAGGACCAGGGCTTTCGGCAATACCTGAAATCCTCGCGCATGGGATCTTCGGCCTATGCGCCGATGCTCTTCCGCGGTGCGTTCCTCGGCCAGCTCATCATCGCGGCCCAGGCGCGGCACACGCTGGGCGAGGCGGACCTCGCTGCGCTCACCGCGGCCGCGCATCTTGCCGCTGCCTGCTGGGTGGCGCAGGGCGGGCCGGATTGGCTGCGCGCCAACGCCAACCCGCCGGAGGCCTACTACGCCGCGAAGCAGGGGCTCTAGGCGCCACGGCCCGGCGCGGCTACCACCACGGCCATTCCTTCCCGTGGATCTGTGAGCATGACAACGCCCCTGCCTGACCGCCTCTCCGCCGATCCGTCGAGCCCCTATCACAATGCCGAGCTGCTCGCGCGCGGCGTGGGCATCCGCTTCAAGGGCGTCGAGAAGACGAATGTTGAGGAATACTGCATCAGCGAGGGCTGGGTGCGCGTCGCCGTCGGCAAGGCGGTGGACCGCCGTGGCCAGCCGCTGACCATCAAGCTGCAGGGCACGGTCGAGGCCTATCTGCGCGACGAAGTGCCGCCCGCGGAGGGCTGATGGAAGATCGACGGGGCGCTTGCTTGCGGCCCGAAGGGCCGAGCGCCCGAATGGGCGCCGCCGCTTATGCGGCGAAGCCAAGGGCCGCGGATGCGGCCCGCCCGGCGTCTGAGGGACATGAAGGCTCTACCTTCGTGTCGCTGAAATGATGCCCAATTTCATCGCCAATGCGCGCATGTACGCCGTGGCCCCGGAGGCCGAGGCCGCCTGGCGCGCGCTGATCGATGATGTCGCGCGCCGCGCCGGCGTCGCGCTGGACTACATGCCCTACCCGGCGCCGCAGCCGCTGGAGGATCTCTGGCGGCGCGGCGATCTCGGGCTGGTGCAGATGTGCGGCTACCCCATCGCGCTCGGCATCGCGCCGGTGCAGCCGATCGCGGCGATGATCCCGGACCTGCCCTGGGCTGGCGGGCGCGCCCTCTATCGCTCGGACCTCATCGTGCGGGCGGAGAGTCCCTTTGCGCGACTTGAAGACAGTTTCGGCCATCGCCTCGGCTGGACGGTCGCGCATTCCCATTCCGGCTTCAACGCGCTGCGCCACCATCTGCTGCCGCACCACCAGGCGCGCGGCGGGCCGCTCTATCGCGAGGTGCTGGGCGATCTCATCACCGCGCGCGGCGTGCTGGATGCGGTGCGGGAGGGGCGGATCGATGTCGGCCCGCTCGACGCCTATTGGCACGCGCTGATCGCGCGCCACCGGCCCGAGTTGACGGCGGGTATCCGCGTGCTGGACTCGACCGAACTCGCCCCCATGCCCGCCTTCGTCGCCTCGCCCGCCCTGCCGGCCGAGCAGGTGGCGCGGCTGCGCGCGGCACTGGTGGCGACCCCGCCCAACCCCGCGCTGCACCTCGCCGGCTTCGCGCCGGTCACGCTCGGGAGCTTCGCCACCACCCTCGCCTGGGATCGCGCGGCGATGGCCGCCGGCTACGCAATGCCAAGGTGACAGGGGCTCGTGAGAGGGGCGCATGCCCCCCATGCGCGGCGAGGCGTCTCTCCCCAGGCGCGAAAAACTGCTACCCAGGGCCCGAACGTCGCTTTCCGGAATGCCGATGCCCCAGCCCCTCGACCCCGCGCGCGCCAAGCAACTCGCCGCGGAATTCGGCCTCAAGCCCGATGAGTTCGAGCGTGTGCTCGCCATTCTCGGCCGCGCCCCGCGCCTGGCGGAGCTGGGCATCTTCTCGGTCATGTGGTCGGAGCATTGCTCCTACAAATCCTCGCGCGTCTGGCTGAAGACGCTGCCGACCAAGGCCCCCTGGGTGATCCACGGCCCGGGCGAGAATGCCGGCGTGATCGATATCGGCGATGGGCTGGCCGCCATCTTCAAGATGGAGAGCCACAACCACCCGAGCTTCATCGAGCCCTACCAGGGTGCGGCCACCGGCGTCGGCGGCATTCTGCGGGACGTCTTCACCATGGGCGCGCGGCCGATCGCGAACCTCAACGCGCTGCGTTTCGGCGCCCCGGATGCGCCGCGCATGACGCGCATCATCGATGGCGTGGTGCGCGGCATCGGCGGCTACGGCAATTGCGTCGGCGTGCCGACCGTGGGCGGCGAGGTCAATTTCCACCCCGCCTACAACGGCAACCCGCTGGTCAACGCCATGACGGTCGGCATCGCGCCGAAGGACCGCATCTTCCTCAGCGCGGCGGCGGGGGTTGGCAACCCCGTGGTCTATGTCGGCTCCAAGACCGGCCGCGACGGCATCCATGGCGCGACCATGGCCAGCACCGAATTCAGCGCCGACACCGAGGAAAAGCGCCCCACCGTCCAGATCGGCGACCCCTTCACCGAGAAGCTGCTCATCGAGGCCTGCCTGGAGCTCATGGCCACCGACGCCATCGTCGCCATCCAGGACATGGGCGCGGCGGGCCTCACCAGCTCTTCCGTCGAGATGGCGAGCAAGGGCGGCGTGGGCATCGAGCTCATCATGGACCAGGTCCCGCAGCGCGAGACCGGCATGACCGCCTATGAGATGATGCTCTCCGAATCCCAGGAACGCATGCTGATGATCCTCAAGCCGGGCCGCGAGGCCATGGCCGAGGCCATCTTCCGCAAATGGGAGCTGGATTTCGCGGTCATCGGTTTCCTGACGGATACGGGCCGCATCGTCATCAAGCACAAGGGCGCGGTCGAGGCCGACATCCCCCTCGCGCCCCTGGAATCCGAGGCCCCCCTCTACCGCCGCCCCACCGCCGAGACGCCCAAGCAGCCGGTGCTGGACGCCGCCGATATCGACGACCCTGTGGGCATCCTGCCGGCCCTCGAAAAGCTGGTCGGCTCGCTCGACCTCTGCTCGCGGCGCTGGATCTGGGACCAGTATGACAGCACCGTGGGCGGGCAGACCGTGCAGCGCCCCGGCGGTGCCGATGCCGCGGTGGTGAAGCTCGAAGGGCTCGACCGCGCCCTCGCCATGACCACGGATTGCACGCCCCGCTACGTGCTGGCCGACCCCGAGGAAGGCGGCCGCCAGGCAGTGGCCGAGGCCTGGCGCAACCTGACCGCCGTGGGCGCCACGCCGCTGGCCATCACCGACAACATGAATTTCGGCAATCCGGAAAAGCCCGAGATCATGGGGCAATTCGCCGCCGCCGTGCGCGGCATGGCCAGCGCCTGCATCGCGCTCGACTTCCCGGTCGTGAGCGGCAATGTCTCCCTCTACAATGAGACCAATGGCCGCGCGATCCTGCCCACGCCCGCCATCGGCGGCGTCGGCGTGCTGGAGCAGGCGCGCCAGGCGGTGGGGCTCGGCCT
>Ga0315900_10003242_pt1 | contig 23977 bp, 19 predicted proteins | sample LakEriMetagenome_FD_203521 | JGI IMG/M metagenome (GOLD analysis project Ga0315900, IMG submission 203521) | Freshwater fungal communities from buoy surface, Lake Erie, Ohio, United States - Buoy 12 MA114 | ecosystem: Environmental > Aquatic > Freshwater > Lake > Lake biofilm | place: USA: Lake... | reverse complement strand
CCCGCCAGCAGCACCGCTTCCGCGTGCTCGAGCGCCTCGGGGGTGCCGTAGACCACGACGACGTCGCCTTCGCGGAGCACCGTCTCGGGCCCGGGGTCCCGGCCCACGATGCCCTCGCGGCGCACCGCGGTGAAGCTGACCTCGGCCCCGCGCGCCCGCACGTCCGCGAGCGAGCGCCCGACCGACCATGCGCCCGGCGGCAGCGTCACCGTCTTCAGTTCCTCGCGCAGCGCGTGCCGCTCGTCGAAGAGCGACGCGTCCCCGCGCCGGAACACCGTGCGTAACGTGCCGTAGCGCTCCGCGCGGATGTCGCCGACGGTCTTCACCACGCGCGACATCGGCGTGTGCAGGAACAGCAGCACGTGCGAGACCAGCATCAGGCTCGCCTCCAGCGTCTCGGGAACCACCTCGGTGGCGCCGACGCGCGTCAGCTCCTCGAGCCGGGAGTCGTCGGCGGTACGGACGAGGATCGGGACGTCGGCGCGCAGGCGCCGCACCGCGCGCACGATGCCGATCGACGTCGCCGGGTCCGCGAACGTGACGACCACCACGCTGGCCGCGTCGAGGCCGACCGACTGCAGGAGCTGCTCGTCCGCCGCGTCGCCGAACACGACCGGGTCTCCGGCCGCGCGGGCGGTGCGGATCCGGAACGGGTCGAGGTCCATCGCGATGAACTCGTGCCCCTGCCGCTCCAGCACGCGCGCGATGTTCTGGCCGACGCGGCCGTAGCCGCAGAGGATCACGTGCTCGCGCTTCGCGAGCGCCTCGTCGACGACGGCGTCGCGGGCCGGCGCGGCCTGGGCGGGCTTCCGCTCGCGCAGGATCCACCGCGCGATCTTCTTGTTGTGGCGGATCACGAACGGCGACAGCACCATGCTGACCGTGATCGCCGCGAGCAGCGGCTGGACGATCTCGGCGCCGGTGCGGCTCTTGATGAGCAGCGCGAGCAGCGCGAACCCGAACTCGCCGCCGGCCGACAGCGCGAGCCCGGTGCGGAGCGACTTGAACCAGTCGCCGGAGAAGCGGCGCGCCACGATCGCGACGACGGCCGTCTTGAGGACGAACAGCCCGACCACGAGCGCGGAGATCAGCCAGAAATCGCGCCCGAGCAGCTGCAGGTCGAGCAGCATCCCGATGGTGATGAAGAAGAGGCCGAGCAGCACGTCCCGGAAGGGGCGGATCACGGACTCGACCTGGTGCCGGTACTCGGTCTCGGCGAGCAGCATGCCCGCGAGGAACGCGCCGAGCGCGAGCGACAGGCCGACCGCGTGGGTGGCCCAGGCGGCGGCGAGTGCGACCAGCAGCACCGCGAGGGTGAAGAGTTCGAGACTGCGCGCTCGCGCGATCTCGAAGAACAGCGGGCGCATCAGCCAGCGGCCGGCCGCCAGCACGATCCCGAGCGCGGCCAGGCCCTTCACCAGGGCGAGCGCGACGTCCACGGGTTCGTACCGGCCGCCGTCGCCGCGCACGACCGCGGTCGCGACCGCCAGGAAGGCCACGAACACGAGGTCCTGGAACAGCAGCACGCTGAGCGACAGGCGGCCGTGCGTGCGGTTGATCTCGGCCTGCTCGGTGAGCTGCTGGACGACTATCGCGGTGGACGACATCGCGATGGCGCCGCCGACCACGAACGCGACCGCCGGCGGCGCACCCATGGCCACCGCGACCGCGCCGGCGAAGAGCGTCGTGACGCCGACCTGCAGCGAGCCGAGCCCGAACACCTCGCCGCGCATCGCGAGCATGCGAGGCAGCGAGAACTCGAGGCCGAGCGTGAACAGCAGGAACACGACGCCGAGCTCGGCGAGGAACGTGGTAGTCGCGGAATCGGCGACGAGGCCGAGCGCGTGGGGGCCGAGCGCCATGCCGACCGCGAGGTAGCCGAGGATCGGCGGCAGGTCCAGCCGGCGCATCGCGGCGACCACGGCGACGACCGCGGCCAGCAGCATCAGCACCGTTCCGAGGCCTTCCGGTCCCATCGTCCGCCCTTCCCCCGTCGACGTCCCATGCTGAGGGACGTGCCCCCGGGAGGCAACGCGCGATTGCCGAAGCGCGGGTGGCCCCTGCTAGCATGGGCGGACCCGCCCGCAGGAGTAATTCGATGAGCACCCCGACCGTCGCCAGCCGTACGCCCTTCGCCGTCGACGTCGAGGCCGGCAGGACCTACTGGTGGTGCACCTGTGGCCGGTCCGCGAAGCAGCCGTTCTGCGACGGCTCCCACAAGGGCTCGGCGTTCACGCCGCTGCAGTATCAGCCGCAGTCGGCGGGCAAGCTGTGGTTCTGCGGGTGCAAGGCCACCTCGAACCCGCCGCTCTGCGACGGCAGCCACAAGAAGCTGGTGCCGTAGCCCGCCGCGCCGCCGGCCCGGCACGTGGCGGGCCTGCCGGTATCGACGGCGCGCGCCGGTCGTGCGCCGCCTTCACGGGCCAACCCCGATGTTCCTCGAGGTCACGCACAGGGACGGCGAGCGCGAGCTGAGGCCGCGGGGTCACTGGCGCGCCGAACACGCCCCGCAGCTGGCTCGCGAGGTCGACGAGTTCCAGCCCGGCGCGGGACGCATCGTGCTCGACGCCGCCCAGCTTGAATCCCTCGATCTCACGGGGGCGTTCTTCCTGCGCAGGCTCGAGCGCCGCCTCGCGGTCGAGGGCGTCGAGGTCCGCTGGGCGAGCCCGCGTCCCGAGCCGCTCGAGTTCGAGAGCGGCGTGGTCGGCGACGAGCTGCCGGCGCCGAGACCCGAGAACCCGCACCCGCCGATCGGCCAGGTCGGCCGCTGGGCCGTCGAGCGTGGACTCGAGGCACGCGGCGCCATCGCGTTCCTCGGGAGCGTCTGCCTGGTGTTCGCCGGTGCCGTGGCCCGGCCGAAGCGCTTCCGCGCCGCCTCGATCGTGCGGCACGTGTACGAGACCGGCCTGCAGGCGGTGCCGATCGTCGCGCTGATCGCCTTCCTGATCAGCGTGATCATCGCCTACATCGGTGCGCAGCAGCTGCGCCAGTACGGCGGCGAGATCTTCGTCGTCGACCTGGTCACGCTCGCGGTGCTGCGCGAACTCGGCGTGCTGCTGACCGCCATCATCGTGGCCGGCCGCTCGGGCAGCGCCTTCGCCGCCGAGATCGGCGTGATGCGCCTGAACGACGAGGTGGACGCGCTGCGCGCGATCGGCCTGAACGTGGTCGAGGTGCTGGTTCTGCCGCGGATCGTCGGCCTCGTGATCGCGCTGCCGATGCTGACGATCGTCGCGGACGCGATGGGTCTCGCCGGCGGTGCGGTGCTGTCGTTCCTGCTGCTCGACATCCCGTTCAACCAGTTCCTGGCGCGCATGCAGGAGGCGATCATGCCGACCACGTTCTGGGCCGGCCTGCTCAAGGCGCCCGTGTTCGCGTTCGTGATCGCGCTGATCGGCACCTACCGGGGGATGCAGGTGCGCGAGTCCTCGCGCGAGCTGGGGCGCCTGACCACGGTCGCGGTGGTGCAGTCGATCTTCATGGTGATCTTCGTCAACGCGATCTTCGCGGTCGCGTACTGGCAGCTGGACTTCTGATGGCCGACCTGCACCCGCCGCCGCCGTGCCCGCCGGGGACCGAGCCGCTGGTCGCGGTGCGCGGCATCGTGAACAGCTTCGGCGCGCAGGTGGTGCACGACGGGCTCGACATGGACGTGATGCCCGGTGAGATCTTCGGGATCGTCGGTGGCAGCGGCAGCGGCAAGTCCGTGTTGCTGAACACGATCCTTGGGCTGCGGACGCCGCAGGCCGGCCAGGTGCGCCTCGAGGGCCGCGACCTCACGAAGCTGGGTCCGGCGGAGCTGCGCGCGGTGAAGCGGCGCTACGGCGTCACGTTCCAGCACGGCGCGCTGTTCACCGCGTTCACCGTCGCCGAGAACGTGAAGCTGCCGATCGCGGAGTCGCTCGCTCTGCCCGAGGACGTGCTCGACGGGCTCGCGCACCAGAAGATCCGGCTGGTCGGCCTGCCGGCCGAGGCCGCGCACAAGTACCCGTCGCAGCTGTCCGGCGGCATGGTGAAGCGTGCGGCGCTGGCGCGCGCGCTCGCGCTCGATCCGCCGCTCCTGTTCCTCGACGAGCCGACCGCGGGGCTCGACCCGATCGCCGCGAGCGCGTTCGACGAGCTGCTGCTGTACCTGCAGCGCTCGTTGCGACTGACCGTCGTGATGATCACGCACGATCTGGATACCATCTACCGCACCTGCAACCGGATCGGCGTGATCGTGGACCGCCGCATGATCTCGGACACGCTGGAGAACATCGTGCAGAACCCGCACCCGTGGATCCAGGAGTACTTCCATGGCGAGCGCGGTCGCGTGCTGGAGCAGGCGCTCCGGCCGTCGGCGGTCGCGCACCGCGCACCTTCCGGCACCGGTGCGGCATCCGCCGGCGACGGGGTGCGCTGAATGGAACGCGACGCGACCTACGTGGCGGTCGGCACGTTCGTGATCGTCGTGCTGGCGATGGCGACGGTCTTCGTACTCTGGTACTCGCGCGCGCAGGATCGCCGCGAGTACCAGCGCTACGAGATCTACTTCACCGGCAGCGTCAGCGGCCTGAACGAGGGCAGCACCGTGCGCTATCTCGGCGTCGGCGTCGGCCGCGTCGCCAACATCGCGCTCGACCCGCGCGCGGCGGACCGCGTGCAGGTGCTGGTCGACCTCGACGAGCAGACGCCGGTGGACCGCAATACGCTGGCGCGCCTGACGCCCCAGGGCGTCACCGGCCTGCTGTTCATCGATCTGTCGCAGGCGCCGCCGGCCGCCTCCGGCGTCAGTCCCGACGTGCCGAGCCAGCGATACCCCGTGATCCGCTCGATGCCGTCGAACCTCGACCTGTTCCTGAGCGGCCTGCCCGAGATCATCGCGCAGGCGAACTCGGTGATCACGCAGCTCAACGTACTCCTGTCGGACGAGAACGTCGCGGCGCTGGGCGCGACGCTCGCGAACGTGCGCGCCGCGAGCGACGCGCTGCCGGCCGCGTCCAGGGATGCGGCGAAGCTGCTGGTCGAGCTGCAGGCGGCGACGGTGGAGGCGCGGCGGGTCGCCGAGAGCGCGAACCGGCTGCTCGAGGGCGCAGGGCCCGAGGTGACGACGACGGCGCGCCGCCTGCGCCAGACCGCGGAAGGGCTGGCCGCGACGGTCGGCCGCGTCGACGCGCTGCTGGCGCGCAACGAAGGCGACATCGACCGCTTCACGAGCCAGGGTCTCGCGGAACTGCAGCAGCTGACGGTCGAGACGCGCGACGCGATGGCGGAAGTGCGCCAGCTCGCGCGGTCGCTGCGCGCGGAGCCTTCGCAGCTCCTGTACGAGCGCGCCGCCCCCGGAGTGGAGATCGCACGATGAAGGCGTGGAGGTTGGCCGCGGTCCTGTCGTGCGCCGTGCTGGCCGGCTGCGGTGGGCTGCTGCGGAGCGACACTCCTGCGCCGCTCGCCTACCAGCTGCGCGCCGGCGGGGGCAGCGCGCTCTCGCCCACCGTCGCGATCGATCTCGCGGTGCTGCGGCCGCTCGCGCGCCCGGGACTCGATTCCGACGCGATCGCGGTGTGGCTGCCGGATCGCCGCTTCGATGCCTACGCCGCGAGCCGCTGGAGCGCACCGCTGCCGGATCTCGTGCAGTCGCTGCTGCTCGACGACTTCCGCGCACGCGAGGCCTTCGAGCGAGTGCTGACGGACCGCGGCCAGTTCCGCGGTCGGTACTGGCTGCAGACCGAGATCCGCGACTTCCAGGCCGAGTACGCGCGCGAGGGCGAAGCGCCGCGCGTGCGCGTCACCCTGCGCGGCGAGATCGGGCGCGTCGCCGAGCGGCGCGCACTCGGGTCGATCGTCGGTCGCGGCGAGGTGCAGGCTGCGAGCAATCGCCTGCGCGACGTCACGGCCGCCTTCGAGCAGGCCTACGCGCAGGCGGCCGTCACGCTCACCGCCGGCGTGCACGCGGCGGTGCTCGCCGCCGAGCGCACGTCGGCGCCCGCACCGACGCCCGAAAGCACGAAGGCCCCCTGACGGGGGCCTTCGTGCCGCTTTCGGGGGCCGCGCGGGGCGGTGTCCCGCGTGACCCGCTCGCGGCTCACGGCCGGCCGGTGGTCTCGCGATCCGGCTGCCGCTGGTCGCGCCCGTTGGTGTTGTCGGGGCTGCCCTTCCTGTCGCTGGCCGACGGCCCGCGGCCCTGCGAACCGCCCAGCGCCTGCCGCGAACCCTGGCTGCCCGGCAGCTGCTTCGCATCGGCATGGTGCTCCTGCAGCACGGGCAGCGATTCCTGGATGTAGGCCGCGAGCTGCGGGTTCTTCACCGTCTTCTGCGCGCTCTGGTAGGACTGCACCGTGTCCTTGTGGCTCGTGTCCATCAGCCTGCCGTAGGCCTGGTCGAACTCCCCGGTCTTCGCGCGCTGCAGCTTGTCGAGCATCGCCTGGTGCTTCGGCATCAGTTTCTCGGGCGGCGTGATGCCGTGCGCCTGCGCGATCGACGTCAACTTCTGCGAGTTCCGCGTGTGCTCCCGCACCATGCGCTCGGCGTAGGCCTTTGCCTGAGGATCGCGCGCCTGCTGGGCCGCCATCTTGCCGGCCTGGATCTCGAGCATGCCCGCGGACGCCGCCTCCATCAGGAACCGCCGCTCATCGCCCGTCAGCTGGCCACCGGACGCAGCGCCCATGGCGCCGCCCATGTGCGACGACGAGGAGTCCTGCATCGAGCCGGACGAACTGCCCATGCTGTCGTGCATTCCGCCGCTGGTGCCGCCCATCGAGCCCGACGAGCCGCCCGTGGAGCCGGACGAGCCGCCCGACGCCGACGAAGTGCCTGGGTTACCCGACGAACCACCCGAGCCGCCGCCCTGCGGAGCCGCGACCGCCGTCATCGCGATCAGCACTGCCGCCGCGCTCATGAAGCCGGTATCGAGTTTCATCTGCCTGCCTCGCTTCGGTGTTGAGGATTGCCGCCGTGTCCGGCGGGGACGGCACCGAAGCAAGTTGCATACCGCGCGCGCGACGCGCCGTCAGCGCGCCGCGCGGCGAGCAGCAGGGGAGTGCGAAAAGCGGCGTTCGTCGGGGAACGCCGACGCCCGAGGTCAGGGCGCGCGGCCTCCGAGTACCTCGACCTGGCGCTCGAACGCCGGGTAGTCGGGAAGCATGCGGCAGCGGCCGGGCATGCGGTCGAGCGGGATCGACTTCGCGGCGAGACCGCCGATCCAGATCTCGACCTGCGACGGCGCCTGGCGCGCGAGGTCGTTGAGTTCGCGGACCGAGGTCTCGACGTTGTCGCTCAGCACGAACGACAGCGCGACCGCGGTCGCGCCCACGCGGTCGAGGTAGATCGCGAGGTCCGACGCCGGCATGTCGGGGCCGAGGTACTGGCAGCGCAGGCCGCGGCTGGCGGCGAGCAGCGCGCACATGAGGATGCCGAGCTCGTGGCGCTCGCCGGACAGCGTGGTCAGCACGAGCAGCGGACCGCTCGCGATGCGGTTGTACGTGTCGAGCACCGTGCTCACCTGCTTGCGCACGGTGCTGGTGACGATGCGCTCCTGCGCGATGTTGAGCGTGCCGGCGTGCCAGCGCTCACCGACCTCGAGCAGCACCGGCGAGAGCACCTGGCTCACGACCTCCGACAGCGGCAGCAGCGCGAGCGCCATCGACAGCACCTGGTCGCAGTCGTCCGGCCGGTAGTTCTCGGCGGCGGCGAGTATCTGCTGCGCGAAGGACTGCGAGGCGGCGTGCTTCGCGCCCTTCAGTTCGGGTTCCTCGAGCAGCTTGCTCAGCTCCTCGTCGGAGAAGCGCGCCAGCTTCGAGATCGTGTGGCCGCGCTCGGTGGCCTCGCGCAGCTTGCGCAGGCGGATCACGTCCTCCGGCCGGTACGAGCGGCGCCCGTTCGCGTCGCGCGCGGGTTCGACGATGCGGTAGCGCCGTTCCCAGGCGCGCAGCGTCTCGATGCTGACACCCGTGGCCTGGGAGACCGCCTTGATCGTGAACATGGGACGCGCACCTCTCCTGACGATCTCGGATTCTTGTACAACTCGTGTCCACCTGCAAGCTGTACGATTGCTTGACGAAGCTGTACGGATCCTGTAGCCTCTTGCCCTTCAATTCTTGTCTTCCGACGAGTGACCCCCGTTTGAGGCGGACCCGCAAGAGTCCGCCTTTTTTCTTGCCCGAGTGATCAACTCGTTGCTTTGAAACGGATTTCCTCAGATCAACGAACCGATGCCCATGTCTGATCGAATAATCCTGATCACCGGTGCGGCCGGCGGACTCGGGCGCGCGGTTACCGCTTCTGTACAGGCCCGCAGCTGGACGCCGGTCTGCGTCGGGCGCGACCCCGCCCGCCTCGAGGCGGCGTTCGGTCCGGGCGGGCCCGCCCGCATCGTCGCTGAGGTCGGTACGGCGGACGGCGCGAAGGCGGCGGTCGCGGAATGCGTGCGCGCCCACGGGGTGCCCGACGGGCTCGTGAACTGCGCCGGCGAGGTGCTGATAGCGCCGCTGCACCGCACTGCCGAGGCGCAGTACCGCGCCTGCCTGGCGGCGAATCTCGACACCGCGTTCTTCGCACTCGGCGCGTGGCTCGACGCGCTCCGCGCCCAGCCGGTGGCCGGCGCCTCGGCCGTCCTCGTGTCGAGCGTGGCGGCGCGCATCGGCATCCAGAATCACGAGGCGGTCGCGGCCGCGAAGGGCGCCGTGGAAGCGCTGGTGCGCTCGGCCGCCGCGACGTACGCGCCGCTCGGCGTGCGCGTGAACGGCGTGGCACCCGGGCTGATGGACACCCCCGCGACCGCCGGCTTCCTGAAGACCGAGGCCGGCCGGAAGTCGATGGCGGCGCAGTATCCGCTCGGCCGCTACGGCAGCGCGGACGACGTCGCGGGCGCGATCGCGTGGCTGCTGTCGGACGAGGCGGCGTGGGCCACGGGCCAGGTGCTCGGGGTGGACGGCGGCTTCACGGCCGTGCGTCCGCTGGTGCGCGGCGCCTGAAGCGCGCGCTCAGCCCGTCGCCTGCGCGCGCTCGAGTCGCTCCTGCGCGTCCAGCCAGCCTTCCTCCGCGCTCGCGAGCCGCCGCCTGAGGTCGGCCTGCCGCGCCAGCAGCGCGTCGAGCTCGGCGCGGGCGGCCGGCGCGTAGAGCGCGGGATCCGCGAGGCGCGCCTCGACTTCCGCGGCTTCGGCCGACAGCTTCTCCACCTCGGCCTCCAGCTTCGTCACCTGCGCGCGCAGCGGGCTGAGCTTCTGGCGCCGCTCGGCTTCCAGCCGCTTGCGCTCCTTCTGCGCGGTCGAGCTGCGTCGTTCGGCGTCGGCGAGCGCGTCCGCCGTGTCGTCGGCATCGCAGGCGGCGCCCGGGCCCGCCCCCGTCCCGGCGCGCGCTGCCGCCTCGCGCTCCACGCGCTTCAGCCACTCCGCGTAGTCGTCGAGGTCGCCGTCGAACGGCCTGGCGGTGCCGTCCGCGACCAGCCACAGCTGGTCCGCGACCAGCCGCAGCAGGTAGCGGTCGTGCGAGACCAGCACGATCGCGCCACCGAAGTCCTGCAGGGCCATGCCGAGCGCGTGGCGCATCTCGAGGTCGAGGTGGTTCGTCGGCTCGTCGAGCAGCAGCAGGTTCGGGCGCCGCGAGACGATCAGCGCCAGCACGAGCCGTGCCTTCTCGCCACCCGAGAAGGGTTCCACTTTCTCGAACACGCGCTCGCCCCGGAAGCCGAAGCCGCCGAGGAAGGTACGGCGTTCCTCCTCGGTGCCGTTCGCGAGCTCGGGCCCACCGTGGCGCTTCAGGTGCCACAGCGGCGATTCGCGGCCGTCGAGCTGTTCGAGCTGGTGCTGCGCGAAATAGCCGATGCTCAGCTCTTCCGCGGCCGTGCGCCTGCCCGCGAGCAGCGGCTGGAGCCCCGCGAGCGTGCGGGTCAGCGTGGACTTGCCCGCGCCGTTGCGGCCGAGCAGGCCGATGCGATCGCCGGGCGCGATCGACAGCCCGACGTTTCCGACCACGATGCGTTCGCCGTAGCCGGCGCTCGCGCGGTCGAGCACCAACAGCGGCCGCGGCAGCTTCGCGGGCGCATGGAACTCGAACTCGAACGGCGAGTCGGCGTGCGCGGGCGCGATGCGATCCATCTTCTCGAGCAGCTTCAGGCGGCTCTGCGCCTGCCGCGCCTTCGAGGCCTTGGCCTTGAAGCGCGTGACGAAGTCCGTGATCCGCGCGATCTCGCGGCTCTGCCGCTCGTAGGCCGACTGCTGCTGCGCGAGCTTGAGCGCGCGCGACTGCTCGAATTCCGAGTAGTTGCCGGCGTAGACGTCCACGCGACCGTGGTCGATCGCGACGACCCGCTGCACCACGCGGTCGAGGAACTCGCGGTCGTGCGCGATCACGATCAGCAGCCCGGGATAGGCGCGCAGCCAGTCTTCGAGCCAGATCACGGCGTCGAGGTCGAGGTGGTTGGTCGGCTCGTCGAGCAGCAGCACGTCGGAGCGGCACATCAGGGCCTGCGCGAGCGCGAGCCGGCGCTGCCAGCCGCCGGAGAACTCCGCGACCGGCTTTTCGATCTCCGCGGCGCCGAAGCCGAGCCCCGCCAGCAGCTGCGCGGCACGCGCACGGGCGGAGTACCCGCCGACGGCGTCGTAACGGACGTGCAGCTGGGCGATCCGCACGCCGTCGTGGGCGGCCTCCGCTGCCGCCAGATCCCGCTCGATCGCGCGCAGTTCGAGATCGCCGTCGAGCGCGAACTCGACGGCGGGGCGCGGATCCGGCGCGACGTCCTGCGCGACCGAGGCCATCACGAGCCCGCCGGCGTAGTCGACGTCGCCGGCATCGGGCGAGAGTTCGCCGCGGAGCAGTGCAAACAGCGAGGACTTGCCCGCGCCGTTGGGGCCGACGAGGCCCACCTTCTCGCCGCGGAACAGCGCGACGGTGGCGCCTTCGAAGAGCGCGCGCGGGCCGCGGCGAAGGGTGACGTTGCGGAGGCTGAGCATGGGGGCGCCGGGGGCGGATGCGCGCGCATCCTACCCCGATAGCCCGGGGCTCAGGTGGCCGGCGCGGCCTCCGCTGCCAGCGCCCGGCGGCCGGCGACCAGCGCGCGCGTGACCTCGGCGACGTGCTCGCCGTGGATCTCGGCGGTGCGGATGTCCGACGGCGGCGGCGCGATCTCGGCCGGCTCGTCGATGTTCGCCTGCGCCATCACGCCGATGTAGCCGGCCATGCGGTTGAGGTCGTCCTCGCTGCCCTGGCTCGAGTAGTTGCCGCCGAGCAGCCGGACGGGCACCCAGATCATTCCCATCTGCGCGGCGAAGATCACCATCTGCTGCAGGCAGTTCAGCTTGTCGCCGCTGCGGCCCGCGGACACGGTGAACCCGGCAGCCACCTTGTTGACCCACATCCGCTTCAGCCACACGTCGCCGGACAGCAGCTCGATGAACTGCTTGAAGCGCGCTGCGACGCTGCCGATGTAGGTCGGCGAGCCGAACACGATCGCGTCGGAATCGTGCAGCCGCTGCCAGTGGCTCTCGGCGTCCTCGACGCGCAGCAGCTGCACGTCGGTGCCCGGCACGCGCTGCGCGCCGCGCTGGATCGCCAGCGCCAGCTTCTCGGTCTGGCCGCGGAAGTTCGAGTAGTAGAGGATCGTGATCCGGACCATCGTCGGCTCCGTGTTGGCATCGGCGGGAGCGGGCGCGCCCGGCCGGGGTCGCACCCGCGGACGGGGTCCCGGCGGGCGGGCGCTAGGGTGCCCAGGCCGCCCGGAGTTGCGCGGTGGTGAGCGGGTGCGCGAACAGGAGGCTCATCGCCTTCAGCGCGTTCGCCTGGCGGTCCGGTTCCCACTCGGCCACGGCGTCGGTGAGCACGAAGGTGCGCAGGTCGCGCTGCGCGGCGTCGCGCACGGTGGTCTCGACGCAGCAGTTGGTGGTGACGCCGCACACCACGACCTCGCGCACGCCGAGCCCCGACAGGCACGATTCGAGCGGCGTGCCGAAGAACGCGCTCGGCCGGTTCTTGTCGATCACGAAGTCGCCGTCGCGGGGCGCGAGTTCGGCCACGACGGCCTGGTCCCAGCTGCCGGCCACCAGCGCGCCGACGTCGGCCAGCATCGGGAATTTCTCGCGCAGCATGAAGCCGCCGTCGCGGAAGTCCGGCCGGTAGGTGTAGCGCGTGTAGATCACCGGCACGCCCGCCGCGCGCGCGGCGGCGACCGCGTCCATGCACGGCTGCAGCGAGGGCGCGAGCGCGGCGACCGGGAAGCCGGACCGCGCGCAGGAGCCTTCCGCGCGCAGGAAGCCGTTCTGCATGTCCACGACGATCAGGGCCGCCGAGTCGGCGGCGGGCAGCGGTATGTCGCTCATCGGATGTCGCCTCGGTTGGCAGACCGCGCGGCCGCAGCGCGTGCTGCGGCCGCGCGGCACGGGCTACCAGCGGTAGCCGAACTCGACGCCGTACGTGCGCGGCGGCGCGCGGTACAGCGCGTCGACGAGACCGGAGATGATCGGGATCACCTCGGTGTTGTACTCCTCGTCGGCGAGGTTGCGCGCCCACAGCGCCACCGACCACGAGCCCGACTCGACCGCGACCCGCGCGTTCACGAGGCCGAACGAGCTGCGCGCCGAGCCCTCGGTGTTGGCCCAGTCCCAGTAGGTCTTGCCGGTATGGGTGTAGTCGAGGCGCGCGACGCCGTTCGCGCGCTCGCCGATCGCCCACTTGTAGGTGGCGGCCGCGCTGCCCGACAGCTTCGGCACCTGCGGCCGCTGGCCGCCCTCGAACGCCGGGCTGCCGAGGAAGCTCTTGATCTCGGTGTCGATGTAGCCGGCGGCCAGCTGCACGGTCAGCGCGGGCGTCACGGCCAGCGTGAAGTCCGCCTCGAGGCCCTGCATGTCGACGCGCTCGGCCGTGGAGATCGCGAGCAGCGTCGCTTCCGGCCGGAACTCGAGCAGCTGCGCGTTCGTGGTCTCGGTGTAGAACGCGGCGGCGCTGAAGCGGGCGCGACGATCCCAGAGCTCGGACTTGAGCCCGATCTCGAAGGTCTCGGCCTCCTCCTGCCCGAAGATGTCGCGCACGGTCGTGTTCGGGTTGAAGGCCTGCAGCAGCGCGCGCGTGCCGAACGGGTTGAAGCCGCCGGTCTTGAAGCCGACCGAGTACGACGCGTACGCGGACGTGGCCTCGGTGGGCGACCACCGCAGCGACACCTTCGGCTGCCACTTGCTGAACGTGCCCTCGCGGGTGGCGCCGGGCCGGCGCACGAACGTCGGCACCAGCACGTTCTGCAGCAGCGTCGAGTCGCAGAACACCGCGCCGCGGAGGATGGTCTCGCCGGCGGCCGGCGCGTTGCAGCCGACGAAATTCCGCTGCTTCTTCTTGTCCTCGTCGTAGCGCGCGGCGAGCGTGAGCTCGAGCGAGTCGCTGAACGAGTAGAACAGGTTGACGAAGCCCGCGTAGGCCTCGTTGTCCTGCTCGCCCGCGGTCCAGCCGGTGGTCTGGTTCAGCGAGCCGCGCGGCTGCGGCGCGCGACGCAGGTTCACGCCGTTGTTGTCCCACGCGCTCATCGTCTCGATCAGCGGCTCGTACTTGATGTACTGCGCGCCGACGATGTAGCGGAACGGCCCGTCCTGCGCGGACGAGTAGCGGATCTCCTGCTGGACGAACTTGTCCTCGCGGTAGGTGGACTGCGTCTCGCCCGCGAGGATCGCGTTCGCGGTGTTGGCGATCGGGAAGCCGCCGCTGAAGCGGTACGGGAACGCGTCGCCGCCGAAGAAGTCGCGCGAGCGCTCGAGGCTGGTGATGGACGACAGCACGCCGCCGCCGACCGTCCAGTCGACCTTGAGCGAAACGGCGGTGCGCCAGTTGTCCACGAAGCCCGGGATGTTCGCCTCGTACGGGATCGACGTGTTGTCGCCGTCGACCGTCGGTGCGTTCGGGAAGAGGTTGAACAGCCCCGCGAGCGGCGGCTGCGACAGCACGAACGCCGGTGTCAGCAGCGCGTTCCAGCCGAGCGCGCCGCCGAGCATGCCCTGCCAGCGAGCCTTCAGGTCGAAGGTCAGGTCGTCGGTGGGACGCCACATCAGCCGGCCGAACGCGGTGCGCTCGTCGAAGCGGTGTGGCTCCTCGCCCGTGCGCGCGTTCTCGTAGAAGCCGTCGGAGCGGCGGTAGGAGATGCCGGTCGTGAACGCCAGATTCTCGGACAGCGGGCCCGAGATCGTCGCGCTCGCGGTGATGCCCTCGCCGTTGCCGACGCCGGCCTTCACCTCGCCCTCGTACGCGTCGAAGTTCGGCGCGCGCGTGCGGATCACCACCGCGCCGCCGAGCGCGTTGCGCCCGTAGAGCGCGCCCTGCGGGCCCTTCAGCACCTCGATCGCCTCGAGGCCGTACATCTCCTGGTTGAACAGGTTCTGGCCGAGCTGCTGCACGCCGTCGATCACGAACGCCGTCGAGGTGTCGCCCTCGCGGACCTGGGTGTTGCCGCGGATCGTGACGAACAGCTCGCCGGGCTGGCTCGACTGCACGAACGTGACGTTCGGGGTCAGCGCGAGGAAGTCGCCCGCGCGGGTGACGTTGGCGTCGCGCAGCGCCTCGGCGTCGAACACCTCGACCGAGACCGCGGCCTGGATCAGCGACTCCTCGCGCCGCTGGCCGGTCACGATGATCTCGCCGAGCTGGCCGTCGGCCGAGGCCGCGGGCTCCGCCGCGTGCACGGCGCCCCAGCCGCCGAGCCCGAGCCCGGTGCCGAGTGCGAGCCGCACGCAGTCACGGACCGAAAGTCTTCGCTTCACGTTCATGATCATCCCCCACTTGGACGTTCCAGGAATCGGGTCGCGGGCAACTCGACCCGGTCGGCAGTCTACGCGATGCGTGACGCAACGCCTGTTTCAGCTTATATCTCACAGGCAATTCGGAACCGTCAAACGCGCCGGGGTCGGCGCGGTCGGCGGCGGCACGCGATGCACCGCGCTAGCGCGTGCCGCGCCGAAGGCGCACCGAAGCCGTGCGCAGCGGTTCCGCGACCCGGGAGGTGGCATGGGCGAAGCGAGCAGGGTGAAGGTGGCGGCGGCCCACGTGGCGCCGGTTTTCATGGACTCCGGCGCCAGCGCGGCCAAGGCCTGCGCGTGGATCGAGCGCGCGGCCGACGAAGGCGTGCGCCTCGTCGTGTTCCCGGAGGTCTTCCTGCCGGGCTTCCCATACTGGATCAATCTCTACGCGCCGCTCGTGCAGGCTTCGCTGAACCGGCTGTACCAGGACGAATCGGTGGAAGTCGCGGGCGCGGCGGTCGACGCGATCCGCGAGGCCGCCCGTCGCTGCGGTGTCGCGGTCGTGATGGGCGCGAGCGAGCGGGCTGCGGGCGGGCGCACCTGCTACAACTCCAGCATCGTCGTCGATGCCGACGGCACGCTGCTCGGCACGCACCGCAAGCTGAAGCCGACCTACGCGGAGCGCTACGTGTGGGGCCAGGGCGACGGCTCGACGCTGTCGGTGTGGGACACGCGCGTCGGGCGCGTCGGCGCGCTCGCCTGCTGGGAGCACACGATGAACCTCGCGCGGCAGGCGCTGATCGAGCAGGGGGTGCAGGTGCACGCGGCGCTGTGGCCGGGACTGTCGACGCTCGCGGGCTTCGACCAGGTCGCGAACCTGCAGATCGAGGCGATGATGCGCAACCACGCGCTGACTGGGCAGTGCTTCGTGGTGTGCGCGTCGAGCCCGGTGACCGCCGAGATGCTCGACTACCTCGAGCGCCGGCTGGGTCCGCAGCAGATGCTGCAGGCGGGCGGCGGCTGGAGCGCGGTGATTCATCCCTTCGCGGCGACGCTGGCCGGACCGGTGACCGGCGGGGAGGAGCGGCTGGTGTCCGCCGAGATCGACCTCGAGGACCTGCGCGACGTGAAGATGTGGGTGGACTCCGTCGGGCACTACTCGCGGCCCGACGTGCTGCGCCTCGCGTTCGACCGCTCCGAACAGCGCACGATGATCGTGACGGGGTCCGGGCCGACCCGTAACGCGGGCGGTGCGGGCGACGCCGACGAGCGGGGCTGACGGCGGCGCTGACGGCGGCGCTGACGGCGGCGCTGACGGCGGCGCTGACGGCGGCGCTGACGGCGGCGCTACAGGCCCACCAGCAGGCCGCCGTCCACCGTGATCGTCTGGCCCGTCAGGTAGCGCGCCGAGTCGGAGACGAGGAACGCCACGACGTCGGCGATGTCGCGCGGCTCGCCGACGCGCCCGAGCGGGATGCGCGGCGCGACCGCGTCGAGCCCGGCCTGGCCCACGGAGTTCACGGGGTCGAGCGTCTGCGCGGTCCGGATGAAGCCGGGCGCGATCCCGTTCACGCGGATGCGGTCCGCCGCGAGCTCGATCGCGAGGCCCTTCACGAGGCCGGCGACGCCGGCCTTCGCCGCCGTGTAGGGCACGTGCTCGTTCCAGCCGTACGCGGTGCCCACCACCGACGAGATGCAGACGATCGCGCCGCGCTTCGCGGCGCGCATCCGCGGCGCCGCGGCGCGCACCACGCGGATCATGCCCGTCAGGTCGACGTCGAGCGTGTGGTGCCACAGCTCGTCGGTCATCGTCGCCAGCGGCATCCGGTGCGCGATGCCGGCGTTGGCGACGATCACGTCGAGCGGGCCGCGCGCCGCCTCGACGGCGGCGACCGCCGCGTCCGCGTCGCGCGTCGAGGTGACGTCGAGCTTCCGGAACTCGGCGGATCCGCCCGCGGCGCGCAGCGCGGCGCAGGTCTCGCGCCCCTGTTCCTCCAGGACGTCGGTCAGCACCACGTGGTCGCCGAGCGCGGCGAAGGTCTCGGCGCAGGCGCGGCCGATGCCGATGCCGGCACCGGTGATCAGCACGGTTCGCAAGACGCTCTCCTCCCTCTGGATGTCGCGCCAGCCTAGCGACTGCCTCCATCGAGGTGCAACGGCGCTCGAGACACTAGGCCGGGAGCGTCGCCGGTGCTAGCTTCGCGGTCGGCAACGGCGGGGGATCGCACGATGGACACGACGCTGCGGACCGGTGTCGCTCCCGAGGCCCGGTCCGCCGGCCAGGGCACGGGGGCCGCGTGCCGGGACCAGTACATGTCGACCGAGCCGCTGACCAGTTCCCTGACCCGGTTCGAGCTCGGCATCGTCCGCGTCTACGAAGCTTTCTCGAGCTGGGCGCTCGAGCTCCAGAAGTACGTCTCCGGGCACCAGGTCAGCTTCCAGGAAGTGGCGCTGCTGCACTGCGTCCGCCTGCGCGGCGGCGTGACGACGCTGGCCGAGATGATGATGTTCCTGCACCGACACGACCTCGCCGCGATCAACTACAGCCTGCGCAAGCTCGAGCAGAACGGCTGGATCAAGCGCATGCGCGGCCCCTACCGCCGCGAGGTGGCGTACGCGATCACCGACGCGGGGCGCGAGGTCACCGACGCCTACGGCCGGATGCGCGACAAGGTGCTGGTCGCGCTGTGCCGCGAAGTGCTGGGCATGCAGGCCTCCACGAACGACGCCGCCGCCGTGCTCGAGCGGATGATCGGGATCTACGACCAGGCCACGCAGCAGATCCTGAACCAGTCGCTGATCTCCGCCGCGCTCGGCAGTGCCGGCGACCAGCCGGTCGCGGCGGAGCCGGGTCCGGCCGCGGCGAATCCCGTCGGGCCCGCGCCGGCGCCGGCCGGGCCGGCCGCGACTCCGGGCAGCCGCCGGCGCGCCACGCCCAGCCGGTCTCGCTGACCGACTCCGCCGCTCGAGGCAACCGCTGCCGCCACGCGGTGCGGCGGCCCTCGCTCGCGTTCTCCGCGCACCCGGCGGCGGCCCCCTGCAACGGCCTGCGCGAGCCCGCGCCGCAACTTCATCGACGAAACGTCGATCAATGGTCGGCTTTTCGACCGCCAGTCGCCGCACTCACGGCGGCCACGGGCGCGCAACTTATCCCCCACTTCGTCGTCGTTCGCTTTCGCAATGCCCAAGTGCTACCCGTATGGGCAGCGACGCAGCCGGCGCCGCCCGCGATCCAGGTCGTACTTTCGGGGGGAAGAGCGATGCCTGATCCAGTGCTCGCGGGCGTGCCGCGCGACCGGATGACGCCTGCGCACCGCGAGGTCTGGGACCTCGGCCTGCACCGCACGGGGGAGGCGACGATCGTCGAGGCGATGGCCGATCACCCCGCGCTGCAGGCCGGGCTCACGCAGGCGCACGGCGAAGCTGGTCTTCACGTTCGACATGGTGACGCGCGAGGAGCAGTGCCCGGTACGTCCGCCGGCAGCGTCGCGCGCGCCGCCGAGCCGCCCGCCGTCGAATCGGGGCAGCTCGAAGAGATCGTCGTCACCGACCAGCGCCGCTGGGAGCGGCTGCAGGACGCGGCGGTGGCGGTCAACGCGTTCACGGCGGAGACGCTCGAGAGCGCCAACGTCGACCGGCCCGGCGACGTGCTGAAGCTGGCGCCGAACGTGACCTTCGTGCAGTCGCTGGACCAGAACGGCAGCAACCAGGAGCTGTTCGAGATCCAGCAGATCGAGGTGCTGAAGGGGCCGCAGGGCGCGCTCGTCATCGCCACGCGCGACCCGAACTTCGAGCACTGGGAGGGCCGCGTCGAGCTCGATGGCGCGAACCGCAGCGAGGTCACGGGCCAGCTCGGCTTCTCGGGACCGCTCGCGTCGAACTTCGCGCGGCGCGGCGCGGTGTCGTACCGCGACCGCGACGGCTTCTACCGCGACGACAACACCGTCGACCGCTTCAAGGAGAAGACCGGCTTCCTGCGGGGCGTCTGGCGCGTCCAGTCGTTCCGTTCGCGCACCGCCGAGTTCACGCAGGTGCAGCCGAAGTTCGCGGCGCGCTGGACGGTGACCGACGACCTCTCGGCCTGCGCGCGCTGGGGGCGCGGCTTCAAGACCGGCGGCTCGCCTTCAACTTCGCCTGCTTCGACACGAAGTCCGAGAACGCGCAGCTGCTCGAGATTCTTCCCGCAGGCGACCCTGCAGGCGATCTCGACCGCGGACGAGGTGGAGACGAGCGGCTTCGAGGCGGAGCGGCAGGTACGCCCGCTGGAGGGCCTCGACCTCATCGCTTCCTGCGGCTATCTTGAATCCGAGGTCACCCGCTTCGCGTCGCAGCCGACGTTCGTCGGCAACGTTCGCCCGTCGACGTCGCCGTTCACGGCGATGTTCGCGGCGCAGTACTCGACGGCGGTCGGCAGCGCGGGCTGGAACTTCGTGGCGCGCGGCGACCACACGCGGCAGGGCCGGACGGTCTGGGACTGGGCGGACACGCCGGGCGCGTCCCGCAGCGCGTTCGACCTGGTCAACGCGCGCGTCGCGCTGCGCAACGACTCCTGGGAGTTCGCGGTGTGGGGCAAGAACCTCGGCGACACTGCCTACGACATGGAGCACATCGTGCTGCTCCCGTTCGCCGGGGCCCTGTATCGCGCGGCGCCGCGCCAGTACGGTGCCGAGATCGCGTACCGCTCCTGGGGAGGGGCCGATGGCCAGCAGTCGCAGGGAAGTCCTGATGGGCGGCGTGGCGGTGGCCGCGGTGGCTGCCGCCACCGCCGCGCGCCGGCGCGCGGGCATGGCCAATATGGACGCGCTGATCGGCCACATCGTCGACGCGTCGCCGGGCTGAGATCCAGGCCGGGCGGGCGTCACCGTTCCGGCCGCAAGACGAGGGCACCATGAGTCACGAAGGCGAGCAGGACAGGTACGTAGGGCGCTCGGTCCGCAACCTCGGGCAGGACGCGTTCGTCTCCGGCGTCGCGAAGTACACGAGCGACTTCCAGTTCCCCGACCAGCTGCACATGCACGTGGTGCGCAGCCCGCACGCGCACGCGCGGATCCGACGCGTGGACCTGTCGGGCGCGCGCAAGGTCGCGGGCGTCGTGCTGGCGATGGAGGGCCAGGAAGCCGCCCAGCTGCTCGACCCCGTGCCGCACTACATCGACCCGGTCGGCTTCGGCGGCAAGACCGTGCCGATCCGCTGCCTCGCCGTCGACAAGGTGTGGCACTACGGCCAGCCGGTCGCGGTGGTCGTGGCCGAGGACAAGCGCACGGCCCGCTACGCCGCGTCGCGGGTGCAGGTCGACTACGAGCCGCTGCCCGCCGTGCTGGACGCCGCCGAGGCGGTGCAGCCCGGCGCGCCGGTGGTCGTGCCCGGCTGGGCCGACAACAGCATCATGGCGCTGCCGTTCGCGAACGGCGACGTCGCGCAGGCCTTCGAGCGCGCCGACCGCGTCGTCAGGACCACCGTGCGCATCCACCGCTTCTCGACGCAGCCGATCGAGACGCGCGTCTACAACGCCGTGCCGGATCCCGAGACGCACGGGCTGACCTTCTACGGCACGAGCCAGAATCCGCATCCGCTGCGCCACGTGCTCGCACGGGCGCTGCGCATCCCCGAGAACCTGATCAGGATCATCGCGCCGGCGGTCGGCGGCGCGTTCGGCATGAAGATGCACGGCCACCCCGAGGAAGCGCTGGTCTGCCTGCTCGCGCTGCGCACGCAGAAGCCCGTCAAGTGGGTCGAGGACCGCGAGGAGTGCCTGCTGATTGGCGCCCGCGAGCAGGTCCACGAGATGGAGCTGGCGCTGACGAAGGACGGCGAGATCCTCGGCCTGCGCGACCGCGCGCTGGCGAACACGGGCGCGCCGAGCGCGTGCCCCGGCTGGGGCATGGCGTTCCTGACCGGCCTGACGATGCCCGGCCCGTACAAGGTGCAGGACATCGACGTGCTGATGAACATCGTGGTCACCAACAAGCCGTCGTGGAACGCCTCGCGCGGCTACGGCAAGGAGGCGACCGCCCTCGCGCTCGAGCTCGCGATCGACCAGGCCGCGCGCGAGATGGGTCTCGACCCGGTCGAGATGCGCATCCGCAACTTCGTGCCGAAGGACGCGTTCCCGTACGACAGCCCGACCGGGCTGATCTACGACTCGGGCGACTACGCCGGCGCGGTGCGCAAGGCGATGGAGGCGCTCGGCTATGCCGAGTGGCGCCAGCGCCGGGAGGAATCGCGGCAGGCGCTCGGCTTCGGTGCGAGTGCGAAGGTCGCGGGCGGCGGCGTCGTCGGGGCCGCGGCGCCGGGCGCGGCCGGCGGCGCGAAGCTGATCGGCATCGGTCTCGCCTACGAGCTCACGCCCGAGGGCGGCGCGATCCCGGGCACGATGGTCGCCGGCTACGACAGCTCCACCGTGCGCGTCGGCCCCGACGGCTCGGTGACGCTGCTCACCGGCGTCACCACGCCCGGCACCGGCAACCCGACCGGCATGGCGCAGATCGTCGCCGACGAGCTCGGCGTCGAGGTCGAGACCATCCGCGTCGTGCAGGGCGATACCACCACCTGCCCGTACGGCTTCGGCAACTACTCGGGCCGCAGCACGATCGTCGGCGGCGGCGCCGCGGCGCTGGCGGCGCGCGAGGTGCGCGAGAAGATCCTGACGGTCGCGGCGGCGCTGCTCGGCGTCGACAAGGCCACCGTGACGATGGACCGCGGCGTGATCCGCTCGAGCGCCGCGCCGGAGAAGACGCTGTCGCTGCCCGAGGCGGCCTACGCCTGCTACACGCGCGCCTACGACATCGGCCTCGCGATCACGCCGCCGCTCGAGGCGCAGGCCACGTTCCGGCCCGGGCTGATCCGCCACTCGCCGGACGCGAAGGGGCGCATCAATCCCTACCCGTCGTACTCGAACGCCGCCTACGCGACGGTCTGCGAGGTGGACCTCGAGACCGGGCAGGTGAAGCTGCTGAAGTTCGCGGCGGCGCACGACTGCGGCAAGGTGATCAACCCGATCCTCGTCGAGGGCCAGGCCTGCGGCGCGATCTCGTTCGGCATCGGCGGCATGCTGAACGAGGAGATCCGCTTCGACGCGAACGGCAAGCAGCTGACCGGCAGCTTCGTCGACTACGTGATGCCGCGGGCGCTCGACGTGCCGGCGATCGCCGTCGCGCATCACGACAGCCCGAATCCCGTGACCTACCTGGGCCTGAAGGGCGCGGGCGAGGCGGGCGTCGGCGGCAGCGCCGCGGCGGTCGTCAACGCCGTGAACGACGCGCTGCTGCCGCTCGGCGTCTCGATCAACGACCTGCCGGTCACCGCGCCGCGCGTGTGGGCCGCGATCCAGGCGGCGAAGGACGCGGCGCGGCCGGCCGAGCGGCCGGCGGCCGCCACCCGGGAGGTCGCATGAGCCTGCACCCGCAGTACGCCCGCCCGCGGTCGGCCGCGCAGGCCGTCGCGCTGCTCGACGGGCTCGGCGCCGGCGCGATGGTCATCGCCGGCGGCCAGGAGCTGATGCCGCACGTGAACTACGGCCGCCTGATGCCGGCCGTGTACGTCGACATCGGCGGGCTTCCGGAGCTGCGCGGCATCGCCGAGGCCGACGGTGCCGTGGCGATCGGCGCGCTGACCGTGCACCGCGACGTGCAGAGCAGCGAGCTGGTGCGCGCGAAGCTGCCCCTGCTGGCCTGGGCCGCCGGCCAGGTCGGCGGCGGCTGGCAGGTGCACAACCGCGGCACGATCGGCGGCAACCTGGTGTCGATGCATCCGCTCTACGACATCGTGCCGCCGCTGCTCGCGCTCGGCGCCGAGGTCGAGATCCTCTCGACGGCGGGCACGCGACGCGTCGCGCTGTCGGGCCTGATCGCCGAGACGAGCCACGGCCTCGGCACGACGACGCTGCTGACGCGCGTGCTGGTGCGCCCGACCTCGCCGTCGACCGGCTGGTCTTACCAGAAGCTGAAGATCACCGAGGGCAGCTACGGGTCGGCGAACGCCGCCGCCGTCGTCGCCCTCGACGGCAACCGCGTGACGGCCGCGAGGCTCGTGATGGGCGCGGTGGCGGAGCGGCCGATCGACGCGTCCGCGGCGCTCAAGGGGCTGCTGGGCCGGCCGTTCGACGCCCGCGCGGCCGCCGAGGCCGAGGCGGCGTGCGCCGCGCTCGTGGTGCAGCCGATGGACGACCAGCAGGGCGACGCGGGCTGGCGCCGGGCGATGGCGGGCGTGGTCGCGCGACGCGCGCTCGCGCAGGCGGTGGCGCGCGCCGGCGGCGCGGCGGGCTGACGAGGAGTACACGCGATGTCTGCGAATCTCGAGGAACTGGTCGAGGACAGCGTCCTGCTGCAGTGCCGGGTCAACGGCAAGGCCTGCGAGCGGGAGATCCAGCCGGGCACGTCGCTGCTCGACTTCCTGCGCGACGAGCTGCGCCTGACCGGCACCCACATGGGCTGCATGACGGGCCACTGCGGCGCCTGCACGGTGATGCTCGACGGCCAGGTGGCGAAGTCGTGCATCACGCTGGCGGCCACGGTGCAGCGGCGTCAGATCACGACGATCGAGGGACTGAAGGGCGCGGACGGGAAGCTGTCGCCGGTGCAGCAGGCGTTCTGGGACGAGGCGGGCTTCCAGTGCGCGTTCTGCGCGCCCGGGATGCTGCTCGCCGCGACCGAACTGCTGCGCGACAACCCCGACCCTTCGGAGGACGACATCCGCCGCGCGATCGCCGGGAACCTGTGCCGCTGCACGGGCTACCAGAGCATCGTGCGCGCGGTGAAGGCCGCGGCGCGCGTGCAGCGCTCGGCCGGCTGAGGAATCGACGGACCACCAGAGAACGCGGGCCAGCGTCCCGCGCCAGGAGAAAGCCATGAACGCGGTGACGAGCCCGAAGCGCGAAGTGCGGGTGCTCAAGGCGAAGAAGGCCACGCCGGAGGCGCTCGCGCCGTACGGCGAGATCCTCGGCTACAACCCGAACGTCAAGCCGCTGCCGATCGACTTCTACGGCGGCAAGGCCAAGGTGCGGCGCGTCGTCAACTTCGAGTCCGACGGCGACACCGAGATGCCGGTCGTGACGGTGGACGTCCGGCCACTCGAGGTCAGCCACATGGAGCGGCACCCGAAGCACACGCAGGCCTTCATCTCGCTGCAGAACAAGCCGTTCGTGGTGGTGTTCGCGCCGCCGAGCGACGCCGAACTGCCGGAAGTCGACAAGGCCGAGGCCTTCCTGTTCGACGGCGAGTCCGGTTTCGTCATGAAGAAGAACTGCTGGCACGAGTTCCCGTTCGCGCTGTTCGACGGCACGAACCTGCTGGTGGTGC
>Ga0315900_10003241_pt1 | contig 23979 bp, 7 predicted proteins | sample LakEriMetagenome_FD_203521 | JGI IMG/M metagenome (GOLD analysis project Ga0315900, IMG submission 203521) | Freshwater fungal communities from buoy surface, Lake Erie, Ohio, United States - Buoy 12 MA114 | ecosystem: Environmental > Aquatic > Freshwater > Lake > Lake biofilm | place: USA: Lake... | reverse complement strand
TTTTGAGCCGGGAGAGTATGCGCTCTCCGTGCATGATCGCACGGGACTGGCTACCTTGGAGAACGCGCATGATCTGATCATCGATGGGCACGGTGCCGAGTTGGTTCTCGCTGGCGAGACGTGCCTCCTCAGTCTGCGGGATTGTCAGCGCGTGACGGTGCAGAACTTTGAAGCGAGGAGCAGCCAGCCTGGTCATACCCTGGTGCGCGTCCTGGCCGTCGATCAACCCAACGCGCGACTCGTGGTGAAGCCAGAACCCGGCTACGATCCCGATGTGGCGCGCTTCTTTGTCGGTGAGGGCAATGGCGGCAGCTTTCTCAACCGCGTGGACCCTGACCATCATGGCCGGCATCTCAGTCGCGGTTTTGTCTCCGCACGCGATGCCAAGGCTGCTCCAGTGCCGAATGCGAACGGGCAGTTCTACATTGGTCCGGTCAAGGCAAGTGCCTTACCGCATCACGAGCCGGGCGCACTCGCTGTGATCACGCTGTATCGCTCGCCTTTCGTCCGCATGGATGGCACGGAGGAATGCACGCTCAGCAACATCCGGCTTGTGGATCATCCAGGTGGACCTTGCCTGGGCAATGACAACTTCGCGCAGAGCTTGCTCGCCGTGAAAGCGGTGTGCCGCACGCCTGCCGACTACCAGGGAGGCCACTCAGGAGTGAACAACGGACGCATCGGCGCATGGGTGGAAGCCTGTGAATACGAATGCCTGGCCGATGACGGTGGCCCGGCGCATCAGGCACTGCGCATGAAGGTGGACCGCGCCGTCGGCCCTGACGCCATCCTTTTGGCGGATTCATGGACCAATAGTGAACTGCGGCACGCTGACCGCGTCGTCTTCGTGGACCCGCTCACCGGGCGCTTTGCCATTACCACGCTGCGGACGGTCTCGGAGGGCCGGAAAGCCATGCGCCTGCAACTCGGCGATGACCTCGCCCAGATCGCAAACAAACTCGGACGCGAATCGTCGCAGTCATGGAAAGGTGTGCTGGTTTATCGCTATGAACCTAGCAACGAAGACTTCGTCTATCGCCACAACCGGCACGTCGGCGGGCGCGGTCATGGAGTGAAGTTCAACGGCACTCGTGGATGGATCGCCGACAACCATTTTGAGAATGTCACGGGCAACGCCATTCACGTCGGCTTCACCTACATTGAGGCCATCTCTGGCGTGGGAGCCCGGGATGTGGTGGTGAGCGGCAATACCATCATCTACTGCGGATGGACGCCCATCACCTGCCTTTCGAACTCCCGACTCGGCGGCAACATCCTCATCCGCGACAATCACATCACCGAAGCCCGCGAAGCAGCAATCGCGATCCAAGGCTGCGATGGAGTGACGCTCCGCAACAATACTTTCACCTCCACGGCAACACCCAGCAGGGGCGCATGGATCTTTGCCATTGATGCCAAGAACATCAGCACCTCCGCAAACAAACACAGCGGCGATGTGCCGCTGATGAAAACCGCTCTCCAATCCAAGTAACTCCGCGAGGAACTGCCATGAAACCGACCATCAAGAATATCATGTTCTCCGCATTCTGGGGAAGAGCCGCCATGCCCACCGCGCCGGACAACCACGACGCCCACGACTACGCCGAACGCATCCGCGAGCACCTGCCCAATTCACCCGAAGCCGCATTCGCTTTGCTCCCTGCCATCAGCTGCTCGACGTCACGCAATCAGTTGGCCATCCAGATCGCGCGTTGCTAGGCACGCCCGGACATCACCGCCGCGTGGAACGCCGTCGCCCGCTCGCCACTGAACGCGACCGAGAAGCAACTCATGTTCAACGAACTCTGGGGATGAACCACCATGCCCACCGCGCCGGACAACCACGACACCCACGACTACGCCGAACGTATCCGCGAGCGGTTGCATAAAGTCCGATGCACCCTCCAGCAGAAAATTTTGTCAGAAAAGCCGACTAAACAACAAAGAGATCACAGATGCGGCAATCTTGCCGTGTGACGTGAAAGACATCCGAACCCCAATCCCAACGAACCCATGAAAATGACCAACTCTATGAGAATCAGCTTCCTTGCCGGTGCTTTGGCTCTGGTAGGCATCTTCGCAGGCCAGGCCAACGCTCAGGCTCCGGTGAAAATCGATCTGGCCTACAACGTTACCACGACCACCAACGTGCGTGGAAGCACAGCCAACCCAGCCCTGCCATCGTTAGGCGGTGCGGCATCCCCTGCGGCACCCGTAACAGCCCGTGGCATTTTGCTACGTGGAGAGCAGTCCATTCCGAGCACAGCCGTGCTGGGCGCGGAGGCTTATGGACCTGTGGCGCTGATCCAGTTTGAAACGCTGAATGTCGTCCCGACCGGCCCAGACGGGCGACCACTTCCTCGTCCTCAGATGGGCTTCCGTTTGCAGGTGTCCAAACCTCAGTTCATAGAGCGTGACGGAGTGATGGGGCTTGAAGGAGGAATGGCATCGGCGCTTCTGAGCCTTTCAAGCAATCCCGCCAATCGCACGGGGTCCGTCGTCGAGAAATTGATCAACAATAGTGCCTCCAAAAGCCCGCCATTCGCCTGGGAGGAAGTGCGTGGAGCAGCCACGCTTCGTTCACCCTACAAAGGTGCTCCCGTGCGCTGGTTTGCGCCGCTCCTGAGCACCGCCGACGTAAGAGTGCAGGCCCTTTCGGGCGCCGTGGCTGCCAATGGAACTCCTGTTCCCGGAACGGAAACAAGGTCAATGACTTCCGTGATGCTCGATCCGGCGCTGTCCGCCAGACTCGCTGGGCTTGAGTTTGATGCCGCAGTCAAACTCGTGGTGAGCGATCTAATTGGACGCGGATTTGTGAATCTGGATGGCGGCGAAGTCGGCATCATGCGGGGAGTTCCGATGGTTCAGTAACAATCAAGCGGGTGCGTGGCCCATGGCTATTCGCCGCCAGGGCCACGACCATGCAGGGCGCATTCGCGAGGGTTTGGAAAATGTTCAATGTGTTTTCCAACAACCCTGTCAGAAACCTCGCCCCATCGACATAGAGATCAGACCCCCTCACACCCCGTCCCCGCTCCACGTCCAGGGCCAACTCGCCCCGGCCCCAAAAAAAGCAATTTCCTAGCAGTTGGCCCCTGGGATCATCAAAAGCAGCACATTGCACGTTGCCTCACTGCGACATCGCCTTGAGGCGAACGAATCTTCTGTCTCCCGATGCGGCAGGGAAGGTGTAGGTCACGTTGTTGCCGGTGATCGTTAAGTTTCCTCCGACGGTCTCAATGGTCCACGAGCCCGTGAGAGTGGTGGAGGTTTCGATGACAAAATCGGTGCCGTGAACGCCGAGGTAGGTGGCGGCTTTGGTCCAGGTGATGCTGAGGGTGCCGCTGGTGTTGGTGATGCCGGGTAAAACAGTCTGGCCAGTGGTGTTGCTGGTGCCGCCGAGGAAGTATTCGATGCCGTCAGGGACGCCATCGTTGTCGTGGTCGGCGGTGATGCTGCCGCTGGTGCCGTTGAGGCTTTGCCAGGTGGTGAAGGGATGCACGAGAGTGAGTTCGAGGTCGTTGCCGTTGAGGCTGAGGGTGGCATTGAAGCCGCCGAGGGTGCCGATGAGCTTGGCGGAGTCCAGGGTGCCGCTGAGGCCGCCACTGGTGACGAGCTTGTAGGTGCCTGCGGTGAGGCCACTGAGGGCGGTGAAGGTGAAATCGTCGATACCGAGGGTGCCAGTGCCGAAGGTGAAGGTGCCGCCGACGGTGACTCGGTCGCTGGCGGTGGGAGCGCCGAGTTCAAAGACGAGTTTGCCTGTGCCGGTGGTCATGGCGGTGACGGTGAGGCCGCCGCCGATGGCGAGCGTGCCTGCGGAGCCTGTGGTGGAGCCAGGAGCGATGCGTCCGGAGGCATTGACAATGACAGAGCCGCCGATAGTGCCATCGCCGCCGAGTGTAGCGGCGTTCACGGTGACGGCGCTGCTGGCGTGAAGCGAGCCTGGTGCGTTGATGCGCAAAGTGCCTGCGTTCAGCGTGGTGGCTCCGGTGAAGGTGCTAGCGCCCGTGAGAGTCCAGGTGCCATTCTCGATCTTTCTCAAGGCGATGGTGCCGCCCGTGAGCGTTCCGTCGCTGATGTTGCCTTCCACCTGTCCTGTGCCAGTTGCGCCTCCGATCACGAAGGTTCGCGCAACAGCGGTGTCGTTGGTGATGGTTCCCGCCAGACGAAGACTGCCTGCAACGGTGGACACACGGTTGTCGGTGTTGCCTCCGCTGGTGAGCACGATGTTACCGCGCAGGATGTTGTCGCCTGCCTCATTGAAGATGGCTCCGGCGGCATTGCCGATCTTGAAAATGAAGCCTGCGGGCAGATCAATCGGGCCGTTGCTGCCATCGAGCCTGAGCTGGGGATTGCCTGCCACTGCATTGGTGAGGATGATGTTCTTCGTGGAGAAGGTGGAGCCGAGTGCGATGCTGTTGGTGATGCGCAAAGCCCCGGAGTTGACCGTGACATTGCCGGTGAAGCTGTTGCTGCCGCTGAAGACGATGGTGCCTGCGTTGATGGGGCAATCAATCGTGACTGCGCCGCTGCCGCTGATTGCATTGGGAACGAGCAGCGTGCCGGTGCGGTCAAAGCGCAGCGTGGCGTTGTTCACCACCGCGCCAGCGGGCAGTGAGCCGGTGGCTCCATCATCGCCGATCTGCAAGATGCCGCCGCTGATCGTGGTTGACCCGGTGTAGTCGTTTGCGCCAGCGAGGATGAGTTTGCTCGTGCCTGATTTGATGAGGTTGCCAGCGCCGCTGAGGATGCCGCTGAAGTTGAAGGTGGCGGTGCCTGCGCCTTGGAAGGTGGTGCTGTCCTCCATCGTCACGGGTGCGCTGACGTTCCAGATAAAACCGGTGCCGTTGGTGGCGGTGAGATTGACCACGGGATCGAGCAGCGACTCGCGGCGAAGGAGCAAGGCATTGCCGCCGAGTGTCATCGTGGTGCTGCCGCTGGTGGGGCCGGTGCCGCCGAGTGTGAGCACGTTCAGCGCATGACCACCGACGGTGTCGTTGTTGGAGGTGATGGTGCCTGCGGGTAAGGTTTGTCCGGTGAAAAACTGCACGGTGGAGAAGCGGCTGCTCGGTGGTGGCACGCCGCCGGTCCAGTTGGCGTTGCTGCTCCAGTTGGGCGTGCCAGTGGTGGTGGCGTTCCAGACGGTGGTGCTCGCGGGTGCGCCATCGACGATCACGTTGAAGCTCGTGTTCCCCGTTAGCGATCCATCGCTGGCGGTGAGTGTGATGACGCTGCTGCCGGACTGACCTGCGGCGGGCGTGAGCGAGACGGTGCGCTCGCCGCCGCGCAAAACGGTGCCGCCGAGGTTGTCGAAGACGCCCGCGCAAAGCGTGGTGTCCACGCGACTCGATACCGCCATGCCGATGTCGTGCGTGGTGCCGGTGAAGGCGACGGTTTGCTCCGTGCCGACGGCTTGCCAGGGGCCTGCGATGCCGTCGGTGTCGGTGGCGAAGTAGGCGGTGTAAATGCTGCCGGTGCGCACGAGTCGCAGCCAGCAGGGTGCGCTGGCGAGCGGCAGCGTGGCGGTCACCACGGCATCGGTGGAAGCGGTGCCACGTTGCACAAAATTAACGCCATCACTGCCGGTGACTCGCACACTGACGAAGCGGGCGGTGGCAGCGGTGGACTCGCGCATCATGAGGCCTGCTTCCGCATTGGATGCGGTGTGATCCACGGAAACAACTCGAGCGATCATCTCGGCATCGCCGGTGAAACTCTGCCGCACCCAGCGGAAGGCATCGCCTGCCGCCGGACCGATGCCTCCTGCACCCGCGCCATTGACGATGTAAGTGCCTCGGCTCTCGGTCAGACTGCCTGCGGTGCTGATGGTGCCGATGTCGGAGCTCGTCCACGCAGCCGGTGCCGCGCCGACGGTGACGCTGGCATTCGGGAGGAGTGTGTGGTTTGAAGAAACGGCGGTGAGCGTGAGACTGCGTGCTTCGGTCTCCGCATCGGACAAACGCACGTTCACGGGCGATGATGTGGCATTGACCGGCACGTAACGATCAGGCACCGCAACGATGGATGGTGCTTGATTCGTGCCCGTGACAGTGAGGGACAAGTTGTTGCCGATGACGCTGAGGCCGTGGTGATGCCGCGCTCCCATGCGAGCGCGATTGAAGATCTCGCTGCGGGTGGAGAGTCCGGCCTGGAACAAGACCTCGTCCATCACGCCATCGAACCAACGATCCACATTCGCTGTGGTGCTGTTGTGCCCGCCTGCCACCACGGGAGCGGCTTGGTTCACGTTCATCGTCGTCGCTGTGACACTGCCGCGCAGGAACTGGCCAACGTAGAGGTAAAAGTCACCGGTGTTGGTCGCGGTGCGATCATAGCTCAGCGTGATGTGATGCCACTGACCGGAAGGAATGTCGGAGCAGACGATCTCTTTTTCCAAGCCACCAGCGCCCCATTTTTGCAGCTTCAGCACATCGCTTCCGGCGACAAAGAATAGCTCCAACTCGCTCTCGATGCCGTGACCATCGCCATCGCCGAGATGAAACACAAAATCCTCGGTGTCATCACCGCCGCGCTTCACCCAGGCGGAGAAGGTCCAGTCGGCATCGTTCAAATTGTGATCCGAGGTGGTCAGCGTGCGCCGCAGCCGGGCTCCGCTCGCGCCGTTCTGGGCAAAGACCAAACCATTCGCTGACTGCGGAGCCAAGGCGGTCGGCACACTGGCATCATAAGCGTAAGTGCCCCCATTGATGGATTGCAGCGTGCCAGTGCGATTGAAGTTCGATTGGTCGGTGGTCAGCGCATCCTCGTGCGTGTCTGGCGGCTCGAAGTCATAGAGGAAACGGAAGTTCGGCCCCAGCGATTGATCCCGCACCACAAGGCGATAGTTGGTGGTGCCGTTGAAGTTCGGGTTCGGTGTGAAGCGAGCGGTGTAGCCATCTGGCATCAGCGTCATCTTGCCATTGCGCACGCGATCCACCTCAAAGAAGAGCTTCTCATCGGGCGTGATGTCATCCGAGACATAGGCACGCAGATCGATGTCCACGGGCGTGTTCTCAGCCGTGCTGGGAGTGCCTGCAGCGAGCACTGGTTTGGCATTCACCGTGACCGCCCACACGTAGCTGGCGGAGTTGCCCTCAGGATCGGTGGCAGTGATGGTGATGTCCACCGAGCCGCTCACGGTGCTGGCTGCTGACACGGTGATGGTGCGTGAGGTGCTCACAGTGCCAAAAGTGATGCTCGCATCGGGGATGATGGATTGATTTGAAGAAACCCCAGTCAGCGTGAGCGAGGTCAGCGCGGTGTCCGCATCGGCGAGAGGCAAGGTAATCGCTCCCGTGGTCGAGCCTTGATCCGTGAGGCCTGTTTTCATCACAGCGGTGAAGACGGGTGCGCCGGGCGGTGCGAGGAAGTTCTTGCCCACCTGATTGGGTCCAACGGTCACCGGATTGGTGAAGCCGCTCGTCACGAAACTCGCGCCCGTTTTGGTCGCCGTGAGCGTGTAACTGCCCGCTGCAAGGCCCGTGATCGAATAGGAGCCATCGCCATCCGTCGTGTCGCTCTGCGTGAGAGAGGCGCTCACGACGACGCCTTGCATCGGTGCGCCCAGCGTGGTACTCACCGTGCCTTGAATCGAGAAGGTATTGCTGGTGCCCACCGTCACGAGCATCGATGCCGTGGTGGTCAGACCCTTCATGTCCGAGACGATGCAGCGCACGGTTTTGGTGCCGGTGGTGCCCCAGCTTTTGGTCGCGGTGGAGCTGTTGTTGGCCGTCGTGGTGCCATCGCCCCATTCCCAGAAATAGGCCAGCGTATCGCCATTCGGATCGCTGGCGGTGGCGGTGAATGTCACGCTCGTGTTCACTGCCGGATTGGCATTGGTGGAACCGAGGCTCACCGTGGGCTTCACATTGCCCGCAAAGGTGCCGCGATTCACCCTGACATCCATCCAGCCAACGCCATCGCCTTCCATGCCACGGCCCACGGGCGTGATGTAAATGCCCGCCGCTGTGTCAGAGAAGGTTTTGCCGATCGGCAGGACAGCGTCGTCCTTTTGGGAAGTGGTGGGCGTCATGTCCAGCAGCAGCGGTTGCTGATAGCCGCCGTTGATGCTCGCCCAGTTTACCAGCACGCCATCAATGAGGCCATAGCCCGTGCCATAGAGTTGCCGATACTCGATCCAGTAGTCATCCGTGCTGCCCGCACGATCCACAGCCAGCGCTCGCTTGTTGCCATCGGTCTGCACTTTGTCCAACGCACGAATGCGCGTGGTGGTGCTGCCATCGACGGTGATCTTTGTCACATCAGTCACCGGCATCCAGTCGAGGAACTGCTTCACGCTGGCGCTGAAGTGGCGAAGAAACGCGGACGAACTGCCCACGCCCATCAGGTCGAAAACATTGCCGTAGTCCCAAACCTCGCCGGGGCCGATGACGCTGCCATCATCCGTGTCCCATGCGCCGGAGTGCGGCATGCCAAAGTTGTGCCCAAGCTCATGAGCGCAGGTTTTGAGGTTCCACTGAGCATTGTGCACCCAAGCTCCACGTGCACCCACGTTGGCCATGCCCGCGGTAGCCGGCACAACGGGAGTCGCTCCCGTGACCACAATCTCATGCGTGTAGTTCAGGTAGTTGTAACCCGCCGCCGATGCTGCTGCACGAGCGTCCGTCAGCACTCGGCTGAACTTCGTGTGACTGGCATAAACCGACGAGTTGTTCGGCATCCGCACCGTCGGCGTGATCACTGAGCCTTGCCCCAGCAACGCATACGAAGCCTTGCCGGAAGACATGTCGGTATAGGATGTGTTGATGTCCGCGATGAGCTGCTGCAGCGTGGTATCACTCACCACCTGCCCTTGGTAGTCCGGGAAATCCACGCGGATGATCAGCAGCTTCTTTTGTCCCTCCGTCCATGGGCTCGCAGCGACGACACCATCCAGGTCCTGGATTCGCGTCTGCGTCCCACCCGACTGCTCCCCGCTCTCGGCATCAATCAAAGCCGCGATGGCCGGAGCCTTTCCACGGAATCGCGTCATGCGCGTGTCGTCCCAAGCGATCACCACTTCCTCACGATCCTCCGTTTGAGCTTGAGGCGCAGCGCCCGGCAAATCAGCGCCGACTTCCATCTTCGCGCCCGCCGCCACTCTAGCAGCGACTACGACCGGCTCCAGCACACGCCCCGGCAGATCCGCCAGCGCCAGCTTGTTATCCAACGCCACGCCATGAATCGCAATGTCATCGCGAGTCGGCATCGCACCACGACGCCCAAACGTGTGCGCCTCAAACACCCGTCCATCGCGCAACGTGGTCGTGCGCGAGATCTGGCAGCCACCCGTGGCAGAAGTCTCCGCCTGCACCAACAAATCCCCCCGAGCCTCCACCCGCTGCTCCAGCAAAGCCACCACACCCGCTGGCAAAAGCCGCCGCACGGACTCCGGCAACGCCAACTCCAGCGCCCGCCGCGGATTCTTATCAATCAAGTCCAGCATCTCCTGACGCCGCTGCAAAGCCAGCTCGACGCCCCTGTCCCCATCCAAGCCCGACGCGACAAAACTCTCCGCCCACCGCCGAAACTCCTCAAACACCGGCTCCTGCACCGGCTCCAACCACCGCACATCCGCCGACTCCGGCAACCGCAAGTCGGACAGCCCAGTCAGCGGCCTCTTGAGCCTGCCCGAAGCCACCGAATTCAGACGGCCCTGAGCCGGTGCTTTGTCCATCACTGGCGCAGGCTTTGGCGAAACCATCACTTTCTTCGCGACATCGACCTGTGATGCAGGCGGCGTCTCAGAATGCCATACCAGCAGCCCAACAAGCAGGCAGACAGCAAGTGCAGGAAGGAGGAGATTGAAACGCTTCATCATGGTTGAAAACAATTATCATGAGGCAAACAGCGCCATTTGACCCCTCACGAAAATACGGGAGGTGGGCAGGATCGTCTGGAGATGCTAGCCTTGTCCCCAAGATATTCATCGGTCCATCAGCCCGAACGTCCTCCGACTCATCCGCTTGTGAAAATCGTCACCCTTCTCGCAGCCAGCCTGCTCGCCCAGTCCACTGCACCGTGGACCGAGCGGCTTGCGTTCTGGTCGCGGGCGGAGCTTGAGGAAGGGCACCAACGCATGCAGGTGATCGAGGCCGAGCTGAAACTGCTGCCGGAGGCGCGTATGGCGCACACCTCCAGCCGCAGAGGTTTCCAAGGCAGCCAACTGAGCGATGACGAGCCGCTGTGGGTGGAGGTGACACTGCCGGAGGAATCACCGGTGGATGCCGTCGCTTTCATACCCGTGCCCGTGCGCAGTGACGATGGTCGTGGCACCTGCTTCGGTTTCCCCCTGCGTCACCGCATCGAAATCACGGATGCCTCGGGACGCTCCCAGATCATCCACGAATCCTCCGCCGACCTGCCCAATCCCGACGGCTTCCCGGTGATGAAACGCATTACGCCCATGAAGGCTCTGCGCATCCGCGTGACCGCCACCAAGCCCTGGCAACGGAATGAACTGCATGTGTTTGCGCTTTCTGAACTGATGGTCTTCTCCGGCAACCGCAATGTGGCGCTTGGGGCGGCCGTCACGGCATCGACCAGCCGCCAGCAGCCTCCCGCGTGGAGCGTTGAGAACCTCACCGACCACATCACGCCTCTGGACCTTCCCGTGCTGCCTGGGGCTCCTGTCGTGAAAGGCTTCCACAGCGCTCTTGCCAAGTCAGGCCGCGATCAGAAGCACGTCGGCATCATTTTGCCACGCACAGTCGAGCTCGATGAAATCACGCTCGTGCCGATGCCTCGCCGCGAGATGCCCACCTGGAGTGCCTACGGCTTTCCCGAACGCTTTCGTCTTGAAGTCTCTGCCAGCGAAGACTTCAGCGATCCGCAAACCGTCGCCGACTTCCAGAATCGCACCTTCACCACCCCTGCGGCGAATCTCGTCAGCTTCGCTCTGCGCAAACAGTCCGTCCGCGCCATCCGCCTAACCACCTTTTCCCTGTGGCAGCGCTCCGGCGATTTCCTGCTCGCCCTCTCCGAGATCATGGCCTTTGCCGGAGGCGAAAATGTCGCCCTTCATGCCAAAGCATTCGCCAGCGACCAACTCGATGATCCCGCCTACAGCCTGGCCGCCCTCACGGATGGAAAAGCCAACATCGGGCCGCTGCTTCCATTGCCCGACTGGCTTGAGCGATTACAGCGTCGCCAATCCCTGGAACGCGAACATGCCGCCCTCAGCGCCAGACTCATCGCCCTGCAGGCCAAAAGTCAGGACCAGCTCGTGCATGGCAGCATCGCCGCCGGCGTCTTGCTGATAGGCGGCTTCATCTGGGGACTCATCCATCAGCGCCGCGTGCGCCGCCGGGATGCCGAGCGGCTCCGCGAGCGCCTCGCCCGTGATTTGCATGATGAAATCGGCTCCAACCTCGGAAGTATCGCGCTCATCTCCGCCTACGCATCTCAGGATGATGCCACTCCCGAAAGCATGCGTGCCGATCTGGTCGAGGTCCAGACCATCGCCCGCGAGAGCGCTGACTCCATGCGCGACATGGTCCGCCTCATCAGCCGCCGCAGTGATCGCGAGTCCGAGGAGTGGAGCGCCGTCCTGCATGGACTCGCCCAACGCTTGCTGCGCGGCATCGACATGGACATCCAGCTCCATGCCGAGAGCCCCAGCCTGGAAACCCGGCGGGAACTGTATTTGTTCATCAAGGAAGTCCTGCACAACATCGCCACACACTCGCGAGCCACGCATGTCCGTCTCCACACCAGCCAAAATCGTGGCCGCATGACCGTCGAGATCAGCGACGATGGCATCGGCTTCGATCCCTCGGACCAGAGTTCCGGCCACGGACTGTCCAACCTGCGCGAACGCGCCGCCACCTTGCGCGCCGAACTCAACATCCAAAGCGAGCCCGGCCACGGCACCCGCATCATCCTCACCCTGCCCGAATGAGCGACACCGATCCCATCCGCGTCTGGTTTGTCGAAGATCACGATGCCTTCCGCCGCAGTCTCGAACGCCTCTGCACGCCCCGGCGCGGTCTCGCTCCTCCGCGCTCCTTTGCCAATGCCGAAAGCATGCTCGCCGCCCTCGTTCAGAGCGATGAAAAACCCCAGGTGCTGCTGCTCGATGTCGGCCTTCCGGGACGCAGCGGCCTCGAAATCCTCGATGACATTCACAAGCACGCGCCCGACTGCCGGGTCGTCATCCTCACCGTCTTTGAAGACGAGGCGAAGATCAGCCAGGCCATCAGCGCCGGAGCCTGCGGCTACCTGCTGAAGACCGCCACGCCCGATGAGATCGCCGGAGCCATCATCGAAACCTACCACGGCGGCTCGCCCATGTCACCGCACGTCGCCTCCAGCGTCGTGAAACTCCTCGCCCGCCTCACCAAGCCCGTGACTTCAGCCATCGCCCTCAGTCCGCGAGAGCTGGAACTCCTCCGCTGCATGGTAGAAGGCCTCACCGCCAAAGAGATCGCCGCCCGTCTCGCCATCAGCATCCACACCGCAGACACCCACACCCGCAATCTCTACAGCAAACTCAGCGTCCGCAGCCGCGCCGCCGCCGTCGCCCGTGCCATGCGGGAAAAGCTCGTGTGATCCTCCGTCTGAACACGAAGCTTGGCAGGAGATCGACGGCGGGGAATGCGGTGATGTCATTTTTCACACCAGCAGGCAGGTGGCCGAGCCAACGAATGAGGAAGGGCACAGGCACGCTGCCTTCAAAAAAACTACGCATACGACCTCTCATACCGTCAGTCTCGCCGACGCTGTAGTAAGTGCCGTAGCCGGTGACGTTGGCATCGGGATCGAGCTTTTGAGGACTGTCTTTTGCGGCGGTACTTTCGGGTCCGTTGTCGCTGGAAAACATGACGATCGTATTGTCTGCAACGCGGTTTTCTGCCGGGCGTAGAGAAGCCGCTGCGCTGCGACAGCCCCCTCACACCCCGTCCCCGCGCCAGGTCCAGGGCCAACTCGACCCGGCATCCGCAAAAGCAATTTCCTATCAGACAGAAGTTTTTCTGTCAGAAGGAAGGCTGGCCCGCCAAAGTGTTGAAGCCTCATTCATGTCTGACCGCTCTATCTGCTCCTCTCTCGTCCTCTGTCTGTTTGTTTGTATCTCGGGTGCGCCGCGAATAGAGGCGGCACCTTTCGCAGCGGGGAATCTGGTCGTGTATCGCATCGGTTCGGGCACGGGCAGCCTGGTTAATACGGGGAATCCGGTGTTTCTCGACGAATACACGGCCTCCGGTGCGCTGGTGCAGTCCATCCCGCTGCCGACGGTGGTGAGTGGTGCGCAAAAGAGACTGGTGGCGAGTGGCACAGCGGCATCGGAGGGGCAAATGACCCGCTCGGCAGATGGCCGGTATCTGCTGCTGCCGGGTTACGATGCCACGCCGCCGCATACTACCTCGCTGACGGGGACGACTTCGGCCACGGTGAATCGTGTCATCGGACGTGTCGATGCAGTGGGTGTGATCGACACCAGCACGGCGCTGGCGGACGCCTACGATGCCAACAACTTCCGTGGCGTCACCTCCGACAATGGTCTGCGTTTCTGGGTGGCAGGCAATGGCAACAGCACGACCGGCGGCGTGCGCTTTGTCTCAGCGCTCGGAACCACTACCTCGATGCAGCTCAGCACGACAAACAACAACCTGCGCCAGCCAGCGGTCTTCGGCGGGCAGCTCTATGTGTCGTCAGGAAATGGCTCAACAGTGCGGCTCGGCACGGTGGGCACCGGTTTGCCGATCACGGCTTCTCAGACCATCACGACACTGCCGGGTTATCCGGTGAATCTAAGCCCGAATGCCTTTGTGCTGCTAGATCTGGATGCAGGAATGACAGGCGTGGACACGCTCTACATCGCTGATGACAATACGACCTCGGGTGGCCTACTCAAATATAGCTTTGATGGCACGACGTGGACGGCTCGCGGCAGTGCCGGAGTAGCGGCGGATCTGTATCGTGGACTCACGGCAGCGAAACAGGGCAGCGATGTCATCTTGTATGCGGTGAGGAAGGGGGGCGGTGCAGCCGTCGGAGGTGGGGAGATCGTTACGCTCACCGACTCCAGCGGCAGCAGCGGGACGCTGAGTGGCACGCCGACCTTGCTGGCAGCGGCGGCGACTAACACCGCTTTTCGCGGCATCGCCTTCGCTCCGCAGAGGCCTGATCTCACGGTCGAGGTGGCTGGCCCGGTGGGGGCTCTTTTTACACGTGAGCCGTTTCAACTGCGCGTGAAGGTGCGGAATGGTGGCGGTGCGACGGCCTATCAAGTCGGGGGTCAGCTTACCCTGCCAGCGGGCCTGAATTATGTCAGCGACACAGCGACTGGGTCAGGCTTTCAAAGCACCATGGCAGGTGCTGTGCTGAGCTTCACTGGCGGCACGCTGGCAGCTCAGAGTGAGGTCACGTTCAGTGTTCAAGTCACCACGGAGAGCGCTGCCACCTACACGCTCGGCACGGGAACCGCCGTCGTGGATCTGCTGAGCCTCGTGGATGAGTCCGAAGAGGCCAATAACAGCTCCCCAGCCGCTGCGGACCTTGTGGTGAGCCATGCGCCTGATCTCAAAGTCAGCCTCAGTGCTCCGTCAGCGGCACTCACTGGATCGAGTGGCTTTGAATACACACTCATCGCTGAAAACGAAGGGCTCGCTGAAGCTTCTTCGCTGCGGGTCGCGCTGACACTGCCTGCCGGCCTGACCTTTGTCAGTGGTAGTGGATCAGGTTTCACCGCCAGTGAAGCCGCTGGCGCCGTGCATCTTGATGGTTCGCTTGCTGCCAATAGCAGCACGACGCTGACGGTGCGTATCACCGCAGCCGCAGATGGGACCTACACGGCTCCCATCGGCGCTGCGACCATCGGGCCGGTGCCTTCAAACGTCCTCGTGGAAAGTGATGTGACCAACAACAGCTCTACCACCGCTGCCACGACCGAGGTGCTCACGAGTGATTTGACTCTGAGCAATGTGGCGAACGGCACCTTCCAGGCTGGCGATAGCGCCAGTTACACCATCACGATCTCCAATGTCGGCACGGGTAGCAGCCAGGGCGGCGTGGCTTTCAGTGAAACCCTGCCCGCTGGGCTGACAGCTACCTCGCTCACCGGCACGGGCTGGGTCATCATGAATGGTTCGGGAGAGAGCATGAGTGCTGTGCGCAGTGACTCTTTGGCTGCGGGACAAAGTTACCCACCCCTCACCTTGCAGGTCGCCATCGCCACGAATGCTCCGACCTCGGTGACGAGTGTGGCCAGGGTCGCTGGTGGTGGTGATGCCAATGCGGCGAACGACACTGCCAGCACGACGACTTCCATCCTCGGAGCTGGGCCTGGAGTGCTCTCGCTCACGGCGGCGAGCTTCATCGTTAATGAGGAAGCAGCCAGTCTGAGCATCGAGATCACCCGCACCTCTGGCCGCACGGGGGCTGTCGGAGTGACGGTGACGACAACAAATGGCACCGCCACTTCTGGCGCGGACTTCACCGCCCTGAATACCGTGATCAACTTCGCCGATGATCAGATCAGCCGTACGGTGCTCGTGCCTCTGCTTAGCGATTCCATTTCTGAGCCCAACGAGACCTTCAACCTGACCTTGAGTTTACCCACGGGCGGCGCGGCTTTAGGCGGCACCTCTTCGGCCAGCGTGCTCATCCTCGATCCCGATACGACGGACCCCAAGCTCGTGATCAAGAGTCCCAAAGCCAATGAACGTCTAAACGAAGGTGCCGTCAGTGTTTCCGGCGAAGTCAGTGATAACAAGCAAGTCCGCCGAGTGCAGGTGAAGCTCAATGGAGCAAGCTTTGCTGATGCGATCCTGACTCCTACCAGCGGCGGCAAACTGACCTTTTCTCTGCCCGTGAGTCCGGTTCCCGGCTTGAATGAGATCCGCGTGAAGGCATCCGACTTTCGTGGCAACGAGACGGACGAGGTCATTCGCAGCTTCAGCTATGTCGTGAGGCGTCCGCTGACACTCGTGAATGGCACTGGAGTGACTTTGCGACCTGCCGAACCGCTCACCGCCCTCGAGCTAACGAAAAGCTACACGCTCACGGCTAAGCCCGCTGCCGGTAAGGTATGGAACGGTTGGTCATCGCCGCAGCTCACGCTGACCGAAGCGCAGCGGCTGAGCACGACGCTGAATTTCACCATGGTCGAGGGACTGACGATCACGGCGAATGCGGTGGATAATCCCTTCCTCCCATCTGTGATTGGAGACTTCAGCGGCCTTCTACGCGCGGACAGTGGCGTGACGCCTTCTCATGAAAATGAAGGCGCGGTGCAGGTGAAGCTCATGCCGACTGGGAGCTTCACCGGTACGCTGCGAATCGCTGGAGCCAGCCTGCCGTTCAATGGCGTGCTCGACACGACTGGCGTGGCCCGCTTCGGAGCATCGCTTGCGACCTCGCTGCTGCTGCCACGCAGTCCGAGCGCGGGCTACGTGCTCGCCTTTGCCGCAGACCTCAGCCCTACTGGCACGAAGAAAATTACTGGCACACTGAGGCGGCAGACACGTGGCGGATCGGAGCCACTGTCCACCCTGGAGGCTCATCGCCATGCAGGCACGGCGACGGAGGCCTTTTATACCTGGGCCATGCCCGCGCAGCCGCAGACGACTGGGCTGACCTCCGCTCAGTATCCGCAGGGAGATGGAGTGGGCTCGATGAAGCTCAATAAGCTGGGCGTGGCAAACCTCGTCGGAGTGCTGGCAGATGGCACGAGCTTCACAACGAGCGCAGCAACAAGTGCTGACCTGACTTTGCCGATCTATGTCGCCCTGGAAAAGGGGGCGGGCTCCCTCAATGGCTGGCTGACGATCGATCACACGCGGCCAGACACAGATCTCAGCAGCACGGCGTTGCATTGGTTCAAGCCAGTGATTGCCGGAGCGCAAAACTATCCTTTTGGCTGGCCGGAAGGTGTGACGCTGCCGCTCATCGGCGCGAGGTTCGTGGTGCCTGTGGGTGAGAGCGTGCTGCCAGACCTCAGTGAAGTTACGGGAGCGAATGTCCTGCTGAGCTTCACTCAAGGTGCCCTCGCTGGCGTCATCCAAAAGGAGCTCATCGTTTCTCCCAAGAACCTGGTGACGAAGATCCCCGCGACTGATCCGAGCTACACGATGAGGCTCACCGCAGCCACGGGGCAGTTCAGTGGCACCTTTGCCCACACAGATGGCACCGCCGCGAGTTACATCGGCGTCATTTTGCAGAAGGGCACGAACCGACGCGGCTTCGGGCACTTCATCCCAGGTAAGCCGAAGGTCATCACAGGCTCCGGGCAGTCGGGTGCGGTGACTTTGAAGACGAAGTTTAATCCGCGGCTCACACTCGTGATCTCCGAGTTCATGGCGAACAATGAAACGACCATCGCCGATGAAGACGGAGCCTTTTCTGACTGGATCGAGATCTACAATCCCGGTCTCGATGATGTCGATCTCACCGACTGGTGCCTCACGGACAGTGCCACCACGCTGTCGAAATGGCGCTTCCCTGCGGTGACGCTGGGTTCGAGGCAATTCATGCTTGTGTGGGCCAGCAGCAAGAACCGTCGCGTGCCCGGCCAGCCTCTGCACACGAACTTCAATCTTAGTGCAGGCGGTGAGTATCTGGCGCTGGTGCGGCCTGATGGTGTGGCGGTGGAGCACGAGTTTTCGCCCATGTATCCGGCCCAGGCGAATGACGAGAGCTACGGCATCAATTTCACAGGGCGCGCTTTGGCATCTCAAGGCACAGCGGTGAAGTATCGCGTGCCAACGAACGACTCACTCGGCACGACTTGGACTGCCAGAGACTTCGCCGATAGCTCATGGAGCAATGGTAAAACGGGGCTCGGCTTTGGCGTCGGGGTGCCAGGCTTCACCGTGCGACAGGTCGCTGCACGATCAGGTTTCGGTGGGGTGAATAGCATCGCCACCTGTGAGGCAGTCCTCGCTTTGCCAAAGGGTCACGCGAACATTTTGAGCGAGGCCACGGTGATCGCTCCGATGATTAATTTCCTTGGCGATGGAAGTGATGGCAACTACGGCGACAATGCCGCCCTGCCCAATGGCACCGCCGAACCCTATGCCTTTAAGGCCACGGGTATCATCACCATCCCCACCACAGGCAGCTACGTCTTCGGCCTGAACTCCGATGATGGAGGCCGCATCAGGATTGATGGCGCGGCGGTGATGACGGACGACTCGAATCATGGTCCGCAGGACAATCTCGGAGCCCCAGTGACACTCACTGCCGGCCCGCACACGGTGGAGATCATCATGTGGGAAGGCGGTGGTGGCGACTGCGTGGAGTTCTTTGCCAAAGCAGGCACGGACACGACCTGGAACGCCGACTTTAAGCTCGTCGGTGGTCCTGGAGGATTGCCCGTCGTGACCACGCCAATCACGGCCACGGGAAGCGCGAGCAGCTTCATCGGCACCCATTTGCAAGCCGCCATGCGCAGCAAGAATGCGAGCTGCTACCTGCGGATGCCATTCACCGCCACAGGCATCAGTTCGCTGACGGGCCTGACTTTGCAAATGCGCTACAATGACGGCTTTGTGGCCTATCTCAATGGCACGGAGGTCGCTCGTCGAAATGCACCTGCCACTCCCGTCTTTGATTCCGCCGCCACAGGCACCCGCTCTGCGACGGAAACGCTGACCACCGAGGTGATCGACCTCTCTGCGCAGATCCCACTGCTTGTTACCGGCAAGAATGTGCTGGCGGTGCATGGGATGAATGATGCGGTGGCGGACTCCTCCTTCCTCATCCTGCCGGAGTTGAGCGCCACCGCAGGTCTGGCGGGCAATGCGGTCTTCTTCCGCCCGGCGGACTCCGTGATCACGGCCACACCGGGCACACTCAATGGCGTGCCTGCCTTTGCCGGAACCCTGGCTCCGCTCGTATTCAGTCAGAAGCACGGCTTTTATCAAAGCCCCATCGCACTGGCCATCAGCACGCCCACGCTCGGAGCGAGCATCCGCTACACGCTGGACGGCTCCACGCCGACGGCCACGCATGGCACGCTTTACAGCCGCCCCCTTTCCATCAGCAAGACGAGCATCGTCCGCGCTATCGGCTACCGCAGCGGCTTTGAGCCGACACCGGTGCTGACGCAGAGTTATCTCTTCCTCAATGACATCATCCGTCAGTCCGCCACGGGTGCCCGGCCTGCAGCAGGCTGGCCTGCGGGCACGGTGAATGGACAAGTAGCTGACTACGGCATGGACCCAGCCATCGTGAACAGCACGAACCCGGAGATCGGTGGTGTGGACAAGGTCAAGTCAGCTCTCACGGCCATCCCGACAGTCTCGATCGTCACGGATCTGCCGAACCTCTTCGATGAAAGCGCAGGCATCTGGGTTAACCCATACGGCCGTGGCGAGGCCTGGGAGCGCCCTGCCTCCGTGGAGGTGATCGGCGACAGTGGCCCTGGCGGTGGCTTTGAGATCAACTGTGGCCTGCGTCTGCGCGGTGGCTTCAGCCGAAGTGGAGATAATCCCAAGCACGCGCTGCGTCTCTTTTTCCGCAGCGAATATGGGGCCTCAAAGCTGAACTACCCGCTCTTTGGCAGCGAGGGGGCCTCCAGCTTTGACAAGATCGACTTCCGCACTGCGCAGAACTACTCCTGGTCCTTCGGTGGCGATGGCAACAACACCTTCATCCGCGAAGAAAGCACGCGTGAACTCCAGGGCGCGATGGGCCAGCCCTACAGCCGCAGCCGCTACTATCATCTCTATCTCAATGGCCAATATTGGGGCCTCTATGATTCGGATGAGCGCCCTGAAGCGAACTTTGCCGAAAGCTACCTCGGTGGTGATTCGGACGACTACGACACAGTGAAAGGCGAGCAAGATCAGGGCTACATCACCGGCGTCACCGATGGCAATCTCGATGCCTGGGAAGCGCTGCGAGTGAAAGCCCGCGCCCATGCTGCCTCGCCGACGAGTGCGAACTTCTTCGCCCTCTGCGGCAAGTCCGCCGATGGCGTGACACCGACGACCGACCCCGTGCTGCTGGAGGTGGACAACCTCATCGACTACATGCTGCTCACCTTCTGGACGGGCAATCTGGATGGAGCCACCTCCGCCTTCCTTGGAGACTCGCGTGCCAACAACTGGTTCGCCGTGCGCAATCGTCTCGGCACCTTCGGCGGTTTCCGCTTCCTGGCCCATGACTTCGAGCACACCTTCTTCAATGTCGATGAAGACCGCACAGGGCCTTTCGCTTCCGCAGACCCCACTTTGGTGGAGACCTACAACCCGATGTTCATTCATCACGATCTGCGGCCCAATGCCGAGTATCGAATCCAATGGGCGGACCGCGTGCAGAAGCATCTCTTTGGACAAGGGGCGCTGACGTCGCAGGAAGTGCAGACCCGGATGCGTGCCCGCAAAGCGCTGCTGGACAAGGTCATCATCGCCGAATCCGCCCGCTGGGGAGATGCGAAACGCGGCGCAGACACACCTTTGACCCGCCTGGACTGGCTGAATGCGACCAGCTATGTCATCGACAACTATGTGCCGGAGCGTGGCAGCCGTGTGCTGGCTCAACTGCGTGCGGATGGGCTGTATCCGAGCTTCGATGCACCCACTCTTAGCCAGCACGGAGGCCCGATCTCCAGCGGTGCTGAAGTCGTGATCACAGGCCAGGGCGGCACCATCTATTACACGCTCGATGGCAGTGATCCACGTCAGATCGGCGGTTCGGTGAATCCCGCCGCGCAGACCTACACGAGCAGCACGGAAACCACCACGGTGCTGCCTTTGACCCAGACCTGGAAGTATCTGGCCGATGGCAGCAATCAGGGAACCGCCTGGCGGGCAGGAACCTTTGATGACGCCGCATGGTCCAGCGGTGCCGCTGAACTTGGTTACGGCGATGGCGATGAGACGACGACGGTTCCCTTTGTGGATGTCGATTCATTGGCGGCTGGAGTTCAAAAGAATGCCACGACCTACTTCCGCACGAGCTTCAATGTGGCGGACGTCACCGGCATCACCGCCGCGACACTGCGGGTGAAGTATGATGACGCGGTGATCTTGTATCTCAATGGCAACGAGGTGGCACGGTCATCGAACATCGGCAGCAATCCCGCGCACAACCAATATGCCAGCGGTGGTGCGCCGGATGAGAACGCCTACTTTGACTTTCCCATCGATGTCGCAGCGCTCGTCACGGGCTCAAACGTGCTAGCCGCCGAAGTGCATCAGGTGGACTCGGGCAGCAGTGACATCAGCTTCAGCGCCTCGCTGGTCATCACGCGGACAAACACTCCGACGCCGCTGTATCTCACGGGCACGGGCAATCGCACCTTGAAGGTGCGTGCGCTCAACTCCAGCGAATGGAGTGCCTTGGTGCAGGCAGACTTCAAGGTGCGTCAGACAGCCGACATGACCGTCACATTGACTCCCAACGGCACCTTCACCGCAGGCGGCACGGCGAGCTATACGATCACCGCGCGCAACAGCGGCACGACTGCCACCGCTGGACCCGTCACGGTCACGACCACACTGCCCGCTGGCTTGACGGCGACCTCCCTCACAGGCACGGGCTGGACGATCAGCCAGGGCATCGCCACAAGAAACGATCCTCTGGCAGCGGGCACGAACTATCCACCGCTGACACTCACGGTCAGTATCGCGGCCACAGCTCCAGCATTGGCGAGCGTGACCAGCAGTGTCAGTGGCGGAGGTGAGATCACGCTTTCAAACAACACGGACACAGACAGCACGCCCATCCAGTCCACCGGCACGAGCCAGATCCTTTTCAGCGCTTCTGCTTATGAAGCGCTGGAGGAAGGCTCCAATCTGTCAGTCACTCTCCTGCGCACGGGCAGCCGCGCTGGTTCAGCCAGCGTCCGCCTGCGCACGAGCGATGGCACCGCGAAGTCGGTCAGTGATTACAGCGCGGTGAATGAGGTCATCACCTTTGCCGATGGCGAGGGATCACGCACGATTGATGTCGGTTTGAACAACGATGGTCGCATCGAGACTCACGAGAGTTTCACATTGAATCTATCTGAAGCGACTGGAGCCATCTCGCTCGGTCTGCCCAATGTAGCGACCGCAAGAATACTCGAAACCGACACGAAGGCTCCGACCGTGATACTCACTTCACCGGCGGAAGCAGCGCGCATCGTTCTGCCCGCCGTCACACTCACGGGCAGTGCCGCCGATGACAAAGGACTCGGCAAAGTGCAGGTGTCATTGAATGGCGGCACGTTTGCCGATGCCGTGACCACGCTCGATGCCAAAGGCACGGGTGCAAAATGGAGCCTCGTCGTTCCAGCCGTCGCCGGCGCAAACACCGTGCGCGTGCGTGCCGTGGACGCGCGTGGGATCATCTCAAATGAAGTCGTGCGTTCCTTCACCTTCGTGCCGCTGCGAGCGATGGCGCTAACGATCACGCCTGCGGATGGTGGCACCGTTTCAGGCAATCTGCCGCTGCTGGAGGTGGGCAAGAGCTACACAGTCACGGCCAAAGCGAAGCCTGGCTTTCTTTTTGATCACTGGAGTGGTCCGAGCGTCCTCCGCGAGGCGGAAGCACTCACTTTCACCATGAGCGAAGGCTTGGCGATCACGGCCCATTTTGCCACGACGCCAATAAGCAAAGCCAATGCAGGCAGCTATTTCGGGCTTGTCGTTTCAGGGATCGGCGTGCCGCGCACGCAGGACAACCATGGGCTTATCTCGCTGACGCTGACGCCTACGGCATCATTCACCGGCACGCTTAAATTTGGCGAGACGAGTCATGCCTTCACGGGTTTCGTGCATCCGAGTGGTGGCGCACGTTTTGGCAAAGAGCGCGCTGATGCATTGATCATCCCGAGAGCAGGTCGCGCGAGCCTCGTGCTCACGATGCAGTTCAATCTGACACTACGCACCTTAATGGGCCAAGTAGGCGAGCAAACCCGCACGAGCGTGGCGGCTATGTCCGCTTTCAGCGGTGGTCGGAAGCGTGCTACGCTGCCCACGAGTTCGCCTTTGCTCAGCAACGGCGGGCGCTATCAGACGACACTCACGCAGGTGACTCCGGAGGCAGGGACGTCCGGATACCCGAGTACTTCCACGAGCCTGCTCGTGGGCACCTTATCCAAAGCTGGTGTGCTGAATCTCGTCGGCACACTGACGGATGGATCCAAGGTGACCGCTTCCGCCGACCTTCAGGAATCAGGCCAGATGGCTCTTCATGAGCTGCTGGATGCCAAGGCCGGGAGCTTGGCGACGATGTTGGGTTGGAGCGAGTCCACTCCCGGCTTCATATCCACAGGCGGTCTGTGGTTTAAGCCAGTGACAAATGCCGGAGTGTTCCCCTTCGGCTGGCCTGACGGTGTGGTCTTTAGCCTCGAAGGGGAACCCTGAGTCCGCTCACGCGAGGTCGAAGAGCAGGCCTTCGGCGTCTTCGCTGGCGGTGAGCATCAGCGTGCCGGTGTCGTCAGTGCTGGCGGCATCGCCTGGATTGAGCGTGGTGCCGTTGATCGTGACCGTGCCTTTGATGAGCTGGAGCCAGACCGCCTAACACCCCGTCCCCTCGCCACGTCTAGGGCCAACCCGCACCGCCCCCCTCAAAAGCATTTCCTCCGCCGATCAACTCGGCTGAAACCCAATTCTCCTCCGGCTCTTGCCCTTCTCCCCCGCGTGCTCCGCCTTGGCCTTCTTCGCCTTCGCAATCTCCCGCTCCATTATCGCCTGCGTCACCATCCACTTCGCCGGATCAGCATCCGTGCTGCCAGCATGAATCGCGTTCACGCAAATGTTCAGGATGTTCCCGCCACTGAGACCGCGCGATAGCTCCGCGAGAACCGCGTAATCAGCCTGCACCCGATCTGGGTTGGGTAGATGGAGGGCGAAGAGCTCCCGGCGCATGGAAGCGTCTGGAAGCCGAAATTTGATGTGACGTTGAATGCGGCGAAGCAGGGCGGGATCGTAGTTTTCAAACAAGTTCGTCGTGACGATCACCACGCCATCGAAGCGGTCCAATTCCTGCATCAGGCAGTTGCGGTTCTGGTTGATGCTGGTGGAGCAGGATTCGCCAGTGGAGACGCGC
>Ga0315900_10003240_pt1 | contig 23986 bp, 17 predicted proteins | sample LakEriMetagenome_FD_203521 | JGI IMG/M metagenome (GOLD analysis project Ga0315900, IMG submission 203521) | Freshwater fungal communities from buoy surface, Lake Erie, Ohio, United States - Buoy 12 MA114 | ecosystem: Environmental > Aquatic > Freshwater > Lake > Lake biofilm | place: USA: Lake... | reverse complement strand
CCGACCTCGCCGCCCGAGATCTCGAACGCCCCGGCGCCCGCGTTCCCCGCATTCACCGGGTCGGTCGTCCACGCCACCCCATGGCCCGCAGGCGCCGCCGCGTCCTTCGCGGCCGTATCGCTCACCGCCGCCGCCACGTTCCCCGCCGCATCGGTCAGCACCAGCTCGACCGTCAGCGTGCCGTCCGCCAGCGCCGAGAGGTCGATGCCCGCCAGCGAGATCGCCGCCGACGCAGCCGTGCCGTTGCGCGTCACGCGGCCCGGCCCGCCCGAACTCTCGATCTCGAGAGCGTAGCCCGACCCAACCTCGAGGCCGGCAAGGTCCAGCGCGACCGATCCCGCCTCGGCTGCGTTCACGACCTCGAAACCGGCCCCGAACGCGACCGTATGGCCTGCGGGTGGCGCGGTATCAGCCAGCGTCACCGGCCCGCCAAGCGCGAGCGTTGCAGGGGCGAAGGTGATGACGGCCACCTTGCCATCGCCCGTGATGTCGCCCTCCGCGAGGTCTATGCCGCGCACGACGGCACCCGTGGCCCCCGCATCCGCGGCCGCAAGGACGTAGTCGAACTCGAGCCGGGTGCCACCCGAACCGCCCGCATAGGCCGCCATCCGCCGAATCCCGCCAAGATCGAAGACCAGCCGCGGCGACCCCGTGGCCGCCACGGTGCGCGAGAAGTCGAGCGAGAAGCGCAAGGTCGCGCCCTCGATCCGCGACGGCGCCGACAGCGAGGGCGGCGCCACCGGATAGGGTGCCATGCGCGAGGCGGCCATGGGATTGGCGACGCGATCGATGCGGTCGCTGATGAGCGCGCCATGATCGCCGACCTCCGGGGCCTCGGGGGAGAGTTCGAGAGCCCCGGCGGGTTCCAGACGCGCCATCTCGCGCACGCCGATCTCGACCGCAGACCCCTGGCCGATGGCGCGCACGATACCGTCACGGACACGGACATTCGTGGCGCCGGCGGCGGTGGTGACATCGATGTCGGTGCCGAGGAGTTCGATCCGCCCACCCGGAACCGTGATCGAGCGCGAGGTGACGCCCGAGGTGAAGTGCATCGCCCCCGCGACCAGGGTCAGGACCGCCGCCTCGCTGCGCACCTCCGTCCCATCGGCGAGGGTCAGGATCGCGCCATCGCCGAAGCGCAGACGCAAGATCGCCCCCGTCGTGGCGGCGACGCGCAGCGTGGCGGGCATGGGCACCGCCGCGCCGATCGTCGCGGCCTCTGCTCCGGTTGCGGAGAGGATGAGGTTCGCCCCGGTCGTCTCGATGATCGTGCCTGCGGCGAGGGGGGCGACGCGCGTCTCGAAGCGCATCGCGTTCTCGCGGCGGACCTTCTCGAAGCGGCGTTCCCACACATCGCCCCCAGGCACGGCGCGAGGGGTCCCCTGCTCGGACCAGGGCAGGCCGAAGACGTAGCGCAGCGCGATCGAGGCGCGCAACCCGGCGGCGCCTGCCCCTTCGTCGGCATAGCCGACGCGGGCCGAGAGATAGGGGGCGGGGGCGTAGTCGATTGCGACTTCGCCACCCCGCTGCGGGGGGGAGCCGTCCCATTCCCAGACCCTGCCGGCAATCGCGAGATGCGGCAGCGCGGGCAGCCTGCCCGAAACCTCGAGATCATGACCCGAGAGGGCGCGCGCCTCGTGCCCCGTGCTCGACCCCTGCCACCCGCCGATCCCGACATAGCGGTTGGCCGAGAGTGTGAAACGATCCGACCGCAGATCGAAGCCGAGGCTCGCGCGTGTGAGCCCGTGGCGGATCTCGTGATCGAGAAAGACGTTCGGGCCGGCGAGCCAGTCGCCGCCCGCGATCAGCCGACGATAGGCGAGGCCGAGGTTGATCGTGGTGGCATCAGCGTCGCGGGCCAGCCCGACCTGCAGGAACGACACGGCACCCGCCCTCGGATCATCGAACAGCGGCTTGACCGCGAGGATCGAATAGCTCGGGCGTCGGCCCTCGCGGAGGTCGTAGCCGGTCTCGAGATGGGCAAGCCCGAAGCGGTCCTGCGCGTCGAGCGCGGCGAGCGTGCCCTCGACCACATCCTGCCTGATACCGCGCGTCGCGCGCGCATCGAGACCCACGAACGGATCCTCGCCACCGGCGAGGCGTGCCGCGCCGTCGCGCAGTTCCATCGCGCCGCGCGCCCGCAGGCGCTCGGCGATCTCGCGCACGATCGGAAAGGCCGCAGCCGACGCCGGATCGATCTGCCTCGGCACGGGCGGTGGCGGCAGGACCGGATCGATCGCGCGCAGGATCGTCTCGCGCATCCGCTCGCGCACCACCTCACCGACGGCCGCCTCGCCCGTTCCTGCGTTCAGTCCCGCCCCGATGCGCTCCAGTTCCGATTGCAGGCGCTGGCTTGCCGCGGACGGGGCGCGCACGTCGCCGGGGTCGGCGGCCGGAGCCGCACCCGCGGCGCACAGAACGAGCACGAACAGCACCAGCGCACGGCGCAGGGCTGCGGACATGGTCGCAAATGGGCGTCTGGTCATGGTGCAGTTCCGGGTTTCGCCGGACCTCCTCGGACATGGGGCGTGGGGCCTTCTGGCCGAAGCGACTCGCGCAATAGGCATGATCGCGGGCGTCTTCTCGCCTGCGATTGTGGCTTTGGCGGGGCAGATTCTGGGCGGAGAGCGGCGATCAGCCGCTTTGGGGCAGCACGGATGCGCCACCCGTGGCGACCGTGTCGCCCTGCAAGAACAGGGCGGCCGCCACGATGAGGCCGCGCGCGCGCATCCCCTCGGCCACCGCCAGCCCGCGCGCGAGCGCCTGCGCCCGCATCTCGGGCCCGAGCGGACCGACGCCGACCGTGACCGGCCGATCGCCGAGGTCGCTGTCGGCCTGGATGTCGCGGGCGGGGCGGCGCGCGACGGCCGGGTGGCCGGGCAGGTCGACCGCGTTGGCGATGAGGGTTGCAGCGGCATCGGCGGCGGCGGCCGAGCCGGCCAGCACCGTGACCGCATCGGCGATCCCGAGCGAAAGGGACCGCCCGCCCCAACCCGAGGTGGCGATGCCGCGCACTGGGTCCTCGCTTGCGATCCGGATCCTGTCGGGCAGGCCGGGGCGCGCGGCGATGGCGGCGCGCAGCACCTCGCCCGGTTCCAGATGCAGCGCGATGTCGCCGCCGTTGTTGGCATGGACATGGCGCAATCCGCCAGGCGCGCCGTCCGCGGCCCCCGCCACGAAGGCTGCCACAAGCGCGTCCGCAACCGCACCCGCCACTGCCGCCATCGGCGTCACGAACACCGCCGCGTGGGGCGCCACTGCCGCCGCCATCGCCTGCGCGACCGGGCCGTGGACACGGACGGGCGCGGGGCTGCGCAACGCGGGCAGCTCGGCCGCAAGTTCAGCGAGGAGCACCGTAAAGCGCGCCGCCACCGCGCGTTCCCCCGCGGCGACGGCCGCGGGCGTGCCCGCGGCGCCGAGGATCACGTCGATCGGTCCGTGCTGGAGGTGGAGCCGCCCGTCGGCCAGACGCGCGACGAGCGCGCCGGTCATCCCGCGGATCGGGTCCGGGGCAGCAGCCGCGCCGCCGTCGGATACTCGCCCCCCCGCATCAGGATGTCGCCAAGGCCACGCACCGAGCCGACATGGCCCCCGAGGTGGGCGTATTCCCCGGCCGTCATGGTGAATTCGAGTGGCGCGACCAGCGCGGGCGTCGGCACGTAGCCAAAGCTACCTAGCGGCAGGTCGAGCACATCGACCATGAAGGTGATCCCACCGCCCGGCCAGACGTGGCATTCGGCCCCGCCCGAGGTCAGCCGTGTCCGCCCCGCCTGCACCGACCGCGTGAGGGCGACGGGGTTGCGCGTGACGCCCGCCCGCAGGCTGCCCCCCGCCCCGCCCATGAACAGGACGGTGCAGAGCGCGGGCTCGCAGTTCTGCTCGATCAGCGCGACGCTTGCGCGCAGCACCTCGGGCAGGGGCCGCGGGCGTGGCACGAGGTCGGCGTCGAGTTCGAAATAGGCGTGATCCTCGCCCGTCGTCGAAACCATGAGCAGGCTCAGCCCCGGCCGCGCCCCCTTGCGCGCATTCCACGGCCCGAGGATGTCGAGCGGGTCGGTGATCTGCGTCCCGCCCCAGCCCGCACCGGGCTCCGAGACACGGAAATAGCGCCCCGGCGTGGAGCGGTGGCCGCGGATGCGGATGCCGGTATCCTCCCAGCCCAGCACCTTGCCGGCCTGATGCTCGCTCACTACCCCGGTGATGTGGTCATCGACGACCACCACCTCGTCGACAAGGCCGCGCCACTGATTGGCGAACATCCCGATGGCGGCGGATCCGCAGCCCACCCGCATTCGTCGTTCGGTGATGCCGTCGACGACGGGCGGGGCACCCGCCTGCACCCGGACCTGCGCCCCCCCGTCGATCGAAAGCTCGACCGCCTCGCGGTTGCAGAGCGCGAGCAGGGCCGCACAGGTTGCACGCCCTTCGGCCTTGGAACCGCCGGTCAGGTGGTGGACACCGCCGAGACTGAGCATCTGGCTGCCGTATTCGGCGGTGGTGACATGGCCGATGGCCTCACCATCAGCACGCACGGTGGCTGCCTCGGGGCCGAGCGCGCGGTCGGTGTCGATCTTCACCTTGACCCCGCAATAGGAGAAGATGGCCTCGGTCACGACGGTGACCACATCGGCCCCCTCGACCTGTGCCGCGACGATGAAGGGGGCGGGTTTGTAGTCGGGATAGGTCGTGCCGGATCCGATCCCGGTCACGAAGGCATCGGCCGGCACCGCGCGGCCACCCTCCCACGCGGCGGCAGCGAAGGGGACGACCGGCCCGCCCGCCTCGATTGCGCGGCTCAGGATCGTGACCGGATCGACCCGCACGATCCGCCCCGCCTCGTTGGAATAGCGGTCGCAGGCGCCCGCCTGCCCCGGCGCGATGTAGCACATGACCGGGCAGGCATCGCAGCGGATCTTGTCGGCCAGTCGCCCGGCCCGCCCGCCGCCCGTGCCCTCGGCGGACACCTCGGGCGCGGGTTCATCGGTGGCGGGCGCGCTCATGCGGCCCCCCTCGCCGCGGCGATGGCGGCACGCACGCGGTGGGGCAACGCGGGCAGCGCGCCGATTTCGGCCCCGGTCGCGTGGCGGATCGCGTTGAGGATCGCGGGCGCGGTCGGGATCAGCACATGCTCGCCAAGGCCCTTGGCACCCATCGGCCCCTCGGGGTCGGGCACCTCGATCAGGATGGGCACCACCTCGGGCACGTCGCCCGTGGTCGGGATGAGGTAATCGTGCAGGTTCTCGGTCCGGCCGGGGATGTATTCCTCCATCAGCGCGAGGCCGAGGCCCTGGGCGATGCCACCCTCGATCTGGCCGCGGGCGAGCGCGGGGTTGATCGCGCGGCCGACATCGTGGGCGGCCGTGATGCGCACGACGCGCACCGTGCCGAGTGCCGGATCGACCGCGACCTCGGCCATCTGCGCACCCCAGCCATAGACGGCATAGGGCGCCCCCTGCCCGTTGGCATCGAGCGGCCGGGTCGGCGGATCATAGCTCTGCTCGGCCGACAGCACGAAGCCGCGCGCATCCGCCCCAAGCGGGGCGAGCGCGATCTGCCGGGCGCGCCCGCCCTCGGTCACGACCACGGCACCGGGCACCAGTGCCAGTTGCGCCCCTTCGCCCGCATTGGCGCGACGCAGGATCTCGGCGCGCAGCGCCTGCCCGGCCGCAAGCGCGGCGCGCCCCGTCACATAGGTCTGGCGCGAGGCCGAGGTCTTGCCCGCATCGGGCGTCAGCGCCGTGTCCGGCCCGATCAGGCGGATCGCCCCGATGGGGACGCCCAGCGCATCGGCCGCGATCTGGGCGATGACGGTATTCGACCCCTGGCCGATGTCGGTCGCTCCCTGATGCAGCACCACCTCGCCCGCCGCCGTGAGGCCGATCAGGATCGTCGAGGGGTTGGGCAGGCCGGTGTTGCCGCAGCCATACCAGCACGACGCGACGCCGACGCCATGACGCAGCGTGCCACCGGCGCGGTTGGCGGCCTCGGCCTCTGCCAGTGCCCGCCGCCAGTGGGGTTCGAGCGCCTCGAGGCAGGCCCCGATCCCGACGGCGCCGGGGATCTGGCCCGTGGCGGTCGGCTGGCCGTCGCCCAAGGCATTGACGCGGCGGAAGGCAAGCCGGTCGAGCCCCGCCGCCTCGGCCAGCCGGTCATAGAGGGTTTCTTGCAAGATCGCGGCCTGCGGCACGCCAAAGCCGCGAAAGGCGCCCGAGATGGGATTGTTGGTGTGGATCGCGCGCGTCTGCGCAAGGATCGCGGGCGTGAAATAGGGGCCCGAGCAATGCACGGGCACGCGAGTCGCCACCGTCGGCCCCCAGCTCGCATAGGCGCCGGTGTCGAAATCGCCCTGAAACTCCATCCCCGTCACGCGGCCCGATGCATCGCAGCCGATCCGCGCCCGCATCCGCGCCGGATGTCGCTTGGTCGTCGACTGCATCGATTCGCGCCGCGAATAGGTCATCCGCGACGGTCGCCCGAGCCGCAGCGTCGCCAACCCCAGATAAGGCTGGAGGCTGAGGTCGAGCTTCGATCCGAACCCCCCACCCACTGCCGAGGGCACGATCCTCACCCGCTCGGGCGGAAGTGCGAGGATGCGCGCCACATCGTCGCGGTCCATCACCGGGGCCTGCGTGCAGGCCCGGATCACGAGGGTGTCGCCCTCGATCCACGCGGCGCCGGCCTCGGGCTCGATGTAGGCGTGCTCGATGAAGGGGGTGCGCACCTCGCCTTCGACCAGATGGGCGGATGCGGCAAGGGCCGCGGCCGCATCACCCCGCGCCACCCGGCCGCGTGTCAGCACATTGCCTGGGCGCGATGGGTGCATCGGCTCGGCATCGCCCGCGAGCGCAGGGTCGAGCACCTCGGGCAGCGGCGTCCAGCGGACCGGGAAATCCGCGAGGTCGGCGGGGCCGCCATCATCCTCGAAGGCCACGAGGGCCACCGCCTCGCCGCGGTGGCGCACGGCGCCCTCGGCCAGCGCGGGCTGATCGGCAAAGGGCGGGATCACGCCGAAGCGGTTCTCGCCGGGGACGTCGGCGGCGGTGAAGACGGCCGCAACGCCGGGCCGCGCGGCCTTCCAGGCCGCGATGTCGCCGAACTCGAAAGCCGCGCGATGATGCGGCGCGCGCACCGCCCGCAGCACCACTCCCCCGGTCTGCCACAGATCGGCGCCGAACCGCTCCTGCCCCAGCACCTTCTCCGCGCCGTCGAGACGGGCAAGCGCCACCCCGACAGCCTGCCCCGCCGCGGGCGCGGGTGCGGGCGGCGCGTCGCGCCAGGCGTCGCACACCGCCGCGATGATCGCGCCATACCCCGTGCAGCGGCAGAGCACCCCGCCCAGTGCGTCGGCAGCCTCGGCATGGGTGGGGCGCGGGGTCTCGGCCAAGAGCGCTGCCGCCGCCATCAGCATGCCCGGCGTGCAGATGCCGCATTGCGCCGCGCCGTGGCGCAGGAACGCCGCGCGCAACCGGCCGAGCACCGGGTCGGCCGTATCCTCGATCGTGCGCAGATCGCACCCCTCGGCCCGACCCGCGGCGGTCAGGCACGCGCAGACGGGCGCGCCGTCCAGCAGCACCGTGCAGGCACCGCAATCGCCCGCATCGCAGCCGATCTTTGTCCCGATTAGCCCGAGATCCTCGCGCAGCGCCTCCGACAGGCGGCGCGCGCGGTCGGAGCCGATCCGCACCGCCGCGCCGTTCACCCTGAGCGACAGGGGTGCGTCGGTCATGGCTGTCCTCCCTGCGCGCACAGATCGCCCACCGCCCGGCGCAAGAGTTCGGCAGCGGCCGCGCTGCGGTGCGCGGCAGTCGCGCGGATATCGTCGAGCGGGGCGAGCGCGACGCCAACCGCCGCCGGATCGACCGCACGGGTCGCCTCGGCCGCCGCGCGACCGATCAGCGCGGCCTCGACCGAGGCCAGGCGCCGCGGCACCGCCGATGCCGCCCCGACCGCGACCGCGGCCTCTGCGACGCGCCCGCCATCGAGCACGATCCGCACCGCCACCGAGACGATCGAGATGACAAGATGCACCCGCGCTCCGTGCTTGAGGAACGCCCCCCGCCCCCCAAGCGCGGCCGCCGGCAGATGCACCGCCGTCACGATTTCGGCCGGGCCGCGCGCTGTGCGCCGGGGGCCGAGGATGAAGTCGGCCAGGCCCAGCCTCCGCAGCCCGGCAGGCCCCACAAGCTCGACCTCCGCCCCCAGCGTGAGGAGAGGCGGCACGCCATCCGCCGCAGGCGAGGCGTTGCACAGGTTGCCGCCGATCGTGCCCGCCGTCTGCACCTGCCGCCCGCCGACCAGCAGCGCGGCGGCCTGCAACCCTGCGCAGGCGGGTGGCAGAGCGGCGCGCGCGATATCGGCCCAGCTCGCACAGGCGCCGATGCGGATGCCGCCCGCGTCATGCGCAATCCCACGCAAGGCCGCGATGCCCGAGACATCGACAACCCGCCCGGCCAAACGCGGCCCCTCGGCCGCCGGGTAGAGGTCGGTTCCCCCCGCAAGCACGACAGCCGGCCCACGCGCCAGCGCAGCGAGGGCATCATCAAGCGTCGCGGGCCGCAGATAGCTGTCAACGGAGGGGATCAAACTCGTTTGCATACCAATTATTCTGCGGCATCGGGGCGGGGTCTGTCAACGCGGCCGCGCGGGGGCGGTTTACGGCGGCAGTGATCCGTGCAACCCTTGGCGACGCACCCACGACAGGCCCGTCCGATGCCCGATCCCACCCTGCCCGACTACCGGCTCGAGGATCAGATCGGGTTCAAGCTGCGCCTCGCCAACCAGCGCCACCTCGAGATCTTCGCCCGCCTCATGCCCGAGGTGACGCCGACCCAGTTCGCCGTTCTGGCCAAGCTGCGCGAAAGCGGGCCCGCCTCGCAGAACCGCCTCGGGCGGCTCGTGGCGATGGATGCGGCCACGACGAAAGGGGTCATCGACCGGCTGAAGGCGAAGGGATTCGTCGCCGCGCGCCCGAGCGCGACCGACCGCCGGCGGACCGAGATTTCGCTGACCGAGGCGGGCGCGGCCTTCGCCGACCGCGCGACGGCTGTCGCGGCCGCGATCACGCGCGAAACGCTCGCGCGCCTGCCCGCCCGCGACGCCGCGCGCCTCTGCGCGCTGCTCGACCGGCTCTGACCCCTAGCGCAGGCCGTCGCGGCCCTCGGCCTCGGCGTGGGTCAGGCCACCCACCCGCGCGAGCGGTCGGCCGCTGTCGGTCAGGGCGACGGCGACCATGATCTCGTCGGCGCGCGGCGCATCGTTGAGGCGCACCTCCACCCCGTCGAAATGCGAGCGCACATAGGCCGCATCCTTGTGCCCGAGTGGAATGTCGAGATCCTGTCCCGGACCGCCCATCTTCTTCGAAGAGGGCACCAGCGCCGCACCCTTCTGCACCGCCTGCCGAAGCGGCGCACCAAGCTTGGGGTGCAAGATGGCGGCGGCGTGTTCAAGTTCGCCCGCCTCGCCCACCATCGCGGCCTTGCCATAGCTCTGCACCGCCTCGGGTGCGATCCCGAGGGCAGCGACGGCGCGCGCCCCGAGCAGCGCGCCGAGTTCGGCCCCGATCTCGATCAGGGTCGAGAGATCCTCGACATAGGCGCCCGCATGGGGGTTGCGGATGACGGCGACAGCCACGGCCTTGCGCGTTGGGGGGGCGACATCGCGGCCCATCTCGCGGTGGGTTTCCTCAACCCAGACGGCAAACTTGCGGATCTCGGCCTTCATCTCAGCCCGTCCTCGCCCTTGATGTCGGCGGCGGCAAGCCCGCCTGCCCGGTCGTGCACCCGCGGCCCCGTCGTCATGACGAGGGCAAGCAGAATCTCATGCGCCCGGGGGGCATCGTTCAGGCCGACTTCCATCGCGTCGAAATGGCTGCGGACATAGGAGGCGTTGACATGCGTCACCGGGACGTCGAGCCGCGCGCCCACCCCGCCCACCTTCTTGGTCGAAGGCACGATCGCCCGGGCACCGCCCAGCACCTCGCGCATCGCATAGCCCCCCGGCGCATGCCAGAGCGCACCATGTTCAAGTTCGCCCGCCGCGCCGATGATCGCGCCCTTGCCATAGCCCTGCACGACCGCCGGATCACCGCCCAGCACCTCGACCAGGCGCCGCGCCATCCGCAGGCCAAGAGGCTTGAGATCCTCCATGAAGGGCACGATGTCGGCGACATAGCGCCCCGCGAAAGGGTTCTCGATCACCGCAAGGCAGGCCGCGCGGCGCAACGGCACGGCGACGGGCGGACCGCCCTCGTGGTGGATCTCCTCGACCACGGTTGCAAGCTTGCGCAGGACGATGTCGGGCATGGCGGTTCCTCTCGGCCTCTTGCCTTCCTGCCCCCGGGCCCGGTCCCTCGTCAAGCCCGGGGCCGATGCGGCGGCATCCGCGCACCGGCTTGAACGCCGGGCGTTTTCGGCTAGGCTTCGGTACAGCAACGCAGGAACCGCCATGGCCGAAGCCGCATCCGACGCCCCCGATCCCCACCGCAAGCTCGTGATCCGCAACGTGGGGCTGATGCTCTCGGGCCGGATCGAGGAGCCGATCCTCGAGGCCGACTGCGTGGTGGCGATCGGCGGGCGCATCACCGCCGTCGGGCGCGAGGCCGACCTCGACACCGAAGGCGCGGCCAGCATCATCGACGCGAACGGCGTCACGCTGGCACCGGGTTTGATCGACAGCCATGTCCACCCCGTCGTCGGCGACTACACCCCCCGCCAGCAGCAGCTGCACTGGATCGATTCGACCCTTCACGGCGGGGTCACCACGCTGATCTCTGCCGGCGAGGTTCACATGCCCGGCCGCCCGCGCGACATCGTCGGGCTGAAGGCGATGGCGATTGCGACCCAGCGCTTCTACGAGAATTTCCGCCCCTCGGGTGTGAAGGTCATGGCCGGCGCCCCGGTGATCGAGCACGGGATGGTCGAGGCCGACTTCGCCGAACTCGCGCGCGCGGGCGTCACGCTGCTGGGAGAAGTCGGGCTGGGCAGCGTCAAGGACGCACCAACGGCGCGCAAGATGGTCGACTGGGCGCGCGCGCATGGCATCCAGTCAACGATCCACACGGGCGGACCCTCGATTCCGGGTTCGGGCCTGATCGACGCCGAGATGGTGCTCGAGGTCGGAACGGATGTGGTGGGTCACATCAACGGCGGTCACTCGGCGCTGCCCGACGACCAGATCCTGTGCCTGTGCGAGCGCTGCACGGCGGCGCTCGAGATCGTGCACAACGGTAACGAACGCGCGGCGCTGCTCACGCTCAATGCAGCGCGCGAACTCGGGCGGCTCGACCAGATCATCCTCGGCACCGACGGGCCGGCCGGATCGGGGGTGCAGCCGCTCGGCATCTTGCGGATGGTGGCGATGCTCTCGGCGCTGGGCAACATACCGGCCGAGGTCGCCTTCTGCTTCGCGACCGGCAACACCGCGCGGCGGCGCAACCTCGATTGCGGGATCATCGAAGTCGGGCGGACGGCGGATTTCGTGCTGATGGATCAGGCCCAGCACGCCCCGGGAATGGGGATTCTCGGGTCCGTCGCGCTCGGCAACCTGCCCGGGGTCGGGATGACGGTGATCGACGGCATCGTACGCAGCAGCCGCAGCCGCAACACCCCACCGGCCGGACGCATCCCGCTCGTCGTGCGCTAGGCGGCCTCGGACAGGATCGCGAGCACGCGCGCCCCCTGCCCCGCGCCCAGATCGCGCGCCCCGGCCAGAAGCGCGGCCACCCCCGCCCCGCCCGAGGGGGTCGTGGCGAGGCCCATCGCCGCCATGCGCGCGATGCCCGCCTCGGCCTCGGCCTCGGAGATCAGCGCGAAGGCGTCCGCGTCGCGCGCCAGCGCCGCGAGCGCCAAGAGCGAGGGTTCCTTGCAATCGAGCCGGCCCATGCACGACACCGGCCCCGGCGCCACCACGGGCCGCCCCGCCGCGATCGAGGCCTGCAGGGCGGGTGCGACCTCGGGCTCGACCACGACGATGCGCGGCGCGCTGCCCCAGACGCGGCGCGCATGGGCCGCCACCGCGGCCGCAAGCCCGCCCACGCCCGCCTGCAAGAGGATGTGGGTCGGGGGCTCGGCCATCGCCTCGGCGGCCTCGGCGGCAAGGATCAGATAGCCCTCCATCACGCCCGCGGGCAGATCGAGATATCCGGGCCACGAGCTGTCCGAGAGCAGCGTGCCCCCCTCGCGCGCCGCGATATCGACGGCGGCGGCCATGCTCTCCTCATAGACCGCGCCCGCGCGCACGACCCGCGCGCCGCGCTCGGCCAGGCGCCGGGCGAAGGCTTCGGGCACCGTCTCGGCCAGCACGATCACCGCCTCGGCACCAAAGGCGCGCGCGCCGGCCGCGACCGACAGCCCGTGGTTGCCCGCGCTCGCCGCGACGAAGACGCGCCCCGGCAACCGCCCGCCCGCCGCCACCGCCTCGGCCGCGATCACATGCGCGGCACCCAGGGCCTTGAAGCTCCCGAGCCCCATGCGGCCCCGCTCGTCCTTGAGCATGACCGACGCCACCCCCGCGGCGCGCGCGACCTCGGGCGCCGCGATCAGGGGCGTCGGCGCCGCGCGCGGGCAGAGCGCGAGGAGCGCGCGCGCCGGGCCCGCATCGTCGCGCACCCGCCCCGCCAGATCGGCGAGCGCCGGGATCCCCGCCCCGCGCCAGGGGTTCTCGTGGACCTCCATCCTCAGGCGATCCTCGGCATCTCGCGCGGGGCGCGGCGGGTCAGCAGTTCGGGGGCGCCGGCGCGGACCACCAGATTCTCCTCGTGCACGATCATCCGGCCCGGGGCGTATTCGATGCCGGGCTCGATCGTCAGAACCATCCCTTCGGTCAGCACCGTGCCATCGCCCGGCATGTTCGAGGGCGGCTCGGTCAGCTGCATGCCGAGGCCGTGGCCGAGCCGGCCCACGTTGTTGCCAAGCGACCCGGCCGCATCGATGATCGCGGCCATGGCGCGGTGGACATCGTCGGTCGTGGCGCCGGGGCGGGCGGCGGCGATGCCGGCCTCGGTCGCCAGCCACATCGCCTCATGCGCGCGGAGCGCGGCATCGGGGATGCGCCCCACCGCATAGTTGCGGTCGAAATCGCACCAGTAGCCGTCGAAGGTCGAACCCGTGTCGAAGAAGAGCACATCGCCCGGCGCGATCACCCGGTCGTTCGGGCCGCAGACGATCTGCGGCACGCCGCCCGGCCCCGCGATGGCGGGCAGGAAGGGGGTGGAATCGGCCCCGAGGCGCGCCAGTTCGATGCGCAGCGCCCGTGCGGCCTCGCGCTCGGTCATGCCGGCCCGCACGAGGTCGGGCACGCGGTCATAGGCATCGCAGGCGATGGTGCAGATGTGGCGGATGTGGCCGATCTCGGCCTCGGTCTTGACCATGCGGATCGCCCAGATGAGGGCGCCGGCATCGGCGCAGTCGATCCCCGGCAGGCGGCCGCGCAGCTCGAGGAACTGCGACACGGGCATGCGCAGCGCCATCTCGCGCCCGAGCTCCCACCCGGTGCGGCCGAATCGGCGCGGCAGCCCCGCGAGCACGCCCGCGAGCAGCGCGGTGCCGTCATCGGCCGGTCGGGGCGAGGGCCAGGTGCGGATGTCGCGGACCCAGGTCGCGGCCATCTGCGGCGCCGCGATCTCGGGGATGACGGCGATGGGGCCCCCCTCACGCGGGAGGACGACGAACCACGGGCGCGTCGGGCTCTCCCAGAACTGGCTGTCGAAGCCGGTGGCCCAGCGGATGTTGTGGGGCGTGGTGAAGACGAGGGCGTCGAAGCCCGCCTCGGTCATCATCTTCTGGGCGCGGTCGGTGCGGCGGGCGAATTCGGCGGGGTCGAAGCCGCGCTTGGGTCCGGTCATCTCGGGGCTCTCGGTTCGGGCGCCTTGGTGGCGCGCGCGGACCTTCGCGCCGCGCGCGCCCGACTTCAAGCCCCGTCGGACCTGCCGTCGGACCTGTCGCCGGACCCGCCGACCGGCCGGCCGGGGCGCGAGCGGTAGACGGGCAGCGACCAGCCGAGCCCGATCGCGCCGGCCCGGATCGCGAAGGCCACGGCCACGCCCGCCGCGACCGCCACCCACTGGCCCGCCCCGGCCGCGGTCACCGCCACGAAAACAGCGCCGCCCGCGACGGGGGCGGTCACATAGATCTCGCGCCGCAAGAGGACGGAGGGCTCGTTCGCCAGCACGTCGCGCAGGATGCCCCCGAAACTCCCCGTGAGCGCCGCCATCACCACCGCGATCACCGCCGAGCCGGTCTCTGCCTCTCCCTTTACGGCGCCGAGCACGCCATAGGCCGCGAGCGCCACCGCATCGCACCACAGGAGCCAGCGATACCGGTACTCGATCAGATGGGCCGAAAAATAGACCAGCACCGCCGTCGCCGCGCAGAGAATGACGGGGAGCGGATCCTCGACCCAGAACACCGGCACGCCGAGGATGAGGTCGCGCACTGTGCCGCCGCCGATGCCGGTGACGGTCGCGAGAAAGACGAAGCCCATGAGGTCCAACTGCTTGCGCGAGGCCGCAAGCGCACCCGTCGCAGCAAAGAGCATGACCCCGAGCGGGTCGAGCGAGGCAACCGAGATCATGCGCGGACCCCCGAGACTAGCGCGGCGGTCACCCTCGCGCCTGACGGCGGATCGCGCAAGCCCCGCGGGCGCACAGCCCCTGCGCAGATCAGCGCAGGGTCTTGCCGACGGCGATCAGCGCTTCCATGCGCCGGGACTCGAGCATCGCCTCGCATCTGCCATCGTCGTAGACGCGACAGCCCCAGCGGATCGATATGCCCTGTCCACCATGCATCATCTCGGTCGACTGATAGGATGCGGAGGTGAAGTTTTCGGCGCGCACGATCGTGACCGGGGTCCAGGAGGTCGCGAGATTATCGTAGACCCTCCGGATCTTGACCTCGTCGACATCGACCAGAAACCCCGTCCCGAGCCATGATTTCGCGATTTCATCCGTCCGCGCGCCACGGTAGCTTTCGTAGGTGCACAACGTGTCGGCCGCGGCAGGCCCTGCGAAAAGCCCGAGGGCTATGCTCAGGGCGGCCGCGCACAGCGTCATTTTCCGCATTCCGGAACTGTTCAATCGACCCTCCAATAACTGGAACCAATGCGACGACAGTATGGCCTGCTTTGACCGATGCAAGGCTTGACCTGCCCGACCACGCGCCCCTTTCGCGGCGGTGCGTTCCGTGACACTCTCGGCCGATCCCTTGGAATGCCTCCGCCATGAACCGACCCGTCATCCGCATCGCCCATTCGGTCTGCCCGCATGACTGCCCCTCGACCTGCGCGCTCGATGTCGAGGTGCTGGCGGACGGGCGGATCGGGCGGGTGCACGGGGCGAAGGGCAACGATTACACCGACGGCGTCATCTGCGCCAAGGTCGCGCGCTATGCCGACCGCATCCACCACCCCGACCGGCTGACGCGCGCCCTCCTGCGCACCGGCCCCAAGGGCAGCCGCCAGTTCCGCGAGATCCCGCTGGCCGAGGCGCTCGACCGCACGGCCGAGGCGTTTCTGGCCGCCGAGGCCCGCCACGGGCCGGCTGCCGTCTGGCCCTATTTCTACGCAGGGACCATGGGCCTCGTGCAGCGCGACGGGGTCGAGCGGTTGCGCCACGCCAAACGCTATTCGCGCCAGTTCTCGACGATCTGCACCAACCCGGCCTGGACGGGCTTTGCCGCCGGCACGGGGCGCCTTGCGGGCCCCGACCCGCGCGAGATGGCGCGCGCCGATTGCGTCGTGATCTGGGGGACGAACGCGGTCGCGACGCAGGTCAACGTCATGACGCATGCGATCAAGGCGCGCCGGACCCGGGGGGCGAAGATCGTGGCGATCGACGTCTACGAGACGGAAACGGTCCGCCAGGCCGATCTCGGCCTCGTGCTGCGGCCGGGCACGGATGCGGCGCTGGCCTGCGCGGTCATGCATGTGGCCTTTCGCGACGGCCACGCGGATCGTGCCTTCATGGCGCGTTTCGCCGATGCGCCCGATGCGCTCGAGGCCCATCTCGCCACCCGCGGGCCGGATTGGGCGGCCGCGATCACCGGCCTGTCGGTGGCCGAGATCGAGGATTTCGCGCGCCTTGTCGGCACGACACCGCGCACCTTCTTTCGCTTGGGCTACGGCTTCACCCGGACGCGCAACGGGACGGTGGCGATGCATGCGGCGGCCTCGGTCGCGACCGTGCTCGGGTCATGGCAGCACGAGGGGGGCGGGGCGTTCCACACCAATTCGGCGATCTTCGCCCTCGACAAGACGATGGTCGAGGGGCTCGACCTCCTCGACCCGACGGTGCGCGAGCTCGACCAGTCGCGCATCGGGGCGGTGCTGACGGGCGAGGCAGACGCCCTCGCGGGCGGGCCGGGGGTGGCGGCGATGCTCATCCAGAACACCAACCCCGTCAACATCGCGCCCGAGCAGGAGAAGGTCCGCCGCGGGTTCGCGCGCGAGGATCTGTTCGTCTGCGTGCATGAGCAGTTCCTGACCGAGACCGCCGCCATGGCCGACATCGTCCTGCCCGCGACGATGTTTCTCGAGCATGACGACATCTATCGCGGGGGGGGGCATCAATACATCATCTGGGGGCCCAAGACCCTCGATGCGCCGGGCGAGGCGGTCGAGAACCACCATGTCATCACCGAGCTGGCCCGCCGCCTCGGGGCCGGGCATCCGGGCTTCGGGATGAGCCCGCGCGACCATGTGGACTGGATGCTGCGCGCCTCGGGCCGCGGCACGCTGGCCGAGCTCGAGGCCGCGCGCTGGATCGACTGCCAGCCGCCCCCCGAGGTCGCGCATTACCGCGAAGGCTTCGCCTGGCCCGACGGGCGTTTCCGCTTCCGCCCCGACTGGGCGGCGGTGCCGGCCCCGAACATGGGCCCGCTCGGCCCCTGGGCCGAGATGCCCGCGCTGCCCGACCACTGGGCGGTGACAGACGCGGCCGATGCGCGCCATCCCTTCCGCCTCGTCACCGCCCCGGCGCGGTCGTTCCTCAATTCGAGCTTCGCCGAAACCGCCGCCTCGCGCGACCGCGAAGGGGCGCCGTCGGTCATGATCCACCCCGAGGATGCGGCAGCGGCGGGGCTGGCCCAGGGGGCGCGCGTGACGCTTGGCAACGAACGCGGCACGGTCGGGGGCCTGACGCTGCGGATCGGGGGCGGGGTGCGGCGCGGCACGCTGGTGGCCGAGGGGATCTGGCCCAACGGCGCGCATGAGGGGGGGCGCGGGATCAACACGCTCACCTCCGCCGACCCCGTCGCCCCCTATGGCGGGGCGGCGCTGCACGACACCAAGGTGTGGTTGCGCGGGACCGACGCGGCGGGCGGCTGACAACCGGGGCTGACCTGCGTCAAGTTCGATCGGGCCGAACGGCATTAGTGTCGGGGAAATACGGGATCCCCGCCCATGTCGTCAGCCGTCGCACCGGTCATCCGCACGCGCAACCTGACCAAGGTCTATCGGACCGGGGCGACCGAGGTGCACGCGCTCCGCGGGGTGGATTTCTCTGCCGCGCCGGGGGAGTTCCTCGTGATCCTAGGGCCTTCGGGATCGGGCAAATCCACCTTTCTCAACATCGTGGGTGGGCTCGATCGCGCGAGTTCGGGCGAAGTCTGGTTCGGCGAGCGCGAGATCACGACGCTCGAGGATCGCGCGCTTACCCGATTCAGGCGCGATCATGTGGGCTTCGTCTTCCAGTTCTACAATCTGGTCCCGAGCCTGACCGCAGCCGAGAATGTGGAACTCGTGACCGAGATCGCGCGCACGCCAATGTCGGCGCAGACCGCACTCGAACTCGTGGGCCTGTCGGACCGCGGCCACCACTTTCCCGCGGAACTCTCTGGGGGCGAACAGCAGCGCGTGGCCATCGCGCGGGCCATCGCCAAGAACCCCGAGATCTTGCTGTGCGACGAACCGACAGGCGCGCTCGACTGCGCGACCGGGATCCGCGTGCTCGAGGCGCTGACGCAGGTCAACCGCGCCATCGGGGCGACGACGCTCGTCATCACACATAACGCCGCCATCCGCGAGATCGCCGACCGCACGCTGCGCTTCGCCGACGGCCGCATCGTCGAAGAGACGGCCAACGCCAGCCGCAAGTCACCCGGAGAGATATCGTGGTGATCCCGCCCCTGCGCCGCAAGGCGATGCGTGACCTGCGGCGCCTCTGGGCGCAGGTGCTGGCGATTGCGCTCGTGCTTGCCGCGGGCGTCGCGACCCTGATCCTCGGAACGGGCACCGAGGCCTCGCTCGTCGAGACGCGCGCGCGCTATTACGAGGCCAACCGCTTTGCCGACATCTTCGCCAACGTCACGCGTGCGCCGCGCGCGCTTGTCGCCGAGGTAGCCGCCATCGACGGGGTTCTAGCGGCCGAGGGGCGGATCGTCCGGCTCGGGCTGCTCGACCTTGAGGGGATGGCCGAACCCGGGACGGCGCTGCTCGTGTCGCTGCCCGAAGGCGCGGGCGGGCAAGGCGGGCTCAACCTGCTCCATCTGCGCCAGGGGCGGCTGCCCGACCCGCAGGCCGCGGACGAAATCGCGATTTCCGAGGGGTTCGCTGCCGCGCACGGCTTCGGGCCCGGGTCACGGATCGGCGTGCTGATGAACGGGCAGCGGCGCGACATGCGCGTAACCGGGATCGCGCTGTCGCCCGAGTTCATCTATGCCCTCGGCCCCGGCGAGATGATGCCCGATCCCCGCCGCTTCGGCGTCTTCTGGCTGCCGCGCCCGGCCCTCGAGGCGGCCTTCGACCTTGAGGGGGCATTCTCGAACCTCGTGGTGAAGCTTGCGCCCGGCGCGTCGGAACGAGGCGTCATCGAGGCGGTCGACCGCCTGACGGCGCCCTATGGCGGATCGGGTGCGACGGGGCGGTCGGACCAGATCTCGCACGCGTTCCTCGAGGCCGAACTCCGACAACTTGATGCGATGGTACGCGTCCTGCCGCCCATCTTCCTTGCGGTGGCGGCGATGCTCGTCAACATCACGCTTGCGCGCCTCGTCACGCTCGAACGCGAGCAGATCGGCCTTCTGAAGGCGATCGGCTATACCTCGCGGGCGATCGGGCAGCACTACGTCGAATTCGTGCTGATGATCGCGGCACTGGGGACGCTGATCGGCATCATCACGGGGGCCTGGCTCGGATCGCGGTTGGCTGAGGTCTATGCGCGCTTCTTCACCTTTCCCTTCCTCGTCTTTTCGCGCGATCCGCGCATCTATGCGCTGGCCGCGGTCGTGACCGCCCTCGCCGCGGCGGGGGGCGCGCTCGTGTCGGTGCGCAACATCGCACGGTTGCCGCCAGCGGTGGCGATGACACCGCCCGCACCGGTCTCCTATCGGGGGCGGGCGGGCGGGGCGCTGATGGCCCTCGTGCAGCGGCGCACCGGGGTCATGACGGCGCGGCATCTGCTCAACCGTCCGCTGCGGACGGTATCGGGGATCCTCGGCGTCGCGATGGCGGTCGCGATCCTCGTGGCCTCGCTGTGGTCCTTCGGGTCGATCGAACGGATGATCGAGGTCACCTTCAGCCGGGCAGAGCGGCAGGATGCGACGGTCGTGTTCGGCGCGGCGCAGCCGATCGGGGCGCTGCATGCGGCACGGGCCATGCCGGGGGTCCTTGCGGCCGAACCGTTCCGCGGCGTCGAGGCGCGCCTGTCGAGCCGCAACCTGTCGCGCAAGGTGGGCATCATGGGCAGGCCGTCCGAGCCGCGCCTGTCGCGCGTGCTCGATCCCGACCTGCGCCCGATGGCGATGCCCGAGGCGGGGCTGATCCTGTCGGAGGCACTGGCCGACGCCCTCGAGGTCGGTCCGGGAGAGGTGGTCCGGGTCGAGATCCTCGAGGGCGAGCGGCGGATCCTCGATCTGCCCGTGAGCGGCATCTCGCTTGGCTATGTCGGGCTCGGGGCGGCGATGGACATCGGGGCGCTGAACCGCATCCTCGGCGAGGATACGCGCCTGTCGGGGGTGCATCTGCTGCTCGATCCGGCGGCGCAGGCGGCGTTTCATGCCGCTGCCAAGGCCGCGCCCCGCACCGCCTTCGTCACCGTCACCGACCTGACGGTCGCGCGGTTCCGGCAGACGCTGGCCGAGAACATCGTCCTCATGGTCTCGGTGTATGTCGGGCTTGCCGCGATCATCGCGATCGGCGTCGTCTACAGCTTTGCCCGCATCTCGCTGTCCGAACAGGGGCGCGAACTTGCAAGCCTGCGCGTGCTCGGCTTCACCCGCGCCGAGGTCGCGGGCGTCGTCCATGCCGAACTCGCGGCAATCGTGATCCTTGCCCAGCCGCTCGGCTGGGCCATCGGCTACGGGCTGGCACTGGCGATGGTGCTCGCGTTCTCCTCCGATCTCTATCGCGTGCCCTTCGTCGTCGGGCCCGACGTCTATGCGAAGGCAACGCTCGCCGTCGCGGGCGCCGCCGTCGCCTCGGCCTGGCTCGTGCGTCTGCGTATCGACCGGCTGGACCTGATCGCCGTCCTGAAAACGAGGGAGTGACCAATGCGCCGTCTTGCCGCTGCCGCCGCCCTGCTCATTGTCGCGGGCCTGCTTGTCTGGGCACTCCTGCCGCGTCCCGTGGGGGTCGAGACGGATCTGGTCGCGCCCCGCGACATCTCGGTTGCGGTCGAAGAGCAGGGCAAGGCGCGCATCCGCGAGGTCTATGTCGTCTCGGCCACGATTGCGGGGCGGCTCGCGCGCGGCACGCTGCATGCGGGCGATCCGGTGGTGGCGGGGCAGACCATCGTCGCGGCGCTGGGGCCGGTCGCGCCGGCGCTGCTCGATGCGCGGGCGCGCGCGATCGCCAAGGCGACGGTGGCGGCGGCAGGCTCTGCTGTCGATCTGGCGCGTGCCCAGCTTGCCGAGGCCGAGGCTGCGCGCGATTTCGCAAGAGCCGAGGCGGCGCGGGCGCGGGCGCTGTTCGAACGGTCTGCCATCGCGCAGCGCGCGCTCGATGCGGCGGTTCTGGGGCAGATGACCGCCGAGGCCGCGGCGCAGAGCGCGCGCTCGGGTCTCGATGTGCGCGAGCGCGAACTCGACAGCGCGCGCGCCGTCATCGCGGCCGACGCGGCCGGGGCGGGCGATGCGTGCTGCGTGACCATCGTCGCGCCGGTCTCGGGACGAGTTCTGCGCGTCCTGACCGAAGACGAGCAGGTCGTGGCCCCCGGCACCCCGATCATCGAGATCGGCGATCTCGCCGACCTCGAGGTGGTGGTCGAGGTGCTCTCGCGCGATGCGGTGCGCATCCGGAAGGGCGCGCGCGCCACAGTCACGGGCTGGGGCGGCGCGCCCATCGCGGCCGAGGTGGACCGGATCGAGCCATCGGCCGTCACGCGCATCTCGGCGCTCGGGATCGAGGAGCAGCGCGTCGAGGTCATCCTCGGCCTGCGGGGCGATGCCGCCCTGTGGCAGACGCTCGGCCACGGGTTCCGCGTCATCGCCCGGATCGAGGTCTGGCGAGGCGAGGGCGTGCTGTCGATCCCGGTCGGGGCGCTCTTGCGCGACGGATCGGACTGGGCCGCCTATGCGGTCGAGGACGGGCGCGCGCGGTTGCGCCGGGTCGAGATCGGCGCGCGCGACGATGCCGCCGCCGAAGTCCTGGGTGGTCTGCCCGAGGGCACGGCAGTGATCTTGCACCCGGGCGACCGGATCGCGGATGGCGTGTCGGTGGAAGCCTTGCCCTGACGGCCCAGACCAGCGGGCCTCAGGCGCATTTGGAGTGGCCGCAGTCCGCGCAGGTGCTGCAGCCCTCGACCCGGTGCAGGTTTGGGCTCCCGCACGAAGGGCAGGAAGCGCCGCGCGGGCGCGCTGCCGCCTTGGGGTCGGCGCGCAGCCCCGCGCCTTCGCCCGCGATGAAGCCGATCGCGACGAGGTGGCGCTCGATCACGCCGCCGATCGCGGCGAGGATCGAGGGGATGTAGCGCCCCTCCATCCAGGCCCCGCCGCGGGGGTCGAACACGGCCTTGAGTTCCTCAACCACGAAGGAGACATCGCCCCCGCGCCGGAACACCGCCGAGATCATCCGCGTGAGCGCGACCGTCCAGGCGAAATGCTCCATGTTCTTGGAGTTGATGAACACCTCGAAGGGCCGCCGCCGCCCGGCCGCGACGATGTCGTTGATGGTGATGTAGAGGGCGTGCTCGCTCTCGGGCCATTTGAGCTTGTAGGTCGTGCCCTCGAGCGCGCCGGGCCGGTCGAGCGGTTCGGAGAGATAGACGACCTCGCCCTCGCGCGCGGGCGGGGCAGCAACGGCCGGCTTCGGCGCCTCTTCGGCGACCGAGAGGACCGAGCCCGTAACGGCGTTCGGCCGATAGGTCGTGCAGCCCTTGCAGCCCGTGTCCCAGGCTTGCATGTAGACGTCGCGGAACGCCTCGAAGGCGATGTCGGCCGGGCAGTTGATCGTCTTCGAGATCGAACTGTCGACCCAGCGCTGGGCGGCCGCCTGCATCCTCACATGCGCCTCGGGCGCGAGGGTCTGGGCATCGACGAAGGCGGGCGGCAGCGGCGCCTCGCCGAACTTCTCGCGCCAGAGCGCGACGGCGTAATCGACGACCTCCTCCTCGGTGCGCGTCCCGTCGGGCTGGAGCACCTTGCGCCGATAGCTCAGGGCGAAAATGGGCTCGATCCCCGACGAGACATTGCCCGCGAGGAGCGAGATCGTCCCCGTCGGCGCGACCGAGGTCAGGAGCGCGTTGCGGATCCCCTTGGCGCGCACCGCCTCGCGCACGTCTTCGTCCATCGCCTGCATCGTGCCCGAGGCGAGGAAGGCCTCGGCGTCGAAAAGCGGGAAGGCGCCCTTTTCGCGCGCGAGATCGGCCGAGGCGAGATAGGCCGCCCGCGCGATGCGGTGCATCCAGGCGCCCGCCACCTCGGCGGCCTCGGGGCTGCCATAGGTGCGCCCGGTCATCACCAGCGCGTCGGCAAGGCCCGTGACGCCAAGCCCGATGCGGCGCTTGGCATGCGCCTCGGCCTCTTGCGCAGGAAGGGGGAAGCGGCTCGCGTCGACGACATTGTCCATCATCCGCACCGCCGTCGCCACGAGATCGTCGAGCGCCTCGAGGTCGAGCGCGGCATCGGGCCCGAACGGGTCGGTCACGAGCCGGGCGAGGTTGACCGAACCGAGCAGGCACGCGCCATAGGGCGGCAGGGGCTGTTCGCCGCAGGGGTTGGTGGCCGCGATCGTCTCGGCATAGCGCAGGTTGTTCATCGCGTTGATGCGGTCGATGAAGATCACGCCCGGCTCGGCGTAATCATAGGTCGCGCGCATGATGCGGTCCCACAGCTCGCGCGCGGGCAGCGTGCGATAGGTCTGCCCGCCGAAGGTCAGCGACCACGGGCCGTCGGCCTTGACGGCGGCCATGAAGGCATCGGTGACAAGAACCGAGAGGTTGAAGTTGCGCAACCGCCGGGCGTCCTGCTTGGCGGTGATGAACTCCTCGATGTCGGGATGATCGCAGCGCAGCGTCGCCATCATCGCGCCCCGGCGCGAGCCTGCCGACATGATCGTGCGGCACATCGCGTCCCACACGTCCATGAACGACAGCGGCCCCGAGGCATCGGCCGCGACCCCGTGCACCGCCGCGCCCTTGGGCCGGATCGTCGAGAAGTCATAGCCGATGCCGCCGCCCTGCTGCATGGTCAGCGCGGCCTCGCGCAGCGCGCCGAAGATGCCGTCTAGGCTGTCTGGGATCGTGCCCATGACAAAGCAGTTGAAGAGCGTGACCGACCGCTCCGTCCCCGCCCCCGCGACGATCCGCCCCGCCGGCAGGAAGCGGAAATCCTCGAGTGCCGCGCGAAACTTCCCCTCCCACGCGGCCGGGTCGCGCTCGACTGCGGCGAGGGCGCGCGCGATGCGCGCCCAGGTGTCCTCGACCGTGTGGTCGATCGGCGTGCCGTCGGCCTCCTTCAGGCGATACTTCATGTCCCAGATCTGGGCGGAAATCGGGGCGGCGAAGCGGCTCATGCCGGACCTCGGGGGTTGGGGTGGGTTGCGAAGGATAGGGGCCGGG
>Ga0315900_10003239_pt1 | contig 23991 bp, 5 predicted proteins | sample LakEriMetagenome_FD_203521 | JGI IMG/M metagenome (GOLD analysis project Ga0315900, IMG submission 203521) | Freshwater fungal communities from buoy surface, Lake Erie, Ohio, United States - Buoy 12 MA114 | ecosystem: Environmental > Aquatic > Freshwater > Lake > Lake biofilm | place: USA: Lake... | reverse complement strand
ACCGCTGATCGAGGCGATGACGGTGCCCGCCAGGATGCCTGTGCCGGTGACGGCCATGCCAGGCAGAAGGTTGGACGACGAGCTCAGCGAAACCACGCTGGTGCTGCCGCTGGTGGTGTTGCCGGTCAGAACCTCGGTGTAGTTTTGATCATTAAGCGTGCCGGAAACACGGATCTCACCGTTGGTGATGCTCTTGTGGGAGGCACCTGTCGAGGAACTGACGAGGAAGCCGCTGGCGGCACCGCCCTGACCGTAGGCCATGAGCGTTCTGCCGGCAAGGTTGACGGTGCTGTCGGCCATGACGGCGAACCGCAGCGTGGACAATCCGGTGTCGGCCGCCAGAGAACCGGCAAAACCCTGTCCTCCGTTCTCAGAAACATTCATGCCGCCCGTCCAGGAACCCACGTCGTTTTGGAAGTCCGCGGAAACTCGGTTGAAGTTGGTGACCGCATACGAGCTGTCCAACATGGCGAATTCCGTGGCTGTCCGCGACGCCGTCCCGTAAGTCGCCCAAGGGGTGACGCGATCCCTGGCGACCACGCTGCTGTTGCCGAACTGCATGATCAGGGCCGCCGTTCCGCCCAGGGCCTGGTTTTCCACCAGGTTGGCGGTGGCGCCCACCGTGCGGACCAGCTGGCCGTTGGTGGCGCTGGTGTTGCCGAGGGTGACGGTCAGGCTTTGGACCGCCATGGTCCTGGCCTCGATCTCATTGCCACCTGCGGTGAATGCAAGAGTGCGAATGGCGGCCGTGTCATTGCTGTAGATCGAGGAGAAGGTGGCATTTGTCCTGCCGAGGCTCACCATGCTGCCGCCACGGAAGGTGAAGTTCCCAGCCGCACCGAGGCGTGCCACGTTCGCCCCCGAGTGGTCAATGGTCAGCGTGCCGCCCCCAAGCTCCATGCTGGAGGTGTCGCTGTTGGTGGCCAGGTTGGAGTTCTGGAGAACAACATTGCCCCGCCCCGTTTTGAGGATGCTCTGGGCGTTCAGGCGCATGTTCAGGTTCACCGAGCCCTCGGCCATGGCATAGAGCCTTGCCTGCTTGCCAAGTGTCAGGGTGCCGTTGCCCGTTCCATAGGTGACGACCCCGGATTCATTGATGCCACCGAGGTAGGTGGTGCTGCCGGCTGCGAGGGTCCAGCTGGTCATGTTGAACACCTGCCCGGAAACGCCCTTCGAACCAGGCTGGCCGAGGAAGATCGAGGTGTTGCCGCCGCCGGTGACGCTAAAACCATGAAGCGCGGTGTTGCCGTTGGTGGCCTGCACGCCGTTCGAATCACCGCCCGCAATGCGGCTGATGGCGGTGTTGGTCCAGAAGCCTGAACCATCATTGCCGGCGGCGTTCGGATCATAGGAGATGTAAAGCACACCCTGGTCCAGCTGCAGGCGGCCGGCAGCGTTGGTCTGCTTCTCAAGGGTGACATTGAGATCATCGTTGCCGGTAACCTGGAAGCGGAACACCTCATTCTGGTTGCTGACCGTGCTTCCCGCCGCCGGACCTGTGGCAAGCACGGTGCCGGTGGGATAGGTCGCCACAACCCCGGAAACCGGGATGGCTTTGCCGTTGGCGTCCAGCCGGTCGCCCAGCTGGCCACGGACGATGACGAAGCCGTTGGACGAACCGCTGAGGCTGAGAACACGCGAGCTGCTGGCGACCGTGTCATTGACGATCGGGGTCGAGCCACCCGTGATGTTGCCATCCACGATCAGCACCGAATTGCCTCCCGAGGCGGTCATGAGCGGGGTGAACAGGGCCTGTCCGGCCGCATCCACATTGTCGATGATGATGTTCCCGTAGAGATAGTTGAGGTCGTTGTTGGAAGTCATCACGGTCTGGTTGCCCATGAGAGGCCCCACCAGGATGTCCTTCCTTGCACCGGGGGTGCCGAGCACGATGCCGTTGCCGGTCAGAAGGTTGCCGTTGCCCGAGATGTAAATGTGATTGCCCGCCCCACCCGCACCGGCCGCCGAACGGCCATTGCGCAGGAACAGGTTGCCCTCGCCCACGGAGGTGACGCCCGTGTAGGTGTTGTAGCCATCAAGCACCACCTGGCCGAGACCAGTCTTGGTCAGGCCGCCGGAGCCGGTGATGTCGGAACGAATGTTGAAGCTGCCGCCCGTCTGAACGGTGCCATCCGTGAAGCGGATCACAGCGTTCTGGTTGCTGATGATGGCCTCACGGGTCCCGAAGGCCAGCGTGCCTCCGGCGATCATCGTGTCATTGATGAAGGCATTGTTGCCATTGGTGCTGTCCCCCATGGCGAAGTAGGCGCTCGACAGCATGCCCGAAGCGACCGTCAGGCGGCCGTCAATGAAGAGGCTGGTGACGAAGGGCGTGCTGTAACTTGTCAGGGTGGTGCCGTTGTTGATGGCTCCGGCGATCCCGACATTGTCCCCCTTGCTGTCTGAAAGCGGGCCGAAGCGCAGGGAGTTCACGGTCATGTCCTGACGGACGATGGCGTTGATCACGTTCAGGTTGACGTTCTGACCGGCGCCGTTCGCGACGTCCAGGACGCCATCGGCGGGCGAGTAGTATTCGGAGTCATCCAGCGGGCGGAGGTAGCCGCCTTCAAGGGTCATGAAATGGCTGCCCGTGACGAGCTGCTGGTTCCTGCCCTGGTTGTAGAGGTCGGAGGCGTTGGCGTTGTTGTAGCCAAGGTCGCGCAGGTCGGCGAGGTAGGTGTGGGGCATGATGCCGCCAAAGACACCGGCCACGACAGCCTTGTTGGTGGCGCTGGTGCCGGATCCGTACTGGGAGATGCCCGAGGCGTTGTTCAGCAGCACCCGCACGCTGTCAACGCCCACCGAAGGCTCGGCGCTTCCAAAGGTCGAGGTCGCATCCAGGTTGCGGATGCGGAGCACGGAGCCAGGGCTGCGTTCAATCCTGCCGATCGTCAGCGTCATCGGCTGGCCGGCTGCGTCGAGAGGCCAGAGGTCGATGAAGTTCGTGCTCGAACTGACACGCACGGCGGCCCCGGGCTCCGTGGCGATCTTCTCGGTGTTGGGCACCGTGCCGCCATGGATTCTCAGCCAGCCGTTGTTCATGTTGAAGGTGGCGCCGTCGTGGATGCGGTTGTCGTTGTTGCCGCCGACAACCTTCGACGTGGCGTCGAGACGGGTGGTGTTGTCCAGGGTCAGCAGGCCGCGCCTCTGAAGGTTGATCGCCGAAACACCGGAGAGCTGCCCGTTCGCCCCCGCCAGCGTCACCCCCCATTCCGCCCAGCCTTCGGCCGCGCCGTAGGTCTGGTAGTTCACCCCGTTGATGGCAACCGTGTTGCTCTGCCAGTCCAGCGCCGTGGTGGCATGGCGCAGGATGTTCATCTCACCGGTGAAGGTGTTGTTGTTGGTCAGCCGGAGTTCGCGCTGGCCTGTCTTGGTGAAGCCGCCCGCACCGGTGATCTGCCCGCCGACGATCAGCTTGGTCTGGAGCATGGCGGTCAGGTTCCCCTGTTCGACCACGGAAAGGTCGGTGTTGGCCCCGACGGCATCCACATGGAAGATGTTTCTGGCCGCCTCACCCAGCACCGTGATGTTACCATCCAGGTAGGTCCGCGGGTTCATCAGGGTGTCCGTGCCGATGTCAATGTAGTTCGCCCCGCCGCCGCTCAGGTCGGATGCGAGCCCCTTGGCAACCACCCCGTTCATGATGACGGGCACCGAATGACGAACGTCAAAGTTACGGTAAAGGTTCAGCCTGGCGCCGACATTCGGGCTGTTGCCCGAAGCAGGCGTCGTGTAGTCCGTGAGGGTCGCGCCGGCATAGGCGATTTCAATGCCATTGGTGACATCGGCGGCGCCGACACCGGCCCAAAGTTCTGAGGAATTCACCGGAACATCCATTTCGAGACGGAGGATGCCCTCCTGGACGATGATCTTGCCAAGGGGGGAGCTGAAGGTGGGCTGGTGAAGCACGACACCGCCGCCCTGCGAGGCGCCCTTCACCGTCAGTTCATAGCCATTGCCCGCGAGGGTCGGGAAGACACGCGACAGGTTCCCGTCGAGGCTGGAGCCGCCGTTGACGTTGGTGTCGTAAGCAGCCAGGTCCAGCCTGGAACCGTTGGCAAAGCCGCCGCCGCTGAGAGTTGCATTGCCGCTGAGGACAAGGTGGGAGAAGGTGCCTGTGCCGCTGGTATTGCGCAGCGCGCCCGTGCCGTTGACGCCGCTTCCCTGGACTTCGATGAACTTGCGGAAAGAGTCCGAGTCATCGCCGTAGGCCGTGGCCTGACCCCTCAGGTCAAGCGTGGCGCCCGAGGCCACCGTCACCCTGTTGGCAAAACCTGTGGCCCCGAGGGCGCGGGCGTTGCCAACACGCGTCTCACCGGCATTCAGCAGGATCTGGCCCTTGAGGGTGGCGTTCGCGCTGGCAGCCGTGAAACCGTCAAGCACGCCCCCGAAGTTGTTGGCGCTGAGGGTCAGGATGCCGTTGCCGTTCTTGCTGAAGCCGTTCTCTGAATAAATGAGGCCTGAGATCGTCAGTCCCGAACCGGCGGCAAGATTGTAAACCGCGCCTGCGGGCGTGGTGTTGTTCAGGGTCTGACGACCGCTCAGGGTGGCGCCCGTCGCGGCAGCCAGGGTGCTGATGACCGCCCCCTGGTTCAGGGTGATCAACTCGGGAACGTTGACGCTGGCATTGATCTGGACGGATCCGCCGCCGTTGATCACCGTCCTGCCCCTGTCGGAGCCCAGGGCGTTGGCGGTCAGCACCTGCAGGGTGCCGCCATTGACCACGATCTCACCAAAGTAGCTGGTGCTGTCCACGCTCAGCAGCACAGGCTTGAGGTTGCCCGAGGCCAGGGTGAGGATACCCCCGCCCTGAATCGTGCCCATGGTCTGCACCGCCGGATCACTCGACAGGAAGGTCAGACGCGCGCCTTCACTCATGTTGAGCGCCAGGGCCGTGCCCGTGGCCCCCAGGGTGGCGGCGGTGGCCGTGGTGGGAGCCGCGGCGGTGCCGCCCACCTGCAGTTCGCCTTCATTGATGTTGATGGCGCCGGTCTGGGTGTTGAGGGCGTTGAGGAACACCTTGCCAGCCCCCGACTTGGTGATCTGCTGGGCGTTGGTGTTGTTCTGGATCACGGAGTTGATCTGCAGATGACCGCTGGTGTTGTGCTGATGCAGGATGACAGCGTCAAGGCTCGCCGTGGACGCCGCGTTCTGGATGCCGCCCCCCGTGATGATCACATGATTGGCCCCGACGTTGGGCGTCACCAGAATGCCCGCACCTTCCAGGGAGAGCACTCCTGTGAGGGTCAGCGTCGTGGCCTGGGTTTGATTAAACCTCAGGGTGAAGGCGCTCGCGGTGCCAATGGTCTGTGATGCCGAGGTGACATCGGTGTTTTTGCCGGAGGTGAAGTCGTTCGGCGCATAGGCGGAGAAGGCGCCGATGGCAATGTCGGTGCCCGAAGCGGCGGACACCGCCCAGTGGGTCTTGTTGACCGTGGCATAGGCGCCGACGGAGGTTCCGGCCAGTCCGCCGCTGGTGGCGAGAATGCCACCGACGGCATCGTTGAAATTGTTGGTCGTCGCGATGTTGGCGGCGGCAAAGTCAATCGTGGCTCCGCTGCCGACGGCACGGGTGATGTTTTTCAGGTTGATCGTCGCCGTGCTGCCCACGGCGCGACGGATTTCACTGCCACCCTGGGCGAGCGTCGTGCTGACGACCGTCTCAGCATGGCTGCCACCCACCAGGTTGATGGCACCTCCGGTCGTGCCGAAGACGTTGGTCTTGCTGGCGACATTGTCATCCACACCTGGCAGCGTCAGGCCGCCCGCAGTGCCAAGGGTCAGGACCCCGCCGTCAGGAAGCTTGCTGTTGTTGTCCGAGGCATAGTTCAGCTCCAGGGTGCCGCCCCTGACCTGCATGCCGCCCGTCCAGCCCGTGGTGTTGACTCCGGACAGAACCAGGGTGCCAGCCCCGGCCTTGGTCAGCGTTCCGCCTCCCGTCACGGCCGAGGTGGCGTTGCTCAGGTTGAGTGAAGCGCCGCCGTCGACGGAAATGCTCATGTTCGCGGTCAGGGTGACAAGGCCCGAAAGGGCGTTCGAGCCGTTTCGCACCAGGATGCCGCCGCCGGCCGTGCTGTTGGTGATGTTGTTGCCCACCGTGATGCCGCCGACGCCGCCGCGGATTTCAAGGCCAACCCCCGCAGCGCCGTTGATGGTCACCAGACCTGTGCCCAGCGCCGACCCATGGGTCACGGCCAGGGTGCCCGCCGTGATGGTGGTGCCGCCGGTGTAGGTGTTGTGGTTGCTCAGGATCCACAGGCCGGCCTCGATCTTGGAGAGGCTGGTGATGATGCCTGTGCCATTTGTCAACCTTGGGGCCATCAGGTTGTCCGCAATCGTCGCCCCGCGGAGCACCAGGGTGCGGTTGCCCGTGCTTGTGAACCCGATGTCCCCCGTGTTGGTGAACTCAACCTTGGGAGCCACGGAGCCGCCGATCACCGTGCCGTCCGCCCAGATGTTGGCGGCGCTGGCACCGGCCCCGATGGTGAACAGCCTGTTGGTGGACTGGTCCGTGAAGCCAAGCCAGCGCAGGCCGCCTGCGCCGGCGCCTGTGTTCAGCACCAGGTTGGCAGGGTCAGCCGTTGCCGAACCGATGCCGCTCGCCTGCCCTGCGTCCGCCAGATGATAGACGTCAATGCGGTTCGCAACCAGGTTGGTGCCGTTGGTGGTGATGACGGTGGGGCCGGTGTAGGTGTTTTTGTTGGGCAGGACCGAAAGGCGCGCATTGGTGTCGTTGTTCGTGCGGGTGAGCCCGCCGCCGCCGCTGATGACACCTGAATAGGTCTGGTTGGCGGCGGCCATGGTCAGCACCGCCCCGGCGTCGAGAACCACGGAGGTTCCCACCGGCCCGAGCAATCCGCCGATGGTTTCGCTGCCACGCAGCCTGAACGTCGCCGCCCCGACGGAGGAGCCATCAGAACCTGCGTTGGCAAGATTGACTGTCGCCGCATCATTCAGGGCCGCGCCGCCCGCCATTTCCAGGCCGCCACGGTTGATCACCACGTTGCCGGCCATGCTGTTGGCGGTGCTGTTAAGGATCCACTTGCCCGCCCCGTCCTTCTGGATGCCCACCACGGCGGTTCCCGAGCCATTGGAGATGCTGCCGTTGATGATGTTATCCCCCGTGTTCGTTCCATCCAGGATCCAGTTGCGGGCGCCGTTGGCCCCCGATGTCAGACTGCCGTTAATGACCACGGTTTTGGCACCGTTGTTGATGATGCGGCCGTTGCCAGGGTTGGTGCCGCTGTTGAAGCTCTGGGTGAACGAGATGTTGGAGCCGAGGTTGAGCACGCCGGGATTGGGGTCGTTGAAGATGATGCTGCCGGTGGAGGACAGGCCGCCGGCGGCGCCGAGGTTGTCACCGCCGCCCGTGGTGTTGTAGCGGCGCCCGTTGAAGTCGTTGGTGCCCAGGTCGATGGTGCGTGTGGCGGTGAGGTTGCCCATCACACCCGTGGTTGTGGTCCCGTTGCCAAGGTTGCCCGTGAACTCAAGAGCCCCCAGGTTTACCGTGATGTCTCCGCTGAAGTTGTTGTTCACATTGGAGATCGTCCACCTGCCGCTGCCATACTGGTCGTTGTCCTCGGTCGCCAAAAGACGGTTGAGCGCGCTCAAGGACGTGTCGCCGGTCGACAAGTTGTTGTTCGGATTCACAACCAGTGAAAGCACCGCCCCGCCCTGGTCGACCTTGCCCCGGATCTCATTGCCCACGGTCTGGCCGTGAAGGATGAGCGTCTTGTTGGAAAGATTGGTGATCCTGATCCTGCCGTTGCCGCCGAGGGCGCTGGAGGAATCCGAGCCGATGATGAGCGGCGCGATGCCGTTGGAACCAATGCGAGCCGTCGCCGCCTGGCTGGCATCCTCGACGATGATGGGTTCTCCGGACTCGATGCCCCCGACCAGCGTGTTGAAGCTCAGGGTGATCGTGTTCTGGCCGACGTTGATGCCCGTGACCCTTGATCCCGGAGCGATGTTCGTCCCGCTGACCGCCATGTTCAGCGCCAGCCCGGTCACGTCATTCAGCTTGATGACATTGGTGGGGTCGCCAACAGCCTCCGCAAGCGTCCTGTGCTCCAGGGTGGCCGAGGTGGACAGGTTGATGTCCCGGGTGGTGACCTGTGGGTTTGTGGCGCGGCTCACGTACTCGAGACGCGCCTCCTGGGGCGTGTTGCCCAGCACACCGCCGACACCGAGGATGATCTCCTGGGACAGGCCGAGGCCGCTGCTCAGGCCCAGGTCTGCAACACGCGCCGTCGTGATCTGGGTCGTGCTGCCGATCACCGCAGGGCCCGTGAGGGTCGATGCGCCGTAAAGGCCGTACCAGGCCGCCGCGCCCAACGCGGAGAGCAAGACGGTGCCGCCACCGGTGAAGTTCCCGCGGATCGCCTGGGTGTTGTTGCCGCTGCTGCCGTTGTCGAGGGTCAGCACCACGCCGGAGGGAACGGCGATGGTGGATCCCGACTGGGCGCGGAGCTCGCCGATGGTTTCCGTGCGGTTGAACTGGAGCGTGGCGCCACGCATGAGGTAGATGTTGGCGTCGTTGTTGATGCCGTCCGGCACCTGGGAGGCATTGGCCGGATCCGGGTCGCTCAGATAGGTGTGGTCAACGAGGAGGCTGCCGCTTTGGACATAGACCACGTTGCGGCGGTTGGTGCCGCCCGTGCTGGCGAAGTTGTTGTAGCCCTTGAGGGTGGTGGTTCCCGTGTTGCGGAAGATCGTGTTGGCGGTCGTGTTGTCGACGGTGTTGCCCAGGAAACGACCCCACAGCGAGTTGTTGGCCGTGCCGGCGATCTCAATGACCGAGTTGCTCACCGGCTGGAAGTTCAGCCGGTTGTCCTCACCGTTCACGACGGGACCCGCGATGGTCAGGACGCCGCCCGCCTCGGACTGCAGCAAGGCGCGCTGGGTGAATGGATTCTGGCCGGGCTGCGAATGGCTGCCGGCCGTCAGGGTCCCCTTAATCGTCACCGAGCCAAGGCCCGTGCGGTGAAACAGCGCGTTGAACGCGCCCGTGGTGCCGTTGCTCCAGGGGTTCAGCGTGATGTTGTTGGTCAAGGTGACGTTGCGCAGCGTCTGGTAGCGCAGGCTCGAGCCTCCCGTGTTGGAGGCCTGGACGACGATGGCCCCGTTCCCAAGCCTGCCGTCGTAGTTCTCACCGCCGACACGGACGTCGGCGTTGACGTTGAAGGAGTTTTGATTGCCCCCGATGATGGTCGGGCCGGCGTAGGTGTTGTTGCCGGTCACATGAATGACGTTCCTGTAAAGGGACAGGCTGCCCGTGCCGGAGATGTTGTTGGCCAGGGCAAAGTGGGGGTCGTTCACGTTGACAGTGATGGTGCCGTTGTTGGTCACGGCACCCCGGCCAAGGCTGCCTGCCGCGCCGGCGCCCAGAGGCGAGCCGCCGACGTAGATGTTGGTCGACGACTGCACCTGCCCGAGGACGGACAAGTTGTTGTTGAAGACCATCGCGCCGATGCCGGTCAGGGTCAGCGCCGCACCCGGACGGGTGATGATTGGCGCGGCAAAGGTGAGCGCGCTGCCGCTGGAGGCTGAGCGCAGGGAGCTGCTTTCGCCGACATAGACCGGGGAGCGGAAGAGGGCGCCGCCCGGAAGCGCGGAGAGCACGCCGCCGCGAAGGTAGATGGTCTCCACGGTGCTCAGCCCGTTGGCACCGATGGCGAGGGTGCCTCCCGGAGCCACGGAGGTCAGGCCGGCGGTCGCCCCCAGGCCCGTGCCGCCCTGGCTGGTGGAGTTGTTGACCTGGAGGTTGCCTGAAACAACATAAGTGCCGCCAAGGTAGGTGCTGTTGGCCCCGCTCAGCACCTCGGTCGTGCCGCTGTCCACCCGAAGCGAGCCGATGCCGCTCATCTGGCTGTAAAGGTAGGAGGTCGAGTTGATGCCATGCTTGAGGCTCAGCCAGCCATTGTTCAGGATGGTCGAGCTGCTGCCAAGGCTGCCCGTGCCCGTAAGCCCGTCGCCAAGCTGCAGGACACCGTCGAGAATGTTGGTCGTGCCGCTGAACTGGTTGTCATAGACCAGCACGACCTTGCCCTTGCCGGCCTTGGTGAGGCTCAAGTCGGCCACATAAGGATTGTAGGGGTTGTTCACCAGGGTGGTTTCCAGGATGAGGGAGCCGCGGGTGTTGTGCTGGTGGATGACCAGCTCGTTCGCGACGACATCACCGCTGCCGCCTGAAAGGGCGGCGCTGCCGCTGAACAGGATGTCATTGGCGCCGACGTTCCGGGTGACCAGGATGCCGCCGGAATCAATGATGCGCGTGTCCGAGGATGAGCCCGCCATGTCCACCAGGAGCGGGCCGCTGGCAGGGGCCGTGTTAAACCGAAGGGACCCTGTGTCCGACGAGAAGGAAAAGTCCCCCTTCACGTCGGAGCTGGCTGCAAGCGCCGGAGGATTGCCGGCGTCGACCGTCGTGTAGCTGATGTCAGGCAGCCCGCTGATGGTGGTCAGGCTGCCGGTCTGGCTGCCCACGGCCCAGGTGGTGACCGCCGCGCCGGACGTGCCATAAGTGGCATAGCCTCCCAGGATGCCCATGCCGAGAACCGGGTCGTTTTCAGTGATTGTGGAGGCGGCGGAACCGAAGACCTGCAGCACGCTTCCAGGCTCGCTGCCCGTGCTGAGCGAACGGACGATGCTGCCCAGGTTGATCCGGCCGGCCATGCCGGGAAGCGCCTTGACGGAACTCGCACCGCCGCCAAGCCGGGTCACGCTGACGTTCTCCACCACGGCGTTGGTCGGACCACCGGCAAGCTCGAGCGTGCCGCCCATCAGGCGCAGGTTGCCGGGGATGATGTTGTTCACCCCGGCACCGCTGTAGTCCAAGGTGATGCTGGAGGCGCCGGAAATCGACGTGTCTCCCGTGTAGCCCTGGTTGGTGCTCATCAGCAGGCGCGCGCGGCTGTCGAGGATCAGCCCGCCGCCGCCGGACGAGGTTCCAGACCAGCCGGCCGTGGAGGCTCCCCCCTGGGGGGCTGAAGTGAGGACCAGATTGTAGCCTGAATCGAGCACCAGGTTGCCGCTGCCTCTCAGCGAACCCGTCGTGTCATTGCGGTTGACCCGCAGCTGCGCTCCGGCTCCAACCTTGACGTGAACGGTGTCTCCAATGCTTCCCAGCGTTCCCTCCAGGATGACCTGGCCGCCGTTGATGTTCAGGTTGCCCCTGTGGACGATGTTGTTGTTCACGGAGGCGGCGGAGGTGTCGGCCGTCAGCCTCCATCCGTCCGCATGAGTGGCGTTCACGTTGATGGTGCCCAGTCCGCTGAGGGCGCCGTCAAAGAACCCGTTTGACGCCGTGCCCGCGACATTGTTGATGTTGATGACACCCCCGCCAAAGTTCAGGGTCTTGGTGCCGCCGTTGTTGAGGGAGGTCAGGGCGATGACGGTCTGCGTGGAGCCGTTGAGGTTGAAGATTGAGTTGGCGTTGACGGATCCTGTCACGCCCGCCTGAAGCCTGAGGGTGGTCGTGACGGGAAGCTGTCCGTAGCCGCCGGAACCGGCAGGCGCGCCCACGCCCGATGAAGACCCGTAGGCGCCGATGGTGAGCACGCTGTTGACATTGCTGGAAACGCCGGCTGCCGGACGCACCAGGGTGACGCCCTGGTAGTTGGAGGCGCCGCGCAGCTCCAGGGTGTTGTTCCCCTGCTTGTCAATGCCTCCCGCGCCCGTCAGGGTGCCGCCGAAAACATACTGCGCGGCTGCCGCCGTGCTGGTCAGCGCCACTCCGGTGCCGACATCAATCGTGCTGACACCGCCGGTCAGATAGTTCCCCGGAAGGGAGCCCGTGACGCCGTTCGAGAATGCGCGCGTGGCACCGCGGCCGCCGCCGGAGATGAAGGCCAGGCTTTCGCCCACGGGACTCGTGGTGCCGAGCGTCAGCTTCACGCCAGGGGCGTTGGAAAGCACCGCGTTGGAGTTCGAGCCCAGTCCTTCCGTGCCGTTTGAGATCACCTCACCCCTGTCAATCCAGAGGGTGCCGTCCATGGCGGTCGCGGCACTGTTGTTGGTCCAGGTGAAGGCTCCGCCTCCCTCCTTCATCAGGAAGGAGTCCGCAGTGCCGGTGATGCGCCCCTGGTAGACCGAATTCTGATTGTTGGCGCCGACGGCCAGCACGCCCGAGCTGTTGAAACCCGTCAGGCTGACAACCGCAACGCCCGGATTTTCAAGCGAGCCATCGCCAAGATGACCGCCGCCCAGGCTGCCGATGCGTTCAAATGGAGCGAGGTTGAGGCCGTTGGAGGCAAGGATGAACGAAGGGCTGCCGCTGCTTCCCAGGACGACTGAAGTCAGATTCCCGACAGTGTCCTGGATGATGTTCCTGCCGCCCACGTTGACCCCGCCTGCGAACACAGCACCGTCTGAAATCGTCATGCTGCCCTCGAGGTCGCCGGGACCTGCCAGGACGATATTGCCACCGCCCAGCTTGGTCCAGCTGCCTGCACCGGTGATTGCACCCAGCATCTGGTCCACATCACGGAAGGTAAAGTTTTTGCCAGAGACGCTCGTGGTGGCGGTCGGAGTGCTGCTCAGCAGCACCTGATCATGGTTGATGATCTGGACAATGTAGGTGCCGGAGGCAAGATCCGGGTTCCCGTCGGTCGCCGACACCACCATGCCCACCTTCAGTCCGTCGGTGCCTCCAGGCACGGTCATGACGCGGGTGCTGGCGTGCGCCTTGGCCGTGCGCACAACCGATGCCGCGGCATGGTTGGTGGTGAGCGTCGTTCCCGCAGCGATCACCAGCGTGCTGTCAGCCGCCATGGTGAGACGCCCGATGGTCTCCGAAGATGCGACCGTGAGGTTTGTGCCTGCATTGCCAAGCCTGACATCGACGGAACTGCTCAACGCCTGACCGCCTGGACGGGCGAGGACAACACCGCCGCCGGTGATGTCGAACAAGCCGCTGAAGCTGCTCTGGCCGGTCAGCGTGAGAACACCGTCACCCTGCTTGGTCAGGAAGGCGTCGGTTCCCTGGATGGCGCCGCCAAAAACCGTGTTTGTCCGGTCCGAGCCGACAACCAGCCGACCACCCGAACCCAGCAGCACCTGCCCGCCCAAAGCGCCGCCGCCGGACAGCGAGCCGACCGTTTCCGTCCTGCCATTAAGCACCAGCTGGACTCCGGCCGCGTTGCCAAGAATCAGCGCCGAGCGATCGGGAATGAGCTCGTTCAAGGGTGCCGGAGACAGGCGCAGGATGCCGCCGCTGATCGTTGTCGTGCCGTTGTGCGAAAGCGATGAGGCGAGCGTCCAGTCCGCGGAACCGCCTTTTTGAATGTTGATGTCCCCACCGACAAAAGTTCCGGTCGTCAGGATGGAGCCGCTGATCGTCTTGGTCCCCGAATCATTGAAGATCAAGGTGGTGGAACCGCCCACGTTGGCACCGCCGCCAGCAGGTCCGATGAGGATCTGGTTCCCCGCATCCAGGGTCAGGGCGTCAAAGCGATAGGTGGCGCCGCTGCTCACCTGGATGTTGCCGGCATTGAGGCTGATGGAGCCGGCAAACTGGCTGTTGTTGCCGGTCAGCAGCAGGTTGGAAGTGGCGCTGTTCTGCACCACGCCCGTGACGGCAGGACCGAGGTTGCCCTGGATGGTGGTGGTTCCCGTGCCCGCTCCGTTGTTGATGATGGAACCGCCCATGTTGACCACGGCTGACGAAACCGTGATGGCCTGGGCGTTGCCGGCGGACAGGGTGAGATTGCCGCCGTTCAGCAGGTTGCCGCTGATTGTCAGGGCCCCGGTGCCGCTGTTGGTGAAGCTGAGGCTGCCGGTGTTGGTGTAGCTGCCGCTCATGGTGGTCGCGCCACCTGTCTGGGTCATGACGGCCGAGAGGTTGCCGGCCAGATTGCCCGAGTTCGCGGCTGAAAGGCTCGTGGCGGTCAATGTCGCCGCCGTTCCGCTGGTGTTGGTGATCGTACCCGGGCCGGTCAGTGTGAAGGTGCCGTTGAAGGCCTGGTTGTTGCCGTTGATGTCAAACATCCCGGAAGTGATGCTGAACGCAGGCGCGGAAGGGAAGCTGCCTCCCGCCCCAAGCCTGACAGTGCCGGGCCCGTTGAGCGTCGTCGCACCGGTGTAGGAGGAGCTGCCAAAGACCGTGAGCGAGCCGCTGCCGCCGTAGGTGAACGCCGTGCCGGCCACGGTGGCCATGAGCTGTCCGGTGATTTCGATGTTGCCGTTGCCGTTGATCGTGGTCGTGCCGACATTGCCCGCAGAAGCCAGGTTGAAGGTGCCTATGCTCAGCACGGCGTCGGAAGCCTGCATCCGGTTGACCGTCAGCGCGATCGCGCTGCCTGAGCTGTAGTTGCTGTTGAAGGTCGACATGCTGAGCTTGTTCGAATTGCCAGCCGTCCCGTGAAGGGTGATCGTTCTTCCTGTGTTCGCCATGATCATGGTGCTGCCCGACCCAAGGTCGAGGCTGCCGCTGGCGCCAAAGTTGAGGTTGTTGTTCAGGTTGATGGTCCTGCCACCCACCAGCGTGACCGGTGCGCCGCTGGTGTTGTCGATGGAGGCGGCACCCCCGATCGTCAGAACTCCGGTGCCGATCGCAGAGGCGTTGTTGATGTTCAAAACGCCGCCATTGAGCGTCGTCGTGCCATTGTAGGTGTTCACACCTCCCAGGGTCAAGACGCCGGCGGTGAGGGTCAGGTTGAGGTTGTTTTCATTGGCTCCCGCCCCGCCAATCACGCCGTTGAACACGGTGGGGGTTCCATTCACACCATTGTAGGTCAGGGTGCTGGTGGCGGCCGCCCCGCCCGCCTTGATCTGGTTGGCCGTGCCTGTGCCGGAAGTCATCAGGCCGGTGAAGGTGAGCGTGCGCGCATTCGTGGCATCCCCAATGACCAGAACGCCTGAGGTGGTTCCGTTGCCCAGCACCAGCATGCTGGTTGAGGGCAGGGCTCCCGCCGCGCCGCCGATTTGCAGAACGCCTTCCTGCACCTGCGTGAAAGCTCCCGTGTAGATATTGGCACCGCTGAGGACCAACGTGCCTGATCCTTTCTTGACCAAGTTGGCGGAAGCAATGCCAGCGGCGCTAGTGACGGCACCGGAAGAAGTGAATGTGGCTCCGCCACTCACGTCGATGGAGCCGCCCCCCGCGCCAAGTGTGACCGTCCGGGTGCTAGTGAACGAACCACTGACCTGCAGTGTGCCAGCGTTCAAGGTCAGGGCACCGGAACCAAGCGCTGCATTATTAGGTACGCTCAGCGTGGCCCCTCCGGTGACATAAGTGGTGCCGGTGTAAGTGTTAACACCCGTGAGGGTGGTGACGCCCGGACCTGTGACCGTCAAAGGCGATGTCGCCGTGCCGTTGGCGATCACGGCTCCGATCGTCAGGCCGCCTGTTCCATAGTTATGAATGATCAGATCCGAGGCGGTGAGGCTGTTGCTGCGCACCGAGCCTGGCCCGGCCACCGTGAAGGCACCAGAGCCCGTGTAGAGGAGGCCGCCGCTGGTCAAAGTGAGGGTCAGACCGCTGTTGACGGTCAGGCTCTGGGCGGTGCCTGAGCTGTTCAACTGGAGGGCGTTGGCGGCAACATTGCCGGTCACCGTGACACTTGTGTCATTCACGATGTAGTTCGTGGCAGCCGCACCGACAGAGGCGGGAAGCGTGGTGGCAATGTTCAGGCCCGAGATCACGTTGTCGGCGGTCGAAGTCGTCAGGGTTGCAAAGCGTGTGACGCCGGAGGCATCCGTGATCGTGATGGAACCACGCGGACCGATCAGACCATTGGTTAGACCAGTGGTCAGGTTACTGGCGGAAGTCGCCGTAGTGGTGACCGAAGGAGAGCTTCCACCCGTGAGTCGAATGTTCAGGGCCGACTGTGTCGCGGTTCCGTACTGTCCACCATTAAGCAGCCCCAAGTTGACAGCTGAAGTTCCTGAAGTGCCGCCGGTGACCTGGATGGAGGAACCACCCGCGCCCAGGGTCACGTTGCCAAGCCTCTGGCTGCTCCCGGCAGCCGCAGCCAGGTATTGGAAGGCGCCGCCTGCAAATGTCGGCACTGAGGTGGCCTGAAGCGTGGCGGTGCCACCGGCCGCGTTCAAGCGCACCGTGCCTGCATTGAATGTCGTCGCCCCAGTGTAAGTGCTGGCACCGTTCAAGGTGATGGTGCCCGCATTGGAGAACACCAGGCTGGCTCCGGCCGCGGCGGGCGTGATGCCGCCAGTGATGACGAGGTTGCCGTTGCCGGCAATGGTGCCGGCCGAAACCGTGCTGGTGGAGTTGAAGGCGGCCACTCGAAGGGTGGAGTTGGAGCCCGGCACAGCAAGGATCGTCGTGGTGGAAGGCCCGTAGCTGTTCACCCAGTTGCCAAAACTGAGGGTTTTGCCGGTTGCACCGAGGAGGGTGACCGTGCGTGCCGCTGCGGACGTGATGGCTCCGGTTCCAAAGCTCAGGTTGCCGGTGCCGCCAAATGTGATGTTCCCCCCCAGCGTGGTCGCATTGTTGGCGGAAAGCGTGACATCGGAGCCCGAGGTGTTGTCGATCATGCCGGCGGTCAGGGTCAGGCCGCCCGTTCCCAGGGCCGTGTTGCTGTTGATGTTCAGCCTGCCCTGCGTCAGGGTGTTCGTGCCGGTGTGGGTGTTGTTTCCGGAAAGCGTGACCTGGCCTCCGGTCGTGGTGTTGACCGTGACACCAAGGGTGCCCGTGCCGCCGTTGATCAGGCTGCCCGCCAGCACGGAGTTGATCCCCGGACCCGGAGTCAGGGTGAGCGTCGAGGCTGTGGCGCTGCGGTTTTCAATCGTCGTGCCGGCCGCGCTCCGGATGGATTGCACCGAGACGTTCTGGCCGTTTGTGCTCAGAACACCGAGGCCGTTCAGCACGGCGTTGGCCACGGCCGTGGCCCCAAGCGCCGTCGCGCCGCCAAGCTGGACACGTCCGGAGTTGACCACGGTGGCCTTCCCCTGCGTGTTGGCGCCGTTCAGCGACAGGAGACCGCTGCCGTTCATGAGAATTCCACCCGCACCGCTGACCGCCCCAGCGAGCGTCACATCACCCGCGCCGGTAATCGTGGTGTCGAAACCGTTGTTGATGAAGGTGCTGTTCAGCGTGAACCGGGAACCGGCACCCACCACCAGGCTGGTCGCCCCCGTCGCTGTCGCCGCCCCAAAACGCAGATCCGCCGTCAGGCTCGCGATGTTGGCACCGGCCGAGACCGTGTAGGTGTTGGCTCCAATGGACGTCAGCGTGCCCAGGGTGTGAGTGACGGCGGCACCGGAGGTCGCCCGGTCAGGCACCAGGCTCACGTTGCCGAAGACCGTGGTGGGATAGGCGTTCGTGCTGGCATCGCTGGAAAACTGCATCGTTGTTCCACCGGCAAGAAACAGCGGGGCTGTGGCGGCGCCGAGACCGGCGGCAGCGGCCTGAACGACCCTGCCCTGGTAAATCACACTCGCCGAAGTGGCGTTGGCACGCGTGCTGGTTCCAGCCAGCGTCAGCGTTCCGGCGCCTGTTTTGTAGATGGAATTGTTCCCCCCACCCATGGCTCCAAGCGTCAGATTGGCCCCGCTGCCAACATCAAAGCGAGTGCCATTCGCCGTCAGGGTTGTCGCGCCAAAGGTCACCCCCGCCGTTCCGCTGGTCACATTCGGACCAGCCACGGCCGACAAGGTCTGGCCTCCGATGTTCAAGGTGCCGAGGGAATGGGTGACACCAGCTCCCGCGCTGACTCGGTCAGAGGCAACGGTCACCGGACCCAGCACCACCGTGTTGTTGCCAAAAGCAATGCCCGTGTCTCCCTGGAGGGTCAGCTGACCGCCGATGAGACGAAGCTGCCCGGTACCCAGCGCCTTCGCCTGTCCAGACGCCACCAGCGTGCCACTGTTGAGAACGACATTGCCCGTCAAACCCGTGTTGTCCGCATCCAGAATCAAGGTCCCCAGGCCGTCCTTTTGCAGGCCTCCCGTGCCCGTCATCAATGAAGAAATCCGGGCTGTGCTGCCTGCTACCACATTCAAAGCCCCCAGGGACAGGCTCAACCCCCCACCTTGCAAGGTGTAGCTGTCATTGAACCTCAGGCTGCGTGCTGTCGATCCGTTGCCCAGGAGGATGGTGCCCGGGCTGGCCAGAGAACCAGGGTTCGGGATCGGAGCATTGAAGCTGACATCATCCAAAAATTGCGGCAGAACTCCCCGCCAGTTGGCTGAATTGGCCCAGTTAAAATCCGTGCCGCTGCCGGCTGTCCAGGAGATGGAGGCCGCCTGCAATGGCTGGGCGATCTGCCAGAGCCCCATTTCTGCCGCCAAAAAGCAGGTCAGCCAGTAGCGATTGCGGCGGAGTTGGCGCAAAAAAGGAGAAGAACGCGGTTTCATGGCTGCAAAAGGTTGATTTTCAATCGTCTGGCAGTTCTGTTGATCAAATTTGACCTGGTCGGGCTTTTTTTTGTTTTATTATTTACCATTCATTTTGGCAGGCCGACTGTTCAATGTAAATACATTTGCTTTACACAAAGGCTTGGAGATGAGCGTGAAATAATCAGTTCAAATATTACGACTTTCCCCTCATTCCCAACCGCTCCTCATGGCTGTTTTAGATCTCTTCAACCTCGCGGGCCGTCGTGCCCTGATCACAGGGGGATCCCGTGGCCTCGGATTGGCAATGGCCCGCGCCCTGGGCGAAGCCGGGGCTGAAATCCTCATCTCCGGATCAAACCCCGATCACTTGACCCAGGCTTGTGAGGCATTGTGCGCCGAAGATCTGCATGTCCGCTCCATCCAAGCGGACTTATCAAGCCCAAACGAGGCAGAGCGCCTTTGTGACACTCTATTACGCGATCATGCTCCAATTGACATTCTGATTAATAATGTCGGCGGGCGACGCATCAACACACCTACGGAAGATCTTGGTCTTGAGGATTGGCAGCGCATCATTGACCTAAACCTAACCCAGGCCTTCCTCCTCACCAAGCACTTGGGTGCCGCCATGATCCCCCGGAAGTGGGGGCGCATCATCAACATCGCCTCCATCAACGCGCTCTGGCCGGGAAAAGCCATGCGCGGGCGCAGCTACGAAACCGCCAAGGGCGCCCTCACCATGTTCACCAAGGCCGTCGCCGCCGACTGGGCGGTCCATGGCATCACGGTCAATGCCATCGCCCCCGGCCCCTTTCTGACCGACGCCAACCGGCGCTGGATCGGTGAACGCCCCGAGTTTGAAGGCGAGGTGGCTTCCAGCATCCCCATGGGCCGCTGGGGCAGACCGGAAGAAATCGGTCCCCTCGCCCTCTACCTGGCCAGCGAAGCCAGCAGCTACATGACCGGCAGCGTGCTCGTCATCGACGGCGGCAGGCTGCTCTGGTAAATCCTGATCACACCTTCCCCATGCCCTCAAAACACAAACTCCACGGCGTGCTGCCCGTCTTCCAAACCCCCTGGCATGAGGATGAAATGCTCGACCTCGAAACCCTCGGACGAGAAATCGACTGGCTCTACGAGTGCGGTGCGCATGGCATCGTGATGGCGATGGTCTCAGAAACCCTGCGCCTCGACAGCGAGGAGCGCGACCAGCTCGCCGCCGCCGCCTGCGCTTTAAGCCGGGGCCGCGGAGCCGTCGTGATCAGCGTCGGCGCCGAGTCCTCCAAGACTGCCGAGCGCCACGCCCGCCATGCGGAGAATGTCGGTGCCGACGCCGTCATGGCCATCCCGCCGGTCTCCATCGGCATCGGTGAATCCGAGCTGCTGGCCTATTACACCCGCATCATCACGGCGATCCAGATCCCTGTCATCGTGCAGGACGCCAGCGGCTATGTCGGCAAACCCATGCCCATCGCCATGCAGGCCCGGCTGCTCGACGAATTCGGCCCGGAGCGCGTCCAGTACAAACCCGAAGCCTCGCCCATCGGCCCCAAGCTCTCCGAACTGCGCGACGCCACCCAGGGCCGCGCCCGCGTCTTCGAAGGCACCGGCGGCATCGCCCTGGTCGATTCTTTCAAGCGCGGCGTCGTCGGGACCATGCCTGGCGCGGACCTGATCCGAGGCCTTGTGCCGCTCTGGAAGGCCCTGGAGGCGGGCGACACCGAAAAGGCCGACCGCATCCACGGCCCGCTCTCCGCCTTGGTCTCCATGCAGACCAGCCTTGACGGCTTCCTCGCCGTTGAAAAACACCTGCTCGTCCGCCAGGGCATTTTCAAGAACACCCTCGTCCGCGGCCCCGTCGGCTTCAGGCTCGATGAGGAAACCCGGCGCGAGGTGGACCGCCAGTTCAACCGCATGATCGCGGCGGCCGGCTGAGTTTTTCACCGACCCCTTTCTTTCTGATACCGCAGGTCTCACGAACCAAGGTGAGAAAGGGATTTTTGCGGCAGGATTCACCAGAGGGACAGGATGAACAGGTCTGAAAAATCCTGTTTATCCTGCGAATCATGTAAATCCTGCGATAGAGGCCATGCGACACCATCATTGGCCAATTTGATGCGTTAGCCCTGAAAGCAGCGCCCTCCCTGCAGCGAGTTAGGAAAGCCCGTTCATCATGATCATCGACGTCCATTCCCACGCCTGGAACTTCCCCGCCGACTTTTCGGAAGACTTCATCACCCAGGCCGGGCGCGCTCGTCCCGGGGTGAAGGTGGACATGAGCGCCACCTACGAAGCCTACCGCGCCACCGCTCCTGAGAACACCCGCACCCTCGTCTTCGGTGGCAAGGCCAGGCTCAGCGGCCTGTGGGTCGATGACCGGACCATCGCCGATTATGTGGCGCGGGACGCCGGACGCCTGATCGGCTTCCTCTCCGTCGATCCCACCCAGGAGGGCTGGGAGCGCGATCTGCGGACCGGTCATGAAGAACTCGGCCTGCGCGGCATCAAGCTGCTGCCCATGTACGCCGGCTTCAGCCCCGATGACCCGAAGCTCGAACCGCTCTGGAGTTATGCGGAGAAAAACGCGCTGCCCGTGCTGCTGCACATGGGCACCACCTTCATCTCCCAGGCACCCCTCGCCTTCACCCTGCCGCGCCTGATCGAACCGGTGGCGCTGAGGCATCCGGACCTGAAGATCATCCTCGCCCACCTCGGTCATCCCTATGAAGGCGAGTGCCTGGTGACGATCCGCAAGCACGAAAACGTCTTCGCCGATGTCAGCGCCCTCCATTACCGCCCCTGGCAGCTCTACAACTCCCTCATGCTCGCCCAGGAGTACGGTGTCTGGCACAAGATTTTGTTCGGCACCGACTTCCCCTTCACCACCGTCAACGCCTCCATCGACGGCATCCGCAGGCTCAACGACATGCTCGAAGGCACCCGCCTGCCGAGGCTCGATCCCGCCCAGATCGAGGCCATGATCCATCGCGACAGCCTCAGGCTGCTCGGCCTGGAATGAGGCATGCCTGACCACAGGTGGCGCTTGCCTCGCCGCCATCCCTTTTCATCCTCCACGCCCGCCATGAAAGCCCTCGTCCTCACCGCCCCCTCCGAGTTCAACTACGACATCGGTTTCCCCGACCCCGTGCCCGCCGCCGGCGAGGTGCTGGTGAAGATCAAGGCCTGCGGCATCTGCGGCAGCGACATCCATGGCATGGACGGCCGCAGCGGACGCCGCCAGCCGCCCATCGTCATGGGCCATGAGGCAGCGGGTGAAATCATCGCCCTGGGCGAAGGCGTCACCGACTGGCAGCTCGGCGACCGCGTCACCTTCGACTCCACCGAATACTGCGGCGAGTGCGACGAATGCCAGTCCGGCTACGTCAACCTGTGCCCGAGGCGCAAGGTCCTCGGCGTCTCGCCCGGCGAGTACCGCCGCCACGGCTGCTTTGCCGAGAAGATCGTGCTGCCCACGCGCATCCTCTACCGCATCCCCGAGTCGCTGCCGTTTGAAAAGGCCGCCTTCGCCGAACCGGTGTCCATCGCCCTGCACGCCGTCAACCTCGCGGATGGCATCGAGGTGGGCGAGGCCTTCGCCGAACCTGAAGAGGCGGAGGCAGCCTGCGGCCATGGTTGTGAATGCCACGGCGACGAGGCCAAGGGAGGCACGGCCGTCGTGGTCGGCGCCGGCCTCATCGGCCTGCTGGTCATCCAGGCTTTGAAGGCCCGCGGCTGGGAGCGTGTCATCGCCGTGGACCTGGATGAAAAGCGCCTGGAACTTGCCAAGCAGCTCGGCGCCGAGGCCGCCTTTAACGCCAAGCAGGAAGGCCTGGCCATGCACCTGCGCGAACTCTGCGGCGGTGATGGCGCGGACGCCAGCTTTGAAGTCGTCGGCGCCGCCGCGCCGCTTGATCTTGCCATCCGCAGCGTGCGCAAGGGCGGCCAGGTCATCCTGGTCGGCAACCTCCAGCCCAACACCCCCTTCCCGCTCCAGGAAGTCGTCACCCGCCAGCTCACCATCCGCGGCTCCTGCTCCTGCGCCGGTGAATATCCCGAGGCCATCCGCCGCATCGAGGACGGCAGCATCCAGGTGCAGCCCCTGCTCAGCGCCGTCGCTCCTCTCGAAGAGGGCGCAGGCTGGTTCCAGCGTCTCTACGACAACAAGGAAGGCCTGCTGAAGGTGGTGCTGAAGCCCGAGTGACCCCCCGTCTCCATGCAGCTCCAGCACGGCATCCATCTCGGTTACTGCACCAACATCCACCGCGGCGAAACCTGGGAGGAGACCTGGCGCGGCCTGCGTGAGCACACCCTGCGGGTTCGCGAACGTGTCTCCGGCGGGCAGCCCTATGGCATCGGCCTGCGCCTCGGAGCCCAGGCCGCCGCCGAGCTCAGCCAGCCGGACAAGCTCCTGGAGTTCCAGCGCTGGCTCGACGTCAACAACTGCTACGTCTTCACCATCAACGGCTTTCCCTACGGCTCCTTCCACGGCACCCGGGTGAAGGAGCAGGTCTTCAAGCCCGACTGGAGCACCCGCGAACGCCTCGATTACACTAACCAATTGTTTGACCTGCTCGCGAAGCTGCTGCCTCCGGGGGCCTGCGGCAGCGTCAGCACCCTGCCCGGGTCGCACAAGACCTTCCCCGTCGGCGCCGAGGAGATCGAGGCCATCTTTCAAAACATCCGCCTCTGCCGAGAACACATTGAAAAGGTAAGCGAGGCCTCCGGCCACGACCTGCACCTTGGCTTTGAACCCGAGCCCCTGGGCCTCTTCGAAACCACCGGCGAGACCCTGAAGTTCTTCGCTCACTACTTCGACCGTCATCCGCGCGACAAGGACTTCTTCCGTTTCATCGGCCTCAACTACGACACCTGCCATCTCGCCATCGAGTATGAGGACGCCGGACGTTCGCTCACCCGCCTCACCGAGGCCGGCATCCGCATCAGCAAGCTGCACTTCAGCTCCGCCATGCGCCTGAAGCCCACTCCGGACATGCTGGCCCGGCTGCGCGCCTTTGACGAACCCGTCTACTTTCATCAGGTCATCGCCAGCTTCGGCGACACCCTGCCGCTGCGCCGTTTCAAGGACCTGCCCGACGCCCTGCACTTCGCCGCCACCACGCCGCCGCAAAACCTGGGTGACGAGTGGCGCGTCCATTTCCACATCCCGCTGCACGCCGCCCCCTGGGACGGCTTTGAAGGCACCCAGGATCATCTTCTTGGCGCCATGGACTGGCTCGCAAAAAACCCTTCCAAGTGCTCGCACATCGAGATGGAAACCTACACCTGGGAGGTCCTGCCGCCCGAACTGCGCAGCGGCGATGTCGTGGACCAGATCGTGAAAGAGTACGACTGGACCCTGGCCGAGATGAAAAAGCGCGGCCTCGCCTGAAAAAAGTAGTGACGGGCTTCAGCCCGTCACCACCCCGCATCCCCCTTCAGGCCGCGCTTCCACCCGGCTCACGCCCCAAGCGCCCGCAAAGGCTTGAATCTGACGCCGCCAGGCCATAGCAGCATCACCCCTCAGTCCGCTCTTCCTCCCGCCACCTCACAACCCAAGACCCACAACGGCATCCAAAGCCTCAGGGCTTCGTGCCATAAACCCCGTCCGTCTCAGGCACCGGCAGCTGCGGCCTGGAATGCCCCGGGTCATCCTCGGCAAACCAATGATTGCGTGAAAAGCTGAACGTCGAGGGC
>Ga0315900_10003238_pt1 | contig 23992 bp, 15 predicted proteins | sample LakEriMetagenome_FD_203521 | JGI IMG/M metagenome (GOLD analysis project Ga0315900, IMG submission 203521) | Freshwater fungal communities from buoy surface, Lake Erie, Ohio, United States - Buoy 12 MA114 | ecosystem: Environmental > Aquatic > Freshwater > Lake > Lake biofilm | place: USA: Lake... | reverse complement strand
TGAGCGTGAAACGCAGCCTCACGGGCTTTCCGGCGAGCGAACTCACATCACGCCCATTTTTCCAGACCACCGTGCGCTCGATGGAATCACCAAAATGCTCTTCGCAGTCGCTTAACGCGAAACCGGTCATTGCTTTGCCGTTCGCGTCCTGAATTTCGATCTTCACGCCACCGGCCGCGGAGGTGGCGAAGTTCATGGTGAGGGCTTTGCCGGTGAAGGTGATCGGTTTGGTGATGACCTCTCCGCCGCTCATCGGTGCGTGCAGCGAGACAAAGCCATCAAGACGCAGCGTGTAGCGACGCAGCGCGTTGCTGTGGTCCGTCCAGTAGCTCTCGGTGGCGTAGAGGCTGAGCTCGTTTGGAGCGCCTTCCATGGATGACCTTGTCTCCACGGGATGCCAGGCGATGTATTGATGGCCGTAGTTCCAGGTGCCGGGACGCTCGATGCCGGGCGGGAGGAAGGCTTCATTCCAGCGTTTGAAGGTCACGCCATCGCGGCTGGCCATGAAGAGACCTTCGGTGACGACCATGCCGTAGCGTTCGCTGGCTTTGGAACGCCACTCGCGGTGCTCGCGTTCCGGCAATGCACGCATGCTCTCCGACCAGCCACGCTCGATGTAGCGCGTGGGAAAGCCGAGCAGTACATGCGGAGCCCGATGGTAGGGCTTCACCTGGTTCGTGTAGAGCGCCTCGCCGGGCGAATCGACGTAGCGCAGGTCCCGCTGGTTTTCCCAATGGATGAAGTCTTTCGACGTGGCCGTGCGGATGGCGCGAAGGCCACTCGGCTTCCAGTTCTTCTCGTCCGTCGTCCCTTCGGTGAAGTAGCGCCAGTAGGCGCGATACAATCCGGCCTGCGCATCCCAAAACGCGAGGTTTTGCGAATCAAACGCGCCATCCGTGATCACCGGCGCATCCGCCATCGGCGACCAGCGAAGGCCATCGGGCGATTTCAGCGCGAGCAGGCCTTTCGGCGAGTTCGAACGCACGATGGCTTTGTATTTCGCATCGGAAGCAGCATTCGGGTTCTCATCTTTGAAGACCGCTGGATGCCCGCCATCGGGATTCACCTTCCCCATCTTGCCATGCGGGATGACGATATTGTTGGCCTTCGAACCTTTGAACTCATGCAAACCGAGTTCTGGCTTCCGCCAATGGATGCCGTCATCGCTTTCGGCGTAGCAGGTGAAGAGCGGATGCTCGCCGGTGTTTACCTTGCCGGGCGCGGTGACGGTGAGCTGCCAGGATTTGTAATACATGCGGTATTTGTCACCATCTTTGAAGACGCTGTGATAACCGCTGCCACTGCCCTCCCACGGTGCGTCATGTGTGATGGCGATCTCTTTCGGCTGTGGCTGATGCAGACGCTGCTCCGCCTTGCCGGTGAGTTTTTCGATGAGAAAGTCATCCACAAACAACTCACGACGCGAGCCAATGGCGATGGGATCGGCAGACAGGGAGGATACAGCCAAGAGTGAGATGAAGAGATGCTTCATGGCAGACCTACGCAGCAGATGGGTAAAATAATGACGGGTAAAATGATGTTCTGAAGGAAATCCGTCTCCCCATCATTTTACCCTTCATCATTCTACCACCCTCATGCCTGCCGTTTCCCGCACCGAAGACCCCACGCCGCAAAGCCGCTGCCGTTTTGCTTTAAAGTGGTGCGACATCACGCCGCCTGCCGACATCTACCACCGCATGTGGGGCGCGGCGAAGCATGAGCGGGCCACGGGCATCCACCGGCCGCTGCGAGCCACCGTGACCGTCTTTGCGCCGATGGAAGGTAGCGAGCGGCAGATTCTGCTCGCGCTCGATCATTGTGTGATGGGAGCCACCGAGCACGTGAACCTCGCCGCACAAGCCGCAGAAATCGGTGGCGTGGCAAAGGAGGAAATCCTCGTCGTCTTCTCGCACACGCACGGTGCGGGCTTGATGGGCCTTGATCGGGCGAATCTGCCCGGCGGCGACCTCATTCCGCCGTATTTGCAGTCACTCGGCGAGAAAGCGGGCGTTTTGATCCGCGACGCCATCGCCTCGCTTCAGCCCGCAGGGATCGTGTATGGCCGCGGGAAGTGCTCGCTGGCCACGCATCGCGATTTTTGGGACGGGAAGCAGTTCGTCTGCGGTCACAATCCCGGCGTGCCTGCCGACGACACCATCATCGTCGCCCGCGTGACCGATGATGCGGGCCAAATGCTCGCCAGCATCGTGAACTACGCCTGCCATCCCACCACGCTCGCGTGGGAAAACACGCTCATCAGCCCCGACTACATCGGCGCGATGCGCGAGCTCGTCGAACGCGACACCGGCGCTCCGTGCCTCTTCCTCCAAGGTGCCAGCGGAGAGCTGGGACCGCGCGAAGGCTTCGTCGGCGCCACCGCCGTGGCAGATCGAAACGGCCGCGAGCTCGGTTACGCCGCGCTTTCAGCCCTCACCGCCCTTCCCGCCGCCGGGACGACTTTTGTGTATGCCGGCCCCGTCGTCTCCGGGGCCACGCTCGGCTCGTGGAAGCATCAAAGCATCGACGTGACCGAAAAAACTACCTGGAAGCTCCAACGCTGGCAAGAGCCTCTGCGCTATCGCCCCGGCCAGCCAACCATCAAGCAAACCCAGGCTGAACTCGATCAATTCCAAGCCGCCGAAGCCGCCGCCCGCGCCGTTGGCGATGAATCCCGCGCCGCCGACTGCCGCGCGATGGCCGAACGCAAAACCCGCCTCCTCCATCGCCTCCGCCAGCTCCCGCCCGGCGAAACCTATCCGCTCCAAGTGGTCCTCTGGCACCTTGGCGATGCCATCTGGCTCGGCGTGCAGGGCGAAAGCTACAACCTCCTCCAAACCGAGCTCCGCCGCCGCTTCCCCGACCGCATCATCATCGTCGCCAGCATCGCCGCCGACTGGGGTGCCTCCTACCTGCCCCCACGCGAACTCTACGACACCGGCATCTACCAAGAAAGCATCGCCATCGTCGCGTCGGGTAGCCTTGAACAACTCATCGAGTCGATTGCTCAGCGAATTTCCGTTTCTTAACCGCTGATGAGACGCTGATATGACGCTAATGGATTTATCAGCGTCGCATTAGCGACTTATCAGCGGTTCAAAACTCTCTCCTCCCATACCATGAAAATCACCGCCATCGAAACCCTCGTCTGCCATGCCCGGATGCGAAACTGGGTGTTTGTGAAAGTCGTCACGGATCAGCCCGGCCTCATCGGCTGGGGGGAGGCGACGCTGGAGTGGCACACGCGCAGCATCGTGGGGGCGATTGAAGACATGTCGCATCTGCTGATCGGCGAGGACCCGACGCGGGTGGAGTATCTGTGGCAGATGATGTATCGGCAGCACTTCTGGCATGGGCACGGCATCGTGCGGGCCACGGCCATCGCGGGCATCGACCTCGCCCTTTGGGACATCGTGGGCAAGGTGGCGAACATGCCGCTCTCGAAGGTCTTTGGCGGTCCGGTGCGGGATTGGGTGCGCACCTACTGCCATCTCGGCGGCGGGAAGATGGAGGATTTTTATCAGACGCCCGCCGACAACGCGAAACGCTTCGCCGAACTGGCGCAGCAGGCCGTGGCGGATGGTTACACGGCCTTCAAAAGCATGGCCGTGCCGAGCACGATGCCGATCGAGGGCATGAAACCCGTCCGGGCCGCCGCTGCGGCCGTCGCCGCGATGCGCGAGGCGGTGGGACCGGACATCGACATCATGGTCGATTGCCATGCGCGGCCCTCACCGGCCATGGGGCTGAAGTTTGGCAAGGCGCTCGATGATTTCGGCCTCTACTTCTTCGAGGAGCCCTGCTGGCCGGAGGCCGTCGATGGCCTGGCGAAGATCAACGCGGCCCTCACCACTCCCGTGGCCAGCGGCGAGCGTGTGACGAACCTGGAGGCCTTCAAAGACATGTTTGAAAAGCGTGCGGTCGAGATCTGCCAACTCGACATCACGCACTGCGGCGGCCTCAGCGCCGCAAAACGCATCGCTGCGCTCGCGGAGGCGCATCGCATCGCTTTAGCACCGCACAATCCGCAGGGGCCGGTGAGCACCGCTGCGTCGCTCGAGTTCGGTTTCAGCCAGCCGAGCTACATCATCTGCGAAACCGTGCACAACGATGTGCCGTGGCGTCAGGATGTGGTCGAGGAAGGATTCGTCATCGAGAAAGAAGGCCGCATCGTCGGCCCCAACACCAAACCCGGCCTCGGCATCACCATCAACGAAGCCGAGGTGAAGAAGCATCCCTTCCAGCAAGAGATCGTGCTGCGTGAATTCAGCCCCGATGGTGCGGTGACGGACTGGTGATGTCATGAAACCCACCCGCGCACGTTGTATCGTCCTCGCCGGACTCTGCTCGGCGGCGGCGCTGGCTTATTTTGTGCGCAATGGCGTGGCACCGGCAGAGAGCACGATCCGCGCAGACCTTGGGCTCACGAAGGAGCAGTCGGGCATGATGATGAGTGCGTTTTTCTGGCCGTATGCGCTTTGTCAGATCCCGGCGGCAATGCTGGCGCAGCGTCTCGGGACGAGATGGGCACTGTCGCTTTACTCAGTGATGTGGTCGCTCGCCACGGCGGGCTTCGCGCTCGGTGAACTCGGTTGGATGACTGCATCGCGAGCCTTCATGGGGGTGGCACAAGCTGGCCTCGTGCCGGTGGGTGTCAGTGCGATGGCCCGTTGGTTTCCCAAATCATCGCAAGCCACTGCGGCGGGTGCGTTCAGCGGTTTCATGTCTGTCGGCAGCATCATCGCTGCCCCGCTCACGGCCACGCTTGTGCTCGGTTGCGGCTGGCGATGGATGTTCGTGCTCTACGCGATTCCCGGCGTGCTATGGGCGGCCTGGTTCGCTTGGTGGCATCGTGAAGAGCCCGTGCAGCATCCAGCGGTGAACGCGGCGGAGCTTGAGCTGATTGGAACGCCGGCAGTCAAAACCACGAGTGATGCCTCAACAAACGTGTGGCAGCGCTTGGCGGCGAATCCCGCGCTTTGGTTGCTCTGCATGCAGCAGTTCTGCCGCGCAGCGGGTTACATTTTCTTCGCGAGCTGGTTTGCCACCTATCTCCAAGAGGCGCGTGGCATGGCGCTGGTGAAATCGGCGTGGCTCACCACGCTGCCGCTTCTCGCCGATGTGTTGGGCGGTTTCTCGGGCGGTGTGATCTCAGACACACTGCTGCGTCGCACACAGAGCCGTCGCATTGCCCGTCAGGGCATGGCGATGACGGCGTTGCTGCTCTGCGCGGTGCTGATCTTCGTCGCATGGAATGTCTCTGATCCGGTGCTGGCTGTTGTCGTGATCAGCGCGGGCATGTACTGCGCCGGCCTGGTGAATCCATGTTATTCCGCCACCCTCATGACGTGCGGCGGAACGCAGACAGCCACCTGGAGCGCCATCACGAACATGTGCGGCAATTTCGGCGCGGCGAGTTTTCCGATTCTCGTGCCGTGGCTCATCGCTCACGCGGGCGGATGGGATGCCGTGCTCATCGCCTTCGGAGTCATTTACATCCTCGCAGCGGCGTTCTGGTTTCTGCTACAAACCAAAAGCGAGCAGCGTCTTGTCCGTGCGCAGGTAGATCACGCCATCGACGATCGCAGGTGAAGCAAAGACGGGTGCTTTGAGGTCATTGCGGGCCAGGACATTGAGTTTGTCACCCGTGGCATCGAGCACAGACACCACACCACGCTGAGAGACGACATACACGCGGCCATCGGCGGTCACGGCAGAGGCGTAATACTCGCCGGATGCGGATTCGAGTCGCTCCGCCTGATAAATCGGGCTGCCGCTCTTCACCTCGTAAGCCGAGGCCAGTCCACCACCTTTCACGGTGAAGACACGTCCGTTGGCGATGACCGGCGTGAACACATACGGCAGATGCTTCGTCTGGCTCCACACCACATGCGTCTTGGTGATGTCGCCGCTGCCACCGGGCTTGATGGCGCAGAGCTGATTCATGGCGTCCGCGAACATGCCGCGCATGACTTCATACTCGGACTTGGTGACCTTGCCGTCCTTGTCGGCATCCACGATCGTGAAGCGGCTGCGCACCGGGCCTTCGGGAAACTCCGTTTCAGCCAACAGTCCATCTTTATCTGCATCTTGCGCGGCGAGAAAGGTCTCGTGCGGTTCCATCTCGACGCGATCATCTTCATCACCGCCTACATTCCAACCACAGATCAGCAGCTCATTGTTCGTTGCGATCGGACTCGTGTTGGCTACACGAGACATGCCGCTGGCCGACCAGCGTTGTTTGCCGTCCTTGAGATCGTAACTCCGCGTCCACAGCGAACCGCACACGATCAACTCCTCCACGCCATCGTGTTTCCAAATGAACGGCGTCGAAAACCCACGGCGGAACTCGCGACGATCGACGCGCCACGCTTCCGCACCTGTTTTGACATCCAAGGCGATCATGTAGCTGCCCACGTCCTGATCGGCGACGATAATCACTTTCCCATCCGCGATGATCGGTGACGAACTGGTGCCAAACTCGACCACCGGGGCAGGCAGCGGCTTTTTCCACAGCTCCTTGCCGTTCCAATCATACGCTAGCACTCCATAGCTGCCGAAATACGCGATCAAGCGTTCGCCATCCGTGCAGCACGTCGGAGCGGCAGGACTGCCAATGCGATGCGCAGCTTCGACTTTCTCTGCTGGCGCTGTCTTTCGCCACAATTCGCGTCCGTCCGTGCGATTCAGGCAGAACGTGACCAGTTTTCCATCAGCGAGACCGGTGAGCGCGATTTTATCGCCCCAGATGCACGGTGACGAATGACCGAATGGCACCTCCGCCTTCCATTGCAGATTCTTCTCCGCGGAGAACTCAACGGGCGGCTTTCCACTTCCAATTCCGAGTCCGCCTTCGCCGCGAAACTGCGGCCAGTTCGATTCAGCGAGGCAGGTGGAGGCGAGAAACAGTGCGGGAAGAAATTTCATCGAGTATTCAACCCCACAAACCCTTCAGCAGCTCACCAGCTTTCACGCCAAGCGGGAATTTCTTCGCGTGCGCATGCGTGTCGATGCCTGATAGTTGACGCAGGGCCTCGTGGATGTGTTCGGGACGCATGCGGATGCCCTTGTCATCGAGTGCGAGGCTTTGTGCATTGATCGGCTTCGCAAACTGCTTTTCATCGGTCGCACCAATGACGCGGTTTCCCTTGATGCCGGGACCGAGGAACATCGCAGATCCGATGGACCAGTGATCCTTGCCATTGCCTTTGTTGTAATCAGGCGTGCGGCCCATCTCGCTCTGCATGATGACAACGAGCTTGTCGCGGAGGCCGAGCTCCTCGGCGCGGCGAATAAAATATGTGATGCCGGCGAGAAACTCGGGAATCAGCTTCATCTGGTCGCGGTCGTTGTTCGCGTGGCTGTCGAACTGGCTGATCGTCAGGTTCGCGCTCACGCACACTCCCGCTTTGAACGACGCGAGCGCGATCTCTGCCATTTGCGACATGCGCTCTTTCGGAATCGAGCTCGGAATGAATGGCACGACGCGTTGCAGCGCCTTCGAGCTGATCTGCGCGGCGTAGAGCATGTTTTCCGCGCGTTCGAGCCGTGGCAGATGCGGCGTGGCGGCCTGCGCGGCATGATGTTTCGCCAAAGCCTGCTCGATGCGGTCCATGACGAAGGCCTCATGATACGGCGAGCGCTCATTGCCCTCCACATGGTCGGCGAGCGCGACTCTTTTCAGCGAGGGCAGATACGGCACGCGCGACATGGCCACGAGATTGCCGGTGTTCGAGTAATTACCGAAGGTGAGATACGCCAGCGGGCACTGCGGGCCTTTGCACGCGGCCACCAGCGCCGCGAAGGTCGGATACGCGAGGCTGTCGAGCTTCCCGGTGGCCATGTAGCGTGCGCCGGGGCTGTGATTGTTCACCGAGTAGTCGAGTCCGTTCACGACGAGCAGCTCCTTGCCGAACTCGGCATAGAAATCCTCATTGCTCATGCCGCCGTCCTTCGTCTTCGCCGTCGGCGCGAACTTGTGGGTGCCGTGCGTGAGGATGTCGCCCTCTTGATAGAGCCGGTTAATGCCACCGATGCCCTTCGGATCCATCAGGTAGGTCGTGTCCCAGCCGCCGGAGGCATTGAACACGACATAAAACGGCCCCTCATAAGGCGGCGTCTCCTTTTCCGACGCCCGCAGCGTGCGCGGCACCGCCAGGCCGAGTCCGGCCAGGGAGCAGAGTTTGAGGAAATCGCGGCGCATTTTTCGTTTAACGGCTTGCCGGGAGCTTTGTTTCCGGAAGCGCGGCCATCATACAACGAGACGATCAGACAAGCAGCCCATGAAAACCCAGGACGGGAAAGCGCGACCGCGCGAAGCAGGGACAAACTGCACGTCCTGATCGCCGGCGGCGGCTTCAAGCACGGCCAGCACCTTGCCTTCGACACCCAGAACAACCACAACCTCGCCACGCTCTACGTCAGCATGCTGCAAAGCCTCAGCATCGAGTCCGACACCTTCGCCAGTGCAAAAAGAACGATGGAGGGCCTGGAGAAGGCGTGAACGGCTCCCCATGACACGAGTAAGCGCCCCAGCGCCGCTCACTCATCGCCGCCGCTCTCACTGCTTCGATGAAGAGCCGCTGGCGATGCTGTGCGGAGGCACATCGAGAGCACCGATGGGCTTGGTGCCTTCGAAAAACACCACGCGCCGCGGTTTCGACGTCGGGTTCCAGGCGATGAGCGTCCGCGTCTTTCGCGCGGCATTGGCATACACCATCGAGGTCGGGGATGAGCCGTGCGCTGTGAAGTCGGGCCGCCCCAGTTCGACGAGGGCGCTGGCCTGCCAGTAGGTGTTCATCATCCACTCATTGTGCGCGATCGTGTCGCCGGGTTCGGACCCGAGCTTGTCGAGTCCGGCGACGACGCGCGCGGCATCCGCATGCATGAGAAAGCCGAGGTGGTAGCTCGCAAGTTCACCCCCGAGGGATGGGATGTCAGCCGCTTTCTTTGGCGTGCCCGGCTTCTTCGCCGCTTCCTTTTCTTCAAATGCCGCCTGCTCGCGCTGCCATCCGGCGTGGACTCGGGTGATGAAGGTCTGGTCACGATCATAGAATGCCAGGTGCGGGGCGGTGGGAAGCCACTGGATGCCGTAGATCCACGCCGGGCTGGCGGTGAACCAGGTGCCCCACACGATGCTGTGGCACCAGATCATGCCGCAGGCCTCGTGGGCATAGCTTTTTGGAAACACGTCATCGTGCGGGTCGAACCAGTACTCGACATTTGCCCGTGTTTCAAAGGTGTAGCCCATCACGCCCGCCGCCGTGAGCTCCTCATCGCCGAGGGCTTCGCCAAGCAAAATCATGCCAGCCCATGAATTCACCGCCTCGCCCGTGCTCTCCTGGTTGTTGCCGTCGTGAAAGCCGTTGCCGTCGGCAAAACTGTGCCCACGCCAAAGGTCAAAGGTGCGGAAGCGCGGAAAGCGTGTGTCGGCGCGATCATAGTTCGCGTAATTCTTGGCGAGCAGCTTCGCAAACTCACCGAACCGCGGGGCGAAGTCCGGCTGCAACTGCGAGAGCAGTGCCGCGGCATACACGAAGTAGCCCTGATGAAAGTGCGTGTCGGTGAAGTGCTCCGAGCCATATGCGGAGGGGAAGCCGACGAGCCCTTTGCGCCGGGGGTAGTAGGCGAAGAATTGCTCGCTCTCACCCGGCGAGAACGTGAACCAGTTCTCCAGGCCCGCGCGGAGTTTCCCGGCGATGGCATCAAACGAGGCGTCCCGCATCTGCCGTGCGATGAACACCGCCTGCGCGTGCTTCACGAGCTCCTTGCCACCCCAATAGGTGTCGCCGCGCAGTTGCTTATTTGGGTCGGTGAAGTGCTTTGCAAGCAGTTCCCTCACCCGTGCCGCGTCGAACGATGGGGTGGCTGGCGCGGGCAAGTTCGGCAGGATGCCGTTAAACGGATGAGCGAGTGTGAAGGTGTCGCCCGTGCCGCACTTCATCGTACCGCGAATGGTCGTGTAGTTCGGGCCTTCGAGCTTCAGGGGCGCGGTGTTCTCGCGCCAGTGATGCGGCAGGAAGCCCTGGATGACCTGCCCGCCCGCGCCCGGCTTCAGCGGCTCGGTGATGATTTTCCATGTCGTCGTTACGCTGCCCGCCGCGCGGTCGTATTTCCACGAGAGCTGCGTGTCACGCGGCACCGCGAAAGCATGCCGGTGAAACAGCGCGATGTCCTTTTCCGCAGGCAGCGGACACACGACGAGAAACGCCGACTTCTCCGCGAATGTCACGGCGATGCCCGCCTCCGTCTGCTCGAATCTCGTCCCGTCGGGTGCGAACACGCCCCAGGCCCGCCCTTCATGCGTGAGGCCGAGCGCATCGCCCGTCATCGGCAGCGAAGCCGCGGTGCAATCGACCTTGAAGTAGGTCGCCGCACTCTGTCCACGCGAGCCTTTGCCCTGCTGTCCCCCGAGCGCGATGAGCGGCTGCACGCCGGTGAACTCACACCACACCGCCGGCATTCCCTCGCCCAGCGTCACATCCATGAACCGCGTATCGCTCTCGAAGCAGCGGAACGACACGGTCCAGTCCGTCCAATCCTTCGCACGCGAATCCAACGGCTTGAAGTCGCGGCCCGTGATGATGAGCGGCCACTCCGCCAAGGCCCGCGCGCCATCGCCGCTGAAGTTCTGCACCTGAAACACCTCCACGCCCTCCGCCGTCGCATCCACCTTGTGCGGCATCGCCCACAGGCCCGTGCCGTAGGGCTGGAAAAGCAGATTTTGGAACCACTTGTTCGATGGAACCGGACGTCCGTCATCCTTCACCAGGTAGAGCATTCGCGCCTCGACTGCCTCCACGCGGTCAATGCCCGTCTTCTTGTCCACCATTCTTCCGAGCGGCGGTGACGAGGCGTATGAACCATTTCCCACGGAGATGGGCAGCTGCTCAGCGTGCGTCGAGAGCACAGATGCAAGCAGGGCGATGAGGACGGTCGGGCGGCGTAGAGTCATTTTAAAAAGGTGGCAGGACAAGCCTGGGGTATCAGCAGGAGAGCATGCACTACTTACGACAAGCTCACTCATAAAGAAACTCGCTCCGCCGCAGGAGATACGTCATCACGGCCCGCCAGGCGCGGATGGCGTAGTGGGGGTCGGGAACGACTTTGCGGTCGGGATCGGGGCGGCAGTAATAACTCTCTTGGGGCTCGTGTTTGGATTTTGCAGCGTCGACAATGATGCTGCGGAAGAGATCGAAGCTGCGTGTCACCTCCTCGGAATCCGGCGCATCGGCACGCCCTAGCACGCGTTCATGCAAGTGCGCGATGGTGCGGCGGATTTTGGCATCGTTTTCATCACTCACGGGCAGCGTGTCAGGCTCCACCTCGCGGAAAAACAACCGCTCAGCGGCCGGGCGGGTGAAATCGAGCGCGGTGTGCTTGCAGGCGATGTCGTTGCTCATCGTGCGCATGATCGCACCCATGGCACCACTGGGATCGGTGGCACGTTCGGTGACTTCCTTGCTGTCGATGCCGCCGTAGAGCATGCCGAGGCCGCCATCGCGTGCATGCAGACGGCCCCAACTTTTGCCAAACACGGCCGCGATCTTCCGCTCCAGTTGCTCGGGGGCCAGCAGTCGGGTGAGTCCGATGTCATCGAGTTCCGCGAGGCGTTTTGCGTCGGAGATCGAGGTGTTGATGCCATCGGCACGATAAAAATCGCTCAGCACGAGGTCCTGGATCACCTGCTTGAAGTTGAAGCCGTTCCTCGCGAAACGCGGGGCGATCTCCTCGATCAAGCGGCGTTGCGTGGCGTAGGCGCGGTGCTTCGCGTCATGCAGCGGATCGTCGAGATCCTTCGGCGGCAGCAGCACCTTACGACCTGAAAGGATGTACCAGGCGTGCTCCACCATCGCCACGGCGAAGCGCGGGTCTTTGGCGGTGCGCTCGCCGAGCCATTGCAACGCGCGCCAGCGCTGCTCAGGCGGCATGTCCTCGCCTTCAAAACCAGCCTGGAACATGTCGGTGAACCATCCGTCCTTTCTGCGGCCATACACGCCTTGATCGGCGAATTTCCAGTAGTCCTGAAACAGGCTCGCCACAGGATCGAGCGTCTTATGGCAGACGACGCACTCGCTGGCCTCCATCGTCGGCACTTTGTACTTCGCGGTGACCGCGGCGGCATCCGTGACGCGCGCGGCGAGCTCCAGCACATCCACGCCGAGGAAATGCTGGTAATACATGCGCGCACGGAGGCGGTTGCGGTTCGTCTCCGTCGTCGGATAGCGGCAGAGCCATTGAAACGTGCTCAGCAGACCCGCATGTGGGTAGAAACCGCTCTCGCTTTCCTGGTCCTGCTGCTTCACGCGGCCTTTGAGCGCCTTCAGACGCACGGGAATGAACTCCAGCGGATCATTCACGTCTTTGAACCGCTCTTTGATCTCCTCAAACACGCCGTAGCCACGCGCTCCATATGGCGAGAGCATGATGTAATCCGCAGTGACGATCTCGGTGAAGGGATGGTCGTTGCGCACGATGTGCTCGATGAGCCGCAGCGGCTCCTCATGCAGCGCGCGGCGGTAGTCGTCGGCCATTTTGTAGCCAGCCTGGCGCTTCGCCTTCTCGTCGGCGATGTCATCAAACTTCCATTTCTGATACCAGTGTCGCTGCGGAAAGTGATCGTAGCTCAGATAAGTTTGGTCCGGGTTCCCATCGGTGCCGAGCGTGAGGAAGATGTCGTTGAAGCCCTCGCGGAGCCTTTCGTAGAACGCGTCCTCCTTCATCACGGCGTCGAGATGCGTTTTCACATCCCGCTTGAGCTCCGCGTCATTCGGCAATCGTCCCGCAAGCGAAAGCGTCGCGCGGCGGATGAGCCTGCGGTCGTCGAGCATGGCCACACCGTCAAAAAACGGCCTCTCGTCTGCTTTCGAGGCGATTTTTGGCGTTTGGACCGGCGCGGTGACTTCCTTCACAAAATCCGCCAAAAGACGAAAACCGGCCGAGCCTGGCTCAAACACCACTTTGCCGCCGTGTTTGAGCTTTCCCTGCGCTTTGAGCAGCAAACGCGACTGATCGCCCTGCGCCACTTCGCGTGCCATTTTCGCGAACGCGGCCTTGTTTTGCCGCATCACCTCCCTGCGGCCCTCCACGGGCGTTTTCGACGGATCGACGAGGATCAGTTCGCTGTCCTCCGCATCACCGCCGACCTTGTGGCACTTCAGGCACTCCTGCGACGCCACCTTCGGCCATAGCTGCTCGTCAAAAAAACCCTCCGCCCACGCCGCGACGGGCATCAGTGAGAGGGCAGACAGCACGACGAATCTCATGCGGAGGTTTAACGCAGCCCGGTGAACGATCATTTCGATCCGGCGCGTTCCATCCCCATCATGAAGCTGCCGATTTGCCTGTTATGGATGACCACCCTTCTTCACGCTGAAATGCGTGTCTCGACCGATTTTGAAGGCGGCAATGCGGAGATCGTGAAGCTCGATCAAGCCTCCAAAACACTGCGCATCATGCCAAAGCTCCATGAAGGACGAGGCTGGCCATGCTGGTGGTATTTCCGGCTCGACGGACTCACTCCGGGCGAAACGATCACGCTCGAATTGCAGGCGCAGACGAAGCCCTTCCGCGAAAACCAAGTGCTCGCCGCCGCGTGGTGCCAGCCGAAGCATGCGTGGCTGAGCAGTGATGGCGAAACGTGGTCGCCAAGTGAGGCGGGAACGCTGAGCGCCGACAAGGTGATGAGCTATCAAATCAAGCCAACGACCGAAAGCCTCCGCGTGGCCTGGGGGCCGCCATTTGTGCCTGCGGATGCCGAAAAACTGCTCACCGAAATCGCGTCGAAGTTGCCGGAGTCAAAGCGCTTCGAGCTTTCAAAGACACGCGATGGCCGTGTGGTGCCTGGCATCCGCATCGGCGATGACAACGCGCCGCATCAGGTTTGGGTTGGTTCGCGACATCACGCTTGGGAGGCCGGTGGCAGCCAGGTGGGCCGTGGCTTCATCCGCTGGTATGCGAGTGATGAGGCGAAGGCTCTGCGAGCGAAAACGTGCCTGCACTACATCCCCATCATGGATGTGGACAACGCGGCCATCGGCGCCGGCGGCAAAGAGGCGGTGCCGCGTGATCACAATCGCGACTGGGCCGCCGAGCCGATCTATCCCGAGGTTGCCGCTGCGCAGCGCATGATCCGTGACATTCACACGAAGCGCGGCCTCGATGTCTTCATCGACCTGCACAATCCGGGCGCCGATGATCCTATCTTTTTCTTTGGTCCATTCGCCTTCGAGCGGATGACAGGCATTCAGCAGCGGAATTACCAGCGCTGGATCGACATTGCCGCCGCCAGCATCACCGAACCGCTCAAAGTGCAGCCAAAATATCGCTTTGCGACCTATGTGAAGACCGATGAAGAACGCGGCCGCATGAGCAGCGGCTGGGTGCGTGCGAATGCAGGCGACTTTACCATCTCCGTCACGCTCGAGACCGGTTGGAACAGCCCGCTGATGTCCGTGGCAGGCTACGGCAAGGTGGGTGCCGGCCTCGGACGTGCGCTGGCCGCTTACCTCCAAGAAAATCCCCGGCGTGAATGATCATTCCAACCGCCACGTTGCCTGACGCAGCACGGCGAGTTTCGGCTCGGCCATACTTTCATACCAAACCGTCAGCAGCGTGCCGTCCGGAAGTTCCACGGTGCTCGGGTAGCCAAGATCGCCGCCTTTGCCGTCGCCGGAGAGAATGATCGCCTCGCCCCAGGTTTTGCCGTTGTCGGTGCTGATGCGTGCCTGATTGCCGTAAGGTTTGCGACGGTGGCCGTAGGTCATCACGAGACGTCCATCACGCAAACGCAGAAGATGCGAAGGCAGGCCCCACACACCGATGGAATGCGGCTCGCTCCAGGTTTTGCCGCCATCGGTGGATTCAGACTGCAATGTCTCGCCCTTGTTCGCCTCGTTGTGATTGCGAATCTGCGCAATGAGCGTGCCGTCAGCGGCCTCGACCGCATGCAGTTCATGGTAACCGCGCACGACGCTGTCACCTTTGCGCGTCGGGATTTCAGCCAGCCACTGCCACGTCTGGCCATCGTCCTTCGATTCCGCGACGCCGATTTTCTTGTCATTGCTCCACAACTGCTTTCCGGCGTAAAGCAACCGGCCGTCCTTGAGTTGAATCGGGCCATGCGGGCTGTTCACGACAGTGGGAATCGGCTTCGACCACGTTTCGCCAACATCGGTGGAACGCAGCACCCATTCGCCGAGTTGCGCTTTGCGTTCCTCATCGCCGAGCTTCTCGTGCGCGGATTTCCAGCGCGCGTAGCGTTCCGCAGGCATCGCCTTCGACACCCAGCCTTTGTCCGTGTGCTCAGCCATCGCCGTGGCCTTCTTGAACGAGTCCTCATAGGCCAGCGATGTGAAGGTCGTGACCAGCAGCGTGCCCTTCGCCGTCTCCAGCACGCCTGAATCGCGATCATCGATCGGCCCGTCGTAAATCACCCGTGGAGCGGACCATGTGCCGCCGTGGTCGGTCGATTTCATCGCCACCACTTTTCCAAACGGACACACATGCGCCTCGCGTCCGCCGGAGCACGTCACCCACAGCTCGCCGTTCGCGCGCTGTGCCACCGTCGGCCAGCCGTGGTAAAACTCCGGCTGCTGTGAAATGACCTTCGTTTCGAGGATCTTCGCGCCTGGCGCGGCCCCGCGAGCAATGAATGGAATGGCGAGAGCGGTGGTGGCGATGAATTGGCGTCGGCTGGTCATGGCAAGACTACTACGCGTTCATTCGCTCACTTTGACGTGCCAAAAAATCGTATGGTCCCTCGAGACTCAAGAACGCGTGAATTCCTCGCGGGTCAGCTTGCCATCGTGGTCTTTGTCGAAGGATCGGAAGCGTTTTGGAGCGTCTTCCTTCTTCGCAAGGCCGTTGGTGTATTCTTCGAGGGTGAGAATGTTGTCGGCGTTTTTGTCCCAGCGTTGGAAAGCGGCGGCACGGTCCACGGTGGGCGCTTTTGGGGGCACGGCAACTGGTGTGCGGCCACCGGACTGCACAAAGGGCGTGGGGAGGGTTTTACGCCAAGCGTTGAGCTTCGCTTTCAGCGTGGCGACGACTTCGGGCTGCTTGTCCGCGAGGTTCTGCTGCTGGGAGCGGTCGGTGATGACGTTGTAGAGCTCAATGCGGGCGAATTTTTCGTCGTGGAGCAAAACGTGATCGCCATCGCGAATGGCGTGGGTGGGCCAATCGGCCTCCTGAGAATGCGGACCGCGCCATTCCCAGAAGACAGGGGCTTCGCGGGTGAATGGCTGGCCTTTGAGGGCTGCGAGGACGTTGATGCCATCGCTTTGATAACCGGCGGGCGCTTTGACATCGAGCGCGGCGAAGATCGTGGGCATCACATCGACGCCGGCGAGCACGCTGGTCTTGTCCACGCGACCTGCGGGCACCACACCGGGCCAGCGGACGATGAAGGGCACGTTCACGCCGCCGAGGTAGAGGCTGCGCTTCCGTCCGCGAAGGCCGCCGGTGGTGCCGACGCTGTGATAAAACTTTTCGCCGGGCTTGGCGTGTGAGTTTTCGGGGCCGTTGTCGCTGGAGAAGAAGACGAGCGTATTTTCGGCGAGCTTGAGCTCATCGAGCAGAGCGAGCACGCGGCCGATTTGTTTGTCAGCACGCGTGACAGCCGAGTAGTAAGTGCGCTGCGGCTCGGCGGTGTCGGGATATTCTTTTTTGTCCTCATCGGAGGCGGCGACGAGGTGATGCGTCTCATGCAGCCAGAGATTCAGGTAGAAGGGCTTGTCTTTGACGCTGCGGATGAAGCGCAGCGCATTCTCCGTGGCGGCGGTGGTTTGGTAGATCGGTCCATCTTTGGCAGGCACGTCTGCGAGGCTCGTGCCTTCAAACACATCGCGACCTGGGCCGACCCACACGGCGGCATCGTCGTAGCCGTATTCGACGGGCAGCGGAGCATTCATGGTCTTCTCCTGGCCGCTGAGATGCCATTTACCGTAGTGCGCGGTGGCATAGCCGGCCTCATGCAGCGTGCGCGGCAGCAGTGGTGCCTTCGGATCAAGCCAGTCCGGCATGCCGCGTGCCACATTCTCCGCATGCGTGGCGAAGTGCTGATGCACGCCATGCCGCGCCGGATACTGCCCGGTGACGATGGCCGTGCGGCTCGGCGAGCACACGGGATTGCACACGGTGAACTGATGGAAGTCGGCGCCCTCCCGCGCGAGGCGGTCGAGATTCGGCGTCTTCAAATGTGGATGCCCGTGGCAGGCCAGATCGCCAAAGCCCCAGTCATCGGCGTAGATGAAGAGGATGTTCGGACGCTGGGCACGAAGCATCAGGGGGAGAAGGAGAAACAACAGCAGCGCTCGCATGGCCGCCTTGAAACAACCAGCCGACTCACTTCTTGCGCACAAACTTCTGCACGCGCTTGCCCGTTCCTTCCGCGACATAAACCGCTCCGTCCGGGCCGATGGCGATGTCGTGACCAAGCTGAAACTGGCCCGGTGCATCGCCTTGGCTGCCAAACGTGTCGATCACATGTCCCGTGGCATCGAGCTCCACCGCCTTGCCGCGTTCCGACAGCTTCAAGGACGGCGAACCGCCATCAATGATGAAGAGATGGCCATTTGCGCCGGTCTCCACGCCATAAGGCTTGCCGATGTGCGGTCCCTTCCATTCGTGGAGAAAGCCACCTCTTGCGTCGAAGACCTGAAGTCGTTCGTTCTCACGGTCACACACGATCACACGGCCCTGCGTATCGAGCGCAATGCCATGCGGCAGGTTGAACTCGCCCGGCCCTTTGCCCTTCGCGCCCCACGCGAACTCAAATTTCCCGTCAGCGGTGAATTTCATCACGCGTGTGTTCTTGTAGCCGTCGCTGACAAAAAACGATCCGTCACGCAGCACAGCCACATCGGTGGGCAGGTTGAAATGCGTGTGATCATTCCCCGGAACACCCGCTTCCCCCAAAGTGAGCAGCACTTTGCCCTCCGGCGTGCATTTGAAGACCTGGTGCAATCCCACATCCGTGAGCCAGAGATTGCCTTCGTGATCCACCGTCAGCCCGTGCGGCATGATGAAGCGATTCGCTCCCCACGAGCTGAGAAGTTCGCCGCTCCCGCCTTCAAACACGCTCACCGTCGGCTGCGAGATCGTCTCCTTCGGGAACGGATTCGTCCATGAACGGCCGCTGCGATGGAAGACGAACACACGGTTCTGCGCATCGACGCCCACTCCGGCGCAAAGGCCGAGCACATGATCTTCAGGCAACTGAGGCCAGTCCAGCACGACTTCGTGCTGCGGCTGCGCAAAAACGCTCGTGGCAATAAGCAGGATGGCCAGTGAGCCGCGCATGTTCATTTCAGCTTCGACACCTTCACGTCATCCACGTCCGCCGATTTGTTCACGGCGAGTGTGATCATGCGTTTGGTGGGATGGGCGATGCCTTCGCTGCTGAAAGCGCCGATCTCCTGCCCGTCGATGCGGACGGACATTTTGTCTGCGGCGATGGTGATGTGCATCGTGTGCCAGTCTTCGGGCTTGAGGTCGAGTTTGAAGGCTTTGGTCTTCGATTTGAGCAGCGCAGCGAGTTCGGGTGACTTGTCACCGGCCAAGCGGCGCTCGCGGATTTGGTTGTCCATGCCGCCGGTCATCGAATCCATGATGGTGAGGCCTTTGTTGGTTACGCGGGCCATGCAGAGATGCCCGGCGTGGACGGTTTTGAGTTCGCGATCGACGAAATCGACGCCGAGATCGTCGCCATCACCGAGTTTGAACTTCAATTCGACGATGCCGTCTTGAAATTCGGCCGCGTGAAAGATGGCGACGCCGTGATCGGCCTCGGCGTGCTTTGTGACGTGCATCACGCCATCTTTGAGATCGACCTGCTGGTGGCCTTTCGCGCGCCAGGCGCTGTTGCTGGTCCAGCCATTGCCGATGTCCTCCTTGCCGGGCGTTTTTTCATCGCGGGCGAAGTCGTCGGAGAAAAGGAGCACGGGCTCGGCGGCTGTTTGAGCGGAGAGCCAGGGGCAAAAGGCAAAGAGAAAGCAGAAGAGGCGGTGGCGGGGCATGTTTCGTGAACGATCCAGAGCCTTGACTCTCTCAACTCGAGTCAGAGCTCTTCAAATTCCGTCTGGGGTGATGTCGTTCTCAAGGCCACTTCGCCAGCACCTTGCCTTCAGCCGCTTTGAGCGTGAGGCCCTCGAGCTTCACTTCGCCCTCGCCAGCAAAGGGATCGAGACGCAGGCCGTGAAGGGTTTTTGCCTCGTCGATGCGGAGTTTCATGTCGTGCCATTCACCGTCGTGGTTCACGTCGAAGTCGAGGTGTTGGCCTGTGGGGAGGATGGTTTCGGGGTCGGTGGTCCAGTAGAGTTCTCCGGGGCCGGTGGAGCGGCTTTGGAGGCGGAATTCGAGGGTGTAGGGGCCGGGTTGCTCGATGCTGAGGCGCTCGAAGGCGAGGCCGGGATCATCTCCGGTGCTCTGGAGGATGAGTTGGGGGCCTTCGACGGTGAGCTTGGTGTCTTTGCGGGCGCGAGGAAGGGCGTTGGCGGGCTTTTTTCGGGCTTTGCCTTTGCCCTTGGTTTTGTCGGCTGTGGGGGAAGCGTCGTAATGCGTCCAGCCGGGGTTGAGTTTCGGTTTGGCTTCGGTGGCGACGGGCTTGGTTTCTTTGCCGGTGGCGTGGAGGACGTTGGCAGTCATGTCGTGCCATTGCTGGGACATGCGGGCGACGATGTCGGGGTGCTGCGCGGCGACGTTGTGGGTCTCGGCGCGGTCATCGGGCATGTGGTAGAGTTCCCAAGGCTGGCTTTGGAAGCTGACGAGCTTCCATTCGTCATCGCGCAGGCCGCGGTCACTGGAAAAGAGGAGGTGAATCGGCGGACGTGTGTTGATTTCACCACCGGCGATGACGGGCGCGAGCGAGATGCCGGCGAGCGGTGTGGGTTCTCGCTCAGGGAAGGTCATCGGCATTTTCGCTCCGGCGATCTCGGCGAAGGTGGGGAGCACATCGACGAGATGCGCGGGGCTGCTGACGACGCTGCCCGGCTTCTGCTTCAATCCAGCGGGCCAGTGCAGGATGGCGGGCGATGAGATGCCGCCTTCGAATTGGTTTTGTTTATAAAAGCGGAAGGGGGAGTTCCGCGCCCAGGCCCAGCCGGTGCTGTCTCCCCAATGCGTTTTCGGATCAAAAGGCTCCGTATTCGGTGTGGCACCGCCGCGATGAAAGGGGCACGCGCCGTTGTCGGAGACGAAGAGGATGACGGTGTTGTCGAGTTCGCCGTGTTTTCCGAGATCGGCGATGAGGCGGCCCATTTCCTGGTCGATGCGGTCGATGAGGCCCGCGTAGGCCGTCATGAGGCGGGTTTCCTTCGTGCGCTGCTCAGCGGAGAGCTGGCTCCATTCTGGAATGTGCTCGGGGCGTGGCGATTCGGTGGTGTCAGCAGGCAGGAGGCCGATTTGCTTCTGTTTGGCCACACGGGCGGCGCGGAGGACATCCCAGCCAGCGTCGTAACGACCGAGGTATTTTTTGAAATCCTGCTCCAGCGGCTGAAGCGGCGCATGGGGGGCATTGAAGGCGATGTAGTGAAACCATGGCTTTTTAGCGGCGCGTGCTTCGGCGATGAATTTCAGCGCATGATCGACGTTGGCGATGGTCGTGTAAAAGCCTTGCTCGGGCACGTTGAAGGGCTGGCCGTTCAGGCGGAAGGTTTTGTCGCCATGGAAGTAGTTCGTGGCGCCGGAGAGATGGCCAAAGTAGCGCTGGAAGCCGAAATCGGTCGGTTCTTTGTCGAGGTGCCATTTGCCGGTCATGGAGGTGAAGTAGCCAGCGGGTGCCAGCACCTCGGGAATAATCACCGCACGCTTCAAAGCCGTGTCACCCGCCTGTCGGCACCAGCGGCCGCTGAGCAGGCTCACGCGGCTGCTGTGGCACTTCGCGGTGTTGTAGAACTGGGAGAAGCGCAGGCCGTTGGCGGCCAGTTTGTCCATATTGGGCGTTTCGATCTCGCTGCCGTAGCAGCCGAGGTCGGAGAAGCCCATGTCGTCGGCCATGACGAGGAGGAAGTTCGGCTGCGCCGAAAATGACGAATGCAGAATGGCGAATGAGGAAAAGAGAACAGCGAGGAGGCGCATGGCCTCAAAACGAGACGGAGACAGAGAACTTCCTCGCAATGCGGCCCATCCGCAGTTCGTTTGCACGCCATGCTCAGACTCTTAGCCATTCTACTCCTTGCCCTTTGCTCCTCGCTCTTTGCCGCGAAACCAAACATCATCGTCATCATGGCCGATGACCTCGGTTACGGTGATGTGGGCTGTTACGGAGCGACGGCGGTGAAGACGCCGAACATCGACCAACTGGCTGCGAAGGGCCTGCGCTTCACCAGCGGCTACTGCAGCGCCTCCACTTGCACGCCGACGCGATTCTCGCTGCTTACCGGCACTTTTGCATTTCGTCAAAAAGGCACCGGCGTGGCTCCGCCGAATGGTCCTGCGCTGATCAAACCCGGCACGGAGACGATGGCGTCGATTTTGAAGAAGGCCGGCTATGCCACCGCAGTGATCGGCAAATGGCATCTCGGCCTCGGCGATCCAAAGCCTGACTGGAACGGCGAGTTGAAGCCCGGACCGCTGGAGATCGGCTTTGATCACTGCCTGCTGCTTCCCACCACCAACGACCGCGTGCCGCAGGTGTATGTGGACGACCACCGCGTGCGGAATCTCGACCCCAAGGACCCGCTGTGGGTGGGCGACAAGGCACCAGACGAAAATCATCCCACCGGCATCACGCATCGCGACACGCTGCGCATGAACTGGACGCATGGTCACAACCAGACGATCCACAACGGCATCGGCCGCATCGGTTTCTACACCGGCGGCACGGCCGCCCGCTTCCGCGATGAGGACCTCGGCGACGCCTGGATCAACGAGACGAACCGCTGGATCGAGGCGCATGCGAAAGAGCCCTTCTTCCTCTACTTCGCCAGCCACGACATCCATGTGCCGCGCATGCCGCACGAACGTTTTCAGGGCAAAACCACGCTCGGCTACCGTGGTGACGCGATTGTCGAGTTTGACTGGAGCGTCGGCGAGATCATGAAGACGCTGGACCGGCTCAAGCTGGCTGAGAACACGCTCATCGTGCTTTGCTCCGACAACGGTCCCGTGCTCGATGACGGCTACGTCGATGGCGCGGTGGAAAAACTCGGTGCCCACACGCCCGCAGGCCCGTTCAGCGGCGGAAAATACAGCGTCTATGAAGGCGGCACGCGCACGCCTTTTATCGTCACCTGGCCTGCTCGCATTCAGCCGGGCGTCTCGGATGAACTTGTCTGCACGGTCGATCTCGCCGCCAGCTTTGCCGCCTTGACCGAAACAACTCTCGCTGACAACGCCTGTCTCGACAGCCAGAACGTCCTTCCGGCTCTTCTCGGCGAAAAAGGGGCCAAAGGACGTGATGCATTGCTTCAGCAGGACAACAACGGCAACAACCTCGGCCTGCGCATGGGCGAGTGGAAGCTCGTGAGGATGAAGACGAAAGGCAAATCCCAGGCTGTGGTCACAAAGAAGAACCGCGATGAAAACCAGGCCCCGCTTCACCGCCTTTACCATCTGCTGGATGACCCTGCCGAGCTCAAAGACCTCAGCGGCGAGCAGCCGGAGCGGTTGAAAGCGATGATCGCAAAGATGGAAGAAATTGTCGCGGCACCGACGCGGAAGTGAGGCATTCCAACAGCCCACCTATTCACATCACGGCAGCGGCTTGACCGGTTCGATGTCGCTTTGATTGATCCAGCCGGCCTTTACCGGCTCGCCGCGCATGAATTTCTCGTAGAAGCCGACGTTGGGCTTCGCGGCGTGCTCGTATTTGTCGAAGATGTTGCCCTTGCCGTCCATGCGCGGGTCGCCCTGCGCTTTCAGCTCCGTGTGAAGCTGGTCGCGCATGGCGGCGGCACGCGGATCGGCGGGGATGTTCTTCACGAAGTCAGGGTCGGACTTCAGGTCGTAGAACTCGACCGGAGGGCGCAAACCGAAGCAGAGCTGCCAGAAGGGGTCGGCTGGGTTTTTGCGGTGCGCGTCGATGAGGAACGACTTCGTCGCGCCCGCGTCACAATCCATGTAACCGGTCTCGGGATTGCCGCCCGGCCAGCGTGAGGGCTCGAAGTTTTCGATGAAGACGCTGTCGTGCTTCACGATGGCGCGGATGGGATAACCCCAGTCGTTGGGGCGGCCGACATCGGTGCGCTCCTTGCCGATGAGCACATGATCGCGCTTGTGGGCGGGCTTGCCGGCAAACAAGTCGGTCAGGCTGTGTCCTGGAGACTCCGCCATGCCTGTCTCGTTCCACTTCAAGCCCGCCACCTCGACGAACGTCGGCGCGAGATCGATGAAACTGATGAAGTCGTCGATCACGCGGCCTGGCTGGGTGATTCCTTTTTTCCACATGACGGCGAGAGGGACATGGTTGGCCTGCACGTTCGCGTTGCCCTTGCTGCGCGGGAAAGGCATGCCGTGGTCGGCGGTCACGACGACGAGCGTGTTGTCCAGCAGGCCGCGTTTTTCGAGGTCGGCGAGCATGCGGCCGAGATGCGAGTCGAAATGCTCCACCTCGAAGGCGTAGTCGAGCATGTCGTTGCGCACGATGTCGTTGTCCGGCCAGTAAGCGGGCACATGGTCGATGTCGGTGAGCTTTTTGCCGCCTTTGGCGACACCGCTGCCGAATTCATAACCACGATGCGGCTCGATGGCGCCGCACCAGAAGGCCCAGGGCTTGTCCGCAGGCGCGGCGTCGAGGAAGTCGGTGAAATTCGCGGCGTAGTCGCTGTTGCCGATCTCGGACGTGGGCGGTGTCGCTTTGCGTTTGTTCCATGCCTTGCCGGTCATCTGGCGCGGATTGCCGTTTGCATCCTTCGCCACGCCCGGTCCCCAGCCTTTCGTCGTGTGGCCGACATTCCAGCCTTTTTCCGCCAGCGCCTCTCCCCAGCCTTTGAACTCCGGCGGGAAGTAGCAGATGTGGTTCGCGGCCTCCTTGAGCTGCCAGGAGTTGCGTCCTGTG
>Ga0315900_10003237_pt1 | contig 23992 bp, 13 predicted proteins | sample LakEriMetagenome_FD_203521 | JGI IMG/M metagenome (GOLD analysis project Ga0315900, IMG submission 203521) | Freshwater fungal communities from buoy surface, Lake Erie, Ohio, United States - Buoy 12 MA114 | ecosystem: Environmental > Aquatic > Freshwater > Lake > Lake biofilm | place: USA: Lake... | reverse complement strand
CCCAGGCGGGCTGCCACCTGGGGCCGGTACAAGGCCTGGCGCTGCGCCGGGGTGAACAGGCCGATCGAGTCGAAATACCCCCGTCGAAACGCCTCATCGCCCAGGCCGTCCACCCCCGGCCGCGCGAAAAACTGCTCGTATTTTTCATAGCCGGCGAACAGCTCGTCTCCGCCATCGCCGGTGAGGACGACCTTCACCTGGCGCGCCGCGAGCTCGCTCACGCGCAGGGTGGGCATGAACGACGCATCGCCGTGCGGCTGGTCGAGGTGATGAAGCACCTGCGGCCAGCGATCGAGCATGTTCAATTGCGCCACTTCCATGGTGTGGTTGCAGCCGAAGCGGCGAGCGGCATCGGCGGCGAAGGGCGACTCGTCAAATCGGGGATCGGCAAAGCCGATGCAGAAGGTTTTCACGGGCTCGCGCACATGGCGGGCCATCAGGGCCACGATGGTGCTCGAATCAACCCCGCCCGAGAGGAACGCGCCCCAGGGCACGTCGGCGCGCAGGCGGATGCGGGTGGCATCGTCCAGCAGGTGCAGGAATTCCTCGGCCCAGGCGTCGAAGGGCACTTCGCGTTCGTGCTGGTCGGCCAGGTTCCACCAGCGCTCCACCTGCACGCCGCGTCGGCTGTAGCGGGCCCAGGTGCCGGGCATCAGGTGACGCACGCCCTGCCAGATCGTCCAGGGCGCCGGGATGTAATTGAACGCGAGGTAGTGGTGCACCGCCTCCAGATCGACCTTCGGCATCGCGCCGCGCGCCTGCAGCACCGGCAGCAGCGACTTGATCTCGGAAGCAAACAGCACCTGGGTGCCATCATCATGCACATACAGCGGCTTGACGCCGATGCGGTCGCGGGCGAGGTACAGCGCGTCGTCACGCGCGTCGTCGATCGCGATCGCGAACATGCCATTGAGGCGGCGCAGGCAGGCGATGCCCTCGCGCTCGTACAGCCGCAGGATCACTTCGGTGTCGGACTGGGTGCGCAGCGTCACGCCCTGCGCGCGCAGCTCGGCGGCGAGTTCGACATGGTTGAAGATCTCGCCGTTTTGCACCACCGCAATCTGCCCGTCGTCGGACACGAAAGGCTGGTGGCCGCCGGCCAGATCGATGATGGACAGGCGGCGGTTGCCCACCGCCACGCCGCGGGCCGGCACCTGCCAGATGCCTTCGTCGTCAGGCCCGCGATGCACCAGCGCTTGGGCCATGGCCTGCAGCGAGGCCGGCGGCAGGGCCTGCCGTCCGCGATGCCAGTAGCCGAAGATGCCGCACATGGGTTCGTTCCTTGCGCCGTCGCCGGCCGTCAGTTGCTGCCGCGCCCGGACAGGCGCAGCACCGTTCGGGCGAGGATGCGCAGATCCAGCCACAGCCCGTGGTGTTGCGCGTACTGCAGGTCCAGCGCCAGGCGCTGCTCGGGGGTGGCGGCCGATCGCAGCGTGGCCTGGGCCAGGCCGGTGATGCCCGGGCGCACGCTGCAGCGCAGGGCCCAGTCCTGCGGGCGGTAGTCAGCCTGCTGCGCGGGCACATCCGGCCGGGGCCCGACCAGGCTCATGTCGCCGGCCAGCACATTCAACAACTGGGGCAGTTCGTCGAGGCTGGTGCGACGGATGAAGCGCCCCACCGGCGTGATGCGGGGGTCGTCCGAGGCGGTGTGGTGAGGCCCGCGTGCGGCGGCATCGCGCACCATGCTGCGGAACTTGTACATGCCGAAGGTCCGTCCGCCCCGACCCACGCGTTCCTGCCGGAACAGGATCGGCCGCCCGCTGCCCGCCCACACCGCCAGCGCGGTGGCCACGAGCACGGGCGCCAGCAGCACCAGCGCCGCGCCTGCCCCCAGCCAATCGACCATGCGTTTGACCATCGCGCGGATGCCTCCGTCAGCCCTGGGCCGCCCGCGCGGCGGGCCTGACCATCGCATCGGCGATCGACCGGATGGCCGCGGCGGTGTCGCGCGCGTCGCGCCTGACCCGATCCTCGTCGCGGCCGGCCAGTTCACGTTCGGCCTGCCGCAGGGCCGCCACCGCCTGCTCGAACACCGCGTCGCTGTCGGCGCGGTGGAAGGTGCGCGAAAGAATGACCGCGCTCGAGCCCACGCGCAGATGCTCGCCGAGCACCTGCCGACCGGGCAGCAGGCCTTCATCGAGGCGCGCGATACCGCCGAAGCCAAAGCGCAGCCCCCGCGCGCGGGCCGCACCGGCCACCTGGTCCACCAGGCCCTGGGCCAGCGGCTCGAACATGAATCGAAGCCCCAGGGACAGATGCAGGTCGTTCAGGCCCATGTACACCTCCCACAGCCCGGGGGTGTCGATCCACTCGTGCAGGGACCGCAGCGCGCCGCCGGTCTCGAGCAGCGGCACGATGCCGCGCCGGCCCGCCACCAACGCGGAGAACGCGCGCAGCGTGGCCGCATCCTCGAACATCGGCAGCATCAGCAAGTCGGCGCCCTGGGCGATGGCGGCATCGACCTCGGCACCCGAGCCGGCGTGCAGCGGATTGACCCGCACCATCAGGCGGGCCTGCCGCAATTGGGCCTTCACCCGGCCCACATCGTCCATCACATGGGTGCTGATGAAGGTGTCGCGCCCGGCCTGCCGCTCGGCCTTGCCCTGGCGCTCAAGATCGACCCACAGCCGCATCCCGGGGATCGCGTCGCAGCGGCGCGCGAACGCCGGGTCGTTGGTGATTTGAATGAGGTCGAGCATGGCGGGCGGGCAGCCCTCGATTATCGCCGCCGGGGACGTAGCGACCGGCTGGTGGCCCAGGCCACCGCCAGGACGCCGGCCGCCGCCAGGGCGGCCAGGCCCAGCCCACCCGCCAGGGGCCACCACGGCATCCCCGCTGCACCAGACTGCAGCGGTACCCCCGGTGGCAGCAGACGCGCGCCCGCCGCCACCGCGAGCAAGGCCACGGCCGGTGCCAGCATCGCGCGCCAGGGCAGGCAGGCGGCCGCGCCACGGCCGAGGGCCAGCACCACGCCCACGGCGACGAGCGTCATCACTCCGTTGAGCGTGAGCATCAGGGCAGCCCCCTCACGGGACGCGAAGGCGCCCATCGAGAGCAGAACTGCCAGCGCCAGGGCATGCCAGGCGGCCGCCGGCCGCAACCGCCGCTGCGATGCCAGCACCGTCAATCCCACCGCAGAGACCGCCTGGGGAAGCAGGCCCCAGGCGCCCAAAGCACCCCAGTGGGCCACCCGCGCCAGGCTCTCCGGATCCATCCGCCCCCAGCCAAACAGCAGTTGCGCCAGCGGGCCGGCGCCCACCACCAGAGCCGCGGCGGCGGCGCAGGCCAGGCCCCAGGCCAGGCCGAAGGCCGCACGCACCGTCTCGCGGGCCGAAGACCGGTCCAGGCCGCCAGCCACCGCCGCCGCCACCGACGGGAAGGCCAGCGTCGCCACCAGCTGGATGGCCAGCATCAAGGGCAGTTCGACCAGCTTCCAGGCGTAATTGAACACGGCCAGGGCACCGGCACCCTCGCCCGAGGCGAGCGACCGCGCCGCGAAAGGCAAGGCCAGGGGCAGGCCCGCGCTCAGGATGGCCCAGACCCACACAGGCACAGGCGTCCGCAGGGACAGCGTCACGCCGACCGCCCGGTCCTGGGCTGCATCCGCCGCCCCATCCGCGCCCGCTGCGGATCGCCGCATCCTCCAGGCCTGCCAGACCAGCCGAAGGCCCATCGCCGCCAGGAGCCCCAGGCCCAGGATCCAGACCGCCGTTGCGGTCGCGTCGCCCCCGGCCTGCGCCGGCACTGCGGCTCCCAGCGCCCAACCCGCCCCGACGATCGACAGCACCAGCGCACCATTGACCACCAGATTGGCCCCATACAGACCGACCGCATCGGATTCATGCTGCAGGCGGGTAGCCCACAAGGCCGCGAGCAAGGCAGGTGCCAGGGCCAGGGCACTCCAGAGGAGGCCGGTGACGGCCACGGGCCCGAGGGCCGGTGGCAGGCCCGCAGCCAGCACGCCCAGCACCCCCTGCGGCCGAAGAAGCAGACCCAGCCCCCCGATGGCCCCGAGCGCCAGCCCCAGCCCCACCAGAGCATGCGCCACCCGGCGCTGGGTGGCCGCGATGAAGGCCGCGTCACGTCCCGCCCAGGCCGGCACCAGCACATAGGACAGCGCGCCAGCCGCCACCACCCCCGTGATCCAGTCCGGCAACGTGAGCATCAGGACCGCCAGATCGGCCAGTCCCGAGGCACCAAAGGCCGCGGCCTGTGCCGACTCCCGCGCCAGCCCCAGCAGCCGGCTGGCCAGGAGCAGGACGAGGGACAACAGGCCGGCCTTGAACCACATGCGGCGGATTATCCCGGCTGCGACGGGCGCTCCCCCGGGGGCGAACCTAAAATACGGGGTTTGGCCTGCCCGCGCAGGCCCCATCACACCGCCCATGTCCGAGTCCAACGCCCCCTCCACGCCGCAAGCCGCACCGGCCGCCGATGAAAACCAGCTGATCGCCGAACGCCGCGAGAAGCTCCAGGCCCTGCGCGCGGTGCAAAGCAAGGGCGGGCCGGTCGCCTTCCCGAACGACTTCAAGCCCGCCGACCATGCCGGCGCCCTGCACGCGGCGCACGAAGCCCAGGACGCCCCGGCCCTGGAGGCGGCGGCCATGGGTGCCCGCGTGGCCGGCCGGATGATGCTCAAACGGGTCATGGGCAAGGCCAGCTTTGCCACCCTGCAGGACGCCACCGGCCGTATCCAGATCTACGTCACCCGCGACAGCGTGGGCGAAGAGGTCTATGCCGCCTTCAAGCACTGGGACCTGGGCGATATCGTGGGCTGCGAGGGTACTCTGTTCAAGACACGCACCGGCGAGTTGTCCATCCATGCCACCTCGGTGCGCCTGCTCACGAAATCCCTGCGCCCGATGCCGGACAAGTTCCATGGCATCCACGACCAGGAAGTGAAGTACCGCCAGCGCTATGTCGACCTCATGACCGACGATGCCGCGCGGCAACGCTTCATCGCCCGCAGCAAGGCCATCACCGGCATCCGCGAGTTCATGGTGCAGCACGGCTTCCTTGAAGTTGAAACGCCGATGCTCCATCCGATTCCGGGCGGCGCGAATGCCCGGCCCTTCATCACCCATCACAACGCGCTCGACCAGGAGATGTACCTGCGCATCGCGCCGGAGCTGTATCTCAAGCGCCTGATCGTTGGCGGCTTCGAGCGGGTGTTCGAGATCAACCGCAACTTCCGCAATGAAGGCATCTCGGTGCGTCACAACCCCGAGTTCACGATGATGGAGTTCTATGCGGCCTACTGGAACTACCGCGACCTGATGGACTTCACCGAAGCCCTGGTGCGCGATGCTGCGATGAAGGCCGCCGGCAGCCTGCAGTTCACGTATGCCGGCAAGCCGGTGGACCTGTCGCAGCCGTTTGCCCGCCTGACGATCCGCGAGGCGATTGCCACCCACACCGATGCCGGCACTGGCGCCGACGACCGTCAGTGGCTGATCGATGCCCTCAAGAAGCTCGGGCTGTCCGAGGAAAAAAGTCGCCTGTCCTCTCGCAGCCTGGCCAGCCTGCAGGTGATGTATTTCGAGGAAACGGTGGAAGACAAGCTCTGGCAGCCCACTTTCATCATGGAGCATCCCACCGAGATCTCGCCCCTGGCCCGCGCCAACGACCAGCGCCCCGAGGTGACGGAGCGCTTCGAGCTGTACATCACCGGCCGCGAATTCGGCAACGGCTTCTCCGAGCTCAATGATGCCGAGGACCAGGCCGCGCGGTTCCATGCGCAGGTGAATGCGAAGGATGCCGGCGACGACGAGGCCATGTTCTTCGACCATGACTTCGTGCGCGCGCTCGAATACGGCATGCCACCCACCGGTGGCTGCGGCATCGGCATCGACCGGCTGATGATGCTGCTCACCGACAGCCCCAGCATCCGAGACGTGATCCTGTTCCCGGCGCTGCGGCGCGAGGCCTGACCGGCCACACAAGCCCCGGATGACGGCCGACCGGACCACCCGCACCGTCATCACCCTGGGGGTGGCCCAGACCCTGGCCTGGGGCTCCACCTATTACCTGCCTGCGCTGCTCGCGGCGCCGATGGCGCGTGACCTGGGCGTGGCCACGCCCACCGTGTTCGCGGCCTTCTCGCTCGCTCTGGCGGTCGCAGCCCTGCTCGGGCCCGCCGCTGGCCGATGGATCGACCGCCACGGCGGCCGCATGGCCCTGGCAGCCTCCAACGGCGTGTTCGCCGCCGGCCTGGGGCTGATGGCCCTGGCCGAGGGGCCGGCGCAGATGGTCCTGGCCTGGCTCGTGATCGGCGTGGGCATGAGCGCCGGCCTGTATGACGCCGCCTTTGCCACCCTGGTCCGGCTGCACGGCGGCCAGGCGCGGGCCGGCATCACCGGCATCACGCTGATCGCCGGTTTCGCGAGCACCGTCGGCTGGCCTCTTTCAGCCTGGATGGAAAGCCACTGGGACTGGCGCGGGGCCTGTGCGGGCTGGGCGCTGCTGCATCTGGCCATCGGCCTGCCGCTGAACCTGTCGGTGCCCCGGGCGACGCATCCTCCCCACGAGTCACCGCCTGCGCCGCATGCACCGGACACGACATCGGGCGCCGGGCCCGGCTCAGCGGCCGACAGTCCCGGCGCGCCGCTGACGGACGCCACGGGCGGCAGCACGCGCCTGCGGCAACAGGTCCTGCTGTCGCTGGCTTTCACCCTGGTGCTGTTCGTGAGCACCGCGATGGCTGCCCACCTCCCGCAGATTCTGGTGGCCAGCGGCCTGTCCCTGGCCGCCGCAGTGGCCCTTGGCGGCCTGATCGGACCGGCGCAGGTGGGCGGGCGCCTGCTGGAGTTCGGCGTGCTGCGGCGGCTGCATCCGCTCCTCTCAGCCCGGCTGGCCGCCAGCCTGCATCCGGTCGGTGCCCTGGCCCTGCTCGTTCTGGGTGCGCCGGGGGCAGCGGCGTTCTGCCTGCTGCACGGGGCGGGCAACGGCATCCTCACCGTGGCCCGCGGCACCCTCCCCCTGGCCCTGTTCGGTCCATCCGCCTACGGCCGGCGGCAGGGGTTCCTGCTGGTGCCAGCCGGCATCGCGCAGGCCCTGGCGCCGTGGGTATTTGGCCTGTGCGTGGAGGCCTGGGGCGTGAGCGCGCTGTACCTGTCGTCGGGGCTGGGGATGCTCATGCTCGGGACCTTGCTTGCGCTGCGGGTGGGCCACAGGCCTGAAACCTGACACCGTAGGACAGCCCGCGAAAGCGTCTACCATCAGGTTACTTTCAAATTTATATTGAACTTTTGAGTTATTTCGATAGGATCCCTTGACCCTGATGAGTCAATAACTTGTCAGCCTCGAGGGCCTCGCAGTCGGCCCCTCCCTTCCGTTCCCGAGGACCACTGCCCATGAACGCCAGAATCCAATTTGACTGGGACTCGTCCCACGATGCGCCGTCGGCGTGCCGCACCTTCCGCAGCTATATCGAGGTGCTGGGTTACCACGCCGCAGTGCAGGGCCAGCGCCTGGCGCTGACCGAATTGCCCAACCTGCGGGATGAGGGGCGGCGCTTCACCTATGCCGACATCGACCGCCGCTGCCGGGCCATCGGCGCTTACCTGCAAGCGCTCGGAGCCACCGGCCAACGCGCGCTGCTGGCCTTCGACAATGACGCAGACTACCTGCTGTGTTTCCTCGGCTGTCTGTACGCTGGTGCGATCGCGGTGCCGCTGTTCGCGCCGACGCAACGCAGCCACGTCGACCGCTTCAAATCGGTCGCCCCCGACTGCCAGGCCCGGTTCCTCCTGACCAACAGCGCCGCCGAGGGCAGGAATCCACGAATGGGCCTCACCCGCCAGGAGTTCCCGAATCTGCGGTGGATCCTGTCCGACGAGATCGACGACAGTTGGGCGGGACGGTGGGAGCCCCACGCGCCCGCGCCCGACGAACTGGCCTACCTGCAGTACACCTCGGGATCGACCGGCGCCCCGCGCGGCGTGATGGTCACCCACGGCAACCTGATGTACCAGGGGCGCTTCAACGAAGTGTGCGCCGATGTGCGGCCCCATGACCGTGCGCTGTCCTGGCTGCCGCTGTACCACGACATGGGCCTCATCGTCGGTGCCCTGCAACCGCTTTTCAGCGGCAAGCCCTTGTGGCTGTCCAACCCGATGGCGGCCGTCATGCACCCGGAGCGCTGGATCCGCGCCATCGGCGAGCTGCGTATCACGCACTCCGGCGCCCCCAACTTTTTCTATGACCTGTGCACCGACAGCGTGGACCTTGCGCGCCTGTCAGGGCTGGATCTGTCTTCATGGTCGGTCGCCTTCAACGGGGCGGAGCCAGTCCGGGCAGCGACGCTGGAGCGCTTCACCCGCAAATTCAGCGCGTTCGGCCTGCGCGCGACGACGCCACTGCCAGCCTATGGCCTGGCGGAAGCCACCCTCACCGTGGCCATGAACCGGCGAGACGCTCCGCCCGTGGTCCGGCGCGTCGATGCACAGATGCTGGCCAACGACCGGATCGTCGATGTGCCCGAGGGACGACCCGGACATCTCCTCGTGAGCAACGGCCGGCCGGGTCTGGACACGAGGGTCAGGATCGTCGCACCCGGCACGCGCACGCCATGCCCAGCCGATACCGTGGGAGAAATCTGGGTTGCCGGACCCACGGTAGCCCAGGGCTATTGGGGGCAGCACGAAACCACGCGGGACACCTTCCACGCCTGCATCGAGGGCGTAGAGGATCGGTTCCTGCGCACCGGTGACCTGGGCTTTCTGGACGCGGACAACCACCTCTTCGTGACGGGACGCAGCAAGGACCTGATCATCGTGGCCGGCAAGAACCACTATCCGCAGGACATTGAACAGACCGTCGAAACGGTCGAAGGCATCCGGCCCCGGGGCGCGGTCGCCCTCCCGGTGCAGGCAGAGGCGGGCGAAGCAGTGGCCGTCCTCGCGGAGGTCCAGCCCCAGCCCGGCAGGGCGGTCGACTTCCGCCGGCTCGCCGACGAGATCCGTGCACGCGCATCAAGCCAGCATGAACTGCGGGTGCGCGAGGTGGTCTTCCTGCAACCCGGGCAGCTGCCCATGACGACGAGCGGGAAGATCCAGCGGCGCGCCTGTCTGTCCATGCTCGAGGCGGACAGGTTCCGAATCCTCGAGCGCATTTCCGCCTGACCCCATCGCTTTTCGCAAGAGGCACGTGCACCGTGAGTCCGCAGATGACTGCCCCAGCCGCCCCCCCCGGCAAGGCCGATGACCTTGAACGCTGGATGCGCCGGCAACTCGCCCAGGCCATTGAGACCGACCCGGCGGGCCTGGATTTCTCCCGATCGATCATGGAACTGGGCTTGAGCTCCGTCCAGATTGTGCGTCTCGCAGGCATGCTGGAGGAGTGGCTGGAGATCCAGATCGAGCCCACGGCCCTCTACGACTATCGCACCGTGTCGGAGCTTTGCACCAGCCTGCAGGCGGCACGGGCCATCCAGGCCGTTGATGGCGCCGGAGCGAGCCGCATGCGCCCCTGGGTGATCGCCGCCACCTTCACCGTCGCCCCCTTGGCTGCAGCGCTGGAATCACTCGCCATGTCCCTGGGACTGACTCACCCGGTTCGAATCGAGCCCTACGGGGCGATCGCCGATTCGCTGCGCTCCCACGACAGCGAGTTCGCACGGGCTGCTGACGGGATCGGTGTCGTGGTGGTCCGGGCCGAGGACTGGTTCCGGGACGAACTCGCACCCCCGTCCATGGAGCGGATCGACCATGTGGTGGGCGATTTCCTGCAGGCCCTGGGTCTGGCTGCCGAGCGCGCGCACACGCCCCTGACCCTGGCCCTGGCACCCCACCTGCCGGGCGAGCTGGAGGCCCTGGGTCTGGCGGGTCATATCGCCGACATCGATCAGGCCTTGCTTGACGCCGCCACCGCACTGCCCAATGTCTCGGTGCTGGACCTGCGCACCCTGGACCAGGCGTACCGACTCGAAAATCTGGCGGCCAGCGAGGAGCCCAGCACCGGGCACATTCCCTACACCCCGGCCGGCTTCGACGCGCTCGCCGCCAGCGTGATGCGACACATCATGGCGCTGCAGGGATCGACGGCGCGACTGGTGATGGTCACCGACGCCTGCCTCCGCAGGGCGGTTTTTGCCGATGCAGTCCCGCTGCTGGAACGTCAACGCACCCATGGGGTCGTGGTCGTCTTGCTGCGCGAACCCGGCTCGGACGCGGTCATGAACCCTCGGGATCCCCCACGCGCCCTGCCGACGCCGACCGGCTGGCTGGAGGTGGTACGCGCCACCCCTCACACCCTCGGTCGGATGCTGCAGGACCTGGCCCTTCAGCTCGCGATCCCCCTGGACCGAGCGGCGGTCCTGTCCTTCGACGCGGCCGAACTCGCCGCGCTGCACGCACAGGCTCCATCCGTGATCCCGATTGCGCTACCCGCCATGGTGCCTGGGGTCGGTCTTTTTCTGCACCACCACTGGGCGCTCCACGCCCCCTGGGAACCGCCACGCCCTGGCGCGCAGGTGCTCGCGCTGAACTCGCGCGAGCACCTCCCGGACACGGCGGGCGCGGAGCCAACCGCGGCAACCCACAACCCCGGAGCGCTGCTTCCATCGCTAGCGTCCGTGGCGACTGCCCTCTCGGAGATCGCCGCACGGCATGCAGGGCTTGCGGCAGACGCTCACGCCGTTCATCGCCTGGAGGATCAGGCCAGGCTCACGCGATCGCGCGACTTGCATCCTGCGACGGACCAAGACCGCCGCCTCGTCACCCGCAGCCTGGAGGCAGACTGCATGCTGCCGCCGGACATCGGCCACGCAGGGCACCCGGCGCGCCAGGCGTGCGACCCGCCTCGTCGGATCCTTTTGACGGGTGCCACTGGCTATGTCGGCGCGTTCATCCTGCATGAACTGCTGCGGCAAACCCCGGCCGATATCCGGTGCTTCGTCCGGGCGGGCTCGATGCAGGCAGGCCGTCAACGGGTGATGGACAACCTCCGGCGCTACGGCCTGGGCACCCCCGACATGGAGCGTCGGCTTTCCATTGTGACGGGCGATCTCAGCGCGCCCTATCTGGGCCTGGGGCAACCGGCCTTCCTTGACCTGGCGGCCTCGATCGACTCCATCCTGCACAGCGCAGCCCAGGTGAATTTCGTCTATCCGTACCCCGCGCTCAAGCCGGCGAACGTCGACGCGACGGTCAATCTGCTGAGGCTGGCGACCGCCGCGCCGCCCGGTGCGATCGCGTTCCACTTCATCTCCACGATGGGTGTGGTGATGGCCAGCGGGCATCGGGGACCACTTCCCCTTCGCGAGGAGGCCCCGCTGGGATCTGGCGACGGCTTGCCCAATGGCTATGAACAAAGCAAATACGTGAGTGATCGCCTGGTCTGGACGGCGCTGATGCAGCGTGGCATTCCGGGCGCGATCTACCGGCCCAGCCTGGTCTGCGGCCCGAGCGACGGCACGTACCACCAGTTCAACGATCTGTTCCCCCAGGCTCTGAAAGGCTGCCTGCAGCTAGGGAGCATGCCCTTGCTCAACACCCGATGGGAGATGGCGCCTGTGGATTTCGTGAGCCAGGCTATCGTCCATATCTTCAAGAGCGGGCGCCATCTGCAGAAAGCGTATTTCGTGACGCATCCAGAGTCGGCCACCCTGGAGTGCTACGCGCAGTGGCACCGGCGCGCGGGCTTTCGCCTGCGATCACTGCCCTGGGACTGCTGGCAGCGGGAGTTCCTCGGCCTGGGCGGTCATCGACTTCAAGACAACGCGCTGTATCCCTTTGCTGATTTGATTCGTGGCCTGTCCGACACGCAGCTGTGTTTTCCGACGGTCGATCAATCGCACTTCAAGACCGCGATCGCTGATATGAAATTCGCACTCCCACCCGCGCTCACGCTGGTGGAGCGCTACACGCGTCACTTCAAGGCCTGCGGATTCTATGAGGGACTCCCGTCACCCCATCGGGGCTAGCGGACCCGGCAGGTCGCACGGGCCTGCAGTTTTCTGGGCTATGGGATCGATGGCCCAGGCCGAGGGGCTGCTGCGGGTGGACCCATGGCCCGCGGCGGACCTGCGGGCCTGCGAGGCGCTGGGGCCCGCGCGTCGGCGGCAGTCCCTGGCCGCGCGCCTCCTGCTGCGAGGCCTGCTGGCCATCACCGCCCCGGAAACCTGCGGCTCACTGCTGGCCACCGACCCATGGGGCGCGCCCTTCTTGCCGGACCATCCTCGCGTTCACGTCAGCGTGAGCCACAGCCATGACCAGGTGGCTGTGGCGGTTGGCGTGGGTGCCCGGATCGGGATCGATGTGGAGCGAGTCGATCCCGATCCGAATCTCGCCGCGGCGATCTCACGCTACCTGCATCCACGGGAGCGAGTCTGGTTGCGCGATGCGTGGGCGCCACACCCCAATGAGGCGCTCCATGCACTCTGGACAGCCAAGGAGGCGGCCGCCAAATGCGTGGGCCTCGGGTTGCACTTGCCGGGCCACGCCTTCTGGATCGAAGCGCCGTGGGGCATCGGACTGGCGCGCGGTCTGCACCCGCGCGTGCGCTGCCTGGCCCTGACCGGGGCCGAGGGCTACCGCGCCGCGCTCGCCTGGCAGCCCGCAACGCTCACGTGATGAGGCGGGGACGGACATCGAAGGCAGCCGCCGGCACGGGGAGCCCGTACGACCGCAGCTGTTGTGCCCGCAGCACCACCGCTGCGCCCTCCATGAGATTGAGCGCGATCTGCACCACGGTGCGCTGCGCGGGATCCTCGAGCACGCTGCCGCGCGTCCACGCATTGAACGCGCCCATCGCCGGCCCGCACCAGATCTGGTAGTCCATCGCCCGATCCGCCTGACCGTCCCTCGCCCAACGACTGGCCTGCCCGAGGTACCAGCGGAACACCAGGGCCATCTGGTGCTTGGGCTCACGCGCCGCACGGTCAACCTGCCCAGGATCGCGGGTTGCGAAATACGCCTGTGTCTGCGCCCACACTTGGGACAGTGGCATGCGGAAGACCTCTTTCTCGAGTCGCTGACGATCGGCCGGAGGGATTGCATCGATCCCGGGATAGAGCCGATAGATTTCCTGAAGGCGCTGGGCCCGGGGCGCAAACAGCGTTCCCCGCTTGAGGACCTGCACGCGCGCGCCTAGCTCGAACATGTCCGCCGCCGGTGCCATGGCCACTTCATCAATCGCCGCTTGTGCGAGCAGCGCTCGGCCTGCAGGCGACAGGCCCGATTCCACCGCTGCCTGGTTGACGGAGCCGGTCACTACATACGCCGCACCCAGGGCAAACGCCGCAGCGACCGACGCGGGCGTCCCTAGGCCACCGGCAGCACCCACGCGCACGGGTGTCGCATAGCCATGGCGCGCCTGCAACTCGGCGGCCTGCTTCGTAATCACCGGGAACAGGCCGACCAGCGGGCGGTTGTCCGTGTGCCCGCCGGAGTCTCCTTCCACCGTGATGTCCTGCGCCAGCGGCACATGCGCGGCCAGCTCCGCCTCGCGGCGGGAAATGCGGCCCTGATCGACCAACGCCGCGAGGACCGACGCAGGCGCCGGCCCCATGAACTGCGCTGCCACCTCCGGCCGCGACAGCTTCGCGAAAAGATGGCGGGGCCGGACGATCCGGCCCTGCGCGTCCTGGTGGATACCGCTGATCGCATACCGAACCACAGGCGCCGTCACCTGCAGGAAGGCCGAAGCGCACACCCGCTCCACACCACGGCGCAGGAACAGGTCGACCACCGAATCCTCGGCTGCGGGGTCGTGCAGGTTGTGAATCAGATTGATACCCCAGGCCAGCCCGCGCGGCCCCAGGCTGGTCTGCAGCCGCTCGACGGCCGCCTCCACGGCCGGCAGCGGCAATCCGCCTGCGCCGAAAAAACCCAGCATGCCCGCCTGGGCCATCGCGATCACCATCTCGCAGGTCGCGATGCCGCCAGCCATCTCTCCCGCAACATAGGGAAGGCGGACCCGATGCGTCGCGCAGAACGCCGGATCCCCCAGCGACTGCGGCATCAGCGCAGGCAGGGCACCCACCACCTCGGCGACGCCGGCGGGTCCCAACGTGCCGCCAAAGCCCACGCCGAGGCGCCCACTGCGCGGATCTCGCAGGATCCACGCCCGCTCCCGCATCCGTCGCGACGCCGCGATCAGCGCCTGGGGCTCGAAGGCGGGCGCCTCACCGGCTGGATTCCAGCACAGAGCCGGCATTGCAGTAGTCATCATCCATCTCCTGGAGCAATAGGGCCAGGCCCCGAGGGCCCCACGGATTGAGCGAGCGGATCGTCAAGGGATCACGGTCGGCCGCCACGGCCGCGACATAGCCCGCGCCGGGCTGCAGGATCCTCACCGGTCCGTCTTGACCCGCCCCGCAGGCCCGTCCTTCGACCCGACCCTGCATCTGCAGCTGCACGCGGCGCCATCCATCGGCGACACCCAGTCCGCAGGCCTTGAGCGCCGCCTCCTTGCAGACCCAGGCCCGCAGGAAGCCCTCGCTGCTGTTTTCAAAAGCTGCCGACTCCGATGGCCCGAAACAGTGTTCCAGGAGCTGCGCTGCATGCGCCACCGGCCGGATGCGCTCGACATCGACCCCCAGGCCCAGTCCGCTGGATATGCCCACCAGCAACAGGCCTTCGCTGTGGGACAGATTGAAGGCCAGCGCCCCCCCTTCCCAGCACGGCTTGCCCTTCGGACCCAGGGTCAGACGCACCTCCCGCGGGGTCACCCCGGCATACCGGGCCAGCAGGCTGCGAACCGCCCCACGACCCGCCAGGAACTGCCGCCGCGGGCCGTCCATCACGAACCGCGACAGACGATCCCGCTCCGCCCTGGACAGCCACCGAAGGAGCCTGCTTTCAACGGTCGCCGGCAGGGGAAGCGGCAGCGTCCACACATCGACTGTCCCCGCCGGGGGCACGCGCAGCGCAACCCGCGCCATCGACATGGCAGTCACGGCCGATCCGAAGGCCGGCCCCGGCGATGGTGCATTTCAAGACCCAAAAGCAGCGCCAGGGTGGATCCGTCGGCCGACCGCAATACCAGGTCCGTGACCGTGCGGCTCGCATCGCTGGACACCACCCGCACCAGGCACTCGATCGGGCCCTCGGCGAGCCGGCCCGGCAGGACATGCATCTCGGCGATTCGCGTCGGCAGGGCCTGCGCCCCGACCGCCTGGTGCGACCATGCCGCCGCGACCTGCAGCGCGCCATCGAGCACCGCCAGATCGAGGGCTCGCCCGCTGGCCGGCCAGCCCCGCTCGAGGCATCCACTCAGGGTCGCGGACGCGCCGCGTTCGCTCCATCCTGTGAAGGCACGAATCGCCTGGAAGGCCGGCCCATGGAACAACAGATGCTCGCCATAGGCCTCCTGCGGGGACAGGCGCCAAGGCCCGAGCGCGAGATCTGCACCCGCCGGCACCGGCCGGCTGGGCCGACCGCCGAACGAGACGAACGCGCTGTAGTGAAGCGCGTCCGAGCCAGGGCGTCTAATCTCGCAGGCCAGACCCCCATCCTGCGGACGCAGACGCAGCGTGAGCCGCTCGGTCGCATCAGGCCACGCTTTCATCACCACCCCACGCAGGATGCGCAGGTCGCGTACCACGGGCGGCGCGCTTTCGGGCCGCAGGACACGGGCGGCCCGAACGACCCACTCGGCCACGAGTACGGTCGGCACCACCGCCGCCCCGTCGATCCGATGACTCTCAAGGAAGGGGCAGGTGTCGGCATCGATGCAGATCTCGACCTCCTCCTGGCGCGCGGCTCCGGCGGCCGCGAGGATCGCCTCAGGCTGGCCGGCGGCCACCGACACGACCACCGCCTCGCTGCCGCGCCGAAGCTCCTGCAAGAAGGCCTGAGCTCCCTGTTCTTCCGAGAGCATTGGCACCGCGCGGGATGCGAACATCGCGCGCAGGCCTGGCGTGACCATACCGGCCGCCCACGGGCCCCAGCCGATCGAACGGACCAGGCAGCCCGGGCGGCGAGCCGCCTCATGGGCCGCGACCTGATGGAGGATCTCGTTGGCCATCGCGTAATCGCTCTGCCCCGGGTTGCCCACGCGCGCCACCACCGATGAAAACAGCACCAACGCCTCGAGAGGATCATCACGGGTGGCGTCCAGCAGCGTGAGGAGTCCGTCGACCTTGGCCCTGAACACCGCATCCCAGTGTTCGCGGGTCTTGTCCCTGATCGCCTTGTCCGCCAGCACGCCCGCGCCGTGAATCACGCAGGTCACCGGCCCCCAGGCCTGCCGGACGTCGGCCAGGGCCGCACCCAGTGCTTGCGGGTCGGCGACATCGGCTTCGATATAGCGTGCTAGCAGGCCGGCCTCTTCCAATCTCCGCAGGGTCAGACGCACCTCGCGCCGGGCCATCACCCCGCGGGCCAGCTCGGACAGCCGGGAGGGCGTGACCGACCGGCCCGCCGCGGCTTCCAGGTCCATCAGGACGCGCTTGACGTCCGCCTCAGTGGTCGCAGCCTCCAGAGCCGCCGGATCATCCACCCACTCCGTGCGTCCGAGCAGCGCAACGCGCGCGCCTGTCCCGGCGAGCGCCTGCAGGCAGCAGGCGGTCACGCCGCGTCCCCCACCGGTGGCCACCACCACACTGTGCGGGCCGATGACCCGGTCGCCCTCGGGCGGCTCGCACGCCTCGTCAGCCAGCACGAGCCGTTGTCCTGGTCCCGGCAAGCCCACCTCGCGCTCCGGTCCGCCGGCCAGGAGTTCATCGGCGATCGCCTGGGCAAGGTCCGAAGCCGATCGTCCCGCGCAGGGCAGGTCGATCGTCTTGACGGCCGTCTCCGGCCATTCCTGTGCGGCCGTCCTGGCCAGCGCCGCCAGCCCCCCCAGCGCGGCGCGCGTGCCTGCGGGTGGGTCGATCCCGAAGCCGCCTCCGGTGTCCTGCACGGTCACGAACAGACCCCCCGGCCTGGCCAGCGTATCCGCCCAGCGCGAGGCCAGCGACAGGGCGTCCTTGCACACATGCACGCCCTCGGCCAGGCCGTCCACCGCGGCGAGGCCGGACAAAAGGATCAGGCCAGTTACGCCGGCTGGCAGGTCGCCGGCATCCATCACGCAGGCGCGCACGCCCCGTACCTCCAGCAGCGCCACCAGGGCCTGCGCCACCCCGAGGCCATCGCGCGTCACCGCCACCTGCGTGTCTGGCCCCAGCAGTCCGCGCATCGCGAAGCCCGATGCGGCCTGCGCACGGGCCACCGGACGACGCCGCACGAGTGCCGCCGGGATCGACTCGGGTTCCTGGGGCGGCATCGTGACCGACGACACGACTGGGGGTTGACTGACCGATGCCGGCGCCGCCGCATCACCCTCGAGTAACACCAGCACATCGCGAAGGGTCTGGATCGAACCGAGCCGAGTCGGATCGGGCTCTGGCATCGAGGGATATCGCTCCCGAAGGTCAGCGAGGATCTCGACGCGCTTGATCGAATCGATCCCGAGCCCCGCCTCGAGTTCCTGCTCCAGGGACAACATCTCCACCGGGTAGCCGGTCTTGTCCGCGACCACCCGGAAAAGCACCTCCTGCCGGTCTGGGTCACGGGTTGCAGGCTGGGCCTGCGGGGACGCGGCGCTTTCCGCTGGCCCTAAGGCCGGCCCCGAGGTCGTGGCTGGCGCCGGATCCACCATCACGAACTCCTGGATCGGGGCCACGGACATCGGTCCGCCCGTCGCGGGCATCGACGCGGGCGCGTACGCGGGCATCGGCCCGCCCAAGGTGGCAGCCAGTTGAGACAGTACCGACTCCATCGCGCCCATGTAGCGCGCGTGGCCTTGCGCCAGCACCTCCTGGAAAGAGGCTTGACTCTCGGCCAGCTGGTGGGCCAGTCCCTGCAGCGGTCCCCACAGCGGGTGGTGCACGGCTGCCCCTGACGGCTCGGCACGCGTCGTGGGAGACGCCCGGGTGATGGGCAAGGTGGTATCCGCGGGGATGGGCGTCGGTGCTGCAACCGGCGCGGGTGAAGGCGAAGGCTTTGAATGCATATCGTGTTCAGAGGGTTCACAGGGATAGGGCCGGCCATGGTTGGCCCCGAGGATCGGCACCGTGAGCGCCGGGCGGCTATGGGCCTGCACCGCTTTTGGCTCCCCATACTCCGCCCACAACGCCAGCGGATTGATTGCGACGCCCGCCGCGGCGAGCCGGCCGAGCGCGTGCCACAGGCCGCAGACTCCATCCATCCCGCTGCGCTCCATGCTCACTGCCAGGTGGGGACGTGCCCCCAGCGTCTGCTCCACGAGCCCCGTGAGCACGCCGCGCGGGCCGACCTCCAGGAACACCCGCACGCCGGCCGCATGCAGCGCCTCCACCTGCTGGGTGAACAGCACAGGTCGGGCGATCTGTTCGGCCAGTTGGTCGGCTATGGCGCGCGGGTCGGCCGGAAAAGCCTGGGCATCGGCATTGCCGATCACCGGCAGGGCCGGTGCCGCGATCGGGATTCCACGCAGGAACTCCTTGAACGGCTCCACCGATGGCGCGACCAGCGGGGAATGGAAGGCGGTGCTCACAGGCAGCCTGCGAGGCGTCAGCGCACGCGACGACAGCCATGCCTCGAATCGCTCGATCGCCTCCACCGTTCCGGCGAACACCATCTGGCTCGGGCTGTTGTGATTGGCCAGCACCACCGCATGACCCGCCCGCTCGACGTCCTGGGTCAGCTCAGGGGGTGCCCCGGTGACTGCCGTCATTGCGCCCGGCTGTACCGAGGCCGCCGCCATCAGCGCACCGCGCTGGCGCGCCACCTGCAGGAAATCCGCAGGGCCCAGGCAACCCGCCGCCATCAGCGCCGTCACCTCGCCAAAACTGTGGCCTGCCAGCGCCGCTGGCGTCACCTCGAGCTGACGCAGCAAGGCCAGATGGGAAAGACTGACCGCGCCGATGGCCGGCTGCGCCCACTGGGTCTGCGTGAGCGCCTGCTCCTGCGCGACCCGGGTCGCCTCCGACAGCGCGGGCGGCGGGAACACCCGCCGCGCCAGCCCCTCGATCCCGCCAACGCCATCGGCCGCCTCATCCCAGACTGCCCGAGCGGCGTCGAAGGCCATCGCCAGGTCGGCGCCCATATTCACGTACTGGCTCCCCTGGCCCGGGAACAGGAAGGCCACCGACCCCTGGATCGGCCCGAGGCCGTAGTACAAGCCGGTCGGCAGCGAGAAGACCTGCTCAGGCTCGCGTGCGATCCGCTCGGCGGCCAGGGACAACAGCTCCCGGCGTGTCGCCTCCGACACCACCGCCGCCAGGCGGTAAGCCCCGCCGCGCCATGCCTGCTGCGATTCCCAGGCCAGGCGGTCAAGCGGCTGCGGTGATGCCGCGAAGGCCTGGCACTGTTCCACCAGCTCGCCTGGCGTCGCCGCCTGCAGCAGCAGCAGTTCGTGCGTGAACGTGCGCACGCGCCCGCGCGGCCCGCTGGATCCGGTGTACTCCTCGAGCGTCAGGTGATAGTTGGAGCCGCCAAAGCCGAAGGAACTCACCGACGCGCGGCGCGGATGATCGCCGCCGCGGATCCAGGGCCGCGCCCGGGTGTTCACGTAAAACGGACACTCGGGCGACTGCAGCGCCGGATTCGGCGTCTCTACCTTGATCGTGGGCGGCAGCACCTTGTGGTGGAGTGCCATCACCGCCTTGAACAGGCCCGCACTGCCCGCTGCCGCCTTCGTGTGCCCGATCTGGGACTTCACCGAGCCCAGGGCGCACCAGGCCTCGCCCCGCGTGGCGCCCGCGCCAAACACCAGCCGCAGGCCCTCAAGTTCGGCCGTGTCGCCTGCGCGGGTCGCCGTGCCATGCGCTTCCAGCAGCTCCACCGTCTCCGGGCCATAGCCAGCCGCCTGGTAAGCCCGCTCAAGGGCGCGTGCCTGTCCTGCGGGAACCGGGGCGTAGATGCTCTTTGACAAACCATCCGAGGACGTACCCAGGCCACGAATGACCGCGTAGATCCGGTCTCCGTCTCGCTGTGCGTCGGACAGCCGCTTCAAGGCCACCATGCCGATTCCCTCGCCCAGGATCGTGCCGTCGGCCGCATCGGAGAACGGCCGGCAATCCCCGGTCGGCGACAGCGCAGGTGTCTTGCTGAAACAGGTGTACATCAGCACGTCGTTGAGCATGTCCACGCCGCCGCTGATCACGAGATCCGAGTGGCCGGTCTCCAGTTCGAGCATGGCCAGGTGGACCGCCGACAGCGAACTGGCGCAGGCGGCATCGACCACGCAATTGGTGCCTCGCAGGTCGAAGCGATTGGCCACCCGTCCTGCGACTACGTTCCCCAACAGACCGGGGAAGGTGTTCTCCGTCCAGGGCACGTAGTGGCGGGTGATCCGATCGCAGATCGCCTCGATCTCGGCGTCGGGCAGGCCATGCTGGCGCAGTGCCCGGGCCCATACCGGCCGCTGCAGGCGTGCACCCATCTCGACCACGAGCTCGGTCGCCGAGGCCACCCCCAGCACCACGCTGATCCGGTCCCGGTCCATCGCCGCAAACTGGCCCCGCGCCGCATCGTCCAGCACCTGCTTGGCCACCAGCAACGCCAGCAGCTGGGCGGTGTCGGTCGACGACAGATTGGCCGGCGGCACCGCGAACTCCATCGGATCGAAGTCCTGCGGCGAAATGAAGGCGCCGCGTTTGGCGTAGATCTTGTCGGGCTTGGACGGGTCCGGGTCGTAGTAATCCTCGATGCGCCAGTGGGTGGGCGGCACCTCGGAGATCAGGTCACGTCCGGCCAGGATGTCCCGCCAGAAGCCAGTCTTGTCGTTCGACCCGGGGAACAGCGCCCCTACGCCGACCACGGCGACATGGTGATGAATCTGCACAACGTTTCCTCTGGGCTGGTGGCACTGCCTTGTTCTGAGCCCCCCTGGAACGGCGAACTCCTGCGCGAAGAAGCGGCCGCCTTGTGCAACATTATGTTTACTTTAAGACTGGTTTGCAATCTGCTTTGAATATCAAAAGGGTAATTTCATCAAGGGGAACTTGCACTGGGATGGGGTTACCCAATCGTGCCTGGGCGTCTGCGCTGCCCGGGGCTCCAAGGAGAAACTGTCGTGAGTGCCACCCTTGCGTGTTGGCTGGTCGGGATCGTCATCCTGCGAGGCGCGATCGTGGCGGGCCTCCAGGCTTTAAGCCGGGGAGCGTTCGCGCAGCGACACCGCGTCTACGACATTCCGATCCGTCCGGCGCAGCGCCGGCGTGAACGCTATGCGCCCCTGGCCGGCGCGACGCTCGATGCCGCGGCCATCGCAGCCCTGGTTCACTTCCAGGTGCTCACCTTGGGCGCTCCCTCATGGAGAGAGCCGCTGATCCTGCTGGCTACGCACATCCTCGTGGTCGAGCCCCTGTACTACGGATACCACCGGCTCCTTCACACCCGCTTCCTGTACAAGCACCACCATTACCTGCACCACCTGTCGGTGGTGCCGGAACCGAACACCTCCTTCACCTTCACCCTGGCCGAAAGGGCCAGCTACACCGCCCTCTTCGCGCTTCCCGTGCTCGCGGCCAGTCACCTGGGCGCGTTGTCCGTGATCGGGCTCACCCTTTATCTGGTCATCTTCGATATCGCCAACGCGATCGGTCACCTGAATTTCGAGTTCCCAGGCAAGACCTCGGGGCGCAGCCGCTGGCGGCTGTTCTTCTACACGCCGTCGTTCCATGCACGGCACCACTCGACGTTCATCCACAACTTCTCGCTGTTCATGCCGGTCTTCGACCACCTGTTCAAGACGGCAGACCCGGAGGAAGACGAGGTGCTGGAGCGCGCTCGTTCAGGGCGGCCCTTCAAGCGGCTCGGAGAGAAAGCCAAGGCCGTGAAAGCCTAGGCAGGAGACGAGTCCGCGCGCCCATCACGCTGCCTCACGGACTCGCTCGTCTCAAAAAATCACCGCGCACAAAGTATCTAACGCACCGGCGCGTCAGGAAGGAACGCGGCATTCGCACGCGTTACCCAAGCAATTCAGGAAAGCGTCAGACCGCGGGGGGCGAGGGGCGACGAGGCGGATCGATCCGCCGCCCTTCCAAAGCTCCCGAACAGGTCCTGATTCCCAGAGTCAGCCCCGGCAAGTGTCTTGGAGACAAATCGACATGCAGACGATGCAGCACAGGGACATCGCGGAACTTGGAGCGCCTCCGGTCTGTTCGAATGAGATAGCCCAACCCCATCCGCCGGCGCCCCTACGCGTCGTGATGATCAGCGCCAAATCCGGCGGTGGTCATGACGGAACCGCGCAGGCACTCGCCTGTTGGATCGAGAAGACGTGGAAGGGATCCGTGGCTTGGCAATGCCTTGATGTCTATGGGGGTGAACTTCGCATCTTGCCCTGGCTCGCCCGCATCAGGCATCACACAGACAGGTTCTGGCATGCGTTCTTTGCCATCATGGAATGGCCCTGGGCGCTGGCGCTGGCCCGCAAGGTCTTGGCCAGACACTTGACCAACCGGGTGGTGCGACACATCAGCGCCCCGCCCGACCTGCTCGTCGCCACCCATTTCGCAGGCGCTCAGATCCTGGCGCAAGTCGCAGCGAGATTCGCCCAGCGCCCCGCAACGCTGATCGTTGCCACGGACTACCGCCCCCACCGTGCCTGGTTCGCCAAGGCTGACGCAGTGATTGTGTCGGCCATCCCCGGCCTGCAACGCGCGTATCGCTTCCTGCCGCCTGGCCCACTGGTCATCGCGTGCCCGCTGCTCCCGAGCAAACCCGCCTTACCACCCAGCCGCCAGACCGATCACACGGGGAGACTCCGCGTGCTGGCCGTCATGGGTGCAGAAGGTACCAGCGGGACACGCCTGTGCGGCCTGCTTCGGCAGCTCGCGCGCCAGCCGTGGGCATCACGCCTCGACGTCCAGGTGATTTGCGGCAGGAATAGCCGCCTGGCCAAGCTCCTGTCGGAATCTGCAAGGTCCTGGGGCTATTCGGCGGAGGGCACCCGAGACGGTCCGACGCTGACTGTCGCCGGATTCGTCACTGACCTGCCCGAGCGACTCGCATCGGCTCATCTCTGTCTCTTGCGAGCCAGCCCTTTGGTCCTCACCGAGGTCGTGGCTGCCGGCGTTCCGGCATTGGCCTTCGACTGGCACGCACACGAAGAAGCGAATGCGAGTCTGCTTGAACGCTGGGGATGCGGGCGCGCAAGCCGATCATGCAAAGAGGGCATCCAGATTCTGGAGTCTTGGGTTCGTGATGCGTCCGCCCTCGATGCCGTCAAGGCCGCAGCCTTGCGAACGGCGCAAAGTGCATTCGGCGAACGCGAGACCCGAAAGGTCCTGGGATTGCTCCAACCACGCAGGGTGACGACATGATCGCGACTGAATCTCCTCGACGGTTCTTGGACTCCGTCCAGCTGCTTCTTTCAGTGCTCGTGATTCCACCCATCCTGGCGGCTTTTGATATCGCGCTTCGGCTCGCGCTCGTCACGGGGGATGAAAGCAGGCTCCGATCCTTCATTCAATGGTGCACCCGAAGGATGCAAAGCTTGATCCGGGTGCTTTGGCGACTTCGATTCAAGGTGGAAATTCACCCTGATTTGATCTCCAAGGGTTCTGGCGGGACCATTGTGGTGGCGAACCATCAGTCGCCACTCGACATATTGGTTCTGACCTGCGCTTTTTCCTCCAGCCCCCCCCACTTTGTCTGCCGGAGCGGATTGGAAAAGGGGTATCCCTTCATCAGCCGCTACATCAGACACCGGTGCGTGGTGATGGGGTCGGATGCGAAAGCCAACAAGGCGGCACTCGAAAAACTGGGACGACATATCGCAGCCACGGGCGGAGTGGCCATCATCTTCCCAGAGGGCCCAAAAAATGAAAGGTCGTATCCAGAGTTTCGACGATTCCAGCGAAGCGGGCTTGAGGCGATTGCGCGAAACGCGCCGTCTGCGCAGGTCCTGTCCGTTGCGATTCAGGGCACCAACGCAGCCTGGGCAAGTCGAAATCGGCTTCCGAAAACTGGTTCGACCGTGCAAGTGGCGTTGGCGGATCGCATCCGGACCTGCGATGTGGAACCGTCCAGACTCGCTGCGCACTGCGAAACCCGGATCCGCCACAGCCTTGGCTGCG
>Ga0315900_10003234_pt1 | contig 24019 bp, 28 predicted proteins | sample LakEriMetagenome_FD_203521 | JGI IMG/M metagenome (GOLD analysis project Ga0315900, IMG submission 203521) | Freshwater fungal communities from buoy surface, Lake Erie, Ohio, United States - Buoy 12 MA114 | ecosystem: Environmental > Aquatic > Freshwater > Lake > Lake biofilm | place: USA: Lake... | reverse complement strand
GGGCGAAGTTGTAATTAAAGACGGCGGCAGTGGTGGCACCGTCTTGTACAAAATCGACGTTCCTGCGGGTAGCAGTGCCATTTATATGTCACTGCCAGAGGATGGTATTTTGTTTAAAAGCGGGGCTTATGCAGATTTAACGGACGTTATTTCTGCCACATTCTTCTGGGCATAAGGAGCCGAATCATGATGAAGATGAACAAGAAGCGCAAGAAGTCGGGCATGTCGATGAATAAAGGCGTGAAGCTGGCCAAGTCCACCAAAATGGGCATGGAAGGCGACGACATGTATGAAATGGACGCTATGCCCATGAAAAAAATGGGCGGCGGCATGATGGGCTATGCAGCGGGGGGCGCTGTTAGCCCACGCAAAAAAATGGCAATGGGTTATGCCAGCGGCGGCATGGTTCAGTCGCGTGGCAATGGCGCTGCGCGCGGCAAGAAGACTCGCATTTGCTAAATCATGCCTCGCAAGCGCGAAAAACCGATTGCAACTTCGGTCAAGTCAGGCAATTTTCGCCCGACTAAGTCCGGGGCGGGTATGACGGAGCAAGGCGTAAAAGCCTACCGTCGTGCCAACCCCGGCAGCAAGCTGAAGACTGCGGTTACTGAAGACAATCCTTCTCCCGCGCGCGCGTCGAGAAGGAAGTCTTATTGCGCTCGTAGTGAAGGCCAGATGAAGCAATTTCCAAAGGCGGCGGCTGATCCAAATAGCCGCTTGAGACAAGCCCGTAAACGGTGGAAATGCTGAGATGGAAGTCATGGTATGGAATACAGTACTTTCAGTATTGCTCGGGTTAGTGAGCTGGATACTGAAAGAAAAATCAGCCGAGGTCCATCGGCTGCAAGTGCTTCTAAATCGCACTCGTGAAGAGATTGCGAAAGAATATGTCACCAAGGCGGAAGTTCATGCGGACATCAATCGAGTATTAGATCGTCTTGACCGATTAGACGTAAAACTAGACCGTTTAATGGAGATCAGAAATGCCAGCTAAAAGTGCAAAGCAGAAGAAATTAATGGATGCGGCGGCGCATAATCCGGCTTTTGCGAAAAAGGTTGGCATTCCGACAAAGGTTGCTAAGAAATTTAGCAAGACCAGTAAGGGCATGAAGTTTGGCAGTGGCGGTTCTATCAATCGTGTAGGCGATGCAGTAACTCCAGATCGTCGTGATCCGGATATCGGCAAGATGATTAAAGAGACGAAGCCACCCAGTGTTAAACACAGCGGCAAGGCGGGGTTGAATCAGAAGAAATTCAGTGCGTCAAAAGGCCAGCGCTACAAATCTGGCGGCGCTGTTTGCAAATAAGGAGAGAAACATGGCTGGTTTTGACCTTGCTAAAAAAGCACTTAAAAGACTTGGAGATTCAATAACGGCCCCTCAAAAAGCCGCTCAAGCCGCTCAAGCTGCTCAAGCCCAAGCATTAGCAGCTGCTTCGGCGAAAAAACAAAGAGAACAACAGGCCCAAGCCGAGTACACAGCAAAACTGCAACGAACAGCGCGCCCTACTGTGGGCATGAAAAAAGGCGGGGCAGTGAAGAAAAAAGTAGCGGCTAAGAAAACTGCGGCTAGAAAATCCAAATAAGGAGATAGATATGCCAAAGACTTACACTGCAACTGCATCTGGTCCTGCTAACCCGAATGCTGTTGTTCCTAAAAAAGGTTTTTTTTCATTAGCAACGGCTCCCTTAGCTGAAGTAGCAAGGTCCGTAATAGATAAAGAAGGCGCTTCAAGGGCTCTAGCTGCAAGGAAGAAAAAACAACAAGATGAAAATCTTAGCTACAAAGAAAAATTGATAGCGGCCGCACGTGCTCCTGCTGGTATGAAAAAAGGCGGCGCAGTGAAGAAAAAAGTAACAGTTAAAGCCAAACCTGTAGTGAAGGCAAAAGCTAGGAAGAAATAACCTATGGCTACCTCAGGGACAACCACCTTCAACTTAGAGTTTGATGAGCTAATTGAAGAGGCGTATGAGCGGTGCGGTCTAGAGGATCGTACCGGTTATGACATGCGTACTGCGCGCAGGTCATTGAACTTGTTGTTCCTTGAATGGGCTAACCGAGGGTTAAACCTTTGGACAATTGAGCAGCGGCAAGTGTCCATGGTGTTTGGGCAAGCTGAATACACGCTCCCTGCCGATACCGTCAATGTACTGTCTGCGGTTATCCGCACAGGCACTGGTCAGAACCAGCAAGACATTACTATTGATCGAATCAGCCAGAACGAATACTTGCATTTGCCTGACAAGAATACGCAAGCCCGTCCTGCTCAGTATTACGTTCAACGTACAAGTTCACCAAAGCTGTTTGTCTACCCCGCGCCAGACAACAGTGAGCCCTACATTTTTCGCTACTACGCCGTCCGTCGAATCGAGGATGTAGGGGCATATACCAATACGTCTGATGTTGTATTTCGATTCTTGCCATGTTTGGCGGCAGGTCTTGCCTATTACATTGCATTGAAGAAAGCACCAGATCGCGTAGTTGTGTTGAAACAGTTGTATGAGGAAGAGTTTGCGAGGGCGGCACAGGAAGATAGAGACATTGCGAGTGTCTATCTAACGCCTGATTTGGGGTACTAATATGGCTGGCTATGCAGTTGGAAGATACTCGTTAGCCATATGTGACCAGTGTGGTCAGCGGTATCCCTACAAAGTGTTAAAAAAGGAATGGACGGGATTTAAGGTTTGCCCGGAGTGCTATGAACCAAAGCACCCGCAGTTGGAACCAAAACGGGGGATTAACGAGCCGATTGCTATTTATGATCCTCGGCCGGATGTTATTTCTACCGTTACCGTATCGGTTTGGCAGGGAGGAGATTCGACATTTGCTTCAATAGGAATGCAACCGGCCCCAGTGGCTGCGCCATTGACTGCAAGTGGTATTTTATCTCCAGTGACCATAGTGATTTCGTGAGTGCTATAGATGGCCATTACTCAAACGTGGACGACCAGCTTTAAGGAGCAAGTACTCCTTGGGCAGCATGATCTTGAGACGGATGTCTTAAAGATCGCTTTGTACACGTCGCTGGCCAATTTAGGGCCTTCCACAACTGTATATACAACAACCGACGAAGTTGTAGGAACGGGGTATACGGCGGGTGGAGAAACACTAGTTAATGTAACTGTTTCTTCTGGAAATGACATTGCCTACGTTAGTTTTGATAATCCATCGTGGGCGGGAACCTCGTTTACTACTAGAGGCGCATTAATTTATAACAGCAGTAACGCGAACAAAGCGATGTTTGTGTTGGATTTTGGAAGAAATCAAACAACAAATAACGAGAACTTTGTCATTAGTTTGCCAGCGGATAACCCGACGTTTGCGTTGATTAGACTAGTCTGAGGTAGCCGTGACATACAACGAACTTTTTATCGCTATCAAGAACTACCTGCAAAACGACTTCCCAGCCAACACTTGGACAAGCGTTTCTGGCACTGGCACGAGTGAATCTGGTCCTACGCAACAGATAAACACCTTTATTCGTCAAGCAGAAAAACGTGTTTATAACACCGTTCAAATACCCTCTCTTCGCAAAAATGTCACGGGTATAACTACGAACGGCAACAGTTACTTGTCATGCCCTTCTGACTTCTTGTCGGTATTTTCGATGGCTGTGATAAGTAATACAGGGACCTATACTTACTTACTCAACAAGGATGTTAATTACATTCGAGAGGTTTACCCAACGGCCGCAACAAGTGGTGTTCCAAAATACTACGCTTTGTTTGGGCCAACTGTGGCTTCTAGCACAATTACAGATGAATTGAGCTTTTTGTTGGGCCCTACCCCTAATGCGGCGTATAGCGTAGAACTGCATTACTACTACTATCCAGAATCAATTATCCAACGGCCTATTCTTACTTTTGGCGCGATCACAGCGGGGTCTGGATATACAAACGGGACGTATTTTGAAGTGCCGCTTACGAATGGAACTGGGGGTGGTGCTACCGCAGACATTGTGGTGTCAGGCGGGGGCGTTACTTCTGTGGCAATAGTAGACGGTGGTGCTAATTATGTGGTGGGGGATACGGTATCTGCTACGCTTCCCGGCGGTACTGCATTTACTGTTCCTGTAGCCAGTGTGGGTAATACCAATGGCAGGACTTGGCTAGGCGACACATATTCTCCTGCGCTGCTGTATGGGGCGCTGGTAGAGGGGTACATTTATATGAAGGGCGAACAGGACATGATGGCGTACTATGAGAAGAAGTTCATGGACGCTCTGTCTCAGCTTAATCGTCTTGGTACAGGGCTTGAACGTGGCGATGCTTATCGCGATGGCCAAGCAAAAATTAGAGTCAATCCGTAATCGTAAAAGGAGTGATCATGCCTACAGCAAAATCGCAAATGGGGGAGACAGTCCACGCTGGCCTTGGAAGGCTCTCGACCAGCGATGGGCGTGTCAAGTTTGGTGGGGTATTCAATGTCAAATGTTTTGATGTTGATGGTAATTTGAAGTGGGAAGATACTTTCCACAATCTCGTTGTTAATGAAGGACTACAAGACTTAAACACTAAATACTTTAAGGCATCCGGCTACACCGCTGCTTGGTATCTCGGCTTAGTAACAGGTCCCGGTTCGGGTACGGTATATGCCCCGGGCGATACGCTGGCTTCTCATATTGGCTGGACTGAAGACACCAACTATTCTGGTAGCCGTAAATCGGTGACGTTTGGAACAGCGACTTTGGCTGATCCGTCTGTTATTGACAACTCGGCAAGCCCTGCGGTGTTCAACATCAATAACACAACGACAGTTGCGGGTGCGTTTTTGGCAACCGTTGCTTCGGGTACGTCGGGCATCTTGTTCTCCGAAGGCGACTTTACAGGCGGCGACAAGCTTGTGGCGAACGGCGACACCCTGAACGTAACTTATACCTTCTCGGCAGATGCCGTTTAATTGAGGAGCAGTAATGGCGACTACGTTTAAAAAAGGCGATGTCGTAAAGCTATTGATTACGGTTCCTCAAGGTCCCGTAGAAGCTTTGCGAATGGATGAGGACGGTAATGTCCAGTATTTAGTTGCTTGGACAGATGCGGATGGCGTAGCTCATACTCGTTGGTTTGATGAGGCACAACTAATCGCTGTATAAAAGGATGAAGGCGCATGTTGTATGGCATTACAGCTTTTTCACAAGCGCCTTTTTCCACGCTCCCCGGTGGCGCACAGATAGTCTTTGCCACTGTTTCAGAAGAAGTTAATTTTGCCTCTTCCCAAGCCGCATTCTTTGTTGTCGATGTAACGAGAAGCGAAGAGATAGATGTTTCTTCTATCGTCAATGCAGTATCTACAATAGTCTCTTTCGTAAGCGAAGAAATAGACACTAGTAGTACTGTCTCTGTACAAGTTGTTTTTGATGGCCAAATTGACGAAGATGTTCAATTTGATGCCTCTTTATCGGCCCTTCAGACAGCATTAGCCTCAGTACTGGAGGAGGCAGATTTTAGTGTCGTTAATTCTGCGCAAGCCGATGTTGTCGCTGCCACGAATGAATCCGCGACTTTCAACGACAACTTGACTAGGCTTTTAACCGCTAATGGAAATATTTCGGAAGAAGGTCATTTCTCTTCTATAGAAACAGGAAGTATTCCTTCACAGGGTATTTTATCCGACGCTATAGAAGCGTATGACTTAAATATCACTTCAAGTCTTTTGATTAGTGTTGTTGAAGATCGCGTGGAAATGCTCGTCGATCAAAATTCGACGCTAACGGTTTTTAGGTCCGTTAATGAAGAGGTAGATACGAGCACTACAGAGTCGGCTCAAGCTGATTTTGTGTCGTCAGTTTTGGAAGAAGCTGATTTGTCTGGGCTATCGTCTGCACAAGCTGATTTTTCTGCTGATATTGATGAAGATGCCCAATTTTATGACACAAGCACAGGAACTCAAACAGCTTTCGCCCAACGTGCTGAAACTGTAATGGTTGTAGATCAAGGATCTTCTACTGCTGTATTTCTTAAGGCGCTATTAGAAGCTATCAGTGTTAGTGAGAACCAAACGGGGGATGTTCTTTTTGGGACAAACATCGATGAAGATATTCAGCTAGACGCATTTTTATCTTCAACGGCTATTTATCCGGTAGCACAATCCGAAGCAGTTCGATTGTCTGCGGTATTTAATCGATCTATTCTTTTCTCGGCGACAATTCTTGAGTCCTCCCGACTTCAAGACACCGCATTTAGTCGCTTCCTTTGGGAGCTTATAAACGATAGCCAAACCCCGGATTGGCAGGACATCAACAGCAATACTTCTCCGGCGTGGGGGGAGGTGGAGAACAATCAGCCCGGAAATTGGCAGACGGTAGAGGCAAATACCGCATCAAATTGGGGGGAGGTAAATACGGCACAGGGAGGCACTTGGCAAGAGATTGATACCAATACCAATCCCGGCTGGAGCACCGCCGAAAATAATCAATCAGGCACGTGGCAAGAAGTTAGTACCAATACTGCCCCCGGATGGGGCACAATAGAGAATAACCAGCCGGAAAACTGGCAAAACATAGACAGCAGTACCTTGCCAAATTGGGACCCGGAAGAAACGGAAGAGCCCGGAGATTGGCAGGTAAACAATACCGTATGAGGCAATTATGGCGTTTATTGTTGCAGACCGTGTAAAAGAGTCCACAACCACTGTTGGTACGGGGCCTATCACTCTTGCTGGGACCAGCGCGGGATTTCAAGCGTTTAGTGCCGCTTTAGCTATAAATGACACAACGTATTATGCGATTGTCGGTCAGGGCACAAACGAATGGGAAGTAGGTCTTGGGACATTAACAGGGGCTACAACCCTTGCTCGTACCACGGTTTACGCATCAACAAACGCTAACGCGCTTGTCAATTTTTCGGCAGGGATAAAAGAAGTATTTTTAACATACCCTGCAAAGAGATCAGTAAACAAAGAGCAGATGGGGGCTAGTGCAGGATTACTAGCGTGGAATCCAGCGGGGGATGGGACATTTACTCCGCGCACACTCTCCGCTACTTACAGCCAAGGTCCCGGTATTGACGGGGTAATAAATGTTAGTAATGGCAATGGCGCATCTGGTAATCCAACGGTAAACGGGGTTTTTACTAATAGCGGAATTGTTCGGGCTAATAGCCGTCAACGCACGTTAGAGTTTAATACGTGGCAAAAGCCTCAGTATTGGAATATTTATGGAGAAGGGACCGGGTATTCGCCTTGGACTAATGCCGGTACAACCAATAATGGAACTCTTTTTACTTTGCAAAAAGGCGGGGGATTTAACAACACCGATACGCCTGATAACTATTATTGGGACAGAAACGCACAAACTAGCGATAGCGCAAACTATAACTTCTATGCTGTTGTTGGGTTTCCAAGAGCCTCTACGGATAGAAACAATTTTCTTCGAAACTACTACTACATAGGCGATCAAACTAACGGGGGTCGTTGGTATCAACGTGAATTGTTACACATGGCGGAGACAAATTGGCCCACTACCGCTAGGAACGTAAGATCAACATCTGAGCTTGTGCTGGGGCTAAATTATGTAGACCCAACAGAAGACACTTTTGCAGACGGTAATTCGTATAACTATGCTGTTGCATTTGCGGGGGATGCAAGCCAAAACCCAACCGGTACGCGAGTAACAGGCCAGTTCCTTATTACAGGAACAATAGCTACGCCGACAATCCTATCTGTGTCTGTTGTTTCAACATCAGAGGTGTACATACGAATTAACGGCGAAAGATTTCATCTCTCGTATTGGTCAGCAGATAACACGGTTTCCGGGACACTGACAGGCGGCGGCTACGGCGCCCAAGAAGTCACGCTTACTTTTGGCGGCACCACCACGCTCTATTACAACTATTGGACTGAAGGGGACATTTCTAGCAGAACTTTTGTCCATGTATACAACAACAACACTGCTACCGCATATTGGACATGGCAGCTAGGTGAAGATCGAGGCGGTACAGTTTGGCGTGTCTACGCCCTATCTGCTAACAGAGCATCGTGGGTAGGCGGTATACCGTTTGTTGATACTGGGGCAGGTGGTGCCGTAGAGTTTCCATCAGCAAGACTGCAACGTATATTCTCTACCAAGTCAATGTCACTTCCATTGACAACGGACAGCAAGGCGCGAGGCTTTTCTATCCAAGCGAGGTTCAGAGTCGATGACATTACTACTGTAAACCAGAACGTGTTTTGGGTTGCCAGTAGTGCAGCGGCAGCTAACGGAATAAAAGTAATCGTTAACGAAGGTGGCGTAGATAGACGTTTGTCTGTCACGTTGGCAACGACTGCCCCCGCTGCAATTGTCACGGCTCTCCGTGTATGGCAGTTTAACGATATTAACGAGTGGATCATACTTACGTGGGTATGGAATCCGTTAGATACGGCATTCCCCGGTAGGTTGTACTGTAACGGGGTAATGTGCTTTAAAACAGCAAGTAATCCGTTTGGAGCTACGACTGCTTGGTGGAATGTTGGTTCTACGTCAAACGGAACGGTAAACGGCTTTACTGGCTATTTTGCATACCTTACGTGTGTACCAGAAGTGTGGGGCGCATATGTGCCGCAGGGCACCTGCCTCATTGATGTGGATGCTGGAGATGCTGGATGGATAAATGCAAATGACAACGGCGGACAGGATGTGCCATTTTCTTCTAGAAATAACTTTGGGTATCGAGGGTATTTGCGCGGCTCAAGTTGGGGTATTGGCGCAAATATTAGAAACGACTTTAATTACTACTTTGATGGCCCAGTTGTAGGTAGTGCAGCAGAAAGTTTTACGCTTACTGGAGATTCAGTAAACGGATCTTCAACTATCACTTTAAGTAGAACAACCAGCGGCTTCAACAGAAACCCCGGATATTTTTTAATAACCGGAACCGGCATACCGACAACAACCAACGTCTATACAGAATACATATATTTCGGTCAAAAAACATTTAATTTAACTGATAGATTTGGCTTTGTTAATGCTACGGCCACGGCAAACGGAACAACATTTACGTTTGTTCGAGTTAATTCATACGTTTCATATTTAAACCAGCCCGGAAATGCAATTAACGTCGCTAAGTCAAACAACATATCAGGCGTTTTCACAAACGAGCTTGCGGGTATTAATGCTTCAACAGAAACAACTACTTGTGCATTCCCCACGATAACATTTACCTCCGCCGCTGATGCGGGAATTAACGATTACTACACTACGCAAAATAGTGTGGCTAACAATACGGCAGTCAGAAACATACAAAATGCGTTAGTCATTGGTAAGGTATACACAGCGTCTGGGACAGGGCTTACCGCGACTAGCGCTACGATAGATAACGCAAGAGTGATTAGTGTTGTTTGGAATAATTTTGGTACGGGCTTGCATTACATCCAATTAAGTCGAAACAGGAATGCTGCTGCAACAGCGGGGGCAACGATTACTTTACGATTTGTCCCCAACCCATCTTGTACGTTTCAAGACTTCGAATTGCTTGGCGGGGACAGTGCTAAGACGAACGACGATACCGTTGAAATTTACGGTTATTCACCTGATGCAGCTTGGTTCTCATCATCTCTTGGCGGTGGCGGAGGAACAGGAAATTCCAAGGCAATAATGGCTCGGGCTGGTATTGGGCAGTGGCGTTTCATCCGTATCGCCCCTCCCGGTTGTATTTATGACTCTGGGGTATTTAGAGCTACAGCGTCAACATTCGTCAGAAGAATGTATTTAGGTTATGGCGCTGTCGGCTATCTAATTACTTACGGTACAACGGGGGACTATAACAACTCGACTGTTAACCCAGTGGTAACTACTTTGACGTGGGCGGCTTCTGGCATAAACGCTGACGGCATAAACATCGCAGTAACTGCGGGTACGATTTACCGAGTGGTGATTCTTCCGTTTAACCCAACGCTAGTTGGCGACTATTACACAGGGCAGTTTTAATATGATACTTGTCAATGTTCCTACGTATGTTAGCCACGAAGACCTTGGCTTTATCTACTCTGGCGACAAGCTGCACCGGGATGACTATGACGTTACGTCAAACATGCACCCCTTTGATGGCAACTCCTACCGCTATGTGCCGGAGACAGAAAGCTGGGAGTTGAATCAGGACGCTGTTTGGGTCAAGGTCCGGGAAGAACGAAATAAGAGAATTGAGGCTTTTAGGTGGAGGGTTGACCGCCAGCGCGACTTAATTGATTTGGGTCTTGCTGGCTCCGCTACGCTAACTCCGTTGTTGCAATACGTACAGGCGCTCCGGGATATTCCGCAGACTAATACGGACCCGTTTGCAGTGGTTTTCCCTGATGAGCCGGAGGTATAAATTGACCCGTTAACCCTTTTAGCCGCCGCCAATGCTGCCGTCGCAGCGGTTAAAAAGGGTTGCCAACTTTACAAGGAAATCAAGGGGGCGGCGGGGGATGTCAGCGATGTCCTAAAAGACCTAAAGGAGCAATACAACAAGATAGTTGATCCGACCCCTGTACAGAAACAGCAATACAACGCTGAGGTGCAGCGGGTACAGGAGATTGCCAAGGCAGACCCGGGTGACGTTTTTACCGACATTGGCAATCAACTAGGCACCTTGATGGATGCTTATGATGCCATTAGTAAGGCCTTTTTGAAGGAGCAAATGGATGCAAAACAGGTCTATAAAGGAGAGGAAAGCATTGGCCGGAGAGCCCTAAAACGCATATTGATAACCTCCAGACTAGACGCTATGCTGGCGGAAATACGGGAAACCATGGTGTTTAAAGCCCCGCCAGAGCTTGGGTCCCTGTGGGAAAAGTTCGAAAAGATGTGGCAACAAATTGTTGCCGAACAGGAGGAAGCCCACGCAGAAGAACTTAGACGAGCACAAATAGCATCATGGCGACGCAGAAAAAGAATACAGGAAATCAAGGCAAAGGTGGCATGGGTCTCGGCAGTGGTGTTCGTAGTTATATGGGCGGTGGGAATAATGTGGCTAACAACGAAAAGCGCGATACAGAGGATGTCCCTTGGTCACTAATCGTTGTGGTCTTGTCAGTTCTGTTGATGTTTTTTATCGTGATGCCCGTTTTAGCTTTTATGTATTACGACATGTATTTTGCAACACAAGCCGCAGTATCAGAAGTAAAAAAGATGCGGGAACTTCGCAAAGAAATACAGATTGAGAGGATGTACGGGAAATGATTACACTCGCGCAGTTTAAGAAATTTGCCCCGCATACCAAATACCCCCAACAGTGGTATGACACCCTGTTTGGTCCGCAGACAGAGCTAGGCGGAAAATCTCTTCTCGACGAATATCAAATCAATACCCCGAAGCGCGTGGCAGCCTTCTTGGCCCAGTGTAGTCATGAGTCTGGTGGCTTTGTCTTTGTTACAGAGAACCTGAACTACAGTGCGTCTGGTCTGATGCGTATTTTTGCCAAGTATTTTCCAACGATGGAGCTTGCCAAGCAGTATGAGCGCAACCCGAAGAAGATTGCCAGCCGTGTGTACGCTAATAGGATGGGTAACGGGGATGAGGCTAGTGAGCAGGGCTGGATTTTTCGCGGACGAGGCATTCTCCAGTTGACTGGCAAGGATAATTATTTTTGGTTTGGTGCCTCGCTTGAGATGACACCAGAACAAGCCTCGGAGTATTTAGAGACTTTCGAAGGCGCAGCACAAAGTGCTTGCTGGTTTTGGGAAACTAATAAGTTAAATGCTTTGGCCGATGCAGGAGATATCCGCATGTTGACCAAGCGCATCAATGGTGGATTTATTGGATTGGCAGACAGGGAGCATCACTATGAAGTGGCACTCAATATGTTTGGTTCTGATACTCGCGTGGCTTAGTGGGTGTGACCGCTACCGGTACGAATGTCAGGACCCAGAGAATTGGGAAAAGAAGCAGTGCAAGAGACCGTACTGTAGTAGCACCGGAACCTGTCCGGATCAGTTGACTAAACCTGAAGACATGAAGGTGGAAACGTATGAACCCGCTAAAGTTGATCAGCCAGTTCCTTGCGCTAACTCAGGAACAGCACGATGCGGTAATTAAGTTCTGTATTGCGCTGACGTTCTGCTGCACCGTGATCATCATGGTGGGGGTCAGCCTATACAGTGTCGTTTTTGTAACACAGCCGATGTCGGGCATGGCTCCTGCGGACAAGCAGTTCTTCCTAATTTTGAGCGACATGTCCAAGTACATACTTGGCTCATTGGCAACACTTTTGGCGGTCAAAGGCAAGGATGCGCTGCCTCAGTTTACGCCACCGGGGTTGTCTACCAAGGAAGACCGTGAGGATAAGCCTGTGCCGCCGATTGGCCCAAAGGCTTCCGCGCCCACCCACGCGCCTGTGCGCATGGAACCGACCATTGATCCTATTAGTTCTCCGCCACCAGTAGCTACAGGCTATGGCGGTAAACCAGCGCCTGTTCAACCCCCTCATCCGGAGATCAACTGATGAAAACGCTATTGATAACTTTGCTGGCCTTGACTGTTAACTTATCGTTGGCGCAGGAAGTCAAAAAGGTCTGCAACGTCCAAAAAGACGCTAAGGGCAAGGAAGTAAAAGTTTGCAAAGATGTTAAGATTCACAAGAAATTGGATGGCACAAAAGTGCCGCCAAAATGATGAATCCTTGGGTCATCCTCGGCTTTGTAATTGCCATTGGCACGGCAGCCGGGGGAGGGTATTATAAAGGCAACGCTGCTGGCCAAGCCGAAATCCAACAGAAATGGGATGCGGAAAAAGCCAAGCAGTACGCCGAGTACGCCAAGGCGCAAGAAGAAGCACGTAAACGGGAGCAGCAATTACAGAACACGGCTGATACGTTGAGGAGACAGAAAGATGCCGAGATTAGGGATATTAATGCTCGTGCCACTGCTCTTAGTAACAGCTTGCGCGACAGATCGCCCCGCCCCGCCGAAACAAGTACCGTGTCCGGTACTACCAGCACTGGATCAGCCTCCTGTAGTGGAAAAGAGCTTCATCGAGAGGATGGAGAATTTCTTGTTGGGATCGCTGCCGAAGCAGACCGGCTTAAAACTGCCCTCGACCAATGCGTCAAACAATACAACGCCGCAAGGCAAAAGTAAGGAATAGCCATGCCAAGTACGTTTTCTCCTAATTTACGTATTGAGCTTATTGGGACCGGAGAGCAGTCCGGGACATGGGGCTCTACCACGAATACTAACCTTGGCACTTTGATCGAAGAGGCTATTTCCGGTTATGAGCCCATCACTATTACAGCGACACCGTATGCACTAGTGGCCACGGATGGTGCGGCTGATCAAGCAAGGAATGCGGTTCTTGAACTTAACGTAGGATCGCCGCTTGCCACAAACTTTGCGGTCTATGCGCCACCTGCCACTAAGCTTTATATCATTAAAAATATTTCTGGGTATACGGCTACGATTTATGTGGCCACTTCCATTGGTGGTACAACAGCCGCTCCCGGTTCGGCTTTTGTAGTTATTCCAACGGGACAAACATCCTTTGTTCTTTGTGACGGGGTTAACGCATACGACGCATTAAATTCAGTTAGCCAAAACTTTCGCGTAGGGAATAACCTAACCGTTTCGAACGACTTGACGGTAGTAGAAACAGCTACCAGTAAAAACATAACGGTAAATGAAAAGTTATTGCCACCAGCATATGCCACAGCGTTTCCCTCATCCACATTGGCAAGTGCGCTTGCTGCTGGAGCTAGTTCTTTAACACTTGTAGATGGAACTGCATTTTCTAGCAGCGGAACAATACAGATAGACTCAGAGCGAATCACCTATTCAGGAAAAACAACTAATACGCTTACCGGCCTTTCTCGTGCGCAAGGTGGCACATCAGACGTTGCTCATGCAGCGAGTGCTGTTGTGACTGAGATACCTGCCGCTTCTTTGGCAAATTTAGTCACTAACGGGAACATTAGTTGGAATAGCTCCACAGATACTGGAGTAGTTGGAACGGGTTCACTTCTGCGATTCTTAGTAGACACTATTAGTGCTCAGGCACTTACAAATAAAACCTTGTTGGGCGCATATATTAACGGCCAATACAAGAGCAATGCTGTGGCCGTTCCAGCATTGAACGTAGACTGTTCGTTGGGAAATTATTTTACCAAGTCTATCTCAACTAACTCTACGTTCACTATATCTAACGTACCATCAGAGGTATACAGTTTAACGGTGCAGTTGACTACTTCTTCGGGAGCCCTTCCAACATGGTGGGCGAATACATATTGGCCAGAAAATGCGCCCCCCAACATATCAAACGGGGTTCATCTTTTTATGTTTGTCACAAGCAATGGCGGCTCTACGTGGCGTGGTTCTGCGTTAATTAATTACACTAACTAATTATGGAACCAACTACACAACGGCTAATGATGGGGGCCGGGGCAAACAGGACCATCACATGGACAGATAGGTCTGTTTACATTCCCGATGGTAACAATGGGTACGTAGATTACATAAATGGTGTAGCAAGGTCTGGAAATACGTTTATTGCTGTAGGACAAAAAGCTACCATCATGCGTAGCACAAACGGTGCTACATGGACTCGTATTTCTCCCCCTGCGGGAACTTCAGCTTCGCTTGAGTATCTTTCCGTAACCTACGACAGCACAAATAATCGATTTGTAGCGATTAGTGCTACCACCATCATGTACTCCAATAATGATGGGGTTACATGGAGCAACGCAGTAACTGGACAAACTAATCAAGTAAGCATCCACTATGCAAACAATGTGTATGTCATTGTGGGTGACAGCGCGCTTATAAAAACGAGCAGCGACGGTATTGCTTGGACTTCTCGTTCTGCCCCCGCAGGGGTCACTGAAAGTTTTACTAGTGTTACTTGGGGCAATCCCTCTGGGTCAGGGGCTCCCGGAAGATGGGTGGCTGTTGGGGGGTCATCGAACTCTAGGTATATCTATTCTAATGATTCAGGGGTTACATGGATCAATATTGCAAACAATACGACAGAATCAATTAGGAAAATAATATGGGCCGGTGCTCCTATAAATTTGTATGTTGTAGTAGGTAATACAATAAGCACTGGAGCCCCTTTTATTAGAACAAATGCCGCTGGTAATGCAGCATTTTCAACAGTTTATACAGCCACTGCATCAATCGGAGAACAATCCGCTTATTCATTGCATTACACGGGGTCTACTCTTTTAATAGGTGGAGAAAAAGGTCAGTTAGTTACTAGTACAAACGGGACCGCTTTCACTGTTCAAAGAAACTCTCCTGCTGCTGCTAATCTTGTCGGGGACATAACCATATATGGAATCGAATACAGTTCTTCTCTTGGAAGATATGTGTTCGTTGGAAACCAAATACAGTATGCAACAGGGTTTACCAGAAGCACTGCTACTATTGTTTATTCAAGTAATTCAAGGATTCTATCCAGCACCTACGCAAGTGGCATAAGTGGGGGCTTGTATGTCTTTTCTACAAGTAATTCCGCCATAGTTTTTACTACAACTACTCTTACTTCTATAACCGGATATTACCTCCCTGCTGCCGCTGCTGATGTTTCTTTTTCTGGATTTGCATTAATAACAGATGGCACTAGAGTTATTGTGGGGGGTTCCGCCGAAAATGGAAAACCCAGAGTTATTTACAGCACTACCGATGGCGTAAATTGGGCTGAAAACTTCAGTAGCGCTACGGCAGGTCTTACTATCCTTGCTGGTATGTATGGCTCACAAATGGATACCCCCGGTCCGGGAATTGGTAAATACACTTTTGTTGGGATTGGAGATCATGTTGTATATAGTTCTGATGGCGTAAATTGGACCGCAGGTACTCAGCCTCTTTCATCTAATTACTACGCTATGTACTACACGGAGGACCCTCTTTATGGGTTTGCGTTTGGTTTAGCGGGGGGATCTGTCAATAAGCTAGAGACCTTTTTCTCTGCTTCTGGTCTTTGGGGCAATGTTGGTCCAGTGCCCACGGTCAATACAGGTGGCTCAACTAGAATCATGCGATCAATAGAGTATCGCAGAAGTCCAACTAATTTAAATAGCAGTAGATACTTTTTTGCATTAGATGGTCCAGCCAGTGGGGGGTATCTTATTACTACCCCATATGATTGGACTACGTGGACTAATTTAACCATGGCAGAAGCAAACACCTTTATTCGGTCGTTTGCAATTGAACCGCCTAATGGAATGCTTATTGCAGCAGGGTATAAATTCATAAGCTCTAAATATTACCTAAGCGTACAAATGACTGTAGATGGCGTTACATTTAAATCAACTAACGTGCCCTCTTACGAAGGGGAGCTTTACACGGCTGTGTATTCTCCTTCTTATTTTGTGGTTGCTGGCACCAAAGGTATTATTTTAATTACTGCCTCATAAAACGAGGATTTTTATGCCATTTCAAAAACTTCAATTTAGGCCGGGGATAGTAAGGGAAGTTACTACCCTTACTAACGAAGGTGGGTGGTATGACGGTGACAAAATCCGGTTTCGTGCCGGTATGCCGCAAAAAATTGGTGGGTGGTCAGCGGATACGTACACTACGTTTTTAGGGACTTGCCGCTCTCTTTGGAATTGGGTAACTCTTAAAGGGTTTAACATTGTTGGGCTAGGCACCAGTTTGAAGTTTTACTTGGAGAATGGTGCTGAGTATTACGACATAACCCCGATCCGTGAGACAAACCTCAACACCACCACTTTTGCTGCGACTAATGGATCATCAACTATTACGGTTACAGACACATTAGCCAACGCTATTCAAGTTGGTGATTTTGTCACGTTCAGTAATGCAGTAAGTCTTGGCGGCAATATCACTGCTGCCGTGCTTAATCAAGAGTATCAAATACAAACAGTCATCAGTGGTACGCAGTACACTATATCCGCTCGTGCAGCGGTAACCGGCAACATTGCTACTAATAACGGTGGAGCCCCTGTCGTTGCAAATGCTTCTGATAGCGGAAACGGCGGGTCTGCTACCGATTCAGCCTATCAAATAGGTGTGGGTGCAGATACAAACACTGTTGGCACAGGATGGGGCGTTTCTCCGTGGGGAGGATTTATCCCCGGCGGCGTAGCTACTGCACTTCCTGCTGCCCCCGGCGGAAATATTGACAATTCCGTCACTACTATCCCTGTTGTAAATAGTTCTGCGTTTACAGGCACGGGCGCAATTTTGATTGATAGCGAATATATAACCTATACGTCTATCGCTGGTAATCAATTTAGCGGCGGCTTGCGAGGGCAGGACGGAACAACAGCGGTTTCGCATACAGGCGGGACGCTTGTTTATCAAGCCACAAACTTCCCCGGTTGGGGAGAACCTTACTCTGGCTCTTCCGCTCCTCTTCAACAATTGCGTATTTGGTCGCAGTCCAACTACGGGGAAGACCTTTTATTTTCTCCGAGAGGCGGAGGGCTTTACAGATGGCAACCCCTTAGCGGAGCATCCCCTGCTTGGAGCACTCGCGGATTTCTTATTCAAGGCCCCGATGTTCCTAGCAAAATAAATCAGGTGCTCGTGTCGGATGCCACACGAATCACGATTTGTTTTGGCTGCAATGGCTATGGGGCATACAACAGCACTGAACTAGACCCAATGCTGATCCGTTGGTCGGATCAGGAAGATTACTATGATTGGACGGATACTGAAACTAACCAAGCGGGTAGTTTCCGTTTGTCTCGTGGGTCCTCCATCATTGGTGCGCTTCAATCTCGTTTAGAAGTTCTAGTTTGGACAGACAGCGCCTTGTACGCAATGCAGTACATTGGTTTCCCCTTGGTGTGGAGCTTTAACCTCCTCTCCGATAATATCTCCATGGCCTCACAAAACTCCATGGTAGCGGCTACTGGCGCTGTGTTTTGGATGGGCATTGATAAGTTCTATGTTTACGATGGTAGGGTAAATACTCTACCCTGTTCGGTCAGAACTTATGTCTACGAAAACATTAATCGGGATCAGTTTGCGCAAGTTTTTGCGGGGACGAACGAAGGGTATACCGAAATTTGGTGGTTTTATTGCTCTAAAGATTCTACGGTCATAGATCGTTACGTCATATACAACTATGGGGAAAAGGTTTGGTATTACGGCACGTTGAGCCGAACAGCATGGCTAGATACTTCTTTGCGGCCGTACCCAATTGCTACCACGCCAACGGGTCTTTTGATCAGTCATGAAGTAGGTGTAGACGATGGGTCTACTAATCCACCGGCTCCAATTAATTCTTACATTCAGTCTTCCGATTTTGATATTGGGGATGGTCATAGTTATGGGTTTGTGTCCCAGATTATTCCGGACATTACATTTGATGGGTCAAACACCTCAGGTTTAACTTCGGCTAATCCTTCCGTGGTGTTTAAAGTTCGGCCAAGAGAAAATCCGGGATCAAACTACGGCTCTACACAAGCTCCTAAATTGTCGTCTGCGCAGTCTTATGCGGGGCAGCAAACATACAACGTCCAGCAGTTTGGGCAGATTTTGTATACCCGGGTAAGAGGAAGGCAAATGGCCTTTAGGGTGGAATCCACTACTCGCGGTACACAATGGCAGCTAGGGGTTCCTAAGATTGATATTCGTGCGGATGGTAGACGCTAATGGGTAGCATTGTAACTACAGACGCTGTTCCTTTACCGAGGACCAAGGCCCCTGCTTTACCGTATGCGCCGCCTTTGTATGACAGTGTCTACCAAGATGCTTTAAACAACATCCTCCGGCAGTATTTCAATACGCTGGATAACTTTATCGCTCAATTTATGGCTACTACTGCGACGATTGGTGTCTACGGGGCCGGTGTTGGGGCCGACGCTTTCGGAAGGTTGCGGGTATCGGAACCTTACACTTTGTTCGACAGCCAAAATAGATTTGCCAAAGACAATCAGTTTGATGAACAAGGGACGGGTTCTGGGGTCCCTACGTCAACTTATGTAGCAGATGAATGCTCCGTCAGTATGACGGTAAATGGTCCTTCTCAGACTGTTATCAGACAATCTGCTCGATGTATGCCATATCAGCCCGGGAAAGGGCTTTTGGTACTTGCTACCTTTGTCATGCAGCCTACGGCTGAAGTTACTTCACGTGTGGGTTACTTTAATGCTGGGAACGGTGTTTTCTTACAAAAAGAGAATTTATCCGAACCTCAATTTGTTCTTCGCACGAGCACGTCAGGATCGCCAAGTGACGCTAGAGATGTTCCTCAATCTTTGTGGAACGGGGACAAATTAGACGGCACAGGCCCCTCGGGCTTGACCCTAGATTTAACGAAAGCCCAAATCCTTTGGATGGATTTTGAGTGGCTAGGCGTTGGCTCGGTACGTTGCGGATTCATTATCAACGGGCAGTACATTATTTGCCATACATTCAATAATGCCAACGATATAGACAAGGTTTACATGACCACGGCTATATTGCCTGTCAGGTATCAAATTACTACAAGTAGTACTTTTACGGGCAGCGCGGCCCTCAAACAAATTTGTTCAAGCGTGGTTTCTGAAGGTGGTTACGGACAAACATCTATTGACCACGTAGCGCGACGCACCACAGTACTTACCGGAATAACAACCGCCGCTACTTTTTTCCCTATTGTTTCTATACGGTTGGCTTCTGGACGTACAGGATCGGTTGTGTTGCCAAATAGAGTACAGTTTCTGCCGTTGACCAGCCAGAACTACGAGGTGGCGCTGCTGAAGAATCCGACATTAACGGGGGCAACTTGGGCGGCTACCGTCCCGACAGATGCCAATGTGGATTTTGATGTTGCAGCAACGGCAATATCAGCGGTAGGTATGATAGTGCAAACCGATTACGTTACATCATCGGGCAGTGGCGGTACTCTTGGCTTATCTGCTGCGACAGGATACAACTGGGATTTACAGCTTGGCGCGACCATTGGTGGGACAAGCGACATCTACACGGTGGCGGTTCGTACCGTGGATGGGGCCACCTCAGGAAGCGGGGTTGGAAGTCTTTCTTTTTATGATTTAACCCAATAAATACGCCATAATTTAGGCAATTTTGATCGAGGGCACATCATGGCTACATCCCCTGAAGGAATCATGGCACTAGGGCAACCTGCCGAGGCCGGTGAACCGCCGTCCTCCATTCAGATTTCTCGAAATGAGGCGTATGACATTAGCAGACAAGCGCTTAATGAAGCTCGCCCTGATGTGTCGGCAGAACTGGAAGATCGTTTAGCCGGTTTCCGGGAAAAAGCACGTCAACTTCCTACTGATATTCTTGAGGCTCTCGTTGATGGTTTTGAAGAGGCATTAAACCGGAAGGATGATTACCCAGCGTTTCTTGAAGAAGTAAGAAAAGAAGCCCCTGTATTACTTGATATTTTGCCTCCTGAGTACGATGAGCCGTTTTTGTCTGCTATGTACTTCCTATTGGTGGATGCACTTCGTGCAAAAGAAGGCAAAGAAGACATAGGTGAGGGGATTGGAGCAATAGCCCCCCAAAAGTTTGCCATGGGGGGTATTGCAGAAGCGGCTAGATTAGTGGCCAGCCAAGGTCGTCGTGGCGACACTATGTTGGCGCACATTAATCCACAAGAGGCACAACTTCTAAAGGCATTGGGCGGTGCGGGTACGATTAACCCAAGAACGGGCCTTCATGAATATGGCTCTAAGAAGTGGAAAAAATTAGGCAAAGCAGTTGGCCTAGAAAAGGCCAAAGAGGTTGTTGATGATTTTGTCAGTGATGCGCGGGACTTTATAAGAAGTGACGTTGGCGGCATCATTACTCAAATTGGCATTACTATATTTCTTACCCCTTTCGTTGGTCCTGTTGGGGCTGCGTCAATAGCCTCTGGAGCTACCACAGCATTTAGGGGAGGAGATCTTAAAGACATAGCAAAGTCAGCAGCACTTGCAGGGGCAACCGCATACTTCTCTACCCCGGGCAGCCCTATCTATAACACCGTGAGCAAATACACTCCGGCTTTTATGAACAACGCTGTAGTTAATTCTGCAATTACTGCGCAAATAGTAGGCACAGGGGCAGGATTGCTGCAAGGTCAAGACCTAACCGAGGCGGCTAAAAACGGCCTTAGAGATGCTGCAATAACAGCAGCCGGTACATACGCTAGTGGCGGGACAAAAGCACAAGTAGACCAAGCGGCGACTAATTCAGTAGCTAACGCTACTGAGGTTCAACTACAAAAAGGTGCAGCAGCCGCTCCAAAACTTGACACCCTAGAACTTGAGACTCCAAGGGTTCAAAATATTGCTAATGTAGATGCCGCTGCTATGAACATTGATCAAGTAGCGGCGGCACAGCAGCCTAGTTTAGCGGACACTATTGGCACCGGCACACAGCGCGTACTTGCACAGGCGGCAGGGGCCTCAGATGGTACGGCCGCCGTTCCAATGAACACAGGGCTTGAACTAACCCCGGGATATATGATCGATGGCACTCCTGCAAACATCGGTTCCCAAGGGAATTTTACGTATGATCTAGACCCCGGATCTTCTGCATACGGAAGAGCAGGTACTCCTGATATATCTGGAGTACTTCCTCCCCCAGACATAACAACCCCAGCCACAGATATTGCAGCACGACAGCGCGCGGCGATGTCTCCTGCGGATGCCGCAAAATATGAGGTTATCAGTGGGGAAAGCAGCGGAACCCTACCTATGGCGGATGTGACGGCTGGAGGAGTTAGTCCTGCCGCTGCTGCTTCCCCTGCCGTTCCAGTTCCTGACGGTGGGATTGGCAATGTACCAGTTACCCCATATAAAAAGGGAGGCCCTGATTTAATCCCGTCCATGAAAAAGGCCGTTACTCCGGGAACTATGATGGAGGGTCTAGAAGACATATTTGCGCCCGGGCCGTCAAAAGAGCAGATTTTTGACTTCGCCAAGAAGAATGGAATGTCATTTGACGAAGCAGAAAAATTTCTAAGCCCCAACTTTATGCGAACTTACGGCCCAACGGCAGCCGCAGGTATTGCAGGGGTTGCTTTGGCCGGTGGATTTGGTGGGCCAGAAGACCCCGATAAAACACAGGAGCAGCAAGAGTTTGAGGATCGGATGCGCATGTCTACTCCAGAATACATGGCGAAAGATCCAAGCCGCTACTACATCCAAAATGTGCCGGGGGTTAGGTACGATGAGCGCGGCACGGTTATCGGCAGTGGCCAATATAAGCCGTCATATGGTGTAACCGATATCACAGGAGGAAGTTACTCCCCGTATACGCAACCGGCACAAACGGCATATACCCCAAGCGCGTTTATGTCTCCCTATGGTGAGCAGTACTTGAATCAAGGGGGCATTGCCACGTTGCGCGCTGGCGGCTATCCTAGACGCACTGGTCAGATCAGCGGACCGGGGACCGAGACCTCCGATTCCATCCCCGCCATGCTCTCTGACGGCGAGTTTGTCATGACCGCACGTGCCGTGCGGGGGATGGGCAACGGTAGCCGTCGCGAAGGGGCGCGAAAGATGTATGCGCTCATGCATAAGCTAGAAAATAATGCTTCGAGAGGATAATCATGGCAACCACAACCACCGAACAGATAATTAGAGAAGCCCCGGAGGTCGAAGCCCTCCGAATGGGCTTAGTGGAGACGGCTCGAGCCGTCCCAATGCCTCAACTTCCCGCTTTTACCGTGGCGGGAATGTCCCCGATTCAACAAGCAGCAATTGCGCGTGGCCAGCAGGGAATTGGTGCCTACGTGCCGTATACCACTGCGGCAGGACAGGGGTACAACGCTGCACAGCAGATGTTGTCGCCTGAAGCGATTCAACAATACATGTCTCCGTATCAGCAGAATGTAATTGATGCGGCGATGATGAATATCCAACGTCAGGGCGATATTGCACAACAAAATATGCAATCCCAAGCTGTTCGGGCGGGGGCATTTGGTGGCTCCCGTGAAGGTGTTCAGCGCGCTAATCTTGCCCGAGGTTTGGCAGAGACGCAGCAATCCACCATGGCTAACCTTTTGAGTCAAAACTATAACCAAGCTTCCCAACGTGCACTGCAATCGGCAATTGCCACAGGTCAGATTGCTCAAGGCATTGGCGCGCTAGGCGGACAGGTTCAAAACCTTGGCCAGCAGGATGTCAGTTTCCAGTATGGTCTTGGCCAGCAGGAACAAGCACAGCGTCAACGCGAAATGGACGCATTGCGCAGCTCCAACCTCCAGCAAGCCATGCTACCGTACCAGCACCTTGGTTTTGTCTCGGATATCCAAAAAGGCTTGCCATCCTCGCAGAGCGCACTTATTACGCAAAACGTACCTGCTCCAAGTATGGTCCAACAGGTAGGCGGCCTTCTTACCGGGGTTGCAGGAACAGCAGCTGGTATTAATGCCATTAGCAAAGGCATTGCATAAGGGAAAATCATGAAAGAGACCATTCTCCAGCGCGAAATGTTTGCCGCGCCTGTGTCAAAAAAGACGATGAACAGCGGCATCATGGCTGGCTTCGAAGAAGATGAGGATATGATGGAAGAAGAGATGGCGGAGGAGACTCCGCCAATGACTCGTTCGCCTCAAAATCCTGAGATTCTGATGAATAACCTGCGTGGAGATATCAGATCAATTGATGCCCGGTATCTTGAATTGGCACAGATGGTTGGCGAAGAAGCAGCAATGGAAACCCCGCCGGAAGTACTGGCGATGCTCCAAGGCCAAATGGGTGCCCAAGCGGCTCCGCCTCCTCCTCCTGCTGGGGGGATTGGTGCGTTACCGCAGACTCCGCAAATGCCTCCTCAAGGAATGATGCCTCCGGGCATGGAGGGTGCCGCCCCTTTTCCGCAGGGCGGGGCTGAACAGGCTCCGCCTACGCCTGATGGAATGCCCCCGCTCCGCGCGGCGTTTGGCATGGATGTCTCGCAGGAAAACCGCTTCGATCAAGCGCAGCAGTCGTTGCAATTCGACATGGATCGGATGTTGGAACTCGCTTCGGGGAACGTGCCTCCGGAGCAAATGACTGAGCGCGACATGCAACTGCTTCAGCAGTACAACATGTCGATGGGCTTTGGCGGCGGTATTCGTGACGTAGCACAGCAGGGTGGTGCACGTATTGCGAGTGCTTTATCTCCTTACGTGACCCGTGGCCGTCAGATGCTGAGTGGTCTTGGCGAAGAAGTAAATG
>Ga0315900_10003231_pt1 | contig 24035 bp, 21 predicted proteins | sample LakEriMetagenome_FD_203521 | JGI IMG/M metagenome (GOLD analysis project Ga0315900, IMG submission 203521) | Freshwater fungal communities from buoy surface, Lake Erie, Ohio, United States - Buoy 12 MA114 | ecosystem: Environmental > Aquatic > Freshwater > Lake > Lake biofilm | place: USA: Lake... | reverse complement strand
GAAGGACCACGACGCACTGAGCGATGCTCGAATGCGAACTGAGCATCGCTTCGATCTCTCCGAGTTCGATCCGAAAGCCACGCAGTTTGACTTGATGGTCGATGCGCCCAAGGTACTCCAACGTGCCGTCGTGCTTCCAGCGGCACAGGTCCCCGGTTCGATAAAGCTTCGAATCGGAGTCGTTCGAAAAGGGATTGGGCACAAATCGTTCGGCGGTCAAGTCCGGACGATTCAGATAGCCTCGGGCTAGGCCGTCCCCACCGATGTACAACTCTCCAGGAACTCCAATCGGTAAGAGATCGCGATGGGAGTCCAGTACATACACTTGAGTGTTGGATACTGGACGACCGATGCAACACACCGGATTCTGGTCAATCGATTCGATAGCGGTCGAAAGGATCGTCGCTTCCGTTGGTCCATAGAGATTCCATAACGAGCAACAACGCGTTGCCAGTTGAACTGAGAGGCTTTGGGAAAGCTGTTCGCCTCCCGTTAATACGTTCAACGCAGGATCACCCTGCCATCCTCCATGAAGCAGCAAATCGAGTCTCGATGGGGTTGAAAACAGCCAAGTAAATCGCTTAGATTCGAGGCGATTTTTCAAAACTCGCACGTCACTAAAAGCATCACGCGAAGCAACTTCCACCAATCCAGATGCGGTCAACGGAAGAAGGATCTCTAGTAGTGATATATCAAAACATGGCGTCGATATACTCAGCAATGAATCCCCTGGAGAGAAATTCAATCTTGATGCCATATCGGCGAGTAGATTCACCAAAGACCGATGTTCGATCATGACTCCTTTGGGTTGGCCCGTAGACCCAGAGGTAAAGATGATGTAGGCCAATCGATTCGGATTATACGCAAGATCCAGATTCGACGAATCTTCACAGGCAATCTCATGGGCATCTTGATCGATGCAGATATCCAGTCGCTTGGTGCAAGGAAGCTTAGCATGCAGTGGAGATTGGGTCACAAGATGCTTGACCTCGGCCAATTCGAGCATGTTCTCCAAACGTTTCACCGGATAGTCGGCATCGAGCGGAACATAGGTTCCTCCGGCCTTGAGTATTCCCAGGATCGAAACGACTAGGTCTAGCGAACGATCAAGGCACAGTCCCACCGGGGTTTCGTCACCAACACCCTGCGTTCGTAAGTAACGTGCCAAGCGATTCGATCGGGCGTTGAGCTCTGAGTAGCTCAGTTGCTGATCCTCGAAGACCAGCGCCACTGCATCGGGTATATGTTCGACTTGCTGCTCGAACAACTGGTGCACACACAACTCTCGCGGATACTCGCAAACAGTGTCGTTGAACTCAATGAGAAGCCTGTCACGCTCTTGATCCGGGAGAATCGAAAAGTGATCAATCTTTTGATGCGGTTGTGCGACGATCGACTCCAGGAGTCGTGCGTATTGGGCGGCCATCCGCTCGATGCTCTGCGAATCAAACAGATCCGTGCTGAAATACAGAGCGCCTGAAATGTCGCCTTGATCCCGAATCAAGTGCAACTCCAGATCAAATTTCACCCGAGCCGTGACGAAACGAGGATCGAAAACCTCCAGGTTTTTCAGCTCTAATCGAGACGTATCGCCCGAGAGCAGTTGAAACATCACCTGGAACAGCGGCGGGCGGCTCATGTTCCTTTCGGGTTGCAAGTCCGCAAGCAACACCTGGAGAGGCAACTCCTGATGATCGTAAGCTGCCAGAGACTTTTGCCGAACTCGGCTCAATAGCTCTTGGAAGGTAGGTTCACCGGTCAAATCGGCTCGGATCACCAACGTGCTGACGAAGAAACCTATGAGATTCTCGAGTTGAGTATCGCTACGACCTGCAAACGGAATCCCTACAGCGAAGTCCTCTTGATTGCTGTATCGGTACAATAACACTTCGTAGGCCGCCAACAGCAGCATCTGAAGGGTTACTTGCTGGCTCTTAGCAAGCGATTCAAGGCGACGGGTCAAGGATTCATTAAGCTCGATCGGTACCGAAGATCCACGGTAACTCGACATTGCAGGCCGCGGCCGATCGGTCGGAATCTCCAAGGCGGGGAGTCCCTTGAGCTCCTGGCGCCAGTAACTCAAAAGCCCCTCGAAACGTTCGGCACTGAGCGTTTCTCTTTGCCAAGCCGAGTAGTCGATGTAGGTAACAGGCAGGGGATCCAGCGGAATGATGCCCGAATTCTCGGTGGAGGGATCCAGATAGTGCCCATACAGGGCAGAGAGTTCTTTGGTAAACACATCCATCGACCAACCGTCGCTGGCGATATGGTGCATGGTAACGAGCAGTTGATAGTCTTGGTCAGCGATTCGCAATAGCTTTGCGCGAATCATCAAATCGCACGTCAGATCAAACGGACAGTCCGCCTCGGCATGGCAGATCCGAGCGACGTTGAGTTTTTGGTCTTCGGGGCTAAGTCCCCGCAAATCTTCGATGTTTAACTCAAATCGTTCCCGTCCTCGAACCAATTGAACCGGAGTATTTCCATGTTGGAAAAACACGGTTCTTAAAGGTTCATGCCGAGCGACGATCGCCTCAAGAGCTTTGCGTAGAGCTTCGTTGTCGAGCGACCCACGAAATCGCCAGGCTATCGGGATGTTGTAGGCTGTCAGCGAACCTTCGAGCTGTTCAAGGAACCATAAACGTTCCTGGGCATAAGAAACGGGTGCTGGTTCATCAGGATTTCGGCAGACAGGCCGAAGGGGTAATAACGCATGCTTAGAACCACCAATCCGCTTCGCCTCGATCTGTTCGGATAGCTGCGCGATGGTCGGCTGTTCGAAGATCAGCCGGACACCCAAAGGGACGTCGAAGATTTCCGAAATACGGCTTGTGAGCCTCACGGCCAGCAGCGAATGCCCACCCAGGGCAAAGAAGTTGTCGTGGATTCCGATGCGGTTGATGCCCAGGACTTCCGACCAAACTTGAGCCAATTGCTCTTCGACCCCATTCCGAGGAGGCGTGTACTGGTCTTGGACACCGACATCCTTGATATCGGGCAAAGGCAACGCGCGCCGATCGATCTTACCGCTTGGAGTAAGCGGTAGCGAATCGAGCCTGACGAACGCCGCAGGAACCATGTACTCGGGGAGTTTCGAACCAAGGAACTCCCGCAATTCGAAGATGCTCGGGTTTGGATCCCCACGGAGTGTGTAGTAAGCGACGAGCCTTTTATCCCCAGGACGGTCTTCGCGAAGGACCACGACGCACTGAGCGATGCTCGAATGCGAACTGAGCATCGCTTCGATCTCTCCGAGTTCGATCCGAAAGCCACGCAGTTTGACTTGATGGTCGATGCGCCCAAGGTACTCCAACGTGCCATCGTCCCTCCAACGGCACAGGTCCCCGGTGCGGTAGAGTTTCGAATCCATGTCGTTCGAAAACGGATTAGCGACAAATCGCTCGGCGGTTAAATCTGGGCGATTCAGATAGCCTCGGGCTAAGCCGTCCCCACCGATGTACAACTCTCCAGGAACTCCAATCGGTAAGAGTTCGCGATGGGAGTCCAGTACAACCACTTGAGTATTCGATATCGGACGACCGATGGGGATCGAACCAACGTCGGACAGCAGATCAGGCCGTATTGGAAAACAGCAGGCGAATGTTGTGCTCTCTGTAGGACCGTAGCCGTTGATAATCGTTGCTGTATCGTTGAGTGCTGCGATCCCCTTTTTTACGTGGTCTACGGACAATGCTTCTCCGCCGATGAGCAACTCATCGAGACCTAAAAGAGCGAGTGGTTCTTGATCAACGATTTGATTGAAGAGCGAAGAGGTCAACCAAAGCGTCGTCACTTTGTGCCCCACGATTAATTGCTTGAGCAGTTTAGCGTCATGCAATCCTGTTGATGGAATCACCAATCGAGCGCCATGCAAGAGAGCTCCCCAAAGCTCAAAGGTCGATGCATCAAAAGAAACTGGTGCCAGCAACGCAAACACACGGTCTGATCCGAATCGGGCGTACTGAACATGAAAGACCAAACGTACTACGGATCGATGCTCGATCATGATCGCCTTGGGTTCGCCCGTGGAACCTGATGTGAACATGATGTAGGCTAGTCGATGCGAAGCATGCGCAAGCTCCAGATTCGTTGAGTCTTCGTTGGCGATCTCATTGGCATCGCGATCGACCAAGATATCTTGCCGTTTGCTGATCGGAAGTCTATTCTGCAATTGCGATTGGGTCACAAGATGCTTGACCTCGGCCAATTCGAGCATGTTCTCCAAACGTCTCAGCGGATAGTCGGCATCGAGCGGAACATAGGTTCCTCCGGCCTTGAGTATTCCCAGGATCGAAACGACTAGGTCTAGCGAACGATCGAGGCACAGTCCCACCGGAGTTTCGTCGCCAACACCATGCTTTCGTAAGTAACGTGCCAAGCGATTCGATCGGGCGTTGAGCTCTGAGTAGCTCAGTTGCTGATCTTCAAAGACCAGCGCCACTGCATCGGGTGTGCGTTCGACTTGCTGCTCGAACAACTGGTGCACACACAACTCTCGCGGATACTCGCAGGCCGTGTCGTTGAACTCTATGAGAAGTCTGTCACGCTCTTGATCCGTGAGAATCGAAAACTGACCAATCTTTTGATGCGGTTGTGCGATGATCGACTCCAGGAGTCGTACGTATTGGGCGGCCATCCGCTCGATGCTCTGCGAATCAAACAAATCTGTACTGAAATAGAGAGCACCTGAAATGTCGCCTTGATCCCGAATCAAGTGCAACTCCAGATCAAATTTCACCCGAGCCGTGACGAAACGAGGATCGAAAACCTCCAGGTTCTTCAGTTCAAATCCAGACGTATCGCCCGAGAGCAGTTGAAACATCACTTGAAACAAAGGCGGACGGCTCATGTGCCTTTCGGGTTGCAAGTCCGCAAGCAACACCTGGAAAGGCAACTCCTGATGATCGTAAGCTGCCAGAGACTTTTGCCGAACTCGGCTCAATAGATCTTGGAATGTAGGTTCGCCTGTCAAATCGGCTCGGATCACCAACGTGCTGACGAAGAAACCTATGAGACTCTCGAGTTGCGTATCGTTACGACCTGCAAACGGAATCCCTACAGCGAAATCCTCTTGATTGCTGTACCGGTACAACAACACTTCGTAGGCCGCCAACAGCAGCATCTGAAGGGTTACTTGCTGGCTCTGAGCAAGCGATTCAAGGCGACGGATCAAGGATTCATCAAGCTTGATGGGTACCGAAGATCCACGGTAACTTGACATTGCAGGCCGCGGTCGATCGGTTGGAATCTCCAAGGCGGGGAGTCCCTTGAGCTCCTGGCGCCAGTAACTCAAAAGCCCCTCCAATCGATCGGAACTGAGCTTTTCCCTTTGCCACGTCGAGTAATCGATGTAGGTAATAGGCAGGGGATCCAGCGGAATGATGGATGAACTCTCGGTGGAGGGATCCAGATAGTGCCCATACAAGGCAGAGAGTTCTTTTGTAAACACATCCATCGACCAACCGTCGCTGGCGATATGGTGCATGATAACGAGTAGTTGATAGTCTTGGTCAGCGAGTCGCAATAGCGTTGCGCGAATCATCAAATCGCAAGTCAGATCAAATGGACAGTCCGCCTCCGCATGGCAGATCTGAGAGACGTTGAGTTTTTGGTCTTCTGGGCTAAGCCCCTGCAAATCTTGGATTTTTAACTCAAATCGTTCCAATCCTCGAACCCTTTGAACCGGGGTATTTCCATGTTGGAAAAACACCGTTCTTAAAGGTTCATGTCGAGCGACGATCGCCTCAAGAGCTTTTCGCAGAGCTTCGTTGTCGAGCGATCCACGAAATCGCCAAGATATGGGAATGTTGTAGGCTGTCAGCGAACCTTCGAGCTGTTCAAGGAACCATAAACGTTCCTGGGCATAAGACACGGGCGCGGGTTGATCAGAATCTCGGCAGACAGACCGAAGGGGTAACAACGCGCGCTTAGAACCACCAATCCGCTTCGCCTCGATCTGTTCGAATAGCTGCGCGATGGTCGGCTGTTCGAAGATCAGCCGGACACCCAAAGTGACGTCGAAGATTTCCGAAATACGGCTAGTGAGCCTCACGGCCAGTAGCGAATGTCCTCCCAGAGCAAAGAAGTTGTCGTGGATTCCGATGCGGTTGATGCCCAGGACTTCCGACCAGATCTGAGCCAATTGCTCTTCGACCCCGTTCCGAGGAGGTGTGTACTGGTCTTGGACACCGACATCCTTGATATCCGGCAAAGGCAAAGCCCGTCGATCGATCTTACCGCTTGGAGTAAGCGGTAGCGTATCGAGCCTGACGAACGCCGCAGGGACCATGTACTCGGGGAGTTTCGAACCAAGGAACTCCCGCAATTCGAAGATGCTCGGGTTTGGATCCCCGCGGAGTGTGTAGTAAGCTACGAGCCTTTTATCCCCAGGACGGTCCTCGCGAAGGACCACGACGCACTGAGCGATGCTCGGATGCGAACTGAGCATCGCTTCGATCTCTCCGAGTTCGATCCGAAAGCCACGGTGCTTGACTTGAGTATCTGCTCGCCCCAGAAAATCGAGTTTTCCATCGTAGCGCCATCTGGCTAGGTCACCGGTACGATAGTATCGGAGATGAGGACTGCCCAGATCGGGCAAAGCAACAAACCGCTCAGAGGTCAAATTCTCTTTGCCAACGTATCCTGATGCAAGACAAGCACCCGCAAGGTACAGTTCGCCAATCGCCCCGCGAGGCACTCGTCTTGCGTTTTGATCAAGGATCACACACTCGCAATTCGGGATAGGGCGTCCGATGGATGCCTCGGCGGCGGCGTCAAAATCCGCCAAGCTGACCATTGTCTCGGTGACAACGTGTGTCTCGGTAGGTCCGTAGTGATTGTGTAGTCGGCATTGCGGGTGAGCTTGTAGGAAATCCCGCAAGGGCTCAGTCAGCTTAAGGCTTTCCCCTGCCGAGATAATATCTAGCAAGGGGCTAGCCTCTGCCAGTTTAGCTACTTGTACAACCGCATCGATCATGACGAAGGGAAGAAAGACCCTCTGGATTCGATTGGCTTGGATGAAATGCATCAGTGCATGAGGATCCAACCTTTGTTTCTCATCGATCAGGACAAGTGTCCCTCCCGAGGTGAGCGTTGAGGCGATTTCCTGGATGGAGACATCGAAGCATTTAGGAGCAAATTGGAGGGTTCTGGCTGGGACCGACAGTCGCTCTTGTTTGTTTTGCCATGCGATGAGATTCGCGATGGCCCGATGAGGCATCTGAACCCCCTTGGGTTCTCCGGTGGATCCCGAGGTGTATAGCAGGTAGGCTTGGTGATCGATGCTGATTGGAGGAAAGACTTGGGTGCGGACTATTTCATGCGTTGCCAAATCTTGGTTTGGAACAAGAACCAGCGTTTTGTCTTCTGGGAATTCGATCGTACCGATTAATTCCGGCTCAACGAGCAGGACTTGTGGTTGTGCGTCTTGGAGAAAGTATTTGAGTCTTTCTCTGGGGTAACTTGGGTCTAGTGGAAGATACACCCCTCCGGCTTTCCAGATCCCAAACAAACTTGCGATTGAATCAAAGCTACGGTTCAGCAATACGGCGACAGAGGATCCAATTTCAAGACCTTGTTCGCGCAAGCGTGTTGCGATCTGGATCGCTCGATCTTGCAATTGTTTATAGGTGAAATCACTATCCGCGTCCCTGACGGCAATGGATGTCGGGGTTTGAACAACTTGGTCTTGGAAAAGCTCGTGGAGTGTTTTCGCGAGGTAGGAAGGGACGGCTTTGGGGGTCTCGAGTTGATTGAGTTCAGAAAGCTCTTCTGGAGTGATAAGCTCGATCGAGCTAAGAGGGGTTAGGGGATGGTCGATCAAACGGTCGATAAGCCCTGTAAATCGCTTGGCCCACAAGCTTACTGTGGACTTGTCCCAGAGGTCCGAGCCGTAGTAGAGATGCCCTTGAATGAATGGTTTTCCGGAAACCGAATCAAGTTTCCGCTGGAGAATCATTTCCAGGTCGAAGCGTGCACCAAGTAGGGGCAAATCGATTTGCGTCACATGGGCCGAATCGAGTCTCAACTCTTGAGTGTCAAAGTCAATCAACTGAAATAGAGTTTGCACCAACGGATTTCGATCCCTTGTTGGTTCCTGGCAAACGTCCGACACGATCAATTCAAATGGTACATGGCGGTGGTCGAAGGCCATGGCTGATGTCGACTGCACGTTTTGAACATGTGCTGCCAACGAAACCTTTCGATCGATTTGGCTTCGCACGGCAACGACATTGATAAAGTAGCCGATCGCCCGATCCCAGGTGGCATCATCGCGAGATCCTATCGGAACTGCAGTCGTGATGTCCATCTGTCCACTTTGAATCGCCGAAAACAACTGGAAGAACGAAAGTAACAATACGTGTGGAGTGCATCCATGTTGCTTGCAGAATCGATCGATTCTTTCGAATTGTTTGGTAGATAGTTCGATCTCGACGCTTTCGCCGCGGAACGTAAAGTCACTCGGTCGACTAAAATCAGTCGGGATTTCCAAATATCGACTACCGGCAAGTTGTTGTTTCCAAAATTGCCTGTCGTTTTCCAGCGAATCGCTGACGCAGTAACGATGCTGCAAACGAGTGTAATCCCGGTAATGCACAAAGGAGACTTCTTGTGCTGTTGGAGAAACTAGTCCTGAGGCTTCTCGCTGGACCTGATCGTAGGCCTCACCAAGCTCATGTTTGAAGTTCTCCAACGACAAACCATCCATCGCGATGTGATGAAAGACTAGGAAAAGAATATGCGAAGATTCAGATAGCTCAATCAGAGCACTACGCATCTCAAGGTCACGTTGCAAATCGAACTTGATCTGGCTTTGGGTCTTTATCCACTCCAACGCTTTCTCTAGCCTTTGATCGCTGGGGATGCCGGTCAGGTCTACGACTGGTAAGCTCACGTTGTCGACATGCCGGATTTCCTGCCATATTCCCTGAGCATCCTGACTGAAGACGGTGCGAAGTGGTTCGTGCTTCTGTACGAGCTTCAACAACGAAACTTCTAATGCATCGGTATCTAGCGCACCATCAATCTTCCAAGCCACGGGGATGTTGTAAGCGGCCTCCACAGCAAACATCTGTTCGATCAAATAAAGACTGCGCTGCGCGTAGGATGCTGGTATCCGATCTTTGGTCCAATCCATCGATGAATCGCACTGATCACTCATCGGAGTCCATCGAGGTGTTTGCACATCAAGTTCAGAAAGAACGCGATGCGTTTGTGCAATCGTTGGATTACGAAAGAACGTCTTGAACGAAAGGTCTTTGCCTAGCCGGTCACGGACCGTCACAATCAAACGAGCTGCCAGTAGCGAATGTCCTCCCAGAGCAAAGAAGTTGTCGTGGATTCCGATGCGGTTGATGCCCAGGACTTCCGACCAGATCTGAGCCAATTGCTCTTCGACCCCGTTCCGAGGAGGTGTGTACTGGTCTTGGACACCGACATCCTTGATATCCGGCAAAGGCAAAGCCCGTCGATCGATCTTACCGCTTGGAGTAAGCGGTAGCGTATCGAGCCTGACGAACGCCGCAGGGACCATGTACTCGGGGAGTTTCGAACCAAGGAACTCCCGCAATTCGAAGATGCTCGGGTTTGGATCCCCGCGGAGTGTGTAGTAAGCTACGAGCCTTTTATCCCCAGGACGGTCCTCGCGAAGGACCACGACGCACTGAGCGATGCTCGGATGCGAACTGAGCATCGCTTCGATCTCTCCGAGTTCGATCCGAAAGCCACGGTGCTTGACTTGAGTATCTGCTCGCCCCAGAAAATCGAGTTTTCCATCGTAGCGCCATCTGGCTAGGTCACCGGTACGATAGTATCGGAGATGAGGACTGCCCAGATCGGGCAAAGCAACAAACCGCTCAGAGGTCAAATTCTCTTTGCCAACGTATCCTGATGCAAGACAAGCACCCGCAAGGTACAGTTCGCCAATCGCCCCGCGAGGCACTCGTCTTGCGTTTTGATCAAGGATCACACACTCGCAATTCGGGATAGGGCGTCCGATGGATGCCTCGGCGGCGGCGTCAAAATCCGCCAAGCTGACCATTGTCTCGGTGACAACGTGTGTCTCGGTAGGTCCGTAGTGATTGTGTAGTCGGCATTGCGGGTGAGCTTGTAGGAAATCCCGCAAGGGCTCAGTCAGCTTAAGGCTTTCCCCTGCCGAGATAATATCTAGCAAGGGGCTAGCCTCTGCCAGTTTAGCTACTTGTACAACCGCATCGATCATGACGAAGGGAAGAAAGACCCTCTGGATTCGATTGGCTTGGATGAAATGCATCAGTGCATGAGGATCCAACCTTTGTTTCTCATCGATCAGGACAAGTGTCCCTCCCGAGGTGAGCGTTGAGGCGATTTCCTGGATGGAGACATCGAAGCATTTAGGAGCAAATTGGAGGGTTCTGGCTGGGACCGACAGTCGCTCTTGTTTGTTTTGCCATGCGATGAGATTCGCGATGGCCCGATGAGGCATCTGAACCCCCTTGGGTTCTCCGGTGGATCCCGAGGTGTATAGCAGGTAGGCTTGGTGATCGATGCTGATTGGAGGAAAGACTTGGGTGCGGACTATTTCATGCGTTGCCAAATCTTGGTTTGGAACAAGAACCAGCGTTTTGTCTTCTGGGAATTCGATCGTACCGATTAATTCCGGCTCAACGAGCAGGACTTGTGGTTGTGCGTCTTGGAGAAAGTATTTGAGTCTTTCTCTGGGGTAACTTGGGTCTAGTGGAAGATACACCCCTCCGGCTTTCCAGATCCCAAACAAACTTGCGATTGAATCAAAGCTACGGTTCAGCAATACGGCGACAGAGGATCCAATTTCAAGACCTTGTTCGCGCAAGCGTGTTGCGATCTGGATCGCTCGATCTTGCAATTGTTTATAGGTGAAATCACTATCCGCGTCCCTGACGGCAATGGATGTCGGGGTTTGAACAACTTGGTCTTGGAAAAGCTCGTGGAGTGTTTTCGCGAGGTAGGAAGGGACGGCTTTGGGGGTCTCGAGTTGATTGAGTTCAGAAAGCTCTTCTGGAGTGATAAGCTCGATCGAGCTAAGAGGGGTTAGGGGATGGTCGATCAAACGGTCGATAAGCCCTGTAAATCGCTTGGCCCACAAGCTTACTGTGGACTTGTCCCAGAGGTCCGAGCCGTAGTAGAGATGCCCTTGAATGAATGGTTTTCCGGAAACCGAATCAAGTTTCCGCTGGAGAATCATTTCCAGGTCGAAGCGTGCACCAAGTAGGGGCAAATCGATTTGCGTCACATGGGCCGAATCGAGTCTCAACTCACTGTTCCAAGTGTCGCAGACAAAAAGTACTTGGCACTCCGGGATCGTCGGAGTCCCAAAGTCTCTCGAGAAATCACGCACACAAAACTGCTTCGAAAAACACTCACCATCAAAACCATACGATGGATCGTTAGAAAAATGCCGAGCCAAGTCGCCAAATGTCTGTGGCTTGGCGATTCTGATCCATTCGTCTAGTAGGCCACCTGTGTATCGGTCTAAAACCATTACAAACGCTGAAAGCAACATGCATTCAACATCGACACCCTCGACCCGCGACGTTTTTTCGAGGTGTTCGACGATAGGGTCAAGTACCGTGAACTCAAATCGGTCTAGCGTTGCGTCAGAGGCAAAAGAAAGGTCGCCATGAGCTCCAACTTGCTCAAGATGGGGTACCTCTTCCGTGATCGGAAAGCAGGTTAAGTTTTCTTTGTCCATTGAGAGTCATTATCGGGCGAAGGTCTGATACCATCCAGACTTTCTCGGCACGGCAAGTTTGGTGGTGGATATTTGCAAGGGCATTGAGTAGCAAAGGATACTTAAAACCATTTCAACGTCAAACAATCGAGTTTTTCTCGAAGCCAAAAGAAGGCTTTTGAAGTGAACCTTTCCAGAAGACCCTTACCCTCGCGGGGAAACAGGAATGAAACACAGAGTCACAGGGGACACAGAGGACACAGATGCACGAACACCCAAACAAGAAACTTGGATCACAACGGCAAGACAAAAAGGTTCGGAATCGAGAAGATCCCAAGCCGAACTAGTTAGGTCGCCACGGTCAGAGATTTACGGATCGCTTCGAAGACTTCTACTTCCGACTCGGTTCCGTCAACCGAGCGGAGCTTGCCCTGTGCCCCATAATACTGCACCAGTGGCTTGGTCTGTTCGTGGAAGACCCGCAAGCGTTCACGGATCGTCGAATCGTTGTCGTCGGCCCTGCCGTCGATCTTCGCTCGCTTGAGCAATCGCGTGATGAGCACTTCGTCGGGAACCCGTAGCTCCAAGACCACATCCAGCGGTCTCTTGAGTTCCGTCAGCAGATCGTCAAGCATCTGCGCCTGGACCATCGTCCTTGGGAACCCATCGAACAAAGCACCCTTGGCACAATCCGGACTCTTGATCTTCTGCGAAACGATACGCATGACCAAATGGTCTGGAGCTAGTTTGCCCGCATTGATGTACGAGGCGACGTACCTTGAGAGTGCGGTATCCTGCTCCATGACGGCACGAAGCATCTCCCCAGTAGAAAGATGGGGGATGTCGAACAGTTCGACCAAACGACGGCATTGGGTCCCCTTACCTGCACCGGGAGGACCGATGAAAACGATTAGCATCGATGTCGGCCCCCCTTCGGTTTAGTTTCCCTTTGATCAGCCCTAGGAGTACTGGATTACGACTCCAATAGTCCCTTGTAGTTCCGCATCAAAAGATGGCTGTCGATTTTTTGGATCAAATCGAACGCCACACTCACGGCGATCAACAATCCAGTGCCACCGTAGAACGATGCGACGGTAAACGACACACCGAATTGCGAGGTGATGATCGTTGGCACAATCGCGATGATCGCAAGAAACGCAGCTCCAACGTAGGTGATTCGCAACATCACCTTCTCAAGGTAATCCTCGGTTCGCTTGCCAGGCCTATAGCCTGGTATAAACGCCCCGGAATCTTTCAGATTCTGCGACATCTCCTTGGGATTGAACATGATCGATGTCCAAAAGAAGCAGAAAAAGAAGATCAATAGCACATAGAGAACATTGTAGGTAAACGACGAACCGGAGTTGAACATCGAGGAGGCTTGCTGTGCAAAACTAGCAAGCGTCTGCCAAATCCCTTCTCCCGAAGCGAAGGAGGTAGCCAAAAGGCCAAACACCATTCCGGGGATCATCAGAAAACTGCTCGCGAAGATAATCGGCATAACACCCGACTGGTTGATCTTGAGCGGAAGGTACTGCTTGGTACCCCCCGACATCCGTCGGCCTCGTACGTGCTTGGCACTCTGCATCTCGATCCTTCGCTGTGCCATGGTGATGAAGACAACACCAAAGACCACCGCGATGAATAACGCCGCCAAGACCACCAAGACGTCAGGGCCAATCGAGGTTCCTGAATTGCCCGTGAGTTCACTCGAAACGTTCTGCCGAAGGTCCCATAGGGCTCTTGGCATTTGTGCCAAGATACCTGCCATGATCAGCAACGAAATGCCGTTGCCAATCCCATACTCGTCAATTTGCTCGCCGAGCCACATCAGGAACATCGAACCAGCGGTCATGATCGCCACGGAGGTGATCTGCCAGCCGAGCGACAAACTACTCGAATTGGTTCCGAAGAACTGTGATGATGCAGGCGAGTCTTGAGGACCTACGGTGAAACTCAAGTAAACCCAACTCTGCAAAATACAGATGATCACCGTCAGATAACGGGTGTACTCGTTGATCTTCTTGCGTCCAGCCCCGCCTTCCTTGCGGAGATCCTCAATCGGCTTCCAAACCGTACCGAGCAGTTGGAAAATGATCGAAGCGGAGATGTATGGAGCGAGTCCAAGGCCGAATATCGTAAGACTTCGTAGGTCTGTCGCAGAAAAGACTGCAACCTTTTCCATGAAGCTCTTGAGTTCGCTGGTGCTACCGGCCAAATCCGACTTGAGCACCGGCAATCGAACGTGGTACCCGATTCGATAGACGGCCAAGAGGAACAGCGTCAAAAGAATCTTCTGACGTAGTTCGGGGATGGAAAACACGACCCGCAGTTTCTCAAACATGTTTTCAATGTTCCTGGAGCGAGAACGATGAACCGAAAGGACCGTCAAACTATACCAAAAACAAAGGCTGACGGCACCTAAGCGACGTCAGCCGATGGACTTATTCAGGTAGGGCATTTTGCCCAGGACGAGTGATTAGCTCTTGGCCTTGGAATCCGCTACCCGTTGCTTAGGTGTTCTCTTGGCAGCGACGATCTTGACCGTCCCGCCAACCGCTTCAACCTTCGCCTTGGCCGACGCGCTAATTCGGGTGACGACCAAGTTCAATTTCTTGGTCACCTCGCCGTCGCCGAGAATCTTCAGTTCGTCGAAGCGAACTTTGACCAAGCCGCGGTGACGAATGTCAGCCGGGGTGATTTCGGAACCTTCTTCGAACGCTCCGTTGATCGCTCCGACATTGACGCCGACGACTTCCGTTGCGAATCGGTTGTTGAAACCTCGCTTGGGTGTCCGCATGTAAATCGGAGTATCGCTACCGCTGAACATCGGGTGGCGGCTGTAACCGCTGCGCGACTTGTGTCCGTCGCGTCCTCGTCCGGATGTCTTACCGGTCTTACTACCTACCCCACGGCCGATGCGTTTTCGGGGGCGATTGATTTCGACCCCTTCGTTGACTTCTTCTAAGTTCATGACAGATTCACTCCTCTGAGGCGTTCGACGTCTTCGCGTGTACGCAGTTTCGATAAAGCGTCAAATGTCGCCTTGATCAACACGGTTGGATTGTTGGAGCGGAAACTCTTGGTAAGGATATCTTGAATCCCCAGTGCTTCGCAAACCGAGCGGACGGCTTGGCCTGCAATGATCCCAGTACCTGGACTCGCAGGCATCAGCAACACGTGGGCTGCCCCGTAGTGGCCGCTGACTTCGTGGGGAATCGTTCCATTGATAATCGGAACTTGGAGCATCGCTCGCCCGGCAGCTTTTTGTGCCTTGGCAACGCTCGGGGGAACTTCGTTGGCTTTCCCGTAACCGTACCCGACCTTGCCGCGACCATCCCCGACAACAACCAGGGCTGCGAAGCTGAAGCGTCGGCCACCTTTGACCACCGCCGCACATCGCTTGATCTTCAACACGCGGTCGATCTGGGAATCGCCTTGCATGGACTCGTTTGACATAAATTACTCGCTAGCTCTCTGTTTGTTTCCCTGGAATTAGAATTCCAATCCCGCTTCACGTGCTGCGTCGGCAAACGCCGCTACCCTGCCATGGTACTTGTACGAACCACGGTCGAACGAAACCGTCTTGATCCCGATGGCCGATGCTCGCTCTGCAAGAATCTTACCAAGCTTGGCAGCCGCGTCGCGGTTGCCACCGTACCCAACCTGGGCACGCAAGGCCTTCTCGGCTGACGAGACCGAGCATAATGTCTTGCCAGTGACGTCGTCGATCACCTGACAACCGAAATTTTGCAAGGATCGGTATACGCACAACCTTGGCCGTTCGGTTGTACCCCGTACCTTCTTGCGAACTCGATAGGCTCGGCGTTCCCTTTGTCCGTCGACTACTTTGCGAATGTCCACTTTTCAACCTCGTATCAATTGATTCGTTTGCTAGGCGACTAGGTCGCACTCTTGCCTTGCTTGATCTTCACCACTTCGCCCACATAACGAACACCCTTGCCCTTGTAAGGCTCAGGTTTCCTCAGCGATCGGACGTAAGCGGCAAATTGTCCAACGGATTGCTTGTCGCAACCCGACACGTTGACGTGCGTGTTGTCCGGACAAACCACCGTCAAGCCGTCGGGTATGGGAAGCTTCAATTCGTTGGCGAAACCAACGCGAAGCGTCAGTACCTTCTCCTTGACCGAGGCTTGGTAACCAACGCCCTGGATCTCAAGCTTCTTTTCATAACCGGTCTTGACGCCCAAGACCATGTTGTTGATCAGTGCGCGGGTCAACCCATGGAGTGCCCTTGCCAATCCCTGATCGGAGTCGCGGGTGACGTTGACCGTCTTGCCGTCGTCGGTCACCTCGACCTTGACCTCGTCTCTGTGCGTAAAAGAAAGCTTACCCTTGGGCCCTTCCACGTTGACCGTGTTGCCTTCGAGACTCACCTTCACACCGGCCGGAATTTCTACCGGCTTGCGACCAATTCGGGACATCTAAAGTACTCCTGGAATGTTTGCTTGGTTCCCAAGCAGTCTTCCGCTAATGAACTGTGAAAAATTAGCAGACTTCGGCAAGGACTTCACCGCCGAGTTTGTGCTGTCTCGCTTCGCGATCGCTGTAAACCCCTTTGGAGGTGCTGACGATCGATATCCCCAGACCATTGAGTATGGGCTTCAAATCGGTGCATTTGGCATACACCCGACGGCCAGGCTTGCTAACACGCTTGACGGTTTGAATCACTTTCTCGCCATTAGGACCGTACTTGAGTTCGATCCTCAAGTTCTTACCCGGAGTCGCTTCGATCTCCGAATAGTCCCAAATGTAACCCTCTCGCTTCAATACGTCCGCGACGCTCTTGCGGAGACTCGACATCGGTACATCCACGAAGGTGCGCTCGATGCGAATCGCGTTGCGGATTCTTGTCAGCATGTCTGAAATCGGATCATTGATCATCTTGTTCTACCCCGCCCCTACCAGCTTGATTTACGTACACCAGGGATCAGACCTTTGTCAGCCAAATTGCGGAAGCAAATTCGGCAAATGCCAAACTTGCGATACACGGCCCTGGGGCGCCCGCATAATTTGCAACGATTCTCTCGCCGCGTCGAAAACTTAGGCTCGCGATTCGCCTTTGCGATTTTGCTTTTGCTTGCCACCGGTTCGGTCTTCCAATCAAAACAAAGTTATGAACTAACAAAAACCCAATTGTTCTAAGCAGTCTTCTTTTTCGGTGCTCGGAACGGCATCCCGAACATCTCAAGCAGCCGACGGCCGTCATCGTTCGAACGGGCTGTCGTGACGATGGTGATGTTCATCCCCTGTGCCTTGGCATACTTGTCGTTGCTGAGTTCAGGGAAAACCAACCACTCGTTCAATCCCATCGAATAATTGCCTTGGCCGTCGAAAGCCGTGCGGCTAACCCCACGGAAGTCACGCACCCGAGGAAGCACAATGCTGATGATCCGATCGAGGAACTCGTACATCCTGTCGCCACGCAAGGTGACCTTGCATCCGATAGGAACTCCCTCGCGGAGCTTGAAACCGGCGATCGAATTGCGGGCCAGAGTCAATACAGGTTTTTGACCCGTGATCTCTCCCATCGCATCGGCAGCCAACTCCAAAATCTTCTTGTCTTGCATCGCTTCGCCGACACCCATATTCACCGAGATCTTCTCGATCCTAGGAATGGCAAAGACATTCTTGATGCCCAGCTCCTCGCCTAGTTGCTTTTGGATGTTGTCGTAGTAGTGTTGTTGTAATCGAGGCGCCATCGCGTCTGATCCTCTAAACCTTCTTCAAACCAATGAATCCGAAATTACTTCTTGACTTTCGTCTGCTTCGCAGGTGACACCACCCCGAGGCTTACACCCGACTTCTTGCAGTAACGCTCCTTCGATCCATCGCTGGCAATCCGAACTCCCATTCGAGTCGGTTTGCTCGTCTTTGGACACACAAGCATCACCTTGCAAGCTCGCAGGGCTACTTCCTTCGACAAACGTCCACCCTGAGGGTTGCGTTGCGACTTCTTGACGTGCTTGAGAACCCGATTGACTCCCTCGACAACAACCTTGTTGTTCTCGCGATCAACCGATAGTACCGTCCCACGCTGGCCCTTGTCCCGGCCCGAAATAACTTCTACGACGTCTTGTACTTTGATCAACATGATTAAACCACCTCACTTGCCAAAGAGACGATCTTCGTGTAGCTCTTCTCACGGAGTTCCCGTGCGACCGCACCAAAAATCCGCGTTCCGCGAGGATTGTCATCTTTGTCGACCAATACCACCGCGTTGCTATCGAAACGAACATAGCTGCCGTCGCTACGCCGGTTCGGCTGGGCGGTACGGACAATCACCGCACGCACAACCGCTTTCTTCTTGATCTCACTGCCAGGGATCACGCTCTTGACCGAGCAAATGATCACGTCGCCGATGCTCGCATAGCGTCGGCGTGTACCACCCAGCACCTTGATGCACATCACTTCGCGTGCGCCAGTGTTGTCGGCAACCTGGAGTCGTGTTTCTTGTTGAATCATGTTATGTGTCTCTCAAACCAATCAGTGTTCACCGAAACCATTCGCAACTACAGGCTCGCCTGAGCCTCTACATGCGGTTCGGCCAATCCAGCGGCATCGTTCTTGCCGATAATTCTTACCAAGTTCCATCGCTTGAGTTTCGAAAGCGGACGAGATTCTTCAATCTCCACCTTGTCTCCACTCTTGGACTCGTTGTTCTCGTCATGCACATGGCAAACGGTCTTGCGCCGCACAATCTTCGTGTACTTCGGATGCCTTACGGAACGCTCGATCTCGACCCGTCGCGTCTTGTTCATCCGGTCGCTCTTGACGACCCCAACCAAAATTCTGCGTGCCATGTACCGCTTGCCCCTGTAACTACCCTACAATTTGTGTTTGTCTTTTCGCTTCTGTCCGCCATTACCCCGACCGAGTCCAACTTGCTTCCTCGTTGCTGATGCGATCCCGTGGCCCTCGCCAAGGAACGTTACCAGCACCTCAGTGCAGTCGTCGAAACTCAACCACCAGCGGCCTTCGACCGCTGGGTTTGGATCGTTTTGACCCGTGCAATCAAACGTCGGTTCTTCTTGTTCTGGGTCGGAATGTCCACCCGATCGGTTTGAGATTGAAGACGCAAGCGAAACAAAGTCTCGGCTGCCTCGACAGCGGTGAGCTCCAATTGCTCGTCGCTCATCTCTCGTAGTTCGGTCGCTTTCATCTTTGCTCTATATCCTGCCTGTGTATCATAAACCGTATCCCGAAACTGGACCGACCGGCCAGCCTCAGACCTCCTCCATTTGTCTTCGCTCCAGAGACCAGCTCGGATCGAATCGCACCCGGTCAGATTCGCTATCGAACCCAACCAAGTCATGATGAGGGAAACCGAAGTTTACCTCTTGTACGCAAACCGTCCACCCATCAAGCGTCGCAAAGAACGCAATGACTAAGCAGGACGTCGGCGAACCAAACGTACCCTGATGGGCATCTTGGCTGCCAGTCGAGCAAAACAAACTTTCGCTTGCTGCTCGGTTACTCCACCGAGTTCGTATAAAACCGTACCTGGCTTGACGACTGCAACCCAGTATTCTGGCTCCCCCTTACCTTTACCCATCCGCGTTTCAAGCGGCTTGGAAGATACTGGTTTGTCAGGAAATATCCGAATGTACAGGCGACCTTCACCTCGAACGTATTGATTAGCAGCGATACGACCGGCTTCGATCGTCTGGGCTCGAATCCAACCGCCTTGGAGGCATTGGAGTCCGAAGTCACCGAAGACGACCTTGTTGCCGCGCGTAGCGTTACCTTTTATACGTCCTCTTTGGCTTTTTCGGTGCTTGACCCGCTTGGGCATCAGCGCCATCGTTGTTGTCTCCCGCGTAGGAACCTTGATTTACCCAAACCTGAACCCCGATATTCCCCTGCGGGGTCGAAGCCTCAGCGAAACCGTAACTGATCTTTGCTTGGATCGTGCTCAATGGCAACGCTCCCGCGTTGGCCTTCTCACAACGAGCCATTTCTGCTCCACCGAGCCGGCCTGACAACTGGATCTTGATCCCCTTGGCCCCGGCGTCCATGGTCGTCTCGATCGAACGCTTCATCGTCCGACGGAAACTAGCACGCTTTGCCAATTGCTTGGCGATGTCTTCTGCAATGAGCTGCGCTTGTATTTCAGGTCGATGTACTTCTTCGACCTTCAAATTCACACGCCGTCCGATCAAGTTCTGCAATTCTTCTTGCAGGATCTCAATCTCCGTACCCTTCTTGCCAATCAGCAAACCAGGCTTGGCGACGAACACATGCAATCGCACTTCGTCGCGAGTCCGCTCGATTTCGATCCGATCGATCCCTGCCTCGCGGTAAGCTGGCTTGGTGGGATGGAACTTGATGAACTTGCGTATCTTCTGGTCTTCTACCAAAAGCTCCGCGAACTCTTTCTTGCTGGCATACCATCGGCTCTTCCAGCCCATGACGATGCCAGTCCGAAAGCCAATAGGATTTACTTTTTGTCCCATGTTCGTTACTTCCTACAGCTCGTCCAAGCGCTTGAGTACCACCGAAATATGACTTGTCCGCTTGAGGATCGTAAAGGCTTGGCCACGCGAACGTGGCTGGAACCTCTTGACCATCGGGCCACCGTCGATGCGTGCATCGACGACGACCAATTCGTTGACGTTGTACGATTCGCCACTGTTTTGTTCTGTGTCTTGTGCACTGCCGCAAGCGCTCAAGATCACCTTTTCCAACATCCTCGCACCGCGATGAGGCTGGAATCGGAGTATCTCCAAGGCTTCGTCAGCGAACTTGCCACGAACCAAATTGGCCAGCGGACGCACTTTGCGTGCACTGATTCTTGCGTGTTTGTGTGTTGCTCGGTAAGGCATAATATTGTCCTGTTTTCCTCAGCGGTCCGCTGCCTGAAACTTACTTCTTGCCTCCCTTACCGCCGTGTCCGCGGAAGGTACGCGTTGGAGCAAACTCGCCTAACTTGTGACCTACCATGTCTTCGGTGACGAAAACCTTGATGTGGGCCTTGCCATTGTGCACCTCGAACGTCGTGCCTACAAACTCTGGCACGATCGTACAACGACGCGCCCAAGTCCTGATCGGCTGGTTGCTACTAATAGACCTAGCCTTCTGAAACTTGGCAAAAAGCTTTGGGTCTACGAAAGGCCCCTTTTTTGTCGAACGTCCCATCTTCTATGCGCCCCTGATCGTTATCTCAACTTCAACTGACCATATCGTACCGATTTGCGACGTCGAATGATCGACGCATTGCTTGGCTTACGACGACGTCGTGTAAACCCACCCTTGGCCAACTTGCCAGTCGGACTGACAGGATGACGTCCACCCTTGGTTTTGCCTTCACCACCACCGTGCGGGTGGTCGACAGGATTCATCGCCGTGCCGCGAACGTGTGGACGCCAGCCCTTCCAACGGTTCCGACCGGCCTTGCCGATGCGTACTGCATCGTGCTCGGAATTCCCCATCTTGCCAATCGTCGCTCGACCTTGACTAGGTACGCGGCGAACTTCGCCACTGGGCAACTGCAACTGTGCCCACCCACCCTCACGGGCCATCAAAACCGCAGACGATCCTGCCGATCGGCACAATGCTGCACCGCGTCCAGGGGTCATCTCGACACAACAGACATCCATCCCAGGTGGGATGTTCTTCATCGGTAAGCAATTCCCTGGCGTCGGTGGAGCATCCGGGCCGTTCATCAGAACGTCACCCTTTTTCATGCTCTCGGTCGCCAAGATGTACACTTTCTCGCCGTCGGCATAAACGACTAGAGCAATCCGAGCACTTCGGTTCGGATCGTACTGGATCGAATCGATCGTGCCTTTGATCCCATCTTTGAGCCTACGGAAATCGACAATCCGGTACATTCGCTTGTGGCCACCACCTCGGTGCCTCGCGGTGATGAACCCTTGATTGTTACGGCCACCCTTCTTCTTCTGACGTTTGAGCAAACCCTTCTCAGGCTTTGCACCTGGTGTGAGTTCGGCAAAGTCGCTGCAAGACGAATTTCTTCGTCCTGGCGAAGTTGGCTTATGTATTCGTATTCCCATGATCCGATTCCCGTTTCCTTATTGTTCGCTTCTTGAGTCGCTACGGCCTAGAAGAAATCAATCTTGTATTCACTACCGAGCTTGACAATCGCTTTTTTCCAAGCCTTCGTCATCCCCGCTTTGGCACGATACCGCCGCGCCTTGCCAGCACGGTTTTGGGTCGCCACTGCCTCGACCTTCACATTGAACAGTTCCTCGATCGCATGCTTGATCTGCGTCTTGGTCGCCAAGGGACTGACCTCGAACGCATAGCGATTCTGGCGTGTCGCCTTGTGCACACCCTTCTCGGTTACCAACGGTCGGTAAACGATCTGATGCGGCGTCAAAACCATCGAAGTCTTTGGAGGTTGTTTTGCCATGACTGTTTGCTCTTGTTTCCTATCTTACGCCGTGATTAAGCACTGGCTCGCGATTTGATCCAATCCAAAGCTTCCCGCGTCAGGACCAGCTTTCGGGGTCGCAGAATGCTCAACGCATTCAAATCGCTCACAGGGCTAATCGTCAAACCTTGTATGTTTCTTCCGCTCAAGTACACGTTTCGGTCGTGCGAAGCGGTCGCAAGTGTCTTGCTCACGCCCTCGAGCCCCAATGCCTTAAATGCACCAACGAGAGCCTTGGTCTTCGGCGCTTCCATCGCCAATTGATCGATCACAACCACCGAATCGGCTCCGATCTTTGCGGCTAAGGCCATTCGGGTCGCGGCTTGAACCGCCTTGCGAGGCAGTCGGTAGTAATAAGATCTCGGCTGACGGGAATTGGCGTGTCCACCACCGCGTCTTACCGGTGTTCGCTTGGCACCCATCCGGGCATTACCAGTACCCTTCTGGCGATACATCTTCTTGGTCGACCCGGAAACCTCGCCTCGAGACTTGGTCTTGTTGCTCCCTTGACGGGCGTTTGCCAAGTACATCACCACGGCATCATGCAATAACTGCTTGCTGACCCTCGGTGCAATCGTCGACGGATCGATATCGTAATCGCCGACTTTATTTCCCGACAGATCGTATACTGGAAGCTTTACCATGATTCGTATTCCACCGATTCCCCTACCACCGAACATTCAACTCTACAAACCCAACCGACTAACCAACCTTGTTCGTCTCGCGAATGACAACATAGCCACCAGCAGGACCAGGAACCGGACCATGCACCAACAAAAGATTGTTCTCAAGATCGATCTTGACCAGCTTGAGATTTCTCATGGTGACCTGATCGGTCCCGTAATGACCAGCCATCTTGCGGCCCTTGCGAACTCGACCAGGATAAGTACCCGCTGCAGTACCCCCTGGATGCCGGTGAACCTTCTTGACCCCGTGAGTAGCTCGCTGGCCACTGAAATTGTGCCGCTTCATCCAACCGGAGTAACCACACCCCTTAGAAATAGCCGTCACATCGACCGCCTTGATCCCCTCGAGGTAAGTCACTAGAACCTCGGATCCGACTGCCAAACCAGCATCGCCCCTGAGCTCTTTGATGAACTTCTTTGGCTCCCCCTCCGACTTGGTGACCACCGCGACCCCGGCAGCCTTGAGCTTCGCAGATCGCTTGCTCGAGATATCAGCCACATGCCCCCGCTCAGATCGCGAAGCCAAACGACGCGGCTTGTCCTTGAACCCCAACTGGACGGCATCGTAGCCGTCGCGATCCACGGTCTTGACCTGCAACACTTTACAAGGCCCCGCCTCAATGACAGTCACAGGCACGATGCTGCCATCGGGCTGGAATATCTGCGTCATGCCGACTTTGCGGCCCAGGATACCTTTTCTCATGTTTCAGTTCCGTGAATCGTTGCCCTGCAGGACTCGCCCATCTTCTCTTTACGCTTGAGAAGATCGACGGTTACCCCCAAAGCATCCGCACCATACGAGGAAAACCTTTAATGAAAACCGTTTCGGGAACTACCCGAAAGAAAGCCTACCTTGAAGTTGCTTTGATCTTGATGTCAACCCCAGCCGGCAAACTCAATTTGTTCAACGCCTCAATCGTCCTGGCGGTCGCTTGCTTGATGTCGATCAATCGCTTGTGGGTCCGAATCTCGAACTGCTGTCGAGCCTTCTTGTCAATGTGCGGACCAGAAAGAACTGTGTACTTCTCAATTCTCGTCGGCAACGGGATCGGACCGTGCACTTCAGAGTGCGTCCGCTTGGCCGTCTCGACAATCTCGAGGGCACTTTGATCCAGAACAGCATGATCGTAAGCTTCCATGCGTATCCTAATGACTTCGTGCGATCCAGACACAGTTACCTACCTCAATCTAAAGCTATCGTCAACGCGCAGTCCGCTTTTTCGAAGATCTCTTCGAACGCTCCACG
>Ga0315900_10003230_pt1 | contig 24038 bp, 17 predicted proteins | sample LakEriMetagenome_FD_203521 | JGI IMG/M metagenome (GOLD analysis project Ga0315900, IMG submission 203521) | Freshwater fungal communities from buoy surface, Lake Erie, Ohio, United States - Buoy 12 MA114 | ecosystem: Environmental > Aquatic > Freshwater > Lake > Lake biofilm | place: USA: Lake... | reverse complement strand
GGCCGGCATTCTGGAAGCACGGCCGGCGCGGCGACCATCACGATCTCGACGCCCCCCTGCCGCACGGTGCCGCGCTCACGCCGCGGGCGATCCTGGAACGACTGGCCGACGCGGTCGCGTCCCTCGGGCTGCCGCATCCGCTGCACGTGCATACCGCGAACCTCGGCCTCCCGGGCAACTGGCGGACGATGCTCGAGACGATGCGCACGCTCGCGGGCCGTCGCGCCCATCTCGCCCACGTGCAGTTCCACAGCTATGCCGGGGGCGACCTCGACGAGGGCTCGTTCGGCTCGGGCGTGGCCCCGCTCGTCGAGTTCTTCAACGCCCACGACTCGCTGACGCTCGATGTGGGCCAGATCCTGTTCGGAGACACGGTGGCGATGACAGGAGACGCCGCCGCGGCCGAGCATCTGGCCCATGCCACCGGCGTGCCCTGGATGGCCCACGACCTGCACCTCGAGGGCGGCTGCGGCGTCTTGCCGATTGCCTACAAGGAGAAGAGCCTCGTTCATGCCTGGCAGTGGGCCATCGGCCTGGAATGGTTCCTCTGCGCCACCGATCCGTGGCGGGTGGCGCTCTCGACCGATCACCCCAACGGCGCGCACTTCACGGCCTATCCGCATCTCATGCACCTGCTCGGCGACGCCGCCTTCCGCCGTGCGGCCTTCGACCGTATCCACCCCGCCGTGCGACGCCGCAGCCCGCTGCACGACATCACCCGCGAATACACCCTCCAGGAACTGTGCATCGTCACCCGGGCCGCCCCGGCCCGGATCGCGGGCCTTGCGGCCAAGGGCCACCTCGGCCCCGGGGCCGACGCCGACATCACCCTCTACCGTCCCGACCGCGACCTGGCGACGATGTTTTCCGTGCCGGCGAAGGTCTTCAAGGCGGGCGTCCTCGTGGCCGAAGACGGCCACCTGCGGGCGGCCCCCGCCGGTGCCACGCTCGCCGCCCGGGTGGTATAGTTACGTCGCTCGCGGCACCCCCGCTGGACACCCTATGACACGCCCGTCCGTACGTCAGTCCGCTCTCGCGATCGGCCTCGCCGCGATGCTCGTGACGGGGGCCGTTCGAGGTGATGATCGTACCGCGGCCCTGGTCTTCCGCACGACGCTCACTGCGGCGGAAGCCGGCGACGTGATCCGCAGCCGACAGGGCTTCGATGTCTGCCTGCCGAATCTCTCCGTCCTCACGCCCGAAGTGGCCGAAGCCCTGGCGAAGCCCAAGGGTTTCTATCGGCTGTCGCTGCCGGCCGTGGAATCGCTCTCGCCCGAGACCGCCCGCGCGCTGGCGTATCGGACCGGCGACCTCGACCTCCCGGGCGTGACGTCGCTCACGCCCGAGGCTGCTGCGGCGCTGGCGCCACATCGTGGCCACCTGTCGTTGTGTGGTCTCTCGTCGCTCACGACGGACGTGGCCGCCGCACTCGCCCGGCACTCCGGCCACCTCTGCCTGTCGGGACTCACGGAACTCTCGCCGGAGGTGGCGGCGGCGCTCGCTCGACAGGCCGGCCACCTCTCGCTCCCCGGCATCCCGACGGTATCAATCGCCGCCGCCGCCGCCATCGCCCGGCATCAAGGTGCAAGCCTCACGCTGGCGGGCCTGACACGACTGCCGGCCGACGTCGCAGAAGCTTTTGCCACGCATCGCGGCAAACTCATTCTCCCGCGGCTCGCCGATCTGCCGACTGACACGGCGGCTGCACTCGCTCGCCACGCCGGCCCGCTGACGCTCGACGGCCTCGGCTCGCTCTCCGTCGATGCGGCGGCGGCCCTGGCGGCCCACTCGGGCGCGCTGACGCTGCGCGGCCTGTCGGTCCTGCCGCCTGGCGTCGCCGCAGCCCTGGCCGCTCACGAGGGGACGCTCTCACTGCCGGGACTCCATCTGCTCACTGCCGACGTTGCCGCCGCATTCGCCCTGCACCGGGGTGTGCTCTGCCTACCGAGCATCGCCACGCTCTCGGCCGCCGCCGCCGAGTCGTTGGCGATGCATCGCGGCGGACTCGTGCTCTCGGGGCTGACCACGCTGGGGCCGGAAGCCGCCCGCGCGCTCGCGGGCCACGTTGGCGACATCGACCTCTACACGCTCGCTCAGTCGGCCGCGCTCGACTCCGTCGAACTCGCGAGCCTGCTCACGGCCAAGATTCGCCTGTTGTCGCTCCCCAAGGTGCTGCGGCTCGATGCCGCCGACTCGGTCGCCATCGCCGACACGTTGGCCCGCAGCGCCGGGTCCGTTTCCCTGCCGAATCTCAAGGCAGCTTCGCCCGCGACCGTGGCCGCGCTGCTCGCCGGTGGCAACGTCGCGATCCCACCGCTCGCCGAGATCGAACTGCTGGCCGAGCCGTCAGCCGGCGAGCCGCTCGTGCACGGCGACGTGCGCGGCGACTGACGCCGCGGCGGGAAAGCATTCCGCCGCCCGGGCCGCTGCGGCCGTCGCCATGCGTGCGGCGAGCGACTCGTCCTCCAGGATCTTGAACGCCCGCCTGGGAAACTCGCTCTCCGGCAGCGGCGGCGCGATCCAGCCGGTCTCACCGTCGGCGACGAACTGACGGGCGGCGTCGCTGGCGACGGCGACGACCGGCACGCCGCCGGCCATGGCGTCGAGCACCGCGCCGCCCAGGGCCACCGCGCCCGATTGCCAGACGAGCCGCACCTGGCCGAGCAGATCGGGGAGGAGGCCGCAGGACGGCACGACGACGAGCCGGTCGGCAACCTCTTGCACGCGGGCCCGACGCAGCAACTGACGCCGCATCGGCCCCGCCCCGACGAGCACGTGCTGGAGATCCTTGCGGACCACGCCGAGTTGATCGATCGCCCACACGAGCCGCTCCACGCGTGTATCCGCCTCCAACGGCGCCACGCAGAGCGTCCAGTGCAGCGTGGGATCGAGTCCCAGTCCCGCGGCGATCGCGGCCCGCGACAGACCTGTTCCCTGCGGCGGCGCGATGCCGGGGTCGATGCGTTCGATCCTGCCGGCCGCGATGCCGAGTCGGCGGCACGACTCGGCCGCACCCGGCGAGGCGGCCACCACACGATCGGCCCGCCGCAGCCCGACCGCCGCGAGACCGCCGCGCACCGGCCGCGCCAGCCAGCCCGTCAGCCGGGCCGCTGGCGCCGCGAACCGGACCGCCGGGAGGAGGGCGACCTGCGACCGACCCCAGGCGGTCACCACGGCCGGCCGCAGGCGGGTGACGAGTGTCGCCAGCCGGAGTGCGGCAGCGGGATCGACGACCGGACGGCGGCCCACGAGGTGCACCGGGCAGCCTGCCGCAGCCAACCGCCCGGCGAGGCTGCCGCCCGTCGTCGTCACGGCCACCTGGACGTCGTGGCCTGCGGCGCGCAGCCCGGCGACGACGAGTTCGATCTGCCTGCCGGTGCCGACCGGATCAAGCCCGCGGCACACCAGCAGGATCGGCTTGCGGGACAGGTTCGGCATCGTGCGATCGTTGCCCGGCACGGGCGGCGGCGATGTCGGCGGAATCGAGGGCCGCAAGGTAGGGCAGGTGCCGCCAGGCGCCGTCGAAGTCGAGACCATACCCGACCACGAACGCATCGGGAATGTCGAAACCGACGAAGTCCGGCTGGATGGCCACTTCCGCCCGCCCGGCCTTCCGCAGGAGCACGAGCGACCGCACGCTGGCCGCGCCCCGGCGTCGCAGTTCCTGCATCAGGGCCTCGAGCGTCCGGCCCGTATCGAAGATGTCGTCGACGAGCAGCACCTCCTGCCCGGTGAGGTCGGGCAACAGATCGAGACGCAGTTCCAGCGTGCCCGGGGAGGTCGCCGTGCCGCGGTAACTGCTCGCCCAGACCATGCTCACCTGCACCGGACACTCCAGCCGGCGAATCAGGTCCGAGACCAGCACGATGCTGCCCGTGAGCACGCCGACCACCGTCAACGGGCGGCGGCCAACCTCTTGGCGGACGGCGGTGGAGAGTCGGCCGATGCCGGCGGCCAGATCCTCGGCGGAGAGCAGGACTTCCATGATGTCGCATCCACGATCTCAAAACCCGGCGCCGCGGCGTGCCGCACCGAAGGCAGCAGGATACACGACGAATCGTCCCCGCGCCCCGTCCAGCGGCGGGTACCATGCAGGGGCTCCACTCCCCGTGTTCCCCGTACCCCATGCCCGCGCCGTCTCCCCACTGGTCAACCGTCACGATCGACGGCCGGGAATGCGAGGTCTTCGCTCCTCCCGCTCCGCTTCCCGGCCGCGCCCTCGTCTACCTCCACGACCTCCGCGGCGAGTCGCTACGCGAGTACCCGCCGCTGTGCGCCGCCGTCGAGAAGGCGCGGCTGTCGGTGATCGCGCCGCACTCCGGGCGGTCGTGGTGGCTCGATCGGCCGATGCCCGGCTTCGATGCGGCGCTGACACCCGAGCGGTTCGTCGTCGACCGCCTGCGGCCGGAGATCGAAGCGCGGTTCGGCGCGCGGCCGCCGGGGATCGCCGTCATGGGCATCGGCATGGGCGGCCAGGGGGCGCTGCGGCTGGCCTACCGCCATCCCGCCATCTTTCCGGTGTCGGCCGCCATCGCTCCCGCGATCGACTTCCATCGGGCGATGCGCGAGGCGGGCGAGCGGGCCGACGGCGAACTCTTCGACACGCTCTGGGAAACCTTCGGCGACGTCGAGCGGGCCCGCCAAGACACGGCGATCCTGCACGTGCATCCGCTCAATTGGCCGCGGCACCAGTTCTTCGCCAGCGATCCGGCCGACGTCCACTGGCACGACGGCGCCGATCGGCTGCACTCCAAACTCGTGGCCCTCGGCATCCCGCACACCGCCGCGCTCGAGCCCCGCGCCGACTTCATCACGACGGCCGCCGCGGACGCCGTGCGGTTCGTGCTAACCGCACTCGAGCAGGAGTCCCGCCGCCTGCCTGGTGGCTGATCAGGTGCCGGGCAACGGCCGGGGTGCGAGCGGCGCGGGTCCGCCGCCTCCGGGAAGCCCTCGACCCTGCCCCTGCCCGGCGCCGGGCAGGCGGTCGAGATCGAGGTAGCGGACGCCTTCGACATCCACGCGATTCTGCCGGATCCAGTAGAGGATCCTTTCGGACGCCATCGAGTCGGGTTGGGCGCCGGCCTTGAGCTGACGAAACAGCTGGGCGTCGGCCCGTCCGTCTCCTTCGAAGACGAGCAGTTCCTTCGCCTCGCTCCACGTGAGCCGGGCGCTGCGGGCCGTGAACGCCTCCCCCTCGACGAGCACGTTGCCGCCGGCGCCCAGTTCGATCGTCGCCCGAGCCTGTCCGGGAAGGGGTGGCGTCTGGCCCACCGAGAGCACGTCGCTGGCGATTCGCACGACGCCCGCGGGGAGGCCTCCGGGAGCGTGTGGATCGAGCGTGTCGGCCCAGCCGGCGACGGGCCCGTGGATCGCCTCGACACGCTGGTGGAACTCCATCACGCGGCGATTGAGATTGCCGCGCATGCCACGCTGGAAGTCGACCCCGAGGTAGTTCAGTTGGTCGGCACGGCGTGGCGCCGCCACGGGTTGCGCGGGCACACCGCCGGATCCCGATGGCCCGGCGGGCAGGCTCATGGCGGCGGGCTGACCGAGGCGGGTGCTGGTCAGGCGACCGGGCCCGGTTCCCGTCACGTCTCCGGTGACGCGATCGACGACGAGGTCACGGACGAACAGCTGCTCGACCGACTTGCCGCCGTCCTCCTGCGTGGTGCGGCTCTCGATCCGCACCTTGCTCCCGCAGGCCACGCGCACGACGTCGGGCTGCGGTCCGCCGCGCGGGGCGGCGCCGAACTGGAAGGGCTTGTCGAACACCACGTCGAGCGAGCCCGACTGCACGGTCGTGGTGTCGGTCTTGGCGACGACCTGATCGACGAACCGGGCCGTGAGGCCGTCGAAGTCGAGCCGGCCCTGCCAGGTGACGTCGAGCCGACCCGGCGGCCCGGCCGCGGGCCGGGCCGGACCGGCGATGCCGAACGCTTCCAGTCCGCTGCCACCGTTGGACAAAGGCAGCGCGAGTGTGCCGGCCCCGTCGACGGTGAGCCGATTGCGGCCGCGGTCGAACTCGACCAGCGGCCCCTCCAGATCGAGCCCCCTGCCGCGGACCTTCGCGGGGCGGCCCGAGACCACCGCTCGGGCGTCAAACCGCTCCGCCCGGGAGAGTTGCAACTGATCGCCGAGGATCTCGACGCCCGGCTCCGCGGCGTTGCCGTCCGGCGGCTGCTCCACCAGGTGCACCTGCCCCTCCATCGACATGTCCTCGAGGCGGCTGCCCGCGTCCGAGATCACGACGAGACCGCGCACGAGCCCGGCCTGCACGGCAAGCTTGCGATCCGGCGCCGCGGGCCGCGCAGCAGGCGCGACCGGCGCCAGCGGAGCGGGCACGGCGGGGGCGCCTGCCGGTGCCGGCGTCACACCGGCCGTCAGGGGCTGCGGCGTGGCCGCCGCAACCTCGGTGCGGAACCACAGTTCCAGGCGATCGGTTCGGGCCGCGACCTGTGGCGCGTCCGCCTCCACCAGGCCGCGGGCGAGCATGCGGGACGGCCGCACGCGGGAGAGATCCGGCCCCGCGGAGGCGGTCTGCTGCGGGCGCATCGCAGGATCCTTCACCACGTCGAGCCAGAGGTGCATCTCCGAACTGCTCAGCCGTCCGCGGGTCTCGACGGCCACGGTGGCGTTTCCGGCGATCGAGACGACGTGCCCCTCGCCGTCGGGTCGCATCCGCAGCCACTGCTGCCACGTAGCCTGCGCCGGCGGCGACTTCTCCGCATGGGTCTTGATCCAGCCGGGACCGACGGCCATCAGCGCCCCCGGATCGCCCGGAGGGCCGGGGCAGTAGTCGATCTTCCGGGCCTCCATCTCGGTTCCCTTCGCGACGAGCGACACCGGCTGCTCGCCGTCGAGGAGGATGCGTCGCGTCGCGATCTCGTAGCCCAGCCGCTCGGCACGGGCCTCGAGCCCCGCGCCGCTGCTCTTGGCCACGACGGGACTGCCCTTCGCCTGGATCTCGACAGGTTCGAGGCCCCCCCGGCCGGTCGCCCCTCCCTGTGCCTGAGCCGCCGCTGCGGTGCCGGGCTCGCGCCGCGCCAGCAGGATGGCCAGCAGGTCACAGGCGAGCTGGTCGGTAGCCCCATCCGCGGCGGCGCGGACCACGTCCACGCGATCCTCGAGCGTGATCACGTTGGCCGCTACGTTGAGGCACATGCTGCCGCGGCAACTCACGAGTACGGGCGGCGGCAGCGCGGCCGCCGGCGCATCGCCAACCGCCGGCGGCGGCTCGTCCCGCCGGCCCGGCAGCAGCCCGCCGGCCAGTCCCTCGAGCCGCATCCGCACGTCGCGGTCGATGCGGATCGAGTCCACGCCGCCGATGTTCGGGCCCCGATCACCGGACTTGCTGTCGGGGTTGGCCTGCCGGGGACGCAGCCGGGCGACGAGCGCCCGGCCGCTGCCGCTCGACCGTCCGTAGCGAAACTGCACCATCTCGGTCGTCCGCACTTCCAGCTCGTCGAGTTCGACGTCGCGGGTGACGATCTCGATGTCGTCCTCGGCGCCCGGCGTCGTGGGCGTGCCCCGGATCGTCACCTGTCCCCGCAGGCTTCCGCCGATCAGCTTCGCGAGCCGGCCCTGCTTCAGGTCGAGCGGCTCGTCGAACTCCAGCGCCGCTCCCTGCGGCGCCCGGAGTACGAGCGTCCGGCCCGCCCCGCCGCCGCCCGCCAGGCGATTGCGGTCGGGGAGCACGACGAGCGTGCAGGGCACCAGGTGCACCCGTCCGTCGGGCAGCGAGTGGTAGTCCTTGAAGAGCAGCCGCATCTGCCGGCTCTCCAGCATGATCGGGTCCTCGCGTTCCCAAGCTCCGGGCGGAAACACGTCGCCGATCGCCGCGAGTCGCCGATCGGCGCGGGCCCGGATGGCCGCCGCCTCCTCGGGCGTCATCTCCAGGGCGGCGACCGCGTCTCGCACCTTGGGCTCGACCCAGGGCACGACGGCCAGCCGGTAGAAGCCGGCCGCCGCCAGCACGACGAGGAACACCCGCAGCGTGCGTCCCAGGCGATGTTCCATCGGTCACCCCCGTGATCCCGGTGCCGCCGGTCAGGCCCGGGCTGCGGCGTAGCGGTCGACGATCGGCGCCCAAGCACCGCGGGCCGCGAGCATCCGCTCGATCAGTTCCCGGACCGCGCCGCGGCCACCGGGCCGGTGCATCACGACGTGGGCGGCGGCGATAAGTTCGGGGCAGGCGTCGGCCACCGCGGCCCCGATCCCACACCGCATCACGACGGGCAGGTCGGGGAGGTCGTCACCGATGAAGGCCGTCTGCTCCCACGATAGGCCGCACTCTGCGACGATCGCCCCGGCGACGGCGAGCTTGTCCTCGACGCCCTGCCGGACGATGCCGATGCCGAGTTCCTCGGCCCGCAACTGCACGATCCGGCTCGAGCGGCCCGTCACGATGCCGGCCCGGCAGCCGGCCCGCTGCCAGAGCCGCAGCCCCAGCCCGTCGCGGATGTTGAACGTCTTCTGCTCGACCCCGTCGTTGTTCCAGGTCACGCCGCCGTCGGTGAGCACGCCGTCCACATCGAGCAGCAGGAGCTGCACGCGGGCGAGGCGCCGGTCGATGTCGATGGCTTCGGGCATGGCGGGGCTGTCAGGCGGCGAAGGTGCCGACGCGGGGCGTGGAAACGGCTTCCGGGGGCACGAGGCCCACGAGATCGACGATGTCGAGCAGCCCGCGGGGCCGGCCGTCGCCGCCGAGCACCGGCAGTTCGCTCAACCGTCGCGACTCGAGCACGGCGACGGCGTCCCGCAGCCGCGTGCCGACGGTCACGGTCGTGGGCCGCGCGGTCATGACGCGGCCAATCGGCTCGTCGAGCGCGGCGTCGGCGCGCCGCTCGAAGAGCCGGGCCAGGTCGCTGTCGGTGAAGATGCCGGCCAGCCCGCCGGCGGCGTCGATGATCATCACGGCGCCGGTGCGGCGGGCGGGGAGCGGGCGGGCGAAGACCGCGCGGACGGTGTCGTCGGGGGCGGCCACGCGGCACTGCCGCAGCGGCCGCATCGCATCCTCGACGAGCATCAACTGCCGGCCGAGGCTGCCGCCGGGATGCCGGGCTGCGAAGTCCTCGTGGCTGAACCGCCGCAGGCTGCTGGTCACCAGCGCCAGCGCGTCGCCGAGGGCCAGCATCAGCGACGTGCTCGTGCTCGGGGCGAGGCCCAGCGTGCAGGCCTCGCGGACTGGCCCCGTGGCCACCACCACGTCGGCGGCCCGACCGAGCGTGCTTTCCGGCCGGCCGGTGAGGGCCACGATGCGGATGCCACGAGCGGCGACGTGCGGTACCAGCCGCGTGATCTCCTCCGTCTCGCCCGATTGCGAGAGGGCGAGCACGACGTCGTCGCGCCGCAGCGCCCCGAGGTCGCCATGCATGGCCTCAGCCGGATGGAGGAAGTGGCTCGGCGTGCCGGTGGAGGCGAGCGTGGCCGAAATCTTCCGCGCGACGAGGCCGGCCTTGCCAATCCCGGTCACGACCACGCTGCCGGTGCAGCCCTCGACCACCCGCACCGCGCGTGAAAAACTCGCGTCGAGCGCCTCGGCCGCCCGCATCACCGCCTCGGCCTCGGCGCGCAAAATCTCCCGGCCGTGGTTCAGGATGTCGCCGTCGCTCATCGCATCCATGAGTCGGATCCGCCAAGGGGCCGGGCGCAATCCGCGCCGCGGGGGGCGGGACTATAGGCCGACTGGGCAAGCGTCGCAACGCGGGTTTTGCCGCGGTCTGAAGGCGGCCGCCGACTGGCTGCTGCCCGCGCGGTGCATGTGGGAAGACCGGCCGATCCCGCAGCGCCTGTGTCAGGCGCTGGCGCCGGCGATCCGCTCGAACTCGTGCACGAACAGACCGCTGCGGAGCTTGGGCTCGAACCACGTGCTCTTCGGGGGCATGATCTCGCCCGCGTCGGCCACGGCGAGCAGTTCGTCGGGACTCGTGGGGTGCATCGAGAAGGCCACGCCCCCGCTCCCGGCCCGCTTTTCGAGTTCGGCGGTGCCGCGGACGCCTCCCACGAACTCGATCCGAGTGTCGGTTCGCGGGTCGCCGATCCCGAGGATCGGGGCGAGCACGCGGTCTTGGAGCAGCGAGACGTCGAGGCTCGCGATCGGGTCGGTCTGGTCGATCGAGGCGGGCGGAAACGCGAGCGACCACCAGCCACCGTTCACGAACACGAGCACCTCCCCGCGGGCCGCCGGCGTGCCGGCCGCGGCGGGCCGCACCGCGCCGACGCTTCGCACCCTCTCGAGGAACCCATCCGGCGACAGGCCGTTCAGGTCCTTGACGACCCGGTTGTAGGGCAGGATCCGCAGTTGGTCGTGCGGGAAGACGACCGCCAGGAAGCGGCCGTACTCCGCGGCGCCCGAGGGCTGCGGGTCGCGGGCCGCCGAGGCCGCCGCGGCCCGGGAGCCGCCGGCCGAGCGGTGGTGGCCATCGGCGATGTAGAGCAGGTCGAGCCCGCGGAAAGCGGCGACGTACGCGGCGGGGTCGGCCACCTTCCAGCCCGTGTGCTGCACACCGTCGGGGGCGACGAAGTCGAACAGCGGCGCGCCCGCCGCATCGGCCGCGATCCGGGCGGCGAGCGTCGCCGAGCCGGCGACGATTCCATCGCGGTCGCGAAAGCAGAGGAACACGGGCTCCGCGTGGCAGGCCGTGGCCAGCAGGTGCCTGGTGCGGTCGTCTTCCTTGTCGGGCCGGGTCTTTTCGTGCTTGCGGATCTCCCCGGAGTCGTACTGGGCCGCCTCGACGCAGCACACGATGCCCGTCTGCGCACGGCCCTCGCGCACCTGGCGATAGAGATACAGGCCGGGAGCCGGATCGCGAACGAGCGTGCCGGCGGCGATCATCGCCTCCAGGTTGCGGTCGGCCTGGGCATAGACCTGCGGGGCGTGGTCGTCGGTCTCCGGGGGAAGGTCGATCTCGGATCGCACCACGTGGAGAAACGACCGCGGCTTGCCGGCGGCCCGCTCCCGGGCCTCGGCGGTGGAGATCACGTCGTAGGGGTCGCTGGCGACCTCGGCGGCGTGGGCGGCGGGCGGACGGAGGGCGGCGAAGGGGTGGATCCTGATCATCGGGAAAGCGAAACTCCGGAAGCGACGTCGGGACGGGGCTTGCCCGGCAGAATAGCCGAGGCTCCGCCGGCCGGCCAAACGGCCCGCCGTGCCAAGGCGTTTTCTGCGGCCGGCCGATCAGGCGATGATCGCGTCGATCGGCGTGCCGTGGTCGATCACCAGCCGCTTGCGCCCTGGGACCTCGAGCCTGCGGGAATCGAGGCCCAGCAGTTTGAGGATCGTCGCGTGCACGTCGGTGACATAGTGCCGGTCCTCCACGGCGTGGAAGCCGAGTTCGTCAGTCGCGCCGTGCACCACGCCCCCCTTGATCCCGCCACCGGCCATCCAGACGGAAAACGCGAACGGATGATGGTCGCGGCCATCGGATCCCTGCGACCCGGGCGTGCGGCCGAACTCCGTGCAGAAGATCACGATCGTCTCGTCGAGCAGGCCGCGGCGGTCGAGATCCTCGAGCAGCGCCCCGATCGGCTGGTCCACCGCACGGGAGTTCGTCTCGTGGTTGGTTTTCATGCCGCTGTGGGCGTCCCAGGCGCCGGCGCCACCGCCGCCGTGCTGCACCTGGATGAACCGCACACCCCGTTCCACGAACCGCCGCGCAGCGAGCATCTGCGCGGCGAACTCCTTGCAGTGAGGGAGGTCGAGACCGTAGAGCTTCTTCGTCTCCTCCGTCTCGTCGGAGAAGTCCATCACCGCCGGCACGCTCCGCTGCATCCGGAACGCCAGTTCGTAGGAAGCGATCCGCGCGGCGGTCGCGGGGTCGGCGGGATACTCCACCCCCGTCAGGGCGTTGAGACGCTCGACCAGGTCGAAGCCGATCTCCTGGGCCTCCCGCGCAAAGGGCCGCTCCGGCCGGCCGAAGTCAAGCGGGTTGGCGGGGTCGATCCGCAGCGGCACCGCGTCGTGGGCGGGGCCGAGGTAGTGGCCGTCTTTCTTGTTCCAGTATTCCCGTTTCCCGATCGAAATGAACTGGGGCAGATTGTCGTTCAGCGACCCGAGTCCGTAGTGCACCCAGCCGCCGAGTGTGGGCTGCACCGGGTCGAGCATGTGCCGGCCGGTGTGGAACTGGCCTTGTGCGCCGTGATTGGAGTCGGTCGTCCACATCGACCGCACCACGGCGATCTTGTCGATGTTGCGGGCCGTGTGGGGGAACCAGTCGCTCACCTCGATCCCGCTCTGGCCATGCTTCTGGAAGCCGACCTGGAGAGGGAAGAGCACGTTTCGCTGCTGGCCGTTGGCGTCGGGCACGGGCGCCCGCTCCTTGGCGAGTTTCGCGGGGCTCTGCACGTCGGCGTAGGGCGTGTTGGCGATCGTCTTGCCGGCATGCTTCGTGATCTCGGGCTTGGGGTCGAAGCTCTCCATGTGGCTCACGCCGCCGTTCATGAACAGCCAGATCACACTCTTGGCCCTGGGGGCGAAGTGCGGCTTCCCGTCCGGCGGGGCCCAGGCCGCGGTGCTGGCCAGGCCGTCGCGGTGCAGCATCGCGCCGAGCGCCAGCCCCGTGAAGCCGAGCCCCATGTCGGCCAGAAAGGCACGTCGCGGATGCCCCCCACAAAGCCCCCGGCGGCAGCCGGGGGACACCGCGTCGGCCGCGGATGCCGTGTTCCATTTCATCTTCATCGGTTCACCGGAGCGTCACGAAATCGTTGTGGTTGAAGAGCGCCCACACCGCATGGACTCGAGCTGGATCGGTGCTGCCCGCCGGCTGGCCTACCGCCCGCCACTTCTCGATCGCCACCAGGCACGCAGCCTTCTCCTCGACCGTCGGCGGCCGATGGAGCACGATCGAGAACGCCTGCTCGAGGAAGGCCGCGTCGTCGGTGGCAGCCGCTCCAGCGCCGCCGATCCGCCCGGCAATCGTCGCGGCCACGTCGTGCGCAAGCGCGGCGTTCGAGAGCGCGAGCGCCTGCTGCGGCACGATGCTCTGATCGCGCCGGTAGCACTCCGCCACCGATGCGTCGTCGAACGTCGTCAGAAACAGGTTCCGACTGATGTCGGAATGCCAGAAGTAGAGGCTGCGGCGGCGCGAGTCGGCCTGCTGGCCCTCCGGCACCGGCGGGCCGCCCATCGCGGCATCGAGCGTCCCGGCGAGCGCGAGCATCGCGTCGCGGACCACCTGGGCCTCGAGCCGAACCGGCTCCCGGCGCCACAAAAGCCTGTTGTCGGGATCGGCGGCCGCCGCCCTGTCGCCCCCCTTCATAGAAGACCCCATTCGGTAGGCGGCCGAGGTGCAGATGAGCCGGTGGAGGTGCTTCATGCTCCACTCGTGGTCCACCAGCTCGCTCGCCAGCCAGTCGAGCAAGCCCGGGTGGACCGGCGCGTTGCCCTTGCGGCCGAACTCAAAGACCGTGTCGACCAGCGGCGTGCCCATGTGCCGCATCCAGACGTGGTTCGTCGCCACCCGCGCGGTGAGCGGGTTCCGCGGATCGGTGATCCATTCCGCCAGCGCCGTCCGCCGGCCGCTGCTCGTGGCGGGAAATGGCACACCCGGGTCGTCCTTCGTCGAATCCTTGAAGCGTGTCGCCGTCCACTTCGCACCGACAAACGGCGTGAACGTCACGCCGGGTTCGGCCGCCTCCTTCTCGGCCTTGTCGACCGCCCCGCGGGCCGTCACGAGTTCCTTCTCGATCGCGGCGAGCGCCTCGGCATCCTGCCTCTCTTCGACGGCCTTCGCGAGCTTGACCGACACCACGGCCACCGATTCCCGTGCCTTGACGACAGCGGCATCCTTCTCGGCCTTGGCAGCCGCCTTCGCCGCATCGGCCGCCTTCACCTTGAGCGGATCATCGGCCGCCTGCGACGGCGCATCCGCCGCGGCCCAGGCCGCCCGGGTCGCCTCCGCCCGCGCTTCGACCGCCGCGAGTTTGGCCTTCGCGGCAGCCACCGCCTGTTTGGACGCGACGGAAGGCTCCTTCGCCTGCCTGGCCACGGCGTCGGCCACCGCCCGCTTCGCCGCGGCGAGATGCGTGTCGAGCACCCACGGCCGGCGCTCGGGCTCGACGGCGGTCTTCGGCAGGGCGACCGGCCTGATCCCGATCTCACTGAAGGCAAAGACTTCCGGCACGCCCGGCTCGATCTTTCGGGACGTGTCGGGCTTCGTGTCCTCGCCGCGGGTGAAGAGATAGGTCGGCCGGTCGAGGTGCCCGTCGAAGACCCGTGGGATGCCGTCCTGCTCCAGGTCGCTCTCTCCCGCAACGAGGTCCACCCGCGTCTCGATCGGCTCGAAGAAGGCTCGAAACTTGTAATAGTCCTCCTGCTGGATCGGGTCGTACTTGTGCGCGTGGCACTTCGAGCAGTTCATCGTCAGGCCGAGCAGCCCCTTGCCGACGTGCTCGACCGTCTCGTCCATCCAGGGCGTGCGGTTGAAGAGGTTCCAGTTGCGGGCGAGAAACCCCGTGGCACGGAGCTTCGAGGGATCGTCGGGATGGAGCTCGTCGGCGGCGAGCATCAGCCGCACCATCTCGTCGTAGCCGGTGTCGGCATTGAGCGACTCCACGATCCAGTCGCGGAAGTGCCACATGTGCTTGGCGCTGTTGCGGTGCTGGGCATCCAGCCCCCACCAATCCGAATACCGCCAGACGTCCATCCAGTGGCGGCCCCACCGCTCGCCGTGCCGGGGATCGGCGAGGAGCTTCTCGACGAGCGTTTCGTACCAGTCGGGCGCCGTATCCGCCTGGATCGCCGCCACTTCCTCCGGCTGCGGCGGCAGGCCGATGAGATCGAGGTAGAGCCGGCGAACGAGCACGTGCCGCGGGGCTTCGGGCTGGGGCGTGATGCCGGCCTCTTCGTGCCTGTGCGCGAGAAACGCGTCGATCGGGTTCTTCACCCACGCGGCGTTCTTCACCGCCGGCACCGCGGGCCGCACCCGCGGCTGGAACGCCCAGTGGTCGCGGGGATCGGCCTCCGGCTTTTCGTCCGCGGGCGCCGGGCAGCCCGCCTTGATCCAGTCGGAGAGCATCGCGAGTTGCTCGGACGAGAGCGGCTCCCCTTCGCCCTCCGGCGGCATTCGCGAGGCGGGCTCCGGATCGCGCACGCGCTCGAGGATCAGGCTCGTGGCAGGATCGCCCTTCGTGACGACACTGCCCGACTCGCCCCCCTCGAGCATCAGGCCGACGGTGTCGAGCCGCAGACCGGCTTCTTGCTTCAAGCCGCCGTGGCAGGAGAAGCACCGCTCGGCCAGAAGCGGCCGGAGCTTCCCCGTGTACGCCGCCAAGGGATCGCCGACGGCCGTTGCATCCGCACCGCTCGCTCCCGCCACCGCGAGGGAACCGAGCATCACGAACATCGGCAATGCGATCCGCCGCCGCGAGATGGCTTGGCTCTGTTTCAGCACCATGCCGTCACCTCTTCCGAGCGCCCAAGCGCTGGGCCGGCCTTCACAAACCGTCATGACACTTTACGAGACATCCGCCGGACTGTAAAGTCCGGCGTCTCGGCGTCAAATTTTGGGGGATCTTCGCATGGCTCTCGATCGCACATCTCCCGTCGACCTGACGGACCGGGCCTACCGTTCGCTGCGGCGGATGATCGAATCGGGCGCCATGCCGCCGCGACACAAGTTGTCGCACCGCATGCTCTCCCGGGACCTCAAGATCGGCAGGAGTCCGGTCCGCGACGCTTTGCTGAGGCTCGAGGCCGAAGGGCTCATCGAGCACCGTCCGGGATCGGGGATCTATCTGCGCGAGATCTCTCCGGCCGAACTGCGGCACGTCTACGAAATCAGGATCCTGAACGAGCCATATTTTTCCGGCGAGGCCGCCCGACACGCCACGGCCACGCACCAGGCCAAACTCGGACAAATCTGCGACCGGATGGAAGCCAATGCCCGCCGTCCCGACCTCGTCCGTTGGCTTGCCTCGCGAGAGAACGTCCGTGCCACAGCCCGGCTCGACATCGAGTTTCATAAAACGGTGCTCGAGGCCTCCGCCAATCCGGTGGCCGCACGGATCTTCACCAGCCCGAACATCCTGGCCCTGTCGTTCGCCTGGGAACTGTTCTTCATGAAGCCCGAGTGGCTGGCCGAGGTGACCGAGCGGTCGTGCGCCGGCCATCGGGATGTCGAGCGCGCCATTCGTCGCCGCGACGCCGATGCGGCGGCCGCGGCGATGCGGTCTCATCTCGTCTGGGGGCGCCGCGAGGTGCCGGAGCATTACGCGGCCCTCCACGAACCCGCAGCGCCACGGCGCCGGGCAGGGGCCGGTAGATGATCTTCGCGCACGATTCCTTCACGGGTCTGGTCGGCGTCGCCCGAATCGACATCACGCCTCCAGCCGGCATCTACCGTCGCTGCTGGGGAGCCGCACTTCACGACACGGCCCGGGGCGTCCACCGGCCTCTCACCCTGACGTCAGTCGCCTTCCGGACACCGGATGACGGACCGCCGCTCGTGCTGGTCGATGCCGACCTGGGCTGGTGGATCAGCCCCGCTCTGGAGCGCACTTTTCGCGGTCAGCTCCTCGCTGCACTCGGCCTGCCTGCCGAGCGGCTGCTGTTCTGCCTCACGCACACCCACTCCGCGCCGCCATTGACCCCACCCGAGCCGCATTGGCCGGGCGGCGACCTGCTTGCGGCCTACTTGGAATCGCTCCACCCCACGGCGCTGGAGGCCGTGCGACGCGCAATCGACTCGCTGCAGCCCGCGACCATCGAGTGGCATCATGGCCGCTGCGGACTGGCTACCAACCGCGACCTCCAGGATCCCACGCGGCCCGCGGCCCCACGGATCATCTGCGGCTTCAACCCCGAGGCTCCCGCCGACGACACGCTCGTCGTCGGCAGGATCACGGCCGCCACCGGCCGACCGCTCGCCACGGTCGTCAATTACGCATGCCATCCGACGACGCTCGCGTGGGAGAACGATCTGGTGTCCCCGGACTACGTCGGCGCCCTGCGGGAAACCGTCGAGCAGGGGGGAGGTGGAATGGCCGTGTTCCTCCAGGGCGCCTCGGGGGAACTCGCGCCCCGGTACCAATACGTGGGCGACCCTGCCATCGCGGACGCCCACGGCCGGCAGGTCGGCCACGCCACGCTCGCCACGCTCGCCGGCATGGAGCCGCCGGCATCCGCGCTCGCCTTCGCCGGCGTCGTTGAGTCGGGAGCGCCCCTGGCAGCGTGGCGGCGGCAGTCGCGGCAGCCCTCCGCTCCCGCCCGCAGTCTGGCGGCCGTGCGCCGGACGGTGGAACTGAATCTCAAGGCCTGGCCGTCCACAGCCGAACTGGCCGCCGAGTTCGCGGCATGCACGGACCGGCCGACGGCCGAAAGGCTGCGCCGCAAACTCCGCATCCGAGAGGCGCTGGGAGATGACGCCGTGTTTCCGCTGGAGATCTGGGGCTGGAGGCTTGGGGAGGCGATCGTGCTCGGCACGATGGCCGAAGCCTACTCATCCATCCAACAAGAGGTCCGGGCCGCACTGCCGAACCATACGGTCGTCTGGCTGAATCTCGTCAACGGCTCGATCGGCTATCTGCCGCCCCAGCCCCTGTACGATTTCAACATCTACCAGGCGTGGCAGACGCCTTTCGATCGCGGCAGCCTCGAACGCCTCGCGCAGGCCGCCATCACGCTGGGTCGGGACCTCATGTCGGCTTGATCGACGGCCCCGCCGGCTCGAGGAATCGACCCTGCGGGTCGAGGATCAGCCACAGGCAGGCGTCCACCACCATCAGCACGGCGAAGAGCACGAGCGCCGAGTTCCAGGTGCCGGTAGCGGTCACGAGCCAGCCGACCGCCGCGGGAAAGAGCATCGCCCCGACATTGCCGGCCGTGTTCATAGCGCCGAAAACCGTACCCACGCGTTCACCGCCGTAGTCCATGGCCACGGTGTATCCGGCGACGCCTCCGAACGCGGCCGCAAACGCACCCGCGGAAATCAGCGTCAGCGCACCGGTCACATGGGTGACGAGGAACGATGCCCCGACGAGCACGGCACAGGCCGAAAGCCCCACCGCGGCGATCCCCTGCCTTGCCAGCCGCTTGCTGCCGGTGCGGGCGAGCACGAAGTCGGAACCGTAGCCGCCGAGGACCGTGCCCAGGAGAGCCGCCCCCCCCGCGCAGGTCGTGAGCAGTCCCGCCTCCATGAGCGAAACGCCACGGGTCTCCCGCAGGAATGTCGGAAACCAGGTGACGAAGAAGATCATCGCGGCGGCGCGGAGGAACTGCTGGCCGCAGAGCAGGAGGAGCGACCGGTCGCCACAAGCCCGAAGCCACGTCGGGCGCTGCATCGGCGCGGCCGATGCCGTGGCGGCAGGCGCGGCGGCGATCGTGGTCGTGCGGGTCGCCATCCAGTAGGCGGCCGCCCAGACGATCCCCGGAACCGCATACAGCACCAGACAGATCCGCCAGCGATCGATGCCTTCCGCCGTGGCCCAGGGGCCGACCTGCTCGAGGAGCCAGGCGGTCAGCGCCGGCGCCAGGGCCGCTCCGGCCAGCATGCCCGCCCCGAGCCAGCCGGAGGCCCGTGCCCGCTCACCATCGGCGAACAGCCGTCCTATCGTCCGCACGGCGCACGGGAAGGCGACCGCTTGCAGCATCCCCATCGTGGTCCAAATCGCGACCACGGCCGCATAGGAGCCGGCCAGCCCGGTGGCTGCCGTGGCCAACGACCAGAGCACGGCGCCGACCACGAGCGTGCGGTGGCTGCCGAACCGGTCGGCGACCCAGCCGGCGGGCAGTTGGCATACCGCATAGCCGAGCTGCCAGGCCGACTGCAGCAGGCCCAGCCACCATGTCGGCTCGGCTAGCGCCAGGTCATGGCCGATCTCTTGGAGCGGCACGCTGATCGCCGCCCGCTGGATGTAGGCCACGAGCGACATGACTCCGAGAAACGCGAGCATGGTGCGCTTCACGACGTACTCCCGATCATCCCGGCCAGGCTCGTCGGCGTCGCCGCCCCGAGCCGCGCGAACAGCCGATCGACTTCCTGGGCGGTCTCGGTGTCGAGCGTCCAGCCGTACGGCCCGCGGCGACGGTCGGACGAGAACAAGCCGCGTTTCACGAGCAGGTATTTCTCGATCGCCAAAAACCCGTCGAGTCCGGCCTGCATCTGCAAGGCGACGAGGGCCGAGAGCGGGAGCGAGATCCGATAGGCACTCTCGTCGTCGCCGGCTTCGAGCGCCTGCCACAGGGCCACGACGGCGTCGAGCAGGTCGACCCCCGGCATGGTGCCGGCGATGCCGCGCCGGTGCGCATCGACGAGGAGGATCCCGCCGGAGCCTTCGAAAATCCTCGCCCGCCCGGCGGTGGCGTCGCGGAGCGCAGACAGGTTCGGGCCCAGCGGCGCAGCCTCGGGCTTGAACAGGATCTTCTCCGGGCCGTAGCGGTCGAGCAGGTCGACGCAGGCGGCGTGGGGGATCGGCTGGCCGATGTACCCGGACGCGTCCTGCACGATCAGTGGCAACGAAACGCTCTCGGCGATCCGCCTGAAATAGTCGATGACAGCGTCAGGCGGCAGCCGCACCGTCATCGGCGGCACGGCCATCACGGCATCGCAACCGGCCTGCTCCGCGGCGACCGCCTGCGCGACGGCCACGGGCGCCGCCTCGGCTCCCACACTCACGAACACGCTCCCCCGGCCCGCCGTGAACTCGACGAGCAGCTCTGTCAGCCGGCTGCGCTCGGCGGCCGAGAGTCTCGTGACCTCGGACACCATCCCCGTCCCGAGGCCGGCGGCGCCAACCGCAAAAATCCAGTCGACCTCGCGTCGCAGGTCGCCGGCTTCGATGCGATCGGCCGCATCGAAGGGCACTTGCACGATCGGTAGCACACCGGCAAGCCGGCGCGCCGCCTTGCCCGCCGGCACTAGAGCAACGCTCGTCATCGCAGCCCTCCCGTCACCAGTCGCCCACGCTGCCGTCGCGGTAGAACACGCGCTGCGGCAGTTCCTGCTCGAAGGGGTGTTTCCGCACCTCTGCCTCGTCGATCTCGATGCCCAGGCCGGGGAGCTGGTTGGGGCGGACGATCCGCCCCGCCCGCTCCACGGTAAATCCCTCTCGGACGACGTCCTGTCGCCAGGGGACGTCGGCGTGCACCGTCTCGCAGATGATGTAACTTGGCTGCGCGAACCCGAACTCGAGCGACGCCGCCGTGCTCACCGGACCCTGCGGATTGTGGGGTGCCAACGCCAGGCGGTGGGCTTCGACGAGCGCGGCGATCCGCCGGGCCGACGACAGGCCGCCGCAGTGGGTGATGTCGAGCTGACAGACGTCGCATGCGCCCGCGGCGAAGAGGCGGGCAAAGTCGGCGAGATTCGTGACCCGCTCGCCCGTCGCGATCGGCGTACGGCAGGCGGTCTTGATGTCGCGGAGCCCCTCGACGCTCTCGGGCCAGCAAGGCTCCTCGAGGAAATAGAGCCCGTAGGGATCGAGCGCTTTCGCGAACTGCAGTCCCATTGCGGGCGAGGGGCGGGCGTGGCAGTCGACCATGATGTCGATCGACTCTCCGACGGCCTCGCGCATCGCGCCGACGGCCTGTTCAGCCGCCCGCAGGGGCTTGAGGCCCTCGAGTGGCATCGTCGGCGGCACGGCCATGCTCTTGAAGGCGGTGAAACCGTCGGCGACCGCCGCACGGGCGAGATCGGCGAACCGCTTCGCGTCGTCGGCCGCGGTCTCGTAGAAATCCTCCATACAACCGCCTCCCAGATGGCAGTAGGTGCGGACATGGTCGCGCACCGGACCGCCCCAGAGCTTCGCGCACGGCATGCCGGCCACCTTGCCGAGGATGTCCCACAGCGCGAGGTCGATGCCCGCGATGGCGGTCGCTCGCACGATGCCATGGCCGTGCCAAAAGTGCTGGCGGACCATCATCTGCCAGAGGTGCTCGATCCGGGTCGGGTCCTCGCCGACGATGAGCGGCGCCAGATCCTCGATCGCCCCGACCACGCTCCGGGTGTGCCACTCGAGCGTGGCCTCGCCCCAGCCCCACAGTCCGTCTTGATCGGTGACGACCTTCACGAACACCCAATTGCGCATCCGCGCATGGCAGACGTGGGTCTCGAGACGGACGATCTTCATGCTGATGGTCCCGGCGGAAAGCCGTCAGACTACCAGCGTCAAACCGTCATGTCACCTGCGCCACGTCAGGCCCGGCCGTAGCGGGCGGCCATCTCGGCAAGCGTGATGCACTTCACCTTGCCGGCGTTGCCGGCCTGGCCGAACTGCACCATCCGCTCGGCGCACACCTTCTTCATCGCCTCGCGCGAAGGCTTGAGGAAGTCGCGCGGATCGAACTTTTCCGGGGTCTCGAAGAGCACCTTGCGGACCGCGCCGGTGATCGCCATCCGGCAGTCGGTGTCGACATTGATCTTGCGGACACCGTGCTTGATCCCCTTCTGGATCTCCTCCACGGGCACGCCCCAGGTCTGCGGCATCTTGCCGCCGTACTTGTTGATGATGTCCTGCAACTCCTGCGGCACGCTCGACGAGCCGTGCATCACGAGGTGGCAGTTGGGGAGCTTGGCGTGGATCTCCTCGATCCGCTTCATGGCGAGCACGTCGCCATCGGGCTTGCGGGTGAACTTGTAGGCCCCGTGGCTCGTGCCGATCGCCACGGCCAGCGCATCGACGCCGGTGGCCGCGACGAACCGGGCCGCCTCGTCGGGATCCGTCAGCAGCTGGTCGTGCGAGAGCTTCCCGCTGGCCCCATGGCCGTCCTCGGCCTCGCCCTCGCCGCTCTCCAGCGACCCCAGGCAGCCGAGCTCGCCCTCGACCGACACGCCCTGCCGGTGGGCGAGCGTGACCACGTCCTTCGTGACCTTGACGTTGTAGTCGAAGTCGGCCGGCGTCTTGCCGTCTTCCTTGAGCGAGCCGTCCATCATCACGCTCGTGAAGCCGTGGTCGATCGCGCTTTGGCAGGTGGCCGGCGAGTTGCCGTGGTCCTGATGCATCGCGATCGGGATCGCGGGATAGAGCTCGGCGGCGGCGAGCATCAGGTGGCGGAGGTAGTTGTCCTGCGAGTAGCTACGGGCGCCCCGCGAGGCCTGCACGATGACCGGCGAATCCGTCTCCTTCGCCGCCTCCATGATCGACTGGATCTGCTCCATGTTGTTGACGTTGAAGGCGGCGAGGCCGTAGCCGTGCTCGGCGGCATGGTCGAGGAGGATGCGCATCGGGACGAGCGGCATGGGACGGTGTTCTCCGAAAGAGGCGTGACGAGGCGGGGGCTGCCAGCCGGCAGCGGGCGAAAGCATACGGAAAAAACCGGCGTGATAGAATCCCCATATCCGTCTGGCAGAACCTCTGACGCCCCGGTTCCATGGACCTTCGCCCCGTCACCGACCCGCTCCGCAGCTTCTTGTACGTGGCGGGCGGCTGGATGTGCCTCGGGCTGGCGGTGCTGGGGGCCGTGCTGCCGTTCCTGCCGACCACACCGTTCGTGCTCCTCGCCAGCTGGTGCTTCTACCGCGGCTCGCCGCGCATCCACGCCTGGCTCCACCGCTCGAAGACCTTCGGCCCCACGCTCGACGACTGGCAGCACTACCACGGCATCCGCCGCAGCCTGAAGTATCGGGCGCTGGCGATGGTGCTGGCTGTGGTCGCTGTGAGCCTGCTGCTCAACAGCCTGCACTGGACGCTGCGGTACGCGTTTCTCGCCGCGGTGGCCGTGGGCCTGTACGTGATCTGGACGGTGCCCACGCTCCCCGACGACGCGCCGAAGGCGCCGCGCACGCTGGTGGAGTGATGGCCCGGGCGGCGTGACGAATCAGTGCTCGACCGACGCCCCCGGCTCGGGCAGCCAGTGGGTGAGGATCGCGCCGACGAGGGCGTAGCCGCCGGCGACCGCCGCGCCGACCAGCGCGATCCGCACCGGATCGGGGGGCGTGGCCGCGGCGAACGTGAGCGTGAGCCAGGCGGCGGCGGTGCCCAGCACCCGGCCGCCGATGTTGGCCGCGAAACTCTCGCCCGTGCCCCGCAGGTGCGTGGGGAAGACCAGCGGGATATAGTTGCCCCAGAACGAGAACTGGGCGACGGTGAGCAGCCCCGCCACGAAGATGCCGGCTTTGATCCAGGGCAGCGACGCCGCATCGCCGAGCTGCGTCGAGATCCACCAAAAGAGCGCGGGCACGACGAGCAGCGCCGGCCACTGGAAAAGCCGCAGCAGGGTCCGCCGACCGGCGATCCGCACGGCCGCGAACGCCAGCAGTACGCGGCCTACGAGGCCGCCGATCTCCTGGAAAATCGTGACCCGCGCCACCGCCTCGTCGGAGGCGTTGCCGGCGATCGCCTTGAGCCGGGCCGGCGGCAATTCCTTGCCCGCTTCCTTGGCGGCTGCAACGGCCTCGGCCTGCGCCTCCTTCGCGGCCGCGATCACCGCCGCGTGCCCCTTGGGCCCGCCCTTGTCGGCCGGCAACAGCTGGGCACCGAGGATCTGCGGCAGCTGCTGAATGGCGCCGAATGCGATCCCGTAACTGGCGGCGAACACGAGGGTCGTCGCGATGGTCGTGCGGACCAGTTCCGGGCTGAAGAGCGCGCGGAGGCTCGGCCGCCGCAGCGTGCCGGCGGCCTTCTTCTCGGCCCACACCGGGCTCTCGGGCAGGAACGGCCGGATGAGGATCAGTGGCAGGGCCGGAATCACGCCGGAGATCAGCGTGTAGCGCCAGGCCTCGTGGTCGCCGTGGATGACGGGCAGCGTGTCGGCGAACCGAGCGGCGAGCACGTTGGCCGACCCGACGAGCAGCCCGCCGAGCGATGAGAAGGCCTGCGTCCACCCCAGTACCCGCTCCCGCCGGTGCGGATCCGGGAAGAGTTCCGCCAACCAGGCGACCGCGGCGACGAACTCCACGCACACGCCGATGAACACCAGGCAGCGGAAGAAGAGCAGCTGCGGCAGGGACGTGGCGAACCCGGCGGCGAGCGCCGCGAAGGCGTAGAGCAGGATGCTGAAGGTCAGCACCCGGCGGCGGCCGAGCAGGTCGGTGAGATACCCGCCGAGGAGGCCGAACACGCCGCCGGCGATCGCGGGCACGAAGAACAGCGCCCGCGCCCACCTG
>Ga0315900_10003227_pt1 | contig 24058 bp, 32 predicted proteins | sample LakEriMetagenome_FD_203521 | JGI IMG/M metagenome (GOLD analysis project Ga0315900, IMG submission 203521) | Freshwater fungal communities from buoy surface, Lake Erie, Ohio, United States - Buoy 12 MA114 | ecosystem: Environmental > Aquatic > Freshwater > Lake > Lake biofilm | place: USA: Lake... | reverse complement strand
GCGTCCCATACCGCCGGTCCTAGCCCGGTTTACACGCTCGGTACGGCATGGACGACGCAGCCGTCGGCCTCGGCGAAGTTCGTCATCGAGCTGCCGAACCTGCTGCTGCTGCGGTCGTCTGCGACGACGACGGTGTACACCTACAACTACGGCGACGCGACGGTCAACAACGGCACCAACAGCATTGCGTCGGGCGCGTGGTCGACGACGTACTTCGGCGCGGCACCGGCCGCGAACGCAGCGGGCGGCATGTGGGCGCCGTCGTTCGGCATCGAGCCGGACGCAGCGCGTAACGCGCGGCATTCGTTCTGCTACTTCTTCCGGGGCGGTGCAGCCACGCTGGACGTGCTCGACATTGCGGCCAGCGCGACGGGAACCTGGACAGGCGCGATCACCTACGACGGGTCCGTGGCGTTGACGGTAGGCACGAGCGGCGCCTACTCGCCGTTCGATAACGAAGGCCGGATGTTCTACATGAACATCTACGCCGCGTCGGCCGTTAACCAGATTTACCGCTTCGACGTACAGAACAGGGTGCTATCGCCCTTCACGCCGACGGATTTCCTACAGACCGGCACGGCGACGCTCGGGCAGCGCATGGCGGCCTATGCGGCGATTGACGGCAACGACACATACGACGTCGTTCTGCTTCAGTCGCATCTTTCGACGGTCGCTCAGGAGATGGTGGTTCTCGTATGACCGTGCGCGAGTTGATTGACCTCGCTCAGGTCCGGCTGGCGTATCTCGCCCGGCAGCGTGAGACGGCGACGCGAGTGGGCGACGTCGCGCAGGTGGCGGCGGTCGATGCTGAGATCGCCGCGACACAGGAGACGCTGACCCAACTTCGGACGCTGCAGTAACAGCCGCCGGCAACGTCGAGAGGTTAAGGCATGAGCCTGCTGCTGCTATTCGGCGGGCAGCCGCAGTCGTCGGGTCCGCTGCACGTCTCGCCGACGACGCCTGAGACCGTCGTCCGTACGCGAACGGTCGACGGGAACGCCGGCAAGCTGCGCGCCGTCGCCGCGCTGGTCGCGCTCGGACTCGTCGGCGCCGGGGCGTCCGTCAGCCTCGACGCGCGGGCCGACGCCGGCTCGCACGCCGGCGCCGAGCGTCTGGCCAGCGCCACGCAGCTGGGCCGAGCGGACGGCGCGAGCGCGGCGACGGCCGAGGCGGTCGTCCCGCCCGCGCCGATCACGACCTCGCCCAGCGCCCTAGACGTCGGCTACCGCACGGGCCTATTCCCGAGCGATCGGCCCGCGAAGGCGCTCTCGGCATTCGCTGCCGCTCCGCCGACTTCGAGCCTAAGTCTCGACGGTCGTGCCGACGGTACGAGCTACGGCTCCGCCGAGGCCGCGCAGCTCGTCACCGGGACGACCTACACGACGCAGACCGTCGTCGAGGTCGCCTACCGCGCGCAGTACGCGCGCCAAAGCACCGCGGGGCCGGCGTACGCCGCCTGGCTAGCCGCGCCGCCGGTCCCGCCGCCGGTGCTGGTGCTGGTAGGCGCCGACCCGCATTCGTGGCCGCTGCCGGTCCGCTACGACCCCGTGCCCTACGGCGCGCGGGCGATGGCGGCGTTCACTGTGCTGCAGGGCGGCGCGGTCATCGTCCGAGATGGCTGGGCGGCGGGCACCTCGAGCGCGCGAGCCGACCGACAGGCCCAGTACGTCACCGACGCGCGCGCCGACGGCACCAGCGCCGCACACGCCCCGCGGGTCGCCACCGGCGCGCAGAGCGGCTCGGCGCACGGCACCAGCTACGCCGCCGCGTCTACGGCCGCCGGCGTCAGCCTCGACGGGCGGGCGGATGCCACCTCGAGCGCGCTGGCCGAGCGGCTGGCGGTCGCGGTGCAGGCTGGTCGGGCAGACGGCACGGCCGTCGCCGACGCCGAGCGGCTGCAGCTCGTCGCCGTGGTGCTCGACGGGCACGCGGGCGCGACGTCGGTCGGGTACGCGGTCCGGCTCGTGCTGCGGGCGCTGGACGGCTGGGCGGATGGGACGAGCGTGGCGCAGGCGCAGGCCGGGCCGGGCGTGATCCCGCCGCGGATCATCGTGAAGCCGCCGCGCCGGCCGCGCCTGAAGGCTGACGCAGATCGCAGCGTGACGATCACGGGATCGTCGCGCACCACCAAGGTCTAGGAGAACCGCTCATGCGCGGCGATAGCAACGTCAATGCCGTCCTTAACCTGGTCTACAAGGGCATCGCGATCCCGAACATCGCAGACAACGCCGCCAGTTCGCCCCTGACGAACTTTTTCGTCTCGCTGCACACCACCTGGCCGGGCAGTGCGGGCAGCCAGACCACGGGCGAGGTCGCATACACGAACTACGCTCGCCAGGCCGTCGCCCGTGGCCCCGGCTGGACGGTCACCGGCAAGCAGGTGTCGCCCGCCGCGCAGATCTCGTTCCCGCAGTGCGGAGCGACTGGTGCGACTGCGAACTTCTTCGCGGTGGGCACCGCAGCGTCGGGCGCCGGCTCCATCATCGACGTCGGCGTGATCGGCGCCGCGCCGCGCCTGGTGGTCGGCCAGACCAGCGACACGCTGATCGTCCCCGGCCACGGGCTGGTGTTGAACGACCAGGTCGCACTGTTCGGGGTCTACGGCCTCGCGCTGCCGACCGGCATAAGCGAGGGGGCCGTGCTGTTCGTGCGTACCGCGCCGGATGCCGACACCATCACGCTCTCCACCACGCAGGGCGGCGCCACGCTCGACATCACCGGCATCGGCGTCGGCAAGATCCAGCGCCTGACGCCTCACCTCATCGTGCCGGGCTACACGCCGATCCTCGGCACCGGCACCGTGATCCGGCACGAGTAAGCGCGCGTGTCCGCAGCGATCGTACTGCTGGATCCCGCCGACCAGGCGCTGGTCACGATCAACTGGTCGGACGTGGCCATCGGGGGGTTGGAAATCGTGGGGTTCGTCACACACACCGTGCCGGCGCCACTGGTCAAGATCATCGAGATAACCGACGTTGCGACCAAGACCTCACAGGTACGCGTCACAGGCGCGGTGCACGGCGGCATGTACATGGTCGAGGCTACGGTCGAACTCAGTAACGGCGAGATCCTGAACAGGCAGTTTCCGCTGCGAGCTTTCAACGGGTGAGCCGCTTCTACGATCGGCGCGTGTGGCGCGATCGTGTGCAGCCGCTGCAACTGGCCCGAGAGCCGCTCTGCCGCATGTGCAAGGCTGCAGGCCGCATCCAGCCCGCGACCCAGGTCGATCATGTCATGCCGATCGACGAGGGCGGCGACCCTGTCGACGAGGCGAACCTACAGAGCCTGTGCGACGAGCACCACGGCATGAAGACGCGCCAGGAGCACGGCGCGACGAACGTGCGATGGGGTTGCGACGCGAATGGCCTGCCGCTCGACCCCAAGCACCCGTGGAGGGGTAGGGGGGCGAAATCTTCAGGCCCTATCGGTTGACGACCGACGCGGTTCCTTTTCGCGTACGTCCGCAGGTTGAATCGGAGTTTTCGAATGCCCGGCCCCGCCCGAACCCCGACCCAGATCCGCCGCGCGAAGGGCAATCCCGGAAAGCGGGCGTACAACAAGCGCGAGCCGAAGCTCCCGCCCGGCGCCCCGCCGATGCCGGAAGGCCTGGACGCGGTCGGCCAGCAGGAGTGGCGGCGTCTGGTCGTGATCGCGCTCAAGGCGCAGGTGCTCACCGAGGCCGAGCGGTCGATCTTGGAGCTCGCCGCGGAGGCCTACTCGACGTGGGCAAAGGCGCGGATCGCGATCCAGGCGCACGGGCTGACCTACGAGACGACGAGCACTGCGGGCGACCTGGTGATCAAGGCGCGGCCCGAGGTGGCGATCGCCTCGGACGCGTGGCGCCGGTACCGAGCCGCGGTGTGCGAGCTCGGCTTCACGCCGGCGGCGCGCGCGAAGGTGTCGACGGTTGACCCGAGCGAAGAAGAAGACCCGGGCGCGGCCTACTTCAACTGACCTCGCGAAGGACCACGGCCGGGACCCGGCCACCGTCTACGCAGAGGCGGTCGCGCAGGGAGACATCCCCGCCGGCCCGTGGGTGCGGCTCGCCGCCGAGAGGCACCTGCGCGACCTGGTCGAGCTGCCGAAGCGCGGGTTCGCCTGGTCGCTCGAGAAGGCGGATCGGGCCTACGGGTACTGGTCGCAGGTCCTGCGTCTGAACGGCGGCCAGTTCGAAGGCCAGCCGTTCGACCTCCGGCTTTGGCAGGCCTTCCTGGTCGGCTCGATCTTCGGCTGGCTGGGCCCTGACGGGTACCGCCGGTTCCGGACCGCGTACGTCGAGATCGGCAAGGGCAACGGGAAGTCACCGCTCGCGGGCGGCATCGGGCTGTACTGCCTGACCGCCGACGGCGAAGCGCGAGCCGAGGTGTACGCCGCGGCGTCGACGAAGGATCAGGCGATGATCCTGTTCCGCGACGCCGTCGCCATGCGCGACCAGTCGCCGACGCTGTCGAAGCACCTGGTCAAGTACGGGGGCATGAACCCCTGGAACATGTTCTTCCCGAAGACGGGCTCGTTCTTCCGGACGATCTCATCGGACGATAAGCAGTCCGGCCCCCGCCCGCACTGCGCGCTGGTCGACGAGCTGCACGAGCACCCCGACGGGACCGTCGTCGACATGCTGGAGGCCGGCTTCAAGTTCCGCCGGCAGCCGCTGAAGCTGGAGATCACCAACTCCGGCGTCGACCGGAACTCGATCTGCTTCCAGCACCACGAGTACTCGCAGCGAGTGCTCGAGCAGCGGGTCGAGGACGAGGCCTGGTTCGCGTACGTGTGCGCGCTCGACAAGAGCGACGACTGGCGCGACGAAGGCGCCTGGATCAAGGCCAACCCGAACCTCGGCGTCTCGATCACCGAGAAGTACTTGCGCGAGCAGGTGAAGAAGGGCGAGGGCCTTCCGGCGTACGCGTCGAAGGTGCGCCGCCTGAACTTCTGCGAGTGGGTCGACGCCGCAACGCCGTGGATCGACGGCGACAAGTGGCGAGCGATCGAGGATCCCGAGCTCAGCCTCGCGCCGTACCTCGGCACGCGGTGCTGGGGAGGCCTGGACCTGTCGGCCCGGAACGACCTGACGGCGCTCGCGTTGGTCTTCCCGAGGCCTGACGGCACGGGGCGGGACGCGTTCACCTTCTTCTGGGCGCCGGAGGAAGGTCTGCGCGCGCGAGAGGACCGCGACCGGGTTCCGTACACGGTGTGGCGCGACCAGGGGTTCCTCGAGGTCACTCCGGGCGCGACGGTCGACTATGGCTACGTGGCGCGCCGCATCGTCGAGTTCCGCGAACGCTACGGCCTGGCGGCCGTCGCCTTCGACCGCTGGCGGATGGAGGAGCTCAAGCAGGAATTCGACGAACTCGGGTTCGAGTACTCGGTGCTCAGCTGCGATGCAGACGAGGACGCCATCGCCAACGCCACCGGACTGCTGCTGCTGAACCACGGTCAGGGCTTCCGGGACATGACCCCGGCGATCGAGGCCCTGGAGGCTGGCATCGCGAACCGGGCGATGCGTGTGAAAAAGAACCCGGTGCTCACGATGTGCGCGGCGAACGCGGTCGTGGAGGTGGGCGCCGCCGACGAGAAGAAGTTCCACAAGCGCAAGGCCCGCGGGCGCATCGACGGAATCGTCGCGCTCGCGATGGCGGAGCGCGCCGCAACGCTGCAGCTGGTGCCGAGCAAGTCGTTCTGGGAGTGACCTGATGCCCTGGTGGAACCGCTTCCTGCCGCCGCGGAAGAGCGCGGACGGCACGCTCGAGCTGTTCCGCGAGGTCTTCGGGTCGCTGGCGAACTGGGCCGGGCGCGAGGTGAACCTGCAGACCGCGCTGCAGGTGTCGACGGCCTTGGCGTGTGGCCGCGTCATCGCCGAGGGGATCGCCATGCTGCCGTGGAAGCTGCACCTGCAGCGCGGCCGCACGATCGGTCCGGCGTACGACCATCCGCTGTACGACAAGCTCGCGCTCTCGCCCAATGCGCTGCAGACCGCGTTCGAGTTCCAGGAGACGCTGGGCTTGCACTTGGCGTTCTGCGGGAACGCCTACGTGTGGACGCCGATCGTCTCCCGGCGCATCGACGAGATGTGGCTGCTCGAGCCGGGCTGGGTGCGCGTCCGCTACCGCTGGGGCGAAGCGCCCGAGTACGAGGTGCGCTTCCCGGACGGACGCTTCGCCACGCTCGGGGCCGGCGAGATCTGGCACATCCGCGGCCCGAGTTGGACGTCCTACATCGGGCTCGAGTTCGTGAAGCTGGCCCGGCAGGCCCTCGGCCTTTCGATGGCGATTGAGGAGGGGCAGGCGCGCCTGCAGTCCAACGGCGTCCGGATGCCGGGCTATCTCTCGCTCGACGGCGTGCTGCAGGGCGATCAGTACCAGAAGCTGCGCGACTGGCTGGCCAAGGAACACGAGGGCTCGCAGAACGCCGGCCGTCCGATGATTCTGGATCGCGCCGCGAAGTGGATCTCGACGGCGATGACCAACACCGACGCGCAGACGCTGGAGCAGCGGCGTCTGCAGATCGAGGAAGTCTGCCGCTTCATGCGCGTGTTGCCGATCATGATCGGGCACGCGGACAAGACCGCGACGTACGCGTCGGCCGAGCAGATGTTCATCGCGCACGCGATGTACACGCTCGGCCCCTGGGCGCGGCGGCTCGAGCAGAGCGCCGACAAGCGGCTGCTCACGCCCGAGGAGCGTGCCGCGGGCTACTACACGAAGCTCAACGAGAAGGCTCTGCAGCGCATGACCTCGCGCGAGCAGATGGAGTACCTGGCGCGCGGCGTGCTCACCGGGATCCTCACTCGAAACGAAAGTCGCGAGAAGCTCGAGCTCAACCCGCTGGACGGGCTCGACGAGCCGCTCGCACCGGCGAACACGTTCAGCGGCAACCCGCCGGGCCCCGACACCGATCCGCCGCGGCCGACCGCCGCATCACAGGAGACCGAGGAATGAAGCTCGACCGGTATGCGTGCGGGCTGCAGGTGAAGTTCGCGGATGGCGACCAGGCGAAGGCCGGGGCGTTCAGCGGCTACGGCGCCGTGTTCGGGAACGTCGACAGCGGCGGGGACATGCTCGTGAAGGGGGCGTTCAAGGAGACGCTGCGCGAGTGGAAGCGCCGCGGCAGCGCTCCGAAGATGCTGCTGCAGCACGGCGGCTGGGGCGCCTCGGTCGAGGACGGCATCCCGGTCGGCAAGTGGACCGAGATGCGCGAGGACGACACCGGCCTGTACGTCGAGGGCGAGCTCTTCGCGATGGACACGCAGAAGGGCAAGTACATCTACGAGGGCCTCAAGTCAGGTGCGCTGGACGGACTCTCGATGGGCTACATCGCGCGCGACGTGGCGTACGGCAAGAAGCCCGAGGATCCGCGCCGGACCCTGAAGAAGGTCGACCTGTTCGAGGTCTCGATCGTCACGTTCCCAATGAACACCGAGGCCCGGATCGGTGCCGTGAAGTCGATCGAAGAGATCTCGACCCTTTCCGACGCGGAGGCCTGGCTGCGCGATGCCGCAGGCCTCACGCGTGCCCAGGCCCTCGCGTTCGTCTCGAGGGTCAAGAGCCTGCGTCCGAGTGATTCGGAGCGGCCCACCGACGCCGAGGAGCTCGTCCGCGAGCTGCGCCGGCGAGTCAGTTCGTTCTGATCACCATCCACCCACAACCGGAGACGCACTCATGGATCTGCACGAGGAGCTGAAGTCGACGATCGATCAGATCGGCCGTCGCTTCGAAGAGTTCAAGACCGAGAACGACAAGAACGTCAAGAAGGCCGTCGCGGACGCGCTGGCGGAGGCGAAGCTCGCCGCGCTCGGCCAGGCGATCGACGACCTGACCGGCAAGAAGGAAGACCTCGAGAAGCGCATCAAGCTCGAGCGCGACGAGCGCGAGGCGCTGGAGCGCAAGGTCAACCAGCTGCGGCTGGGTGCCGGCAAGACCGACGAGGTCGAGCAGAAGGCGCTCGGGGACTTCAACCTGCAGGTGAAGGCGCTGGCGCGCGCGCGCGGGAGCTCGGCGGCAGACGTCGACGTCGAGGCCTTCCGGGCCTACAAGCAGGCGTTCCAGAACGTGCTGCGCAAGGGCGAGAAGAGCCTCCCGGCGGACGAGTTCAAGGTCCTGCAGGTGGGCGTCGACTCGGATGGCGGTTTCCTGGTGCCGGCCGACACCTCCGGCCGCATCGTCAGCCGCGTGTTTGAGCTGTCGCCGATCCGCGCGATCGCGAACGTGCAGCCGATCAGCTCGGATCGCCTCGAGGGCATCGCCGACATCGGCGAGGCTGCGGACGGCTGGGTGGGCGAGACCACGGACCGTCCCGAGACGGCCACGCCTGGCCTCGGCAAGTACGAGATCATGGCGCACGAGCAGTACGCGCAGCCGAAGGCGACGCAGAAGCTGCTCGACGACGCCTCGGTCGACGTCGAGGCCTGGCTGGCCACGAAGGTGGCCGACCGGTTCGCGCGTCGCGAGGGCGCCGCCTTCATCACCGGCAACGGGGCGGCGCAGCCGCGCGGCTTCGCCGCATACCCGACGGCGGCCACGGCCGACGCCACGCGGGCGTGGGGCACGCTCGAGCACGTGAACACGGGCGTCAACAGCGCCTTCGCGGCTTCGAACCCCGCGGACGTCCTCTTCGACCTCGAGGCGTCGTTCAAGACGGCCTACCTGGCGAACGCACGGATCGTGACCCGCCGGTCGGTCATCACGCTCATCCGGAAGTTCAAGGACCTGCAGGGCCAGTACCTGTGGCAGCCGGGTCTGCAGGCCGGCCGGCCGGCGACCCTGATCGGCTACCCGCTGGTCATGGCGGAGGACATGCCGGCGCTCGCGGCGGGCTCGCTGTCGCTCGCCATGGGCGACTTCAGCGAGGGCTACCAGATCGTCGACCGGCTCGGCGTGCGGACGCTGCGCGACCCGTACACCGAGAAGCCGTACGTGAAGTTCTACTCGATCCGTCGCGTCGGCGGCGCGGTCGTGAACTTCGAGGCGATCAAGTTCCTGCGCTTCGGCACCTGATCCGCCGAGCCCCCAGGGCCGTCCCTCCAGCCCGGCGGCGAGCTCGCCGCCGGGCGCACCCACGAACTTAGAGGACTTCTCCATGCGCGACTTGATGAGCAACATCCAGGTCCGCCGCGCGATCTCGCCGGCGGCCAGCCTGCTCGACAACACGCCGATCGTTTCGCAGGTCATCGACCGGCAGGGCTTCTTCTCGCTCGGCTTCGCGATCCTGATCGGCGCCGTGCCGGACGCGGACGCCACGTACACCGTGCTCGTCGAGCACGGCGACGCGGCGAACCTGTCCGACGCGGCGGCCGTGCCGGATGCCGAGCTGATCGGCTCGGATCCGAACAGCGTCACGGCGCCGGAAGCGCAGGCCGGCTTCACGTTCGCCTCCGACGACCAGGTCCGGAAGATCGGGTACCGCGGCAGCCGCCGCTACGTGCGCCTCACGATCACGCCCGCCGCGAACACCGGCGCGACGCTGATCGCCGCGGTCGCGCTGCTCGGCAACGCCGAGGTCAAGCCGGTCGTCCAGCCGGCGGCCTAACGGCGCCGGTCCAGTGACCACGGGCGGGGCCGCGACTGCGGCCCTGGCCCTCTCCCGGAGCACGCGATGTCCGTCACCGTCACGGTCGCACCCACCGCCGAGCCGGTCACGCTGGCGGAAGCTCGCGCGCACCTGCGGCTCGATCACAACGACGAGGACGGCCTGCTGGCAGGCTACCTGCTCGCGGCGCGGCAACACATCGAGGGCGAGACGCGCCGTGCTCTGTCGCAGCAGACGCTGCAGTACCGCATCGATCGCGACTGGCCTACCGCGTGGATCGGCGGCGCATCGCGCGACGGGATTGCGCTGCCGCGGGCGCCGCTCAGGTCCGTGGTCGGCATCGAGTACGTCGATCCGGTCGGCGACACGCAGACGCTGCCTGCCTCGCAGTACCAGGTCGCGCGCGCCAACGATTCCAAGCTCGAGGGCCTCATCCTGCCCGCGTACGGCGTGACCTGGCCGCGTGTGCGTGAGCAGTTCGAAGCGATCACCGTCACGTTCGTGGCCGGGTACGGTGGCAGCCTCGCGCTGCCCGAGCCGCTGCGGCAGGCGATCCTGCTGCTGACGGCGCACTTCTACGAAAACCGCGAGCCGGTGAACGTTGGGAACATCGTCACCGAGATCCCGCTCACGGTCGCCAGCCTGGTCTTCCCGTACCGGGTGCTGGGCTGATGCGAGCCGGGCGCCTCGATCGCCGCGTGACGATTCAGTCGCGCAGCCTGGCGTCCGACGCGCAGGGCCAGCAGATCGAAAGCTGGACTGACGTGGCGACGGTCTGGGGTCGCCGGCTGGACCTCCGCGGCCGCGAGTTCATGGCCGCCGAGGCCAAGCACGCCGAGGCGACTTGCACGTTCGAGCTTCGCTACCGCGCCGACGTCACGCCGCTGAATCGGCTGGTGTGCGAGGGCCGGGTCTACAACATCGTGCACGTCGCCGAGATCGGTCGGCGCCAGTCGCTGCAGATCGTCGCGTCCGCTCGGGTGCCGTGATGGTCGAGTCCGTGAAGGTCGAGGGTCTGCGCGAGCTCCGCGAGGCGCTGGTGCGCAAGATCCCGGCCGAGATGCAGGGCAAGGTCTTGCAGTCGGCGCTGACGGCCGGCGCGAGGCCGATCGTCAACGAGGCGAAGACGCGGGTGCCGCGGCGGACCGGCCGCTTGGCCAAGGCGATCTACTCGCGCCGCAACCGCGAAGGCAGCAACGGCGTCCGAGAAGAGCGCGTGATCACCGTGCGGCAGGGCGGCCGGCGCGACCGGGACGGCTACTACTGGCGCTGGATCGAGTTCGGCCGCGGCGTCGTGCAGATCGCGCGAGGCGTGCTCGGCACGCCGGGGAAGGGCTTCTTCGGTCGCGAAGTGAAGGCGGTACCGGCGCGTCCGTTTCTACGGCCCGCGTTCGAGAACCGCAAGACGGATGCGCTCGAGGCGATCCGCGTGCGGCTGGCGAAGGGCATCGCGAAGGCCGCCGAGAAGGCGCGCTGGCGCACCTCCAAGGGCTAGGCATGGCCGTCAAGACCGTCCGCGACGTGCTGGCCGCCGCCGGCGCGGTGACCGCGCTCGTGCCTGCGCAGCGCATCACGCCCCTGCACCGGCCGCAGTCGGTCGAGGTGCCGGCGATCACGCTGCAGCGGATCTCGCTGACGCCGAACAACCACCTGCGCGGCGATACCGAGCTGGACGCGAACCGCGTGCAGCTGGACGTATACGCGGAGACCTATGCCGCGGCTCGCGCCGTCGCCGACGCGTGTCGCGCGGCGCTCGTGGCCGCCGGGCACCTGCTGCAGACCGAGTTCGACTCGCACGAGCCGGAGACCGACCCGGATCTCTACCGGGTGACCCAGGAATACAACGTCTGGACATGAGGAACTGACATGGCACTGAAGACCCAGGGCACCCGCCTGCGCGTGGCGTCGACGAGCGGCTCGCCTGTGAACATCACCGGCATCACGGCCGCCAACCCGGCCGTCGTCACGGCCGTGGCTCACGGCCTGGCAACAGGCGACGTGGTCATCATCCGCGGCATCGTCGGCATGGTGCAGCTGAACGACCGGGCGTTCGTCGTCGACAACCTGACCGCCAACACGTTCAGCCTGCGCGGCATCGACTCGACTGGATTCACCGCCTACACGTCCGGTGGCACGGTCGCGCGCCAGACCCTGATCGACGTCGCGGAGACCTCGCAGATCGCCGGGTTCGACGGTCAGGCGACCGAGGTCGACACCACGCACCTGCGCTCCACGGCGAAGGAGTATGTGCTCGGGCTGCAGGACTTCGGCAACGTGACGCTGTCGATGTTCACGGTCAGCGACGCCGGCCAGGCCCGGCTACGCGCGCTCAAGGCGCAGGGCAACGCGGCCGCGTTCGCCGTCACGCTGTCGGACAACAGCGTCGCGGCGTTCATGGCGTTCGTGCGTTCGTTCACGTTCGACGTCGGCGGGCCGGACGGGACGGTGCAGTCGCAGGTGCAGCTGCGCGTGACCGGCGAGCCGGCCTGGTTCGCCTGATGCTCTCTCGCGACCAGATCCTCGGGGCCGACGACCTTCGCCGCGAACGGGTCGACGTGCCCGAGTGGGGCGGGCACGTGTTCGTCGGGATGATGACCGGCACCGCCCGCGACGCGTTCGAGGCCTCGATCGTGAAGGACGGCAAGCCCGAACTGTCGAACATGCGCGCGAAGCTCGCGGTCGCCTGCATGGTCGACGAGGCAGGGCGCCCGATCTTCGGACCCGGGGACGTGGCGGCGCTCGCCGCCAAATCGGCCGCCGCGCTCGACCGCGTCGTGAAGGTCGCCCAGCTTCTCAACCGGCTCGGCGACGCCGAGCTCGAGGAGATGCGGGGAAACTGAAAGCCCGGCCCGAGCGGCGGTTCTACCTCGCGCTCGCGCTCCGGCTGGGCAAGACGGTTCGGGAGCTTCTCGCGTCGGTCGACAGCGCGGAGCTGACCGAGTGGATGGCCTTCATGAGCCTCGAGGCCGAGCGCGAGCAGCCGGCCGCGCAGCCGGATCCGGAAGACGCGTGGCGGAAGGTGTTCGGGAGACCGCATGGCAAGTCTGGGTAGACTCGTTGTCAGCCTGGCGGTCGACACCGCCCGCTTTCAGGGCGATCTCGGCCGCGCGGCGGCGGTCGCCGAAGCGCGGATGCGGAACATCAAGGACACCGCGACGCGCGCGCTCGGCGCCGTGGCGGCGGCGGCCGGGGCCGCTGGCGGCGCGCTCGTGGTGGCGCTGCAGGCGGCCGCGAACCGCGCCGACGACCTGGTGAAGCTGGCGCAGGCCAGCGGTGTGACGGTCGAGCAGCTCTCGCGGCTCGAGTACGCGGCGAAGCTGTCCGGCGTCGAGACGGAGACGCTCGGCAAGGCGCTGCAGCGGCTGGCCGCGGCCGGCGCGCCCGACGCGAACGAGGCGCTGCTCGCGCTCGCCGACCGCTTCGCCAAGATGCCAGACGGCGCCGCGAAGACCGCGCTCGCGATCGAGACGTTCGGCCAGCGGCTGGGCCCGGGCCTGATCCCCCTGCTGAACTCGGGGCGCGAGGGGCTGCAGGCGTTCGCGGCCGAGTCGGACCGGCTCGGCAACACCATCAGCACGAACACGGCGCGCCAGGCCGAGGCCCTGAACGACAACCTGACGCGGCTACAGGTGGCGGCGTCAGGGCTCGCCAACCGGCTGCTCGCAGAAGTCGTCCCTGGACTCTCGCGCTACGCGGAGGCGCTCGCTACGGGCGTGACGCAGTCGCAGGCGCTCGGAGGCTCGGTGTCTGCGGTCGGCAGCATTATCCGCGGGATGATCTCAACCGCGGATCGGGCAGCGGTCACCTTCTCGAGTTTCGCGAAGACGATCGGCGCAGCGGCCGCGGTCGCTGCCTCGGCCGCCCGCGGCGACTTCAGCGCCGCCGCTGAGATCATCCGGCAGCGCAACGCGGACGCCGCAGCGGAGACAGCGGCGCTGCAGGAGCGGCTCAAGGCGCTGTACTCCGACGCGACGACGGCGCCGATCGCCGCCGCTGCCCCGCGAGTCGCCGCCGCCATCGTGGCGCCGATCAGCGAGGCCAGCCGGAAGGCGAGGGAAGAGGCCGAGCAGCTGCGGCAGCTCGCCGTCTCCAACCTCAAGTTTCTCGACAACGCGCAGAGCCGGGTGGCCATGCAGAGGCAGTTCGAGGCCGACGTGCAGGTTCTGACTAACTCGGTCGGGACGGTCGACCTGGCTGGCAGCGTCGCGAACGACCTGCAGGCCGTCCGCGAGGCGCTGCAGGGCGTCGGCGAGACCAGCATCTATGCCCAGCGCGCGGCCGAGAACATGCAGGACAGCCTCGCGAACTTCTTCATGACCGCCGAGGGCGGGTTCCGCGGGCTGGCCGTCTCGCTGGTGAACACGCTGCGCCAGGTCGTCGCGCAGCAGGCCGCTGCGTCGTTCCTGAACTCCAGCGTCGGCAAGGGGGTCACCGGGTTCATCGGCTCGCTGTTCGGCGGCTTCCGCGCCGAAGGCGGCCCCGTGCTGAGCGGTCGCAGCTACATCGTCGGCGAGCGCGGCCCGGAGCTGTTCGTGCCGGGGTCGTCGGGCTCGATCGTCCCTAACGACCGCATGGGCGGCGGCAACCTCACCGTCGCCCCCGTCTACAACATCAGCGGCCTCGGCCTGTCCTTCGAGCAGGTGCAGCTGCTGATGCAGCGGAACAACCGCGAGCTCGTGCGCCAGATCACCGACCCGCGGATGCGCTGACCATGCCAGGGAGACGAGGCATCAACGCAATCGACTTGACTGGGCAGCGATTCGGCCGACTGGTCGTTCTAGAGCGCGCGCCCTCGCAGCCGCGCCTTACGAAGTGGCTCTGTCAGTGCGACTGCGGCGCGCAGACTGTCACGCGCACAGCCTACTTGCGCTGCGGCGATACCACGTCTTGCGGCTGTGCCGTGCGAGACTGGGCACGTCAAATGGCGCGCACGCTTGCGCCTGCGTTCCCGCGGCTTCGTCACGGCCACACCCGCAATACGCCCGGCGGCTGCTCGCCTACTTGGAACTCGTGGGCAGCAATGCGCGTCCGCTGCAAGAACCCGAAGCATCCTGGATGGCGCAACTACGGGGGCCGCGGGATCTCCGTTGATCCGGACTGGGATGTGTTTGATAACTTCCTGCGTGACATGGGCGAGCGCCCGCTGGGACTGACGCTGGACCGTATCGACGTGAACGGCCCTTACACAAAGTCCAACTGCCGCTGGGCAACCCGCGAGCAGCAGGCGCAGAACCGGCGACGGCCGCAGCGGGGGCTGTAGTCATGGACTTTCTCCTGCCGCCGCACATCCCGGTCGCCGAGGTCGAATGGCAGCTGGTCGACTACTCGTCGCTGTTCCCCAACACGTTCGGTGGTGAGCCGAAGACGTACGACCGCGGGCAGCGGTGGCTGGCGCGCTATCGGTTCGAGAACCTGCGTGACGCCGATCGCGCGACGCTGATGGCGCTCGCCGGTCAGCTGCGCGGCAAGTCGAACCGGCTGTGGGCGTGGGATCCGACGAACTTCCGGCGCGGGTCGTTTCCGACGAGCGAGCTGCTGCCGAACAACACGTTCGCGAACGGTACGGCAGGGTGGGCGGCCGGCACCGCCGGCAGCAACTGGACGCTGAGCGTGCAGGGGCGGGTGGCGCGCTCGACCCGAACGCAGGTGACGGCCGTTGACTATGCGCTGCTCGCTAATCCGCAGGTGACCGGCCTCGTGTCGCTCGCCCCGTACGTCTCGCGGTTCATGGTGCTGGCTGGGCGCGGCTCGACCGCCAGCGGGCACGCGATCAACGACGTCTCAAACGCGGTGTCGGGAGCGGCGCAGACGTCTCTCGGCCTGTTGTCGCAGGTGTTCGTGCCGACGACCGCTGCGCTGCAGCCGGGCATCACGTCGCTGACGAACTCCGGCGCGCTGGCGGGCGACTATCTTGAGTTTCCATACACCTCGCTCTCGCGCTGCGCGCTGGTCGACGGCGGCGCCAACCTGCTGACGCACTCCAGCCAGATCGACAATGCAGCGTGGACCAAGGCCGGCGCCACGGTGGCAGCCAACGCCTTCACGGCGCCGGACGGCACGGCAACTGCCGACGTGCTGGTTGAGAACACCGCCAATTCCGCGCATCGCGTCGACGGTCCGAACGTGGCCGCGGGCGCCACGGCCGAGGACTACGTGTTTGCCGTCGCACTGCGCGACGTGGGGCGCGCGTGGGCTTACGTCCAGCTGTACAGCGGTGGCGGCGCGAACTCCGTGATCACCTACGTCAACCTGGCGGCCGGAACGCTCGGCTCCGACACGACGAACGGCGCGTGGACCAACCGCGTGCGCTCAATCCGGCCGCTCGGCAACGGCTGGCACTACGTGATGATCGGCGGTCGGAAGCCGGCGACTGACGCCGTCGTGACGGCGCGCATCGGGGCCGCCTCCGCCGATCTGGTCCCGTCCTACACGGGCTCGGGCAGCAACGCGACGGCGATCTGGCGCGCCACGGTCGCTCGTGGCCTTAACAGCGTCCGGCTGGTCGAAACCGGTGCTTCGGCGCTCCCTACGGGGACGGCGCAGACCGGCACCAGCCTGCACCTCAAGGGATTGCCGCCCTCGGCATCCGGCCTGCTGCTGCCCGGCGACCGCTTTCAGGTCGGCAGCGAAACCAAGATCGCGACTGCCCCGCTGGACACCGACGCGGCCGGGCTCGGGTTCCTGCAGTTCGAGCCCGCGTTGCGCGCGGCGGCGGCCGACAGCGCGCCGGTCATCATTCACGAACCCATGCAGAAGTTCGTACTCGCCGAGTCGGCATCGTGGCCGACCCGGCCGGGCCGATTCTCCGACTTCTCGCTCGTGCTCGCGGAGGCACGATGACGCGCTTCGTCTCGGCAACGAACGAGGCCGAGTTCGCAAGGGACTCGCTGGCGCCGCTGCTGCTCGTCGATCTCGACTTCGCGTCGGGCATGGTCCGCGCCCACACCGGCCAGTCCGACATCGTCTGGAACGGCAACACTTACACGGGCGTCGCCGGGTTCGGCGGCGTCGACGAAGTGACCGAAGAAGCCGGCGTCAGCACCAAGCCGCTGCGTCTGCGCCTCGCGGGCATCCCGAACGAGTTGATCTCGTCGGCCATGCTGGAGACGTACCAAGGACGCCCGGTCGTGCTCTACATGGCCGCCGTCAACGTCGAGACGGGCACGTTCGTCGACACACCCGAGACGCTGTGGTCGGGGATCATGGACGTGATGACCGTGGAACTCGGTCCCGAGACGAGCGTGATCACGCTGGACTGCGAGGACCCGGACTACGCGCAGCCGCTGCCGCGCCGGTACACGCAGGCCGACCATCAGCGGCGGTTCACGGGCGATCGGTTCTTCGAGTTCCTGCCGCGCATCCCGCAGTTCCGAGGCCAGTGGGGCACAAAGGGCTTCGGGTCCGGCTGGATCGACCCGCCGCCACCGCCGCCGTTCACCCTCCCGCCGAACCTCTACATCCCATGAGGGTCGACGGCTGGGAGGAGATCTTGTCGGCAGGCGTCGACGGGATGCGCGATCGCACGTTCGCTTGGGGTGAAACCGACTGCTGCCGGTCCGTCGCCGAGCTGGTCGACGCGATCCACGGCACCGACTACGTCGCGCAGCTCGCGGCGCGCTACACCGACGAGGCCTCGGCCCGCGCTTGGCTGCACTCCGCGGGCGGCCTGAAGCGCGCGGCGGATTCCGTGCTTGGCGCGGCGCTCGTCGGCTGGTGGCACGCGCGGCGCGGTGACGTGGTGCTGGTCGACGCGCCGGGCACGGGCGAGGTGCTCGGCATATGCCTCGGCCGCGAAGTGGCGGTCATCGGCGACGGCGTGACGCTGTATCCGCTCGAGCGCGCGACGCACGTCTGGCGGGTGGTCGAATGAGCAGAGTCCTAAAGGTCATCGCGACCGTTGCCGCCATTTACTTCACGGCCGGTGCGGCGGCGCTCGTCTCCGCCACCGCGTTCGCTGGCGCCGGCATTGCGACGATCGCCAGCGTCGCCAACTACCTCGCGGTCGGCGCGGTGCTGTCCGGCATCGCCCGCGCGCTGCAGCCGAAGCCGCGCATCGCGGGCAACCCGGGCGTCCTGACCGAGTACGCCGGCACGACCGAGCCCGCGCGCATCGTCTACGGCCGGATGCGCGTCTCCGGGCTCAACGTCATTCCGCCGCTGACCACCGGCACCGACAATCAGGATCTGCACCAAGTGCTCGCGCTCGCCGGTCACGAGATCGACGGGTTCGACGAATACTGGGCGAACCAGGAGCAGATCACGCCTGCAGCCGTAACGGGCAGCAGCGGTGACGGACTCGTGAGCGTTGGCACATACGCCGACCGCATGTGGGTTCGCGGTTATCGTGGCACGAGCACGCAGACGGCTGACTTCATCCTCGACCAGGCGTCGGGCTCGTGGACCAGTGACCACCGGGGCCGCGGTATCGCCTACGTGGCGATCACGTACCGGTACAACGAGGCGGCGTATCGCTCCGGCAAGCCGGACATCTCGTGCGTGGTGCGCGGCAAGCGGTGCTATGACCCGCGCCTCGACACCAGCCCGGGCGCGAACCCGACCAATGCCGCCTACAGCGCCTACACCAACAATCCGGCGCTCATCTCGGCCGACTACCTCATTGACCAAGAGATCGGGCGCCGCGTGCAGGCGTCGCGCGTCAACTGGGCTGACGTGGTCGCCGCGGCGAACATCTGCGACGAGAACATCACGGGCAGTAACTCCACGCCGCTGGGCGACCAGAAGCGATATACCTGCAACGTGGTGCTGAACGTCGCGCAGACGATCGAGGAGCACGAAGAGAACCAGTCGATCCTCGCCGCGGCGATGCTCGGTGTGGTCTACCGCACCGGCGGGCAGTGGCGCATGTACGCCGGTGCCTGGTCGACGCCGTCCTTCACGCTCACCCCGGACGACGTGATCGGCACCGTGCAGGTCGCGACCGCCATTCGCCGACGCGACACGTGGAACACGATCAACGGCACGTTCCTAGACGCGACGCGCAACTACGTACAGCAAGAGTTCCCCGAGGTCACGTCGGCCGCGTTCGTGTCCGCCGACGGGCGGAAGTTGCCGAAGCCTATCAGCCTGCCGGCGTGCACGAACGTCTACGAGGCTCAGCGCGCGGCGTTCGTGCTGCTGCGGCAGTCGCGGAATCGCCGGACCGTTACGGTGGAATGCGGCCTCACGCATTACCGGGTGCGCATCTGGCAGACCGGCACCGTCACGCTGCCCGAGATCGGCTGGACGAACCAGACCGTGCGCTGCACCGGCTGGCGCCTGACGGCCGAAGGGCGCGTTGAGCTGACGCTGCAGGAAGCCTACGCCGCCGACTGGGCGAACCCGCTGACGGGCGAGTATGGGATTCCCGGGACCACGCCCGCGCCCACGATTGGGTTCGCGCGGCCGGGAACGCCGGTCTCCTTTACGGCAACGTCGGTGCCGGGCGGCATCTCGTTCTCGGTGGGCCGCAGCGACCCCTACATCGCCGGGCAGGTCTACCGCATCTACGAAGCCGCGACCGGCGGCGCGTTCGGCAGCGCGACGCGCGTGGCCGAGTCGGACTCTGAAACCATCGTGGTGCCGAAATCGGACACCACGTCGCGCGACTACTGGGTCACGGCACAGTGGAACGGCGGCGAGTCGGCGCAGCGCCCGGCGGCGGCGGGCCTCGCTGCAGCTGCGCGCCGCACCGACACGGCGGATCTGCAGGCGAACGCGGTGACGGACCTAATCGCTGTCGATACGTACGACGGCGCGGGCGCGTCGGTGGGCGCTAGCGGCCTTGGGCAGACACTTCGCACCGTGTCGTTCACGCCCTCGACGACCGGCCGGATCGAACTGTCTGGCGTGCTGGACTGCGAGGGCGTCGACGGCGACCAAGGGCAGACGTTGGGCTGGCTCGTCGAGGTCAACAGCGTGCGATCCGCGATGGCGGGCAGCCAAGGTGGTCGGCTGCAGACGCGGCACCAGCAGCCACTCGCCGCGACGTTCTTGGTCACGCAGTCCGGCGTGCAGCACAACCTGCTGCTCGTCGCCGTCAAGCCGTCAGGCTCCCCGCTGACGATGCGCGTCTATACCTCGTCGGCCACGATCAGGTACGCGAAGCGATGAGGCACCTGCGCTTCTACGACCCCGCGACCGGCGTCTTCGCGCTGATCGTCTCGGCCGTGGGCGAGGACGTCGTGGTCGAGCCGCCGCCAGGCCTCGCCGCCGTCGAAGGCGAGTTCGACCCGGCCACGCACCGCGTCGACCTGTCGACCGGCGAGGTGGTGCCGTACCAGCCGCCAGCTCCGTCGGCCGACCACGAGTGGGACGCCACGGCGTGCCGCTGGCGCCTGACGCCCGCCGCCGCCGAGGCCGCGCGCGAGCGCGCAGAGGCGCGGGCCAGGCTGGACGCGATCGACCGCGAAAGCATCCGCGCGCTGCGAGCCGTAGCCGCAGGCACCGACACGAAGGCCGATCGCGACCGACTGGCCGCGCTCGAGGCCGAGGCAGTTCCGTTGCGATCGAAGGTGAATCCATGAAGAACTGGACGTGGACGGGCTGGTGGAACGAGGACACGCGCGGCGTCGTGAAGATCGTCGCGGCGCTGATCCTGCTGGCCGCCGTCGGCTGGGGGCTGTTCGGCTGCACGGCCTACACGCCGGCCCGGCTCGAGCTCGGGCTCGCGCGCGAGATGGGCGGCAGCCCGGTGGTCGGCAGCGACCCCGTCGGCATGGCTCGCATCGTTCAGCCGATCACGCCGTGGCTGTCGCTCGAGTACCTCCACCTGTCGAGCGTGCCGGACGTCCGCGACCGCGAAACCGTCGACCAGGTCGGCCTGACCGTGACGATCCCGCTCGGCCCGGTCGCTCGCTGAGTGCCGCCGTGGGGCCCAACGACATCGACCACCTTCTGGAGCGGCAGCAGCGCCAGGACGAACGACTCAACGCACAGGGCGAGGAGATCGCAGCCTTGAAGGCCACGATGCCCGGTCTGCAAGCGTCGATCGACGCCAACACGGAGGCGCTGCGCGAGCACGCCAAGATCCTCAACGAGTACGCGGGCGCCAGGAAGGCGCTGCACTGGTTGTTCACGGCGGCGCTGGCGGTGGGGGCGTTCCTGTTCGGGCGGGAGATCAAGCCGTGAGCCTCACTACCCGATGCCGCACGCGATTGCAGGGCGTGCACCCCGATCTGGTCCGCGTCGTCGAGGCGGTTGCCGCCGAGTCGCCGCACGAGATCTTCATCACCGAAGGGCTGCGCACGAAGGCGCGGCAGCAGCAGCTGGTCGCCGCGGGCGCGTCGCGGACGATGAATTCGCGGCACCTGACCGGCCACGCGATCGACTTCGCGGTGCGCGTCGCCGGTCAGGTCCGCTGGGACTGGCCGCTGTACCAGCAGGTCGGCGAGGTGTTCGAGCGGGTCGCCGCGCGACTCGGCGTGCCGATCGTCTGGGGCGGCCGGTGGCGGACGTTCCGCGACGGGCCGCACGTGGAACTCGACCGAAGGACGTACCCATGAACGACCTGATCGCATTCTGGACCGCGCACGGGACGAAGGTGCTGGGCGTGCTCGCCACGATCCAGAGCGTCATCCTCGCGCTCCTGACTGTGCCCGAGCTCATCCCGGTCGAGCACGTCAAGTGGTGGGCGGCGTCGGGCACCGTGCTCGGCGTGCTCACCACGCGCCGCGGATTCGAGAACAGCCAGCGGCAGCCGTGAGCACCATCATCGTTGCCGAGATCGACGGCCGAGTGTCGTCCGTCGGGCTCGCAGACGACGTCGTCCGGCTGCGACGCTATCTGGACGCGCACCCGCCGAGTGACCCGCACCTGCTGATCCTGCTGCAGGGGCTGCTGGCGAGTTTGTCGGCCTACGCGGTCGCGGAGGCGCGGGAGATCGTCGCGCAGGAAGCGGACGAGGACGACGGCCCGCCGCCAGTGCACGCGCAGAGGGTCATCCAGTGATCCCGTACCTCAATCTCGCCCGGCGGTTCTGGTGGCTGGTGCCCATCACCGCGCTCGCCCTGGTCGCCGCCTACTGGCACGTCCGCGCCGATCGCGCCGAGGACGCGCTGCTCGAGGCCCGCACGATCGCCGCAGCTGACCTCGCGACCGCCGAACGCACCGCCCGGGAGCGGCTCCAGGCCGCGCAGGACGCCGCCAGAGCTGAGCGGGAGCGGCTGGTGGCGCAGGGCAGGGCGGCAGCCGACCGCGCCGCAGCGGCCGAGGCGCAGGCCCGGGCCGCCGCTCAGGACTACCGGCGCCGGCTGGCGCAGCAGCGGGCGACCGACCCGGGCTGCGCGGCGTGGGCGCAGGAGCGTGTGCGATGCGAAGTTCCCTGATCCTGTGCGCCGCGGTGCTGGCCGCCGGCTGCACCCAGCCGGTCCGGCCGTGCGCGCCGCAGGTCGTCGAGATCGAGCGCGTCGAGCGCGTGCCGGTGCCGGCCGAGTGCCTGCAACCGTGCGCGGAGCCGGCGGGCGTGCCGGGCACGAACGGCGAGCTGCTCGAGGCGTACGCCGCGCGCGGCGAGGCGTTGGCCTGCTACCGCGCGCGGGTGGAGTGCGTGGAGGCGGTCACGGGCCCCTAGGGTGCCGCTGAGACACCCTGACCGCGCTGACGATCGCTCACGTCGCCGCCGAATTGCCACGAGCAGTAGGCGACGAACGCGAGGATCGGCAGCACCACCATCAGCCGCAATCTCGAGCGCACGGTAGACCGCGGCGCGCCGCAGCTTGGGCACGCGGCCGCTTTCGTCGACACCGCGGCACCGCACTCCCCGCACCTCGTCATCGCCATGCGATCCTCCCTGCGGCGCCCGTCGCCGCGCATCGTCAGCCTGCTGAACCGCTGACCGATCCGCAACGCTGCGCCGCGCCCAGCACCAACGCGCGCGCAGGGGTACGCAACCGCGGTACCGATCGAAGCGACGCAGCACGAATTCCAGCGAATGAAGCCGAAAGCGTGCGCGCTGTGGTTCCGGCTCCCGGCACCAGCATTCCCAATCCAAGCACGCCCATTCTCCCGCAACCGGCGGGAAAGTCGCGCAGAATCGGGCACTTGAGCCGTACCGGGCACCGTCCAAGCCCATCCATTCCAGCCCATGCACCCACCCCATGACAGGGGTACCGAACCGGGGTACGCTCCGCGCGTTCCAACCGGTACCCCTCATGGCACTCAGTGACGCCCGAATCCGCTCCGCACGCCCGAAGGAGCGCGCCTACAAGCTCTGGGACGAGAAGGGTTTGTTCCTGCTCGTGAAGCCCAACGGCTCGCGCCTGTGGCGCTGGCGCGTGCAGCAGCACGGCCGCGAGACGCTGCTCAGCTTCGGCGCCTACCCGGCCGTGTCGCTCGCGCAGGCGCGCACGAGCCGCGACCAGGCGCGGGCCCGGCTCGCCGCCGGCGAGGACGCGCGCGGGCCGGCCGCCGAGATCCCGACCTTCGAGGCGGCGGCGCGGCTCTGGCTCGACCAGGTCGCGAAGAAGCGGAAGTGGAAGCCCGTCACGACCGAGGTCGCACGGCGGCGCCTCGAGCAGTACGTCTTCAACACCCCGGTCGGCCGCAAGCGCGTGCACAAGATCGCCGCCCGCGAGTTCGTGCCCATCGTCGCCGCGATCGACTCCGCCGACCGCGGCGAGACCGCGCTGCGCGTGCGCTCGCTGATCACCCGGGTGATGCGGTTCGCGGCCGGCCGCGGCTGGACCGACGTCGACCCCTCCGGGACGCTCCGCGAGACCGTCGTCGCCCCGCAGCCGACCAACCGCGCCTCCGTGAAGGACCCCGTCCAGGTCGGCCGGCTGATGCTCGCGCTGCGCGGCTACCTGGGCACGCCGGTCGTGCAGGCGGCGCTGCAGCTCGCGCCGTACGTCTTCCTGCGTCCGGGCGAGCTCCGCCAGGGCCGCTGGCCGGAGATCGACCTCGAGGCCGCGGAGTGGCGCATCCCCGGCGAGCGGATGAAGATGGGGCGGCCGCACCTCGTGCCGCTGTCCCGCCAGGCGGTGGCGATCCTGAAGGCGCTGCGGCCGCTCACGGACCGCGGCACCTCGCGCTGGGTGTTCCCCTGCTACAAGTACGGCGCGGACCGCCCGATGTCCGAGAACACGCTCAACGGCGCGCTGCGCCGGCTCGGCTACGCCGGTACGGAGATGACCGCGCACGGGTTCCGGTCGATGGCCTCGACGCTCCTGAACGAGATGAAGGAGGCGAAGGGCTGGGACGCGGACGCGATCGAGCGGCAGCTCGCGCACGTCGAGTCGAACAAGGTCCGCGGCGCCTACGATCACTCCACGCACCTCGAGGCGCGCCGCGAGATGATGCAGGTCTGGGCCGACTACCTGGACTCGCTGGCCGCGGCCGCCGAGGCCGAGGCCTCGACGCCGCGCGCGGCAGCCTGACGCGCCATCCAGGCCGCGATCTCCGACTCGACCCAGACCCGCGTTCGGTAGCCCAGCCGGATCGGCTGCGGGAACGTCTCCGCGGCGACGCGGCGGTCGATCTCCTTCAGCGAGAGGGTCGTGCGCTCGATCACGTCGCGCACGCGCAGGTAGCGGATCTCCGC
>Ga0315900_10003225_pt1 | contig 24064 bp, 3 predicted proteins | sample LakEriMetagenome_FD_203521 | JGI IMG/M metagenome (GOLD analysis project Ga0315900, IMG submission 203521) | Freshwater fungal communities from buoy surface, Lake Erie, Ohio, United States - Buoy 12 MA114 | ecosystem: Environmental > Aquatic > Freshwater > Lake > Lake biofilm | place: USA: Lake... | reverse complement strand
ATGTTCCAGGTACTTCTTCACAAAAATCAGTTCAAGTTGATGTTATTAATTTAGATGTCAATTATGATACAATAAGATTTGGATATGTAGTATATCAGATTCCAGATTTTCCAGAAGCTTTCTGGTTTGATGAAAGACCAGTACCTGATGATGGTACTATTACTGTTGTACACAATGGTAATGAAAATGATATACCAATGGATTTTACTGAAATAGCTAATCTTAATAGACCTCCTGAAGTATATAAAACTATTGAAGTTGCAAGAAATAGATTATTTGCTGCTAATGCAAGAACTACATATTTTGATTTAACAGATGTATTTGATGCAAGAGCTTATAGATTTTCACCAATAGGCCCTCCATTATATGCAGATTTATATAATGATAGTGATGTTTTTGGTACACCTTCTGTAAGAATAGAAAGTAATGGTTCATCTATAACAGATGTAATTATAAATGGAATATCTGGAAATACATTAGATCAAATACCTGAAACATATGATTTAATAAACCCATTTAATAATGAAAACTTAGATCCTGCTTTAAATCCATTTAATGGATTAGATTCTACTAATCCTAGTATTGGAGGTTGGTTAGAAAAGTTTTTAGCTAATGATCAATATAGATATCAATTAGATGGTGCTACACTAGGTGGTTCAGGATTAAATATATCATATAGATTTACAACAGAAGATTCAGTTGTACAATCAGGAGGTAATTATCTTCCTACAGATTCACCTTATATTAGACCATTACCTGATTATAATTCAGCATATACAGGAGAATTTAATGATACATATATTTATCCAGGTGGTAATGGTCAATCATTAGATACTCATAAAAGTTCTTTATTTGAAACATTATTTGTAGGATATGCAAGAGGTGAAGTATATAGATTTGGTATTGTATTTTATGATAAAAAAGGATTTCCTTCTTATCCATTATGGATAGGAGATATTAAATTTCCATTTGCTTCAGATCAAGATAGTTCTTCATTAACATATGGTCTTACAAAATATGATTCTGATTCAAGTACATTATTTCATGATATAATTACAAAACAAATAGGTATTGAATTTACATTAGATACATCAACTGCACAATTTCAAGCAATTAAAGATCAAATAACAGGATGGTCTTATGTAAGATTAAAAAGAGATTTGAATAATTCTTCAAGATTAGGTACAGGTTACATTCAACCTACATTAGCAGATAATGGATTTACTTATGCAAACTTAATACCTTTTAAAAACGATAACAATAATATTAATTTAAGATGGTGTTATGAACAAGATAGTGGTGGAAATCCAATTTCTCCAAGTAAATATATAATAGCATTACAAACATTTAATGCTCCTAATTTTTATACAAGAGCAGCAGGTGATTTTCAACCAGGAGATTATATTAGATTTTTAGCAAGAACTACTTTTATTAGTGTTAGACCTAATTATGGGATAAAAATAAATAATCCTGCAATATGGACAGGTGCTGCAAATTGGAATGGTTATTATGTTAAACCTAATGAATATAATTATCAATACACTGATGCAGCTATTATAATTAATCAAAGTCAAACAGCTGCTAATTATAAATTTCCAATATTAGACAAAGTATTTGTAAATTATTCAACAAATCAAAATTCAGTTCCTGCTGCTGCAATAAATCAACAAACTAGTCCTGTTGTTTCTTTTAGAAATATGACTTCTGCATTATATGCAGATATAAATACTAGTGAATATGGAGAATGGGGTGGAGAATGTGATTTAGTAGCTTTTGATAATACTAATCAATATTTTCCTTGGGCAGCAAATACATTACTTACTGTAGGACATCCTGATACATTTAATGTTTTTGAAAGTTCTGAAAATAATAATGAAATTTATTTAGGATTATATTTAGTATCATATGAAAGATTTTTAACTAAACAATATGGAGGTGATACTAGAGCAGCAAGATATTCTAATGAATATATACTTACTAATCATTTTATGCCTTATGATAAAGATACTGTAACAGGATTAGTTATTAATGGTGTATGGGGTGGAGATACTTATGTAAATTTATTTGATTATCAAAGATCTAATGTTAATTATAAACAAGGTTCAGGATGGGATGCTGCTCCTAATAATGATAATAATACAGCTGTTGGAGTATTTTATCCTGCAGAATCTTTCTTTAATACAGAATTAAATACTAAAGAACAACATGCTTCTGTTAGATTAAATCAACCAAGCGGGAGTGATAGTATATTTGCAGCAAGTTATATATACAATCCAGCATATTCTCAACAAAATACTACTAATGTATTTATATCAAAAGCTTATTTACAAACTAATATAAAATATGAACCTCATACTATATATGGTTCAGAACCTAAATTAGATGGTGAAAGATTAGATGCATGGAGATCAATACTAGTAAACAATGCATTAGGTGTTAATGGTAATTATGGTGAGATAAATAGACTAATAGAGTTTAAAGATAAACTATATTATTATCAAAATGATGGTTTTGGTATAGCATCTGTTGATGAAAGAGTACTTACTAATGAAGGTGATACTACACAAACTCAATTAGGTACAGGTACTTTACTTCAAAGGTTTGATTATATATCTACTGAAACAGGTAGTAAACATTCATTTGCTGTTGAAAAAACAGGTTCAGCAATTTATCATTATGATGCTTTTATTAATAAATTATTTAAGTTTTCATTAGATAGTGGTGCAGCACCTATAACAGATATAGAAGGTCTTAGTGGATTTTTTAGAACTGCATTTGTTAATAGTAATTTAAAATCATTAGATAAACTTACAAGAATTTCAAGAGTAGGTATAACATCAGGATATAATTCAGAATACAATTCTATATATTTTACATTCTTTGATACTTCTAATGGTATAAAACAAACTATATCATATAATGAAGCATTAGAAGCATTTGAATCTTTTTATGACTTTTATCCATCATTATATATTAATATGAGAAAAAGATTTCTATCTATATTGTTTGAACCTACAATAAGTTCAGCTAATGATAGAGTTTATATACATAATATAGGTAATAGAAATATATTTTATAATACTCCATATTCTTCAGAAATTAAATTTAGAGTAAATGATAAATCAGATTTTGTTAAAACATTTGATAACTTTCAATTAAATACTGAAGTAATATCACCTTTAGGTGTTCAATTACCATCAACAGTTACTCAAATGCAATTATCTAATGATTATCAAACATATCCATTATCAAATGTTAGCTTTGAGCAAAAGATTAGAAGTTGGAGATTACAAATACCAAGAGATGAAACTAATCCTAACTTAACTATTAAACCAAGATTTTCTGATAAATATCTTGATGTTACATTTAAATACCTTGATGTATCTAATAATTTATTTAGATTGCATGATGTAATAACTGAATACTCATTAAGAAGTAAAATACTACCTAGATAATTATGGCTGAAAAAAATTCACTTTGGAAAAATATCAGAAAAAAAGCTGAACAGAACAGAAGAACTGGTGCTACACCTAAGAAACCTACTACAGAAATGCTTAGGCAAGAAAAAAAGATTAAAGCTAAGAAGTATCAAGATGGAGGTCCTGTTAAAACAGATAGATATGGTAATCCTATTGATGCTAAAGTTGAAATAAATCCTAATTACATTAATAGTGAATATGATCCTAGAACTAATACAATATACTTAGGACAAGATTATAATGATTTAGATGATTATTGGAAATCTAAAATACTAGCTCATGAAAATTATCATGCTTTTCAGTTTAATGATGGTTATAGTACAGAATTACCTTATGATGTTCCATATAAAAAACCAGCAATGCCAACTACTGATGATGAATTTTATGGGTATCATAATAGAAAAATAAATGAATCTTTTAGAGGTATTGATAAATTTAAAAAAGATTCTGAATTTCAATTTGTTCCTGATGAAGTTGTTTTTGATAAAGCAGTTAATGAAAATCTTTATAATGATCCAACAACATTAGAAGGTGAAGCAAGAAATTATGAAAGATCTGGTGAATTTACTTCAGAAGAAAACTTTTTAAAAACTTTAGAACAACAAAAAGCTAAAGGTGGATATATGTATGCTAATGGAGGTGGAACAAAAGATAAGATTGTAAAAATAATGCAACCTGAAAGTAAAAAGTTATCAGAAAGATCTTGGTATAACTCAGCTACTGGAGAAATTAAAACTGCTTTAGTAAGTCCAGATAACAAAACTTGGCAAGAAGTTGAGTTTGATATTAATGGTAAGCCTACTACAAAAGGTATGATTAAACATCAATTGCCTGAAGTAGAGATTAGTACAGATAGTCCAGACTATGATAGTGAAGGGTTTAGAAAGCTTCTAGGAGAAAAACCATTAGAGTATGTACCTGTAGAGTCTGCATTATTACCTGCAAGTTTACCTTTTAAAGCAACTACAGCTTTAGGTAAAGTAGGTAAGCTTGCAGCAGAAGTTGTTAATCCTATTGGAGGATTTAAAGCTACACCTAAAAAACTATCTAGTTCTAGTAATGTTGCTCCACAACAAATGGGATTTTTTAATACTAAAGGAGCTTTACAAAAATACCCTAAAGGTAAATTAACTCAAGAAGAAATAAAAGCATTTAAAAATTCAGATTATTATAAACAAAGTGTACAAGAACATTTAGAAGTAAAAAATAAATATGGAGATTCTTGGACTTTACCTAATTATGCAGAAGAGGCTTTAGAAGAAGCTATTGCAACTGGTAATAGAAATAGAATAAATCCTATATTATATGGAGGTAGAAATTGGGGAGCTGCTGATTATACAATTGCAGGATTAGCTGGAACTGCATATCCTGGATATGCTGGAATAATGGGTTTAGCATTTAGTCCTCCTGCTGTAAAAAATAAAGTATTAAATTCTGCAGGAATAACTAGTACACCTGGAAGTTTAAGTTCTAGGGATACAACTATAGATTTAACTAATAGAAATATGGATTTTGCAAAAGTTAATCAAACTGCAGATGGTCAAATGATATTAGGAGGAGAGTTTATAGAAAATACTAATAATACTGTAAGAAAGGCTAAAGATTGGTTGTCTGCTACAGATACATATTCTGATAAAGAATATCCATCTAAAACTATACAATCTTTTTATGGTATAGAAGATGGTAAATTTAAAGTAGGAAAAGCTTCAGATTTTAATTCTAATACTGAAATAGTACCAAGAAGGTTTGGTGCAACTAATATTAATAAAGCTGTATTAAATGAAGGAGCAATGAGATTATTAGATAACCAAGGAAATCCTATTTATCAAAACACTCCTAATACAGGTAAATTTATTTTGTATTCTCCGTCTACAAAAAAATCAGAATTTAATTATATATCAAGTGGAAAAAAAGGAGTTGATAAAGTAAATAGATTTTTAAAACAAAATAAAGATGCTCAGTATATTCATTTAGATAATGGTAGATATGAATTTTACGGTATAAATTCAGATGGTCTTACAAATCAAGATTATAGAGATTATTATCAACAAGATTTAGAAAGAGAAGGTAATCCTGGATATAATATGATTTTAAAAGCAGAAGGTGGTTATTTTCCTACACAAGGTCCAGGAAATGGATTGTTTAAAGGTTATGCTAAAGGTGGTTACATGTATGCAGATGGTGGTGCAATAATAGATCCTCGTGGTCAATGGGCTCATCCTGGTAAACGTACAATAGTACCATCACCTACAGGTCAAATTACTATGCAAGGTGTTCCTTATCCTGTATATGGAGAAGATGAAACAGGTTATGGTCAAATAATGTATCCAAATAATGAATATCAATTTCCTGGTCAAATGATACATGAAACACCTATGAAAATGCAAGGAGGTGGTACTTTTCCAAAAGTATATAATTATGGAGAAAGAACATTGCCTTTTGGATTTAGAAGAGGATTTATTGATATACCTGGAATGGGTTATGATGATTTTAAAACTAATCCATCACTTAATTATATTAAAAATAATTGGGATAAATTAACTCCAGCTGAAAGACAAATGTTTATTAGTGGGAGTAAAAAAGATGTTGGTGCACATATAGAAAATGCTATTAATACATTTGCTCCATTAGTTTTAACAGCAGGAACAGCTTATCTTAGTAAAAAAGGATATGATTGGTTAAGAGATCCTAAAAACAAACCTGTAATTAATAGATTTAAAAGAGAAATACATCCTAGTAGATTAATTAAAAATGTTGGAGATTTATTTAATAAAGAATCTGAATTTACATTTGCAAAAGGTGGATCTGTTAATAATAGTGAAGATGATGTTTTTAAATCTAGTTCAAATATTGGAAAAGAATTTTCTAAACCTGTAGCTGATTTTTATACTACTTGGATGAATAGTGATGAAACTATAAGAAGGTTTGATGAACTTTTTCCTGCATTACCTAGTGTTATAGATAAAATTAAATATGATCCTGATGATTTACCTCAAATACTTAGTGAAAGAAATATATATAATATTGAACATAAAATACCTGGTTTTGAAAAATCTATAGCAAACACTAAAGTTTTATATAATCCAGATCCTGTAATTAATCAAGAATTAATTAATAAGTATATAGCAAATTTAAATCCTAAATATAAAGAAGAAGTTCTTAAAAGCATGAAAAAAAATCCTCAAGGATTTACTGATCCTGAAGGTAATATAATTGTTTTAAATCCTGATGTTAATGCAACTGATAAATATGATCCATTATCAATAGTAACACATGAAGGTGGTCATACATATGAAATTGAAACTAAAGACGGTAAAAAACCATTAGCTAAAATAATGATGGCTAAATTTCCTACACCAGAAGATAATAGTGTAATAAATGAACTTGAAAGAGAAGAACTTTATCCATTTTTAATGCAATTAAGATTTGATCAGAAGTTTAAACCAGGTGAAATAATTACTCCAGAAAGATTACAAGAAATAAAAAAATCAGGTTATAATAATCATTTATTTAGATATTATAATAATGAAGTATTATCTAAAATATTAAATACATTAGCAAGTAATAAACAACAATCTCCTTATGAACAATATGCAGCTAAAGGTGGTTATTTATATCAAGATGGTGGTGACATAAATCCAGGTAAACAAAAAGCAGTTGTATCTACTACTTCAGTAAATACTAAACTTTTACCTCAAGAAGTTATTGAAGATTTTAATAGGTATGTTTCAAGAATACCTTTGCCTCCTACTAAAATTATTGATAAAAGAGTATATAATCCTGTTACAAAAACTAAAATAAAACCAACTAGAGATTTATTATCAGGAGAATATGATACAAGTGTAATTAACAATTTAGTTAAATATTCTAAAGAATATGATGTAGATCCTTATTTAGCATTAGCTGTAGGATTACAAGAAACACAACTTGGTAAAACAGATAGTAACATTGGTCATGTAATGGATCTTCTTAATGAAGATTCTAATGCTGAAAGAAATTTAGTTTCTACATTAAAAGATAAAATGGATTATGCTAAAAAATTAGGTTATAAAGATACAAAACATTTAATTCAAGCATATAATGGTTTAGGAACAATTACTCCTGAAACTGAAAAAAAATATCATGGTTTTAAAATGAAATCTATATATGGTGTTCCAATACCTAAAGAAGGTATAAACATGTCTAAAACTCCTTTATATGGTGAAAAAATTCAAAATATTGCTGATTCAGTTTTAAAACAAAATCCTAATATTGTAAATATAGTTAATACTGTTAAAGCACAAGGTGGTCCTATCAATCCATACATGTATTATGCAGGTGGACCTTATAATTCTTCAGGATATGATTCTTCAGGATATAATCCTATAACTAAAACTTATGAAACAAGTAAAATGCCTTCTGTTTCAGAAGGACAATTTTTTCCTTCTAAACAAACAACATCTAATAAATCAACGTCTATGGATCCTATGACAATAATGGCTTTAGCTCAAACAGCAGATCAAATAAATAAAGCTACAAATAATGTTATGAAAAAACAAGCATCTAAATTTTTAGATTTAGATGAAGAAGAACAAAAAATAGCTTTTAGTGCAGATGAAACTGTAGGAAATATACCCATAGTTGGAACAGCATTATCTAATGTTGGTAATATGTGGAATGCTGTTACAGGTAAAACTAAAACAAGATTAAAAGATTTAGAAAATAAAAGAATAGGTGAAGGTCAAAGTGAAGAATATATGAACAGATATACTAACAACTTTATAACACCAACTAGTCCTAATTTAAATTTTGCAGCAACTGGTGGTGATATAAATAATTTAGTAACTTTGCAAAACCCATACTCTATGAAAAACAGATATAAAGATTATAAACAAGGTGGTTCATTTAATCAATTTGGAATAAATAAAATTCCTGACTCTGCAGGTTACCATCATGAAAATGCTTATGGTGGAGTACCTATTGGACAAAATGCTATGGCAGAAGGTGGAGAGTTTGTAATTGATGGTAATTATGTTGTATCAGATGAGGTAGATGGTATGAATACTCAAACAGATGAGCTTGGTAATACAATGGCTGAAAAACTTGAAAAAAGATTAAATAAATATACGTTATCAGGTTTATCAAATAATTCATTTGTAAAAAAACAATTAAGAAGACCTAATGATTCATATTCTGCTGAAACAATTGAACAACTTAAACAAAATTCTATAATGGAAACTGAAGTAGCTAGAGCTAAAGCACAAGCTGAAGAACAACAAAATCAAATGATGGTTAATGGTGCTTTACAAATTGCTGCAGCTGGTGGTAAGTTAAATAACGATCTTGAAAGAATTTTAAGTAATGATATTCAAAACTATGTTGAAGCAGATAATTACTATGCTTATGGTGGAAGAATTGTTAAAGATTTAAATATGCCTAACTCTTATGCTAAAGGTGGTAGCATTCATATTAAAAAATCTAAAAGAGGCACATTTACTGCTGCAGCTAAAAAAAGAGGTATGTCCGTTCAAGAGTTTGCAAGACAAGTATTAGCTAATAAAGGTAATTACTCAGCAGCAATGGTTAAGAAAGCTAACTTTGCTAGAAATGCTGCTGGTTGGAAACATGCTGAAGGAGGTCCAACAGATCCACCAGATCAATGGTCTTTACCAATTGCTTCAAGAAGTAATATTAATCAAGGTTCTAGAAATATAATAACTGCTGGTGCTGGTAATAATTTACCTTTTACTGAACAAGGTACTAGAATTATAAATGAATATGACAATGGGTTAAAACGTGATACTACTTATTCTTATATGACTCCAACTGAAAATTTCTTTTATAATACTGGACAAAATCAGCCAGATGGAAAACCAGTTATGAACTATCAAGGTTCAAATCCAAATCCTAATATTAATGATTATCTTCCTAAAATAAAAGGATTGTCAAGATATGCAGCAGGAGGTCCAATGGTATCTAATGTACAACAACCATTTGAAGTAGCTGCACAAAATAGAGGTGGTATGTTAATGGATTATGCTAATGGAGGATATGTATATCAACCTATGGTACAACCTATGTTAGCTGAAGGAGGTAATATGTATCAAGGAGGTGGTCCAGTCACTGATTCTATGTATCCTATTATGTATAATATTGGTCAACAAATGGCTACTGATTATGAAAATTCTAGTCCATTATATGATGATATGTCTGAAATGACTACTCAGTATGCAATTGATAATAGACCTCCTTTAATTGATAGAATAGAACCTAAATCATTTAAATTACCAAATAATAATACAAAACCTAAATTAACTATTAAAGAAGAACCTATATATCCTACACCACTTTATGAGCCATTTCCTGGAAGAAGCATGAATCCTAATCCATATGCAACAATTGAAAATCCTGTTGAAGGAGATATATTAGAAGGAACTTATGGTCAAAATTTACCTTACAAACGGTCAAAACCTCCAAAATCTCCATCACCAGATGAACCTTGGTATGAAGAACCTTGGTATTCTAAAGCAGCTAGATATGGTCAAGGACTACCAGATCTTGCTGCATCAATATATGCTCTTACAAATTTAGCTAAAAGAAAATTACCTTATAGAAAATTAGGTGCTCAAACTGTTAATTATGAACCAGAAAGAATAATTGATAGAGAAGAAAGTAGAAGAAGATTTGATACTTTTGCAGATAGAATAAAAAACTCAGGAAATAGAATGTTTGGAAATCTTCTTAGAGAAGGTTTCTTACAATCTAATAAAGATCTTGCAGGAAGAATTGAAGAAAGTATTATGAGAGAAAAAAATACAAATGCTCAATTAGCACAACAAACAGGAATGGCTCAGTTTGGTGCTAATAGAGAAACAGATGCTCTAAATGAACAAAATTATCAGAATGCAATGACTTATGTATTTAAAGGTGCACAAGGTGCTACTGATAAATTAGCAAGTGCTGCTACTGAAGAAAGACAAAGATATTTACAAGAATGGATTGCTAGAAATAGAATGAATACAAGAAGTTATAAAACAAGCATTGGAGGAAAAGATGTATATGTTTCACCTGATGGTAAAATGTATGATGAACAAGGTAATCCACTATCTGCTTAACAATTTAAAATAATATGATATGAGATTATTTGAATATACACCAAGTCCTTATGTAAAAACACAAGTTGATTTACCTTTAGATTTTATTTATAAACAACTTGAAACTAAACAAAAAGAGTTTGATTTACAAAATGCTGCTATTGATAAAGCTGCTGAAAACTTTTTGAAGATAACTCCTGGCATGTTAACTAAAGATGCTTATGATAGAGTTAAACAACAGTATTTACCTCAAATAGAAAAGATTAGAGATACTCTTGTTAATACAGGTAATGTTTCAATGGCTGCTCCAGAGTTATCTAAATTTACTGCAAATCTTGCTGCTGATCCTGAAGTTAAAAACATAATGGAAGATTATGCTTTAACTCAAAGATATAATCAAGCTTTACAAGAAGGTAAATATACTGATAAAATATTTGCAGGATTATATGGACCTGATGGTACACCAAGAGCTCAATTAGACCCAGGTGAAATGACTTCTGCTGCATATTATTCTCCAATGCAATTTACAGATCCTGTAAAATCAATATTACCTGAAGCTGAAAAATTTAAAGCTAATGTTATAGAAGATATTAAAACCAATCCAAATAAATATGGAATTTTACAAACAGATGCTGTAACAGTAGAACAAGTAGCTGATAAAGAAGTTCGTAAATATGTAAATGATAGATATTCTAGTTGGAGACAATCTCCTGAAAATCAAGGGTATTTTTGGTCAACAACTAATTATAAGCCTCAAGAATATAAAGCTGAAAAATGGGATACTGATGTTGCAATTCCTATAAGTAATTTATTAGGTTATCAAAAAATAACAAAAGATAGATCTTTTCATAATATACCAGAAATAACTCCTCCTAAACCTACTAAACCTGGAGGAGACGGAGGTGATGGAGATCAAACTAAGAAAAAAGAAGTATTATCAGGTTTAACAACTACACTTCAAGGTAAAACTGTAGGTATACCAGCAATACAAAAAGGTGTTTATGCTGAAGATGAAATAGGTTCTTTTGATGCATTAATAAATGATAAAAATTATGCTAACAATGAAGTTCAGGTTGCAACAAATAATATTGCACAATTAACAGGAATCATACCAGCAAATACTGTAACTTCTAATAATTGGAATAATAGAAAAATAGTTAGTGATCAAATATATAATAACTATGCTAAAAATGAATATGGTCAATGGATTTTAAAACCAGGAAGTAATGCTCCAGCCATTACTCCTGAAATAAGTGATGCATTAACAAATTTTGAAGAAATGAGGTATGCCTCAAACACTAGAGAAAATCTCATTAATAAAATTGCAGCAGATTTAAATATAAAACCTAATGAGTTTAATGCTCAAATAATTACAGATTTAAGAAAGAATGTAGAAGAAGAACTTACATCATTTAAAGATGCTGGAGGTAAACCTGTATCTGAAGAAGATATTCAAAAAGAAATGCAAAAAAGATTAAATGATGATAAATATAAAAATACACCAGAAGCTAAAGTATATAAAGCATTTAATAATCTTAAAAATAAGATGTCTAAAATACAATTAGCAGACTTACCTTATGATGAAAGATTTGATAATATAGAAATGACATTATTACAAAATGCATCACAAGGAGGATTAAAAATAAAAGATCTTGTAACAAATAAAGATGCTTCTGAAGGTGATGGTTTAACAAAATTTGTAAAAAGTATTCCTCGTGATGATAAAGGTAATTTTGATACCAAAGCTTCTAGTTTAAAAATAGGATATGATCCTGATGATGGTGTTGTAGGTGTTTTTGCGTTTAATGGTAATTATTATCAGTTTGACCTTTCAGAAACTAATCTTGATAAATTAGCAACAGATGAATATCCTATTCTAAAAGCTCAAATGAGATTCTGGCAACAAATATCTAAATCATTACAAAGAAGTGGTAATACAAAAGGATCATTTAATATAGGAGATAAAACATTTAATTTTGATGCGACATTTAAAGATTTAGCAAAAGATAATCCTACATTTAGATATGAATATAGTTTAGATGGAGTTAACACTCAATACACAAATAATTTAGGTGACATCTTTGTAGAAGCATCTAATAAAGTTAGTTCTCAATTACAAGAGTTAGATTATATAAAAACACTTTTGATAGATCAATTAAATTTTGATTATCAAGATAAACTTAATAAACTACCTTTACAAGATTATAAAGGAGCTACTGAATTAAAAAGATGGTATAATTCACAAAAAGAAAATATAGAAACTAAAATTAAAGAACAAGCATTAAAAAAAGAAAATTATTCTCCTGTGGGAAAGCAAAATCCTCAGACTCAGGGCAGAGATCTGGGGTGGTTTCCAGCCCCACAGTAAATAGAATTAATAATGCAATTGCTTCCGTAGAATCTAGTAATAATTATACTGTTATTAATAATAAAACTAAAGATGGTAAATTAAAACCTGCAGACCAATGGGCTATTGGAAAATATCAACATTATTATAAATATAATAAAAATGATATTAAACAATCTTTACAAGATATTGGTATAAATGTTACTAATAAATCTGATGAAGAAATTGCTAATTTATATGCTAATAATGCACAAGCACAAGAAGTTGTTCAAAATAAATTAACTTCTAAAAATGTAACAACTGCAGGTAAATTAATAGATCAATTTAAGATAAATGCTTCAGTAGAAGAAATAACAGATTTAGTTCATTTTTTAGGACCTAAAGGTGCTGAACAATACATTAGTTTATTTAAACAATATGGTCAAGCTAAAGCTGATGAAATAATGGCATACGGTGATTCAAATCATCCTTATGTAAGACCAGTAGGAGGTCCTGATTCAACTGTTCCTAATCCATTTGTATCATCAAGAATATTTAATTTTAAAGAAAAATTAAAAACTGTTCCAGCTGAAACAACACCTAAACAACCTAAAACTAATTATCAACCTCAAGTATTAGCTCCTAAACCTCAATTAAATCCTAATCCTACATTTAGAGCATCACCATATCCTATTAATAAAAATCCTAAATCAAATACACCTGCTCAACCTAAAAAAGTAGTTACTGAAACAAAAGATCCTAGTTTTTTAGAAAAAGCTTGGACATATATGTTTGAAAGTGATGTTCCTATTGAAGAAACAAGAAAAGTAAAAGACGCAGCTGATGGTAATCCTACTGAAGATCAAGAATTTGTAAGAAATACTAATGAATCATCTTTACTTAAAAAATCAACATCATTACCTCCAACTAAAAAATCAACTGAAGATCCTAAAATTAAACAAAGAAAAATAGAAGATGATAACTTTACAAAAACAATCGGTTATTCAAAAGTTAATGAAAAAGTTTACAGAGGTAAATCTTATAAAAATTTAAATTTAGGAAGTTATTCTAAATTAATGGTAGATATGTCAGAAGGTATAACAGTAACTTATCAGCCTAGAAATGATAAAAAAGATAAAAGAAAAGAAGTTAATAATGCAGTAGCTATTAGTGATTATTTATATGATTTTGATTTTACAGATAATGTTTACGATGTTCAAGCTAATGCTCAAATAGAAAATTTAAAATATAGGTGGAAATCTAAAGATTATAAAGATCAACCTTTTGTTCAAGTAAAAGAAAATTTAGGTAATGGTAAGTTTAAAGTTAAAATAAAAGCAGTAAAAGATTTAACTCAAAATGATTTTAATGAAAATAAAATATATAGACAAAGCTATGCTAAACTTTCAGATTTTGATATAACACCAGATCAGAAAAAAATTAAATTAAAAACTTATAAAAATTCTTTTGTAAATCAGGGAATTCCTTTTAGAGATGCTAAAAATCAAGAACATACTTTAAGAATATCTGGTGGAAAAAATAATCATAGCAAATATCAAAACATTAGTGAATTAAATCAATTTGGACCTTATTTAGGTGGAACAGTTACTATTATATCTGAAGATGGTAAAGTTGCTAAAAAAGTAAGTGGTAGTGTTAAAGATATTTTAGAAACAGCTTTTCATATTAAAAAACAAACTGGAAGTAAAGAAATTTATTTTTTACAAAGTGATGCTGGTAGTATGAATATAAAAGCTGATGCTAACAATGGTAAAATTACACCTGCTCAATTAGCTATTGCTAGAAATCAAGAACCGCAAGCTGGTGCAGCAGAGATACTTCTTAATGAATAATTAACTATATTTGCAAACCAAACATAATTAACATGGATGAACTTGAAAAAATGTTACAAAGTGGTATCATTAATTATGAGACCTATCAAAAGTTAAAGCAAAAACTTAATCAAAGAGAACTACAAAAAGAATATGAAGAACAAGCGTCAGCAGTAAAAGAAGCTGAAAAATTTGTTAAAACAGAACAATCTAGAGGATTAGGTGATGTAACTATTGGAGGAGACATTGATAAAAATATTTATTTATCTCCTGAAGAACTTGAAACATATACTTCAAGAAATATTACACCTACTTATGGTGTTGATTATGAAAACATTAGAGCAGAAAGACAAACTTGGCAAGATCAATTAGCTAATGGTGCTATAAAGTTTGTAGGTAAAACTGCTACAGGTGTTGCTGGTGGTTTAGGAATGATACCCACTATTGCTATTGTAGGTTTAGGACAACTTACAGACATGCTTAGTTCTAATGATAACTGGCAATTTAAAGATATATATGATAATGATTATCAGAGACTAATGGATTCTGCAAATGAAGCTATGGACTCTGCATTACCTAATTATGTAACTAACGCTGAAAGAGAAGCTAGTGTTTGGAATTCAATGGGTACAATGAATTTTTGGGCTAATGATTTATTAGGTGGAGCATCATTTGTAGCATCAGCATTATTAACTGAGTATTTAACTGCAGGAATGGCATCTGGATTAGCTGTTGGTAGAGCAGGTAAATATTTAAAAGAATTAAGTACAGCAAGTAAATTAGAAGATGTAGTAACACAAGCTTCTAAATTTTCAGGTGGAATATTTCCTCCTGGTTTACAAATGAACAGAGCTGCTAAACTTGCAAGACAAGTTGCAACTGGTGCTGGTTATGAAGCAGCAGTAGAAGCTAGACATTTTGTAGATCAAGCTAAAGAACAATATATTAATGATTACATTCAAGCTAATGGTCAAGAACCTTCACCTGAAGAAATTGCTGCAGCTATGGATGAAATTCATTCAGTAGGTAATGGTGTATTTGGAACTAACTTAGCATTAGTATCATTAGGTAACATGATTACATTACCTAAAACATTTGCTCCAGGTTTAGCTTCTAAGTTTGGTTTTAAAGCAGGTAAAGTTACAGATGCTGATTGGGTTGTTAGACCATCAGAACTTACTGATACTCAGTTAGCTAGAATGGCTAAGAAGACTGGTAAATCTATTGATGAACTTAAAGCAACAGACTTTGTAAACAAATGGGATGGTTTAAGTAAAGTTGAAAAAGCAGCTAGAGCAGGTAAAGGTAGATTTGCACCAATGGTAACAGAAGGTTTCTTTGAAGAAGGTCTTCAAGGTGTAACTCAAAATGCTGCTTTAGATTACATTAGTAACAGGTTAAATCCTGACAATATAAATGAAGTTGCTGATTTAAGTGAATCTGTTATTAGAGGATTTGAAGAGCAATATGATGTTAGTAAAGCTGAAGGATGGAAAGAAATTATTATAGGTTCTATTCTTGGTGGTGTTGGTGCTCCTAATATTGGTAGAGCTAAAGGACAACCTATGTGGCAAGGTGGAGTGTTTGGATATCAATCTCCTGGTAAAAGAGAGAATATTCAAACTTTAATTGGTGATGCTATTAAGTATGGTAAAGCAACTACTGAAAATGTAAAACATGCTGCTACTGTTGCAGGTGCTACTAAAAGACAAGATGATGCTATTGCACAAGGAGACATGTTTGAAGCTAAGAATCAAGAGTATGCTTCAATGTATTCCTATGTGAGTACTATGGTTAAGCTTGGAAGATTTGATGAAATTGATTCTGAAGTTTCCAAGATGGTAGAAAAAATGTCAGCTGATGAATTTGGTGAACAGTTTGGATATACTAATCTCACAGAAGAAGAATTAGGTAAAAGAAAGACTGAAGTACTTTCAACATTTAGACAGAGAGCAAATGATATTAGAGAAGCTAGAGAACTTGCTGAAAAAGTTTCTATCTATGAAGATGATGAAGATTTAAAAGATGGTCTAGGGTATGTATTTGGTATATCTAAAAACATTGATGCTAGAGAAGATCAAATGTTTAAAACTCTTCAAAAGAAGTTAGGCTTACTTTATGATAAATCTACAATTAAAGAATTTACATCTTTTGTTGAATTTCAAAAAACTACAAGTAGCAAATTAGTTAATGAATACACTAATAAAATAAATGAACTTGAAAAGTTAACAGCTGATGAATTAAAAGCTAATAAAAATAGAACCTCTAAACAAATTATGGATAGAGGTAAAGAAATAGATAAACTTACTAATGAAATTTCTGCAGTTGAAGATAGACTAGAAAAAGAATTTAGTAAGTTTTTACAAACTTATGAAGCTACTAGTAAAGGTGAAGCATTAACTTATAACAGAGATAAACAAAAATTTAAAACTGCATATAATAATTTTTTAATGCTTCAAGATGAAGCTATTAAAAATGTAGGTGAAGACTTTTATGATAGACCTGATATCAAACCATTACTTGATGATTTAATGAAACTTGCTACTTATAGACAACAGCAAATTACATTAGCTAATTATTACATGACTAAGAAAGGTCAAACTAAATTAGTTAATGAAATTGATAATCTTAAAAAGATGGCATCTGATGAACTTGTTAGTGATGAATTAGATAAAACTACTCAAGTTTTTCAAGAAAAGCAACGTCAATTTGATAATATGCAAAGAGTTGCTGCTGAAGCTTATAAAGCAAATGCACAAAGAGTTCATGGTACAGCTTATGTTATTAAAGAAAGAGCTAAAATAGTATCTCAACTTAATGATGTTATTAATGATGTTAAAGATCCTGAGTTAAAAGCTACAGTTGAAGAGTTAATTTCTAAACTTCAAAGTTTCATTTTAACATTTAATCTAGAAAAAGATGATGCTGCTAAATTAAAAATAGCAACTGATGCATTAGGTTATGTTGAATTTATTAAACAAATTCTTAATAGTTTAAAAGAAAATGCTAAACCAGAACAAATTGCTGAAATAGATGCACTTTTCAATGGAGAAAAGTTTAATACAATTGTAAAACAATTCCAAGACTTTGTTAAAAATTATAAAAAGGAAGATGGTAAAGATGAAAACTTATCATCTTATCCTAGAATAGCTGACCCAAGTAGTCTTACTGTAATGATTCAAAATTACATAAGTCCAGATGGTAAAGCTTTACTTGCAGATAAATCTGCTGAAGATATTTTAAATAATCTTGTAATTAAAGTTCTTGAATTACCTGATGATGGTCAAGGTATGGTTAACCTTGAAGATGCTGAGAAAAATAAATTTGATAGCAAGGTAATGCTTCAAAGAGGTCTTGTAGGTATGAGTAACTTTGGTTTAGCTATATACTACAAAGATGGTCCTTCAGATGGTGTACACATAGGTAACATATTAGATCCTAATAGATTTAGATTTAAAGATGAAGATGGTAACTATGTAGATTTTAATGTTGAAGAACCAGAAAATCATCTTGAACTTTTAAATCCAAGTTTTATAACTACAGATAAAGATGGTAATAAAATTGTAACAAGAGATGGTAAGTTATTTATAGATAACTATGTTCAAGGTGTTAATGCCTTTAATGAAATTAAAGAACAAATAAAAGAAGGTAAGAAAGAATTTAGTAATGCTGAAGTAGATCAACTGTTTGATGTTAAAGCAATATTTACAGGACTATCTAGATTTGAAGAATCTAATACAGAAAAACTTAGTGAATGGTCTTCATTAAAAGATGGTAAACTACAAACAGACTTATCTAAATATAATGGAGAAGGTAAAGGTATATTAATATATTACAACTTAAAAAACGAAGCTAACTTCTACTTGTATAATCCTGATACTAAACAATTAAAAAGTTTAAATGAAGATACAGCTTTAAGTTTAAGTTTAATTGAAAACTTTTATTCAGGTGCAGCTAAAAAAGACGTAGACTCTACACCAGGTAAGTTAAAAATTATATACAAGTTTAATGATCATGTTAAAAGTATTACTTTAAAACAACCTGAAGTAGATCCTGATTTTAATGTATCTAATTTAATTATAGATAAATTAATTGAAACAAGTGATAAAGTAAAAGAAGAACAAGCTAGAAGAAAAGAAGGTGAAGAAAAACAAACTGTAAATGGTTGGGATACTGGTGAGCTTTTATTCTTTACATCTGAAGGAACTGATAAACAATTTTCAATATCTGTAACAGGAGTAGGTAGTGGTGAAAAATCTATTGAAAGAAATGGTTCTGCTTTAAATTTAAAAATATATACACCTGGAACTAAAAAAGGTGAAAGTGGAAAAGTAGATACAATTACTTTAACAAGTACTGATGATAAGTTTGATGAAAAAGCTACTCAGTACTCAGGTTTTAACTTAAGAAGATTATCAAATGGTTCTACAGTATTAGAATACAATAAAAAAGTAATTAAAAATAATGTTGATCTTTTAAGTGCTTTAAACAATTATATTAAAGATAAAACAACTGCTTATCTTAAAAAGGAAGAAAGCGGTGAAGAGATAAAAAACTTTTTTGAAAAAGTTGGTGCAAACTTATTTCAAAATAAAATTGTAGATGGTAAGCTTGTTAAAAAACCTGTTCAACTATTAAGGATAAATCAAAACTTTGATAAGAACATGTTAGAGTCTGCAATTAATGACTTTACTCCTTTAAGAAATCCAACAGTAACTTACTTCTTTGATGGTAAACCAGTAAAATATGAAGCAACTAAATTTGCAAAAGTATTAGATGGTTTCCGTATAAGTTTAAAAAATGCTAGTAACCTTGGTGTAAATGGATTAAATGAACTTAAGTCTGTTGTTAAAGATGCTTATGAGCAATTAAGTTCTACAGCTCAAGCTCAAAACAAAGTTCCTTATGAACGCATGTTAAAAAACATTGATGAGGAAATTAAAAAGAAAGAAGGTAAAGAAGGTAAAAAAGAAACTGATGAGAAACCACAAGAACCACCACCAGGACCACAAAGTATAGATGATATAACAAAATCTATATTTGGAGGAGACCCTGAACCACCAGGTGAAAGACGTAAAGATGAAGAACCACCAGATGATGAAGGTTATGATGATAGTCCTTACTTTGCAACCAATGAAACTGTAAGTACAGAAAAAGTAAACTTAGAAGAAGTTAGAGAAAGATTAAAACAAATACTTCCTGATTCAATTAATGTTAAGTTTATAGATGAGTTTGTAGATGCATTAGCAAATAACACAATTACTTATGGTGTATTTAAGAATGCTGTAATCTATTTAGGTAAAAAAGTTCCTAAAGGTGTTGAGTACCATGAGGCATTTCATGCTGTGTTTAGAACACTTCTTACAGAAGCTCAAAGAGTTAAAGTGTTACAAGAAGCAGTTGCAAGATATGGTAAACCAACTTCTGAGCAATTAGATCAACTTAGATCTTTAAGTGATAAATATGCTAAACTATCATTAAGACAACTTACCAATTTATGGTATGAAGAAAAACTTGCTGATGAGTTTATGGATATTATGAATGGTGACAAGGAACTTCCTAAAGAAAAATCATTCTTACAAAAAATATTAGACCTTTTAAAAAGCATTGTAAACTTATTTAAAGATGGTAATGCTGAAACATTATCAGAAATAGATGCACTGTTTAAATCTATTAAGGGTGGACAGTTTAAAAATGCTAAACCTTTAGATATAATAGATGATAATCTTTCAGTATTTTCATCACTTAAATATGCATCATCTAATGATACAGGTAAACCTATAGCTAAATATCAAGACTCATATTTAAATACAAGGTTAACAAACAAAGTTTTTTATAAAGCTTATCAGAAACTTAAAAACCAAGGTTATGTTACTGATGCTGATATATTAGATGCAATTAATGTTGTTGCTAATGACTATAAACAAATATATCTAGAAATCATACAACAAGATAAATTTTCAAGATATAGTTCAGGTTTACATTCAAGAGAACAAGATGCTGTTCAATTATATAATATAATAAGAAGTATATCAAGTATTGCAGAACCTAATGAAGCAATAAAAAAACTTTCAGATCAATTAAGAGAAGAGAACATTGCTAAAATTATTAAGACTGTAAGACAGAACATTGATACTATTAAGTTTGATGATTATGATGTTGAAAGTGAAGAGTTTGAAGATGATGCACCAACTGAACTTGCACAAAAACCAAATCAAAGAGTAGGTGGCATGTCTTCTACTACTAAAGAGTTTAGAAGATATATAATGTTTACAGAGTTGCCAATTGATGAATTTAACTTTGGTATACCTGAAGAAATTTTAAAATCAGATCCTAAGTATATTAATTATGTAAATGGTATTACACTTTACAATTCATTAGAAAGAATGTTAGTTAATACTGAAAGAGAAGATCTTCTTAAAAAATTATATTACATTAAAGAAGGTCAACCTCAAATGGAAGCTTTCTACTCTAGATTAGTTAAAGACATTTACAAAGAGTTAGATTTACCAATGGTTGGTAATTATGAAAAAGACATTACTGAAATGTCAATAAATGATTTAAAAAACTCTAGTAAGTTTTGTTTGTTTACAGCTTGTTTAACAAAACATAAACTTGAATCTGTAGTAAATATAGTAGATCCTGATACAGGTCAATCTAAAGTGTTTATTGCAAATGTTAATGATGCTAGAAAAGTTCAAAGAGAAACTTGGTTTGGTAATTGGAAAAGATTAAATCTTGATAATAAAAAAGATGAAGTAGTATCTACATTAAACTTAATATTAAAAACTATTGCTGATACTGATGCAAATGCTAAATACTTATTTTCTAATTTCAATCAAGCTGTTGCAGATGTTAAACGTCAGTTTAATGAAATAGGTATAACATTATCAGATAAATATATTCAGTTATCATTATTTAAAATTATAAGTGATAAATATCCAGATTTAAATATAGAAGATGAATCTCAGTTTAAATCTCTTAATGAAATAGTTAAAATCTATAAAGATATACAATACATTACAGAAGATAATGTTAGAGGTATATTAAATTCAATATCAGTAGATGGTGACCCTTATAGTAATAAAAAAGAATTACAAAAATTTATTTCTAATAAAGTACAACTTACTGAACAAGAAGAAGATGCTTTAGGTGCTAAAGGTAGAATTAATGATATAGCTGGTGGTAATGCCATGTTTGATGAATCAGTATCACCTTCTACTATTAGAAATGTAGATAATGAAATGGTATATATACATTTATATCCAAACTACATTTCAACACTACTATTAAAAATAAGAAACAGCTATCCTGCTTTATTATCAGCTATTGATGCTGACACTTTTGAAGAAGGTTTAGATAGTTTTAGAACTTTCTTAAATAATAATAATTTATATTTAGAAAATCCTGAATCTACTGAATTGATTGAAAACTTCTTTAGAACTCTTTACAACAATCCAATATTAAATGATAAACATTTAAATGGTGAGTTAAGAGAAACATATTTAAAAAACTTAACAGCCTACTTACTTGATGGTCTTAAACAGCAAAGTATGGATGATGATGGTAATGCTGTTAGCTATAAAGGTTCTAAAGCTTCTCAATATGCTGCTCTTGATAAGAGAGGTAAGTTTATAATGATGTTAAACCTATTTGCTAAAACAGATAGAAATAGTTTAGCTAAAACTATAACTATAGGAACAGAAAACTTTGATACATATTCACTAGTAGCCTTTCAAAATGAAGGTAAAAATACTCAGTATGCATTTAATGTACTTAAAAGAAAGTTTGTTGACAATACAGGAGCAGTATCTGACTTAGGTAAAGAATATCTTGAAATGATGTTTAAAACTGAAGCAGATAACATTAGAGCTGAATATTTAAGAATGTTATCTGGTGAAGGTTCTTTAAAGGGTTTCAATGAAAACAATGGAGTAAAGATTGATGATGTATCTTACTCAAAACAAGAAGTTATTGATATATTAAAAAATACAAGTGATCCTAACTTTATAAAAGTTGCGTCTAAATTTAGAGCACTATCATTTGTAGAATTTGATCTTCTAAAAGTATATTCTCCTGAATTATATGAGTCTCTTTTAAAATCAGCAGTTAAAGGTGAAGCTATACCAGAATTATCTAAAGTAGTAGAAACAACAGCAACACTTGCATTTAATAACTTCTTAAATGAATTATCTTCTTTAGATACTAATGTTATTACTAAATCAAAAGATGGAACTTATGTTTCAGTTACATTACCACAAGATTATATAGATCCTAATGGTAAAGTAGATATGAACAAGCTTAAAGATTTTTTCTTTAACAATTGGATTAATGCATCTACTATTAACAATTTAATGTTTGGAAACATTAATACTGGATTAAAAAATTCAGTTGACTTGTTTAAAAGATATGCAGGACCTAATGCTGCAGGACCTGCTTTAGGTTTTGGAGATTTAAGATTAGCAATAGTTGAAGATGAGTTTTTTAACTATACTAATCCAGCTACAGGTAAAGTTGATAAGAATATTGAAAGAACTAATGCTCAAAGTTATGGTACTTTAGATTGGTATTACAATAATTATTTAAAAACTTTCTCTAAAGTTAATCCTGAGATTGATAGAATATATAGAAAGATTAGAATGATGTATGAACTTACAGGTAAAGAAAGAGATACTTTAGATAAGTATGGAGCTTTACTTAATCCTAGAAAGACATCATTGTTTAATGCATTTATATATGGTAAGACTTCTACAGACATAATTGATAGAAATGAAGTTAGTTATGTAGAAGAATCTAAATTACCTGAGTTTAGAAAAGCAATGGATGATCTTTTAAAAACTAAAGATAAAGATGAGTATCATGCTAAGTTAATTTCAATTCAAAGTTATTATAAACCTTATCCAAAATCAGTTGCTTTACATAATAAGCTTAATGAGATGGAGCAAACTAAAACTGATATAATAATCTTTCCATCAGCAGTTAAAACTAATAAGCAAAATATTACTAAATGGAATGAACCTTTAAAACCAGTAGTAGTTAGTAATGACTTCTTTAGAGAGCAAGTTGTTACTGATAACATGAAAACTGAAATTATTCATGGTACTCAGATGATGCAGCTTATATACTCTGAGCATAATGATAATACTCTTGTTAAGCTTAAAGGTAAAGAAGGAGAGTATCAAGAATACAGTGTTGGTACATTAAGAAAACTATATAGAAAACTTCTTGGTGATAGGTTATTTAGAACATATGGTGAATTAAGAAAAGCTGTTTTAAATCCTGATGGTTCTACAAACTTTAAATCATTATTAAAAAGCTTTAAGCAATCTCTTATTGAACAAGGTGGAGATCCTA